>Ga0126383_10002327_pt1 | contig 12238 bp, 13 predicted proteins | sample PanSoiMetPlot_35_FD_96882 | JGI IMG/M metagenome (GOLD analysis project Ga0126383, IMG submission 96882) | Tropical forest soil microbial communities from Panama - MetaG Plot_35 | ecosystem: Environmental > Terrestrial > Soil > Tropical forest > Bulk soil | place: Panama | collected 2016-02-17
AAGGCCAGAGTCTGATCGACGACTTCGGCAAGAAGTTCAATGTGCGCTGTCTGCCCATGGGCAATACCGGCACGCAGATGGGCGGCTGGTTCAACAAGGAGCTCAAGGATCCGGCAGACCTCAAAGGTGTTAAGATGCGCATCGGTGGCTGGGCCGGCAAGACGCTTGGCAAGCTTGGCGTCGTCGCGCAGCAGATCGCCGGTGGCGACATTTATCCGGCGTTGGAAAAGGGCACAATCGACGCTGCCGAGTGGGTTGGCCCCTACGATGACGAAAAGCTTGGCTTCTACAAAGTTGTTAAATTTTATTACTACCCCGGCTGGTGGGAGGGTGGCACCACCCTCCATCTCCTGATCAACCAAGCGAAATTCAACGAGCTTCCAAAAAACTATCAGGCAATTGTCACCGCCGCTGCCGGCTTCGCCAACGTCGAAACGACAGCGCGATACGACGCCCGCAATCCGCAGGCATTGAAGCGTCTGGTCGCGGCGGGAACGCAACTGCGGCCATTCTCGCAATCGATCATGGAAGCTTGCTTGAAGGCGTCGAACGAGGTCAACACCGAGACATCGGCAGTGAACGCCGACTACAAAAAGGTGTGGGACTCCATCGTCGCTTTCCGCCATGACGAATATCTCTGGTGGCAAGTTGCCGAATACGGCTACGACTCCTTCATGATCCGCTCGCGCATGTGAGGCTCCAGCGCAATTCATGTCGCTGTTGGGGCCGGCGAGCACCGGCCCCAATTTTTTATTGACCGCCTCTCGCGCTTACAATTATTTGACCGACGCTCGGCTGGATTTAGCGGGTTCGCTCCGCCATGGTCAGCCTGCGAGGCGTTCGAGCGAATTGCCGAGGAACACCAGCTTGCCCACACGGACTAATTGGATTGGAATGTCCGCTTGTGGCCGCCGGTCAATGTCCGCTTTCGGGGGTAAAGCGGACATTGCCACTATGACCTGTCATTTTCGATAGTAGCGAGGCTTACGAGTGGTAGATTTTCCAAACACGCTTTGGCTGGCCGGTTTTGTTTCAGAATCAAATGCGATTTCAATACATACGTGTTCGCAGTTTTGTTCTGACCGGCGCGCCACTCTCTGATGAAATATCGCGATGAAATTCCTGCCACCGATCTTCTCGCTGATCGCTACACTGGCAGCCAGCGGTTCAGCGCAGGCGCAGGATCCTGTTAGCCGCGGGCAGACACTGGTCGCGGAATTTTGTGCGACCTGCCATGCAGTTGGACCGAGGGGCAAGAGTCGACATGCGGGCGCGCCGCCGTTTCGCACGCTCGGCCGCAGTATCGATCTTGATGAATTCCCGCGCGCGCTTGAGCGCGGCATCACATCGGGCCATCCTGACATGCCAGACTTCAAGTTCAGTCACGACGATGCGCTCGCGGTGCGCGCCTATTTGCGCGTGATCCAACAATAAACGAGCCTCACTAGCGATCGACGGTGATTTCCTTAAGTAGGCGGCGACCGAAGAGATCGAGAAATGGTATTCGCAATATTTTGGAATTTGATTTTGCTGGAACATTGCTGCAAGTCGCAGCGTTGGGCTGAAGGGGTCGGACCTCACGATAGGCTATAACCTCTCATCCGGATCGCTTCGCTCGCCGATCTCTCTCTATGGGATAGTTGAAGGGTGCATGAGGCCGGGCATCGAAACAATGGGCTCAGCATGTTGCTCGAAGGTTTCAAGCGATTAGAAATCAAAACCAGCGGCGCGCGTATCGTCACTGTCACCGGCGGAAGTGGGCCGCCAGTGCTGCTTATGCACGGCAATCCATTCAGTCATTTGAACTGGCACAAGGTCGCACCAGCGCTTGCGCGTGCGTTTACCGTTGTGGCTACGGACCTGCGCGGTTACGGCGATTCTGAAAAACCGCCGGGCGGCGATGACCATTCCGGCTATTCATTCCGAGCTATGGCGCAGGACCAGGTCGAGGTGATGGTCACACTCGGCTTTGACAAGTTCTATGCCGCCGGACACGACCGGGGCGCCCGCGTATTACATCGAATGTGCCTCGATCATCCCGAAAAAGTCAGACGCGCGGCGATCCTCGACATCATTCCGCAGCATCACCTTTACAACAACATCAACCAGCGATGGGCGACGTTCTCCTGGCACTGGTTCTTCAATATCCAGCCTTACGACTTGCCCGAGCGAATGATGGGCGCTGATCCCGACTGGTTCATCGAAAAGAAGCTCGCAAAAACCAAACAAGGTCTGAGCTTTTTCGATCCGGAAGCCCTGGCAGAATACAAGCGGTGCTTCCGTAATTCTGCGACCATTCACGCGATCTGCGAGGACTATCGTGCAGCAGCAGGGGTCGATCTTGAAATGGATGCCAGGGATTTTGAAGCCGGGCGCAAGATCGAATGTCCCGTGCTCCTCTTGTGGGGCGCGAACGGCAGCGTCGGCAGCAACAGCGAGCCCGGCCCGGCCGAGATCTGGCGGCGATACGCATCCAATATTATTGGCGCAAAGGCGATCCCGTCGGGACACTACCTGTCCGATGAGGCGCCTGTCGAAACAACGGCCGCGTTGCGCGATTTTTTCACCGTCAAGCTTTAGATCGCTGCCGGTGCCGGCATGTCGAGAAAGCTGCGCACGGTGTGCCAAAACAGGCGGCGGTTGATAGCGATCGCCACTGAATGTTGCTGTGTTCGGCAAAATAACCAGCTGCTTGTCGCCGTGCGGAAGCTGCCGGTAAAAGTCGGACAGATCTTCCACTGTCGCAATGCCGTCATATTCGCCTCGCACTAGCAAAACAGGCGCCTGCACTTTCCCGGGATCGACGACTGGCAGATTGGCAGTCATATCCAGGTACGTTCCGGTCGGCGCCTGATCGCCGAATTGCAGTTCGACGTCGGCAAGAATTTTGCCGACGGCAGGATTGGTTGTGCCGGCCTTGTCACGTGTGAATATGCTTTCGATCATGGCGCGGTCGCGCTTACGCATATTGTGCGTACGGAAATGTTCGACTTGCTCTGCGCGTTTCTTCAAGGTCGGAGATTCGGTGCCTTTATAAGTGAACGCTGCCAGCACCAGACGGTCGACCCGCTCCGGTTCAAGCGTCGCAAAAAGTCCGGCTCGCAGCGCGCCGGAGGACTCTCCCATGAAATGGGCCTTCTGCCGTCCAGTTTCACGTTCGACGACCTCCATCGCCGTCTTCAGATCCTGCGCGCCGCTGGCAATATCGGAATTGCCGCTTGTACGGCCTGACTTGCCGTAATTTTCGTGGTCCATGGTCCAGACATCGAAGCCCCAGCGCGCGAATACGTTCATTATCGAATATTCGCCAATGACCGGGCGTATCGAGATCGAAAATGCGCCACGTGACTGAAGACCCATGCACCAGGAACAATACTGGGCGCGGTGGCTCACCGGTGGTGGGCGCACCTAGGCGCTTGCGGAACATAAACAGCGGAACGTTGCCTTTCTTTGCCCAATATTCCTGGCTCCAGATGTCGTTCCGGCTTGCAGCGAGCGCGGGAGTAGCCAGACTGCACAGAATCCGGGCGCTGAAACCCAATCCGGCATTTTTGAGAATCGTACGGCGGGGCAGGGCGGCGTCGGATTTGCTCATGACACCCCCAGATGGCTGCTGTTATAAAACGTTAGGCCGGCGGGGCCTTATTTCCGACATGCTAGCAGATTGCCTGAATGGCGGGGTCCTCGCCCAGCGGCGTTAGTTCTGCTAGGGGTCCGGCAAGTCGCGCTTTCCTGGCGCGCTGGCGTCAATGGCTACGCGGCCGGCGCCAAACCGGAGGAATGATGCTTAAGTGGTTGCGCGCGGTGGCGCGATTTTTTCAGAAGACGATCGGCTGGAATCGGATTGGTGTACTGCTGAGCGTCGCCATAATCAGCGTGGCAGCGGTAGTGCTGTTCCACATGCTGCGAGACATCGACACCAATGAAGTGATTGCAGCGCTTAAGGCAACAAAGCCTCAGCATATCGCGGCCGCGGCATTTTTTGTGGCTTGTGGTTATTTCACACTGACCTTTTATGACTGGTTCGCCCTGCGAACCATTGGCCGCAACGAAGTTCCGTATCGTATTGCCGCGCTCACCGGCTTTACCAGCTATTCCATCGGCCACAATATCGGAGCAACGGTTTTCACCGGCGGCGCCGTGCGCTACCGGATCTATTCGACTTACGGACTCGATGCAATCGAGGTGGCGAAGATATGTTTTGTCGCCGGCCTGACCTTTTGGCTCGGCAATGCCACCGTGCTCGGTCTCGGAGTCGCCTATCACCCGGGAGCCGCGGTGCCTATCGACCAGTTGCCACCATGGCTCAACCGCGTTTTCAGCATTGCGATGCTGGCGGTGCTTGTGTCTTATGTGATCTGGGTGTGGAGCGCGCCACGCGAAATCGGGCAGGGCGAATGGAAGGTTCGCTTGCCAAGCGGACCGTCCACGCTGCTGCAAATCTGCATCGGCATTCTTGATCTAGGCTTCTGTGCACTCGCCATGTATATGCTACTGCCGGGCGATCCTAATATCGACTTCGTGACCATTGCGGTTGTCTTCGTATCAGCAACGCTACTCGGGTTTGCTAGTCACGCACCTGGCGGCCTTGGAGTCTTCGACGCAGCGATGCTCGTAGCGCTGTGGCAGTTCGACAAGGAATCCGTATTAGCTGGGCTGCTCCTTTTCCGATTGCTCTATTATCTCGCGCCATTCGCCATAGCTTTGGTCATACTCGGCCTACGCGAAGTATGGTTGAATTTGAGAGGGGCGCGTGCGATCGAACCGAAACTGATCAAATCCGTAACCGCGCCAATCCGCAGCGAGATAGAGGCAGAAAAAACCGACTTCAACTAACCATGGCGATAGACCACGACCGCCGCGAATTTCCCGCCGGCAATGGGCTGGCAGCTCGATTGCGCGGCGCGTGGCAAGCGCTGCTCGGTTACTCTGCCGTAGTCACCAGTAGGGGCGTTGCGCGTGCAGATGAAAACACACTTTCTGGTCCGCAGACCCTATTGATCGAGCAAATCATTCGCGGATTGCCCGGCGCGGCAATCGTCCTCGACCGAGAAGGCCGTGTGATCGCCTTCAACGAGGCAGCGACCACTATTGCACCTGCCTTGAGCCGCGGCGAACTCGCATTGATTGCTTTGCGCATGCCGGAGCTGGTCGATGCCGTCCGTCGGGCAGCAAGACGTCACGAGCGGCAGCGCGTGGAATTTTTCGAACGTGTGCCTCTGGATCGTTGGTTCGAGGCGTTCGTTACTCCCGTCAGAATCGCTACCGGCGGTGAAGGCGCTGTCGACCTCTTGCTGATGACGTTCAACGATCTCACCCCGCTGCGCCGGGTCGAGGAAATGCGAGCAGACTTCGTCGCAAATGCGAGCCATGAGCTGCGCACGCCGCTCGCCGCCTTGCTTGGTTTTATTGAAACTTTGCAGGGGACCGCCAAAGACGACACTATGGCGCGGGCAAAATTCCTTGCCATCATGCAGGGCCAGGCTACCCGCATGGCCCGCCTGATCGACGATCTGTTGTCACTTTCGCGAATTGAGCTCAACGCCCATTTGCAGCCGAATACGCCGGTCGACCTAGGACCGATGGTGCGCCAAGTGGTCGACGGACTGCAAACGCTGGCGCGTGACCGCGGTGTCGAGATCAACGTTGCAGTGCCATCGGATGCACTGATAGTGCTTGGTGACCGGGATGAACTGATCCGCGCGCTCGAAAATCTGGTTGAAAACGCACTCAAGTATGGTGCTGTTGGCAAGCGCGTCGACGTCGCGGCGACGCGTGGACAAACGCGGGGAGGCACACCGGAAGCGCGCGTGGCGGTACGGGACTACGGTCCGGGGATTCCTTCCGAACATTTGCCGCGCCTCACTGAACGCTTTTACCGGGTCGACGTGGCCGACAGCCGAGCGCAAGGCGGTACAGGATTGGGACTGGCGCTGGTCAAGCATGTCCTCAATCGTCATGCCGGCCGCTTGATAATCGAGAGCACCCTTGGCGCCGGAGCCACTTTTACAATGCATCTGCCTTTGCGCACTCGCAATTTCGTCCTTCCGAGCGAATCCTGAACAAGTTCAAGCAGTTGAACTGTCATTTAAGTGTCACCAGACATTTATAGAACGGTGACATGCGACGCCTATGGCTGACCAGGACTTCGGAAATCCAAGCGCTAAAAGCACAACAACAATTTCCGGAGCTGCCGTGGAGAGCGTTTTTTAGATCAACAGCGGCCGCCCGAGCGATGGGCGCAGAGAAACCAGGATCGTGGGTCGCATTGCGGCCTGCGCTCGCCTTTGACCACAAACATGGAGAGAACCCTTGAAACACTGGACCGCATTGGCAGCCGCGGGCGTCATTGCCACCGCCACGCTTGTTCCCGCCAAGGCAGCCGACATTTCGGGTGCCGGCGCCACCTTCCCCTATCCAATCTATGCCAAATGGGCGGATGCGTACAAAAAGGTCACCGGCAACGGATTGAACTATCAGTCGATCGGCTCAGGTGGCGGCATCAAGCAGATCAAAGCCAAGACCGTGACGTTCGGAGCGAGCGACGCGCCGCTTCCCGGCAAAGAACTCGATGAAGGTGGCCTTGCCCAGTTCCCGATGGTCATGGGTGGGATCGTCCCAGTCGTCAATCTCGACGGTGTGAATCCGGGCGATCTGACTCTTGACGGTCTGACCCTCGCGAAAATCTTCCTTGGTGATATCAAAACTTGGGATGACCCGGCGATCAAAAAGCTCAATCCAAATGCGAAGCTGCCGAACCAGGCGATCGCTATCGTGCATCGGTCGGACGGCTCGGGCACGACGTACAATTTCGCCTACTACCTCGCCGAGGTGAGCCCCGACTGGAAGTCGAAAGTGGGTGTCAACACGTCGGTGCAGTGGCCGAGCGGGATTGGCGCCAAGGGTAATGAAGGTGTTGCCAACAATGTCGGCAACACCAAAGGCTCGATCGGATATGTCGAGTACGCTTACGCCAAGCAGAACAAGTTGACTTTTACAAAGATGCTCAACAAGGCGGGCAAGACCGTAGCACCCACCTCAGAAGCATTCCAGGCTGCGGCGGCGAATGCCGATTGGAAATCGCAACCCGGCTATGGCGTGATCCTAGCCAATCAACCCGGCGACAACTCATGGCCGATGACCGCTGTGACCTGGATTCTCGTCTACAAGCAGCCGAGTGATGCAGCCGCAACAGGTGAGGCGCTCAAGTTCTTCGCTTGGGCCTACAAGAACGGGGGCAAGATGGCAGAGGAACTCGACTATGTTCCGATGCCTGAGAGTGTCGTGAAGGACGTCGAGAAGTCCTGGGCGACTGAGATCAAGGACCCGAACGGGAAGCCCATTTTCGCGATGACTAATTGATCCAATGACTGCGGGAAAGGGCGCCGACCGGGCGCCCTTTTGTTGTCCACCAGTGGCAGATAGACGGCTTGTGCCCGGACCAGCAGGCGGCTTGAGTAGCTCTCCGCAGCAGCGCAAAGGCGAGGGAGAGCCGGATGCAATCGGGGAGGCAATCCGTGGTTGATGTGGCGTTGCAGGGTACGAGGATTTCGACCGCTGACTACGTCGACCGGGCCAAGGTTCTGCAACGCCTGCGGCTGAGTGACGCCGCGTTCCGCTATCTCACCCGCGCGGCTGCCGTTACTGTCCTCGTCATCCTCGGCGGCATTATTGTTTCGCTGGTGTGGGGCTCTTTGCTAGCGCTTCGCACTTTCGGTGTAAGTTTCCTGTACGAAGAGGTCTGGAATCCGGTTACCGAGAAATTCGGCGCTATTGCGCCAATCTACGGCACCGTCATGACCTCGTTAATCGCCATGCTGATCGCCGTTCCGGTCGGCTTGTTCATTGCGCTATTCCTGACCGAATTATGTCCAATATGGCTCCGTCGCCCTATTGGCATCGCCATCGAATTGCTCGCCGGTATTCCCAGTATCATTTATGGAATTTGGGGTCTGTTCATTTTCGCGCCATTTCTGCAACAGACGGTGCAGCCGTTCCTGATCTCATTATTCGGAGAAATTCCGCTGCTTTCCACCCTGTTCGCCGGGCCGCCTTACGGCATCGGCGTCTTTACTGCCGGCCTCATCCTCGCGATCATGGTCCTGCCCTTCATCACTTCTATTTCGCGTGACGTGTTCGAGGCGGTGCCACCCGTGCTCAAGGAGGCCGCTTACGGGCTCGGTTGCACGACTTGGGAGGTCGCGCGTTACGTCGTGTTGCCTTACACCCGCGTTGGCGTGATCGGCGGCATCATGCTCGGCCTCGGCCGCGCGCTCGGCGAGACCATGGCCGTCACCTTCGTGATCGGCAACGCGCACCGTATCTCAGCTTCCCTGCTTGCGCCCGGCACCACCATTTCCGCGACCATCGCCAACGAATTCACTGAGGCGGTCGGCGACCTTTACACTTCGGCACTAATCGCGCTCGGCTTAATCCTGTTCATTATTACCTTTATCGTGCTGGCCATCGCCCGGTTGTTGCTGCTGCGATTGAACGCGCGGGTTGGAGGTTGACGATGAATTCATCATCCGCCCCGCTTTATGCAAAGCGCCGGCGCCGCAATGCCATCACAATGGCGATCGCCTATAGCGCGACCGGATTCGGCCTGGCGTGGCTAGTGCTCATACTAGCGGTGCTGGTCTGGGAAGGCTTCAGCGGTTTGTCTTGGGTGGTGTTCACCGAAATGACTCCGCCGCCGGGTTCCGCAGGAGGCTTGCTCAACCCGATCGCCGGAAGTCTGGTCATGACTGCTATCGCGGTGCTGATCGGCACGCCGCTCGGCATTCTCGCCGGCACGTATATGGCCGAATATGGCCGGTACGATAAACTGACAACAGTAGTGCGCTTCATCAATGATATCCTGCTTAGCGCACCGTCGATCGTCGTCGGCCTGTTTATCTACGAAGTCATGGTTGCGCAGATGGGCCATTTTTCGGGCTGGGCCGGCGCGATTTCCCTGGCGGTAATCGTTGTTCCCGTGGTCGTGCGCACCACCGAAGACATGCTGATTCTGGTGCCAGATACCTTACGCGAAGCCGCAGCCTCTATCGGCCTGCCGCGCTCGCTGATGATCCAGCGGGTCGCCTATCGCGCCGCACGCGCGGGCATTATAACCGGCGTGCTGCTGGCGATCGCGCGCATTTCAGGGGAGACCGCGCCGCTCTTATTCACCGCGCTTAACAACCAGTTTTGGAACCTTAATCTAAACGCTCCGGTTGCCAGCCTACCGGTCGTTATCTTCCAGTTTGCGCTCAGTCCCTACAAGGACTGGCAGAAGCTGGCCTGGACCGGAGCGCTTATCATCACCTTGGCGGTGCTTGCGCTGAGCATCGTCGCCCGCATCCTCGCTGCCCAGAGAAAAACGTCATGAGCGTAGCAGCCATCACTGTGCCGACCGTCACCCATGCGTCGTCCATGGACGAGGACCTTGTAGAAAAGGTCTCCGTGCGGAATCTCGATTTCTTCTATGGTGATCACCGCGCCCTGAAGAGCATCAGTGTGCCGCTCTATTATGGCAAGGTGACAGCCTTTATTGGTCCGTCTGGCTGCGGGAAGTCCACGCTGCTGCGCATCCTCAACCGGATGTACGATCTATATCCCAACCAGCGGGCTACGGGTCACGTGACGCTGGACAATGAGGACATTCTCTCGTCATCGCAGGATCTCAATCTACTGCGCGCAAAGGTCGGAATGGTGTTCCAGAAACCGACCCCGTTCCCGATGACGATCTTTGAGAACATCGCCTTCGGTATCCGTCTATATGAGCGGGTGTCAAAGTCAGAACTCGAAAACCGGGTCAAGCACGCACTCGAGCGGGCAGCACTGTGGGAAGAGGTCAAGGACAAGCTTGGCGCCAACGGGTTATCGCTGTCCGGCGGTCAGCAGCAGCGCCTGTGCATCGCCCGCACGGTCGCTGTGCGGCCGGAGGTTATCCTGTTCGACGAGCCATGCTCCGCGCTCGATCCGATCTCAACTGCGAAGATCGAGGAACTGATCGACGAACTCAAGGACGATTACACAATTGCGATCGTGACCCACAATATGCAGCAGGCCGCACGCGTCTCCGACTTCACGGCTTTCATGTATCTCGGCGAGCTGGTCGAGTTCGGGGAAACCACCCGTATCTTCACAAGTCCGACCGATCACCGTACCCAGGATTACATCACCGGCCGTTTCGGCTAGCGCCTGATTGCGCACCGAGAGATGATTGGGCCACAAACTTAGAGATCGCACGATGACAACAATGTCCGACCACACAATGAAAGCTTTCGACTCCGATCTGCAGGATCTCGCGCGCATGGTTGCCGAAATGGGCGGTCTCGCGGAGAAGCAGGTCGCAGACTCGGTTGACGCACTGGCGAAGCGGGATACCGCGTTGGCGCAGCGCGTCTCCGCTGTCGATGTAAATATAGACGCCTTGCAACACGAGATCGAAGAAAGAGCAGTGCTGACCATCGCGAGACGTCAGCCAATGGCCGTCGATCTGCGTGAGATCGTTGGCGCTTTGCGGCTTGCGAACGATCTCGAACGCATCGGCGATCTCGCCAAGAACATTGCCAAGCGCGTGATGGCCCTCAACGGCGAATTTCCGCCTCCTAAGCTCATTCGCGGCGTGGAGCACATGACCGATCTCGTCCTGCAGCAGATGAAGCTAGTACTCGACGCATATGGTCGCCGCGACGTTAGCAAGGCAATGACCGTTTGGCGTGGTGACGAGGAAATCGACGCAGTTTGCACTTCAGTCTTCCGCGAACTGCTCACCTACATGATGGAAGACCCACGCAACATTACCTTCTGCATTCATCTGATGTTCTGCGCTAAAAATATCGAGCGCATGGGCGACCATGCTACCAACATCGCGGAGACGGTGCATTACATCATCGAGGGGCACCCCATCACCGATCAGCGACCAAAGGGCGACACTACGACGATCGCCGCGCTGCGCACGGCCGGCTAGCATAATGGGTATTGCATGAACGCGCGCATTCTGATTGTCGAAGACGAAGAACCGCTTACAATGCTGCTCCGCTACAACCTCGAAGCTGAAGGCTACGAGGTGGAGACTTCGGCGCGCGGCGACGAAGCCGACACGCGGTTAAAAGAGAGCACGCCCGACCTGGTGGTGCTCGACTGGATGCTGCCTGGTCTCTCCGGCATCGAATTGTGTCGCCGCCTGCGGGCGCGGCCGGAGACGCGGCAATTGCCGGTCATCATGCTGACCGCGCGCGGCGAGGAGAGCGAAAAGGTGCGCGGGCTCGCCACCGGAGCCGACGATTATATCGTGAAGCCGTTTTCGGTACCGGAACTGCTGGCGAGGGTGCGTGCACTGCTGCGCCGCGCCAATCCTGAGCGAGTCGCCACCGTGCTCAGCATCGGCGATATCGAACTGGACCGTGAAAAGAAAAGGGTGTCACGCAACGGACGTCCGATTGATCTCGGGCCGACCGAATATCGATTGCTCGAATTCCTGATGGAGCGCCCTGGACGGGTGTTCTCGCGCGAGCAATTGCTCGACGGCGTCTGGGGTTCGGACATTTATATCGACGAACGCACCGTCGACGTGCATGTCGGCCGCCTGCGCAAGGCGATCAATCGCGGGCACATGGCTGACCCGATCCGCACGGTCCGTGGAGCCGGCTACGCGCTCGACGACCGCTTCGGGCGGGTTAATTGACAATGGCAAGCGGCGTAGGCCGCCGATATTACACTAATCCTCAGTAAATCTGCGCTCTAATCCCTTTCTGCTGCCTCCCGTTCTGATATGTTTTGAGCCACAACTGGGATGTTGCCAGCAACAGGGTGGTTGTGTGCGGGATTTAAACGTTATCGCGGGTTCGCTGGCCGGGGCTCAGCGTAACGAGCATGTGCGGCCGCTTGATGCCGGCGACTTGCCGGCACAATCACCGGAAAAGTTTGAACTCGTCGACAATCTTAAGAAGGCAAAGGCGCTAGGCCTTTCGGTACGTGAGTCTTTCTTGCTGCTAGCCGACCAGGTGATCGATGACGGATCACGCTGAACAAGCTCAAGCAGGATCGTATGCGCCAGCGGCGCCGAGGAAACTCTTTAGCGGCACGTTCCTAAAAAAATTACGTAGCTATCTATTCCTGAAATACGCTGGTCTGTTCGTCGCGGTAGTTTGTCTGGCGTTGCTGACTAACGGCATATTTGAAATTTGGGGATCTTACCGAGAAAACAAGGAAGCACTGATCCGGATTCAGCATGAACAGGCGGGAGCGG
>Ga0126383_10002328_pt1 | contig 12237 bp, 8 predicted proteins | sample PanSoiMetPlot_35_FD_96882 | JGI IMG/M metagenome (GOLD analysis project Ga0126383, IMG submission 96882) | Tropical forest soil microbial communities from Panama - MetaG Plot_35 | ecosystem: Environmental > Terrestrial > Soil > Tropical forest > Bulk soil | place: Panama | collected 2016-02-17
CCTCGCGGGCGCCGCCGAGGCCGAGCTCGAGCCCCCGCTGCCCGCGGTCGTCGCCGGGTATCCGCCGCAGCGGTCCGAGGCGACGCGCATTCTCTACTCGCTGTACGCTCGCGCGCTCGTATTGCAAGTCAACCGCCTTCGCATCGGGCTGGTCTCCGTAGATCTGTTGACGATGCCGGCTTCGCTGGCGGAGGAGATTCGAGCCGCGGCCAAGGACTTAAAGCTTGCGGAGTTGTGGGTGACGGCGACGCATTCCCATTCGTCGGTGGGAGGATACGACCGCGGTCTACTCGCTCAGCTCGCCGGGACAGGGCGTTACCGACCTGGCGTTCGCAGCGCCGTTCGTCGGGCGGCAGCGGATGCGCTCGACCGCGCGGCGGCGTCGCTGGCTCCGGCTACGCTCGAGGTGGGCGAGGGCGCTTTTGCGCAGCTGGTGGCGCCCAGGAGTGAGGGAGAACCGCCCGATGGAAGACTGACGCGATTGGTGCTTCGCTCCGCCGTCGGTCCGGTCGCGCAGTTGGTCGTCTTCGCCGCGCACCCGACGCTCCTTCCGCGCCAGTTGGACGCGTTGGCGCCCGATTACCCGGGGCTGTTCTCGTCGGAGCAGGAAAGCAAGGGCGGGGGCACCACCATTCTTCTCCAGGGCGCGCTCGGCAATGCCAGTGCTGCAGGCGTGGGCGAAAATCCGTGGAAGGCTCCGTCGGAGTTCGCGGAAACGCTTACCGGCGCGCTGGCTCAGATTCATCTTTCGCAGGTCGCCTCTCCTCGCGCGGGGTTTAGCCGGGTCTCGGTTGCGCTCCCGCAAGGGGACGCATCGCGGGTTGCGCCCAGCTGGTTGCGCAGGTTTGGGGGGAATTTCCTGTGCATGGCGGGGCCGCCGCGCGCGGAGATCTCCGCTCTTCAAATCGGTCCGTTCAAGCTGGTGTCGCTTCCAGGCGAGCCGACTCAGGGAGCGGGGCACGTCCTCGAAGTGGAGAGCGGCGCGCAGCGCACCATTGCCTTGACCAACGGCTACATCGGCTACATCGAGACGCCGGACGTCGTGCGCTCCGGCACCGGCGAGTCGAAGCGTCAATACTTCGAAGCCGAGCTTTTGCAGACGCTGGCCAGCGCCGCGAGACTCGCGGTCCAGAACCTGGCGATCAAGCGGGGACAAGCCCGCTGAGGCGTGCTCTCACTTCTTGGTGAGCAGTCGAACCTCGCGCTTCGCGTCGATGTGGTCCGGCTTGATCTCCACCGCCTTCTTGAAGTGCTTGAGGGCTGCCTTTGGATCGCCGGTGAGCTTGGCGATCTGTCCGAGGAAGTAGTGAGCCGAAGCGCAGAACTCGCTCTTCTTGACCGCGATTTGGAGATCCTTGTTTGCCTCGACCTGGGCGCGCTTTTTATCGTCGATGGCGAAGAACTTCGCGTAGCCGCGCCAGGCGTAGAACTCCGCCACCTCTTCGCTGCCAGCGATCGCGTCGTCGAGCATCTTCACCGCCTCGGAGAAGCGCTTCGCCTTGACCATGGCGCGACCGCGTTCGAACGTCTCCTCGGCCAGAAGGACTTGAGCCAGCGGCAACATGTCCTGGTTTCCGTCGCCTTCCACGATCTCGCGGTAATTGGCGCGGCTGCGATCGTCGGACAGAATTCGGTACGCTTGGCCGATGATGGCGAAAATCTCTTCCTTGAGCTTGGCCACCTCGGGCGAGGATTGAACGGAAATCGTGTCCGGATGGTAGAGCTTTGCCAGCTTGATGTATGCGAGCTTCGCGGTGGCCGCGTCCGCATTCATGCCGATGCCGAGGACTTGGAAGTAATTGTCGTCCTTGAACCGATTGGCGGTCGCCCGCAGCTCCTCGAGCTCGGCCGCCGCAGCGGCCGAGACGGGCGCCGGCGGTTTGGTCGCCTCCGGTTTGACTTCCGGGGGGCGAATTGGCGAGCCGCCCGAGGGCGTCAGCCTGGGCGGCGGCGCCGTGGGTTTGGTCGCCTCCGGTTTGACTTCCGCGGAGCGAATTGGCGAGCCGCCTGAGGGCGTGAGCCTGGGCGGCGGCGCCGTGGGTTTGGTCGCCTCCGGTTTGACTTCCGCGGAGCGAATTGGCGAGCCGCCCGAGGGCGTCAGCCTGGGCGGCGGCGGCCGATTGGGGTCCGGTTTCGAGGAGATGGTTGGGATGGTTACGCCGCGAGCCGGCGTCAAAATGGGCGGCGCCGCTCCGCCGGGAGGAGGCGTGTTTCGCGTGATCACCGGAGCGCTGGTCGCGGCGGCGACGTTCCTCGCGGAAGCTACGGCGCGGGCGCCGGCGTCAACCGCAGCTGGGCTCGTGAAAACTTCCGCCCGTGCGTTTCCGGAAGGGGCATCGCCTGCGGACGCCTCCGCTCGCGCATTGCCTGAGCTTCCCTCGCTCAGCGGCTGAGCCGCAGACGCTTCCGCAGGGGCCGGGCGTCCTTTGCCCACGGACAACAGGTCGAGGTCGCGGAACATGAACACCATGCGATGGAGATTGTCGCTGTCGTGCGGAAACTCGCGGGCAAGCGCATTCAGCGAGTGACTCCCGTTGAGATGATTGACGGCGCGAACTTCCTGCGGGGTGAGCGGAAGGTCCTTGATCGCCACCCGCCCCTCGCCTCTGGCGAGCGGCACATCGAGGTGATCCTTCAGCCGCCGTTTGATCTCAGGCAGCGGGACGCGCCGAAGCACGGCGGTGAGCACGGCCCAGCGATTCCCGAGGGGCATCACCTTCAAGGGCGTCAGACCCGATTCCTGGTAGGTAAACGATCCCGCTTCGGCGACCATCGCCTTGAGAAGCACGGTCAAGGCCTGCTCGGCCAGATTGGCGAACGCGTTCCCGGGATTCAGGATCCCCAGCCCAAAGAGCGCGCCGACGAGATCGTTTCCGAAGCTGCCGAGCGCCGCTTCGGCCTGCTTGAGCTGCTCCTCAGTGAGAAGCTTTTGCGCCTTGAGGAATTCGGCGATCGAATCCTCGCGATGCGACGAGCTCACGTGCTCTGGATTGCCCTTCCGAAATCGCACCTGGATGGTTCGATCGGCGAGCTGGAAGGTGAGCAGCCCCGTCTGTTCAGCGGAGGCGGCGAGGTAGTAAAGGCGCAGCGGCGAAATATCAGAGAGGGTTCCGGCGGGAGGCGGAGCGGGTCCCATCAATGCGCAAAGGTGCTCTAGCGTTTAGAGAACCACGTGCTCCTTGTACTCGCCGAAAACGGTTCTCATTGTATCTGAGATTTCCCCGAGGGATGCCGGGGCCTTCGCTGCATCGAGGATGAGTGGGATCAGGTTTTCGCGTCTCAAAGCGCCCGCTCGCAGCGCCTCCAGGCTTCGCTTCACAGCCTCATTGTTTCGCTGAGACCGCAGCACTTTCAAGCGGTCGATCTGAATCTGCTGCACCTTTTCATCCACCCGAAGCAGTCCCTGCGGAGGTGATTCGGTCTGCTGAAAAGCATTCACGCCGACCACGATCGAGCGCTTTTCCTCCAATTCCTTTTGCGCCTCGTACGCTGCGTCCTGGATCTCTGACTGCGGGTACCCGCGCTCAATGGCTTGAACCATCCCACCCAGGGTATCGACCTTCGCGATGTACTCCTCGGCGCGCCCCTGCAGCTCGTCGGTCAGTCGCTCAATGGCATAGGCGCCGCCGAGCGGGTCGATGGTATCGGCGACGCCGGACTCGTAAGCGATCACCTGCTGGGTGCGAAGGGCGAGGCGCGCCGCTTCTTCACTGGGAAGCGCCAGCGCCTCGTCGCGCGCGTTGGTGTGCAGCGACTGACAACCTCCCAGCACCGCCGCCAGCGCTTGCAGTGAAACGCGGACCACGTTGTTGTCCATCTGCTGCGCGGTCAAGGTTGACCCGGCGGTCTGCGCGTGAAACCGCAACATCATCGAGCGCGGATCCTTTGCCTTGAACCTTTCCTTCATGATTCGCGCCCAGAGCCGGCGCGCGGCGCGAAATTTCGCGACCTCTTCGAGGAAATTGTTGTGGACGTTGAAAAAGAACGAGAGGCGCCCGGCGAACTCGTCTACTTGCAGGCCTGCGCGAAGCGCGGCGTCGACGTAGGCGATGCCGTTCGCGAGGGTGAAGGCGATCTCCTGCGCCGCCGTCGAGCCTGCTTCGCGAATGTGGTAACCGCTGATCGAAATCGGATTCCAGCGCGGAACGTTCTTTGCGCAAAACGCGAAGAGATCAGTCACCAGGCGGAGCGAGGGCTGCGGCGGATAGATGTACGTGCCGCGAGCGATGTACTCCTTGAGAATGTCGTTCTGCACCGTGCCGGAGAGTTGATCCAGCCGTGCTCCCTTGCGCTCCCCGACGGCAGCGTAGAGCGAGAGCAGGATGGGAGCGGTCGCATTGATCGTCATCGATGTCGAGACGCTCGCCAACGGGATGTCCTTGAGCAGGATCTCCATGTCGGCGATCGAGCTGATCGAAACTCCCACCTTGCCGACCTCGCCCGCGGCTCGAGGGTGATCGGCATCCCGCCCCATTTGCGTGGGCAGATCGAAGGCGACCGAAAGGCCGGTTTGCCCCGACTGAAGCAAGTAGTGGTATCGCTTGTTCGCATCCTCGGCGCTTCCGAAACCGGCGTATTGCCGCATCGTCCACAAGCGTCCTCGGTACATCGTCGGTTGAATTCCCCGGGTGAAGGGGAACTGCCCGGGAAACCCGATTTGCTCTGCAAAGGAATCCGACGGGGTGTCCTCTGGGCCGTAGACGGGCTCGAGCGTGATTCCACTCGAGGTCGCGAACTCTTCCTTGCGCTCCGGAGATCTGCTCTTGACCTCGCCGTAGACCTCTTGCTGCCAGCGCTCTTTGTCTTTTTTCCAGTTCGACATGGATTTGTCGCCCTTCACTCCACCACCAGAAGTGTCGCATTCTTTTCGATGGCGCTCCCCTCCTGGGCTTGCAGCGCAACGACCTTTCCCGATTTCGGGCTCTTCAGCTCGTTTTCCATCTTCATCGCTTCGACCACCACCAGCCCCTGACCTTCGGTCACTTCTTCTCCCAAGCGCACCAGCACCCGGGTGACCTTCCCAGGCATCGGAGCGACCACCACTTGTCTACCTTCCTGGGTGAACTTCGCCGTGCCGGCCCGGAGGCGGAAGCGCTGCTCGTTGGCGACGTCAATGCGGAACGGTCGGTTTCCCAGATAAATGACGATCTCGTCGCCCTCCTCCTCGAAGTGGATGTTGTGCGAACGCTCGCTGATCAGAAGCGAGGCGGCCCCGGCGCCGATGGGCGCCCAGTTGAGCTCGCAGCGCTCTCCGTCGACTGTGACGGCGAAGCGGCCATCGCCGAGCGTCTCGACCTCGGCGGTAAACTGCTTTCCCGCGACCGTGGCGTGGTAGCGCATGTCATCTCCGCTCGGGCGCGGACCTGCGCCGCCACGAAAGCTGCCGCCACGGCGACGGCGAGGCGCTTCCGTCCGCTCGCTGGCTCGAGGCAACGCGCTGGCGATCTCGCTCGTGAGCTACCACCAACGCTGCGATGACTGCCGGCAGGGGCGCGCGGCCATCGGCAGCCAGCAGGGCCGCGTGCTCCCGATCGAGCAATCCGGTGTCGTAGTTGCCGGCGGTGAATTCGGGATGCCGAAGCACCGACCGCAGATAAGCGATGTTGGTGGTGATGCCGGTCACCACGTACTCATCCAGCGCGCGTCCCAGGCGAGCGATCGCGTCTTGCCGCGAGTGCCCCCAGACGGACAGCTTGCTGATCAACGGATCGTAGTAGGTTGAAACCGTATAGCCGGCGTAGGCGCCGGTATCGTTGCGGACGAAGTGGCCGGATGGGAAGGCGAGCTGGCGGATCCGGCCCGGAGATGGAAGAAACCGCTGCGCCGGGTCTTCGGCGTAAATGCGCGCCTCGATCGCATGCCCTCGAGGGGAGATCGGGCGATCCAGAGGCAGCTTCATCCCTTCCGCGACCTTGATCTGCCAGGCCACCAAATCCAAGCCGGTCACCCATTCGGTGATCGGATGCTCCACTTGGAGCCGGGTGTTCATTTCCAGGAAGTAGAACTTTCGCTGCGCGTCGACGAGGAACTCCACCGTTCCGGCGCCGATGTATCCGACCGCTTTGGCGGCCTTGATCGCCACCTGCCCCATCGAATCGCGCATTCGCGGCGGGACGATCGGCGACGGCGTCTCCTCGATTACCTTCTGGTGCCGCCTCTGGGCAGAGCACTCGCGTTCGTTCAAGTGAATGCAGGTTCCATGCGCATCCGCGAAGACCTGGATCTCGATGTGGTGGGGACGCTCGAGGAGCTTCTCGAGGTAGATCGCGTCGTTCCCAAATGCGCTGAGGGCCTCTGATCTCGCAAGCCGCCAGGCAGACTCGAGGCCTTGCGGTCCGTCCACCGTGCGCAGGCCCTTCCCGCCCCCGCCTCCCGCCGCCTTGAGCATCACCGGGTAGCCGATTTTGTCCGCGGAAGCCTTCGCTGCTTCGAATGTTCGCAGCGGCTCGGTCGTACCGGGGACGATCGGCACGCCGGCCTGCGACATTTGCGTCCGCGCGCGCGTTTTTTCGCCCATCGCGGTCATCGCCGAGGCAGGCGGCCCAATGAAAACGAGGCCGGCCTTCTCGCACGTTCGAACGAAGGATGGGTTCTCCGAAAGAAAACCGTAGCCGGGGTGGATGGCGTCCGCCTTCGATCGCTTGGCGGCGTCGATGATCCGATCTTCCGCGAGATAGCTCTCGCGCGAGGCAGGAGGCCCGACGCAGTACGCCTGATCGGCGGTGCGCACGTGCAGCGCGTCGCGGTCGGCCTCGGAAAAAATCGCTACCGTGGAGATGCCGAGCTCGCGGCAGGTGCGCATCACCCGAACGGCGATCTCGCCTCGATTGGCGACGAGAATCTTGCGGATCTTCTGGCCCATGAGAGCCGTTTATCCCTCGTCGGGGCGGCGTTCAAACTTCACCGCAAAGCTGTTGAGCAGGTTGCGACGCGCTGTGCTAATTGCGCACGCCCGGACCGCCTGCTGACAGGAGTGACGATGCCCATTCACCCCGAGCGTAGCGAAGCGAAGTCGAGGGGCCATAACTTTGCCAAACACCCCGAGCCCCTCGGCGGAGCTCGGGGCAGGCGTCGCGAAGCGAAGTGGACGGGCGCGACCCTCCTCCTGCTCACCGCGCTCCTCTTTGCGAGCTCATCCTTCGCGGAGGACCGGACGATCGCCATCCGAGCCGCGCGCATGCTCGATGTCCGCAGTGGAAAGATGGTCGAGCAGCCGGTCATCCTCGTTCGCGGTGAGAAAATCGAGCGAGTGCGCGGTGATGTTCCGGAGGGCGCCGAGCTGATCGACCTCGGAGATCGAGTAATCCTGCCCGGCTTCATCGACGTGCACACGCACATCCTTCTGCAGGGCGACGCGACGGAAGCCGAATACCACTTCCAAATCCTGCGCGAATATCCTTCTCACCGCGTGGCTCGCGCAGTTCGGGCGATGCGAATCGCCCTCGAGCATGGCTTCACCACGATGCGGGATCTGGAAACGGAGGGAGCGGGGTACGGCGACGTTGGCCTTCGCGACGCGGTGAACGAAAAGGTGATCGAGGGCCCGCGCCTGCAGGTTGTCGGACCGGCTCTGTCCACCACCGGCTCCTATCCTATTTTGCATTTTCGGCCGGACTGGAGCTTTCCCACCGGAGTTCAGCTCTGCGACGGCGCGGACGGATGCCGGAAGGCCGTTCGCGAGCAGCTCTCATACGGCACCGATTGGGTGAAGATCTACGCCAACACCGCCGGACTGCATTTGACGCCCGACGGCTACGTCGACTCGCCGCCGAACTGGACCCGCGAGGAGATTGCCGCGGTAGTGAACGAAGCCCACGCGAAAGGGCACAAGGTCGCGGCGCACGCTACTTCGGACACCGGGTTGCGCATCTCGGTCGAGGCGGGGGTGGACTCGATTGAGCACGGCGATTCCATTCGACCGGAGATGGCGCAGCAGATGGCAAAAAAGGGGATCTACTTTTGCCCAACGCTGACGGTGGGCGCTTACGTCGCGGAGCCGCGCGCAAGAGAGGGGCGCGCCATCTGGGCCGAGATGCCGAAGGTCCAGGCGAAGTCGATGCAGAACGCGCGCAAGGCGGGGGTGAAGATCGCTTTCGGCACCGACGCAGGCGGGTTCCCGTGGACCGAAATCAATCAGGCCCAGGAATTCTCGCACGAGGTGCGGCTGGGCATGACGCCGCTGGAAGCAATTCGAAGCGCGACGACGGTTGCTGCGGAGATGCTCGGATGGCAAGGCAAGGTAGGCGAGATCGCGCCCGGAGCTTTTGCGGATATCGTCGCCGTGTCCGGCGATCCGCTGAAGGACGTGTCCGTGCTGCAGAAGATCGACTTCGTGATGAAGGGCGGCGACGTGGTGAGGCGACCGGCAGACGCCAAGCGATGACGACGGAGAAGCGCGGAACCATTTTTGCGGGAGTTGCGTCAGAGCGGAATGTTGCCGTGCTTGCGAATCGGATTCTCCTGTCGCTTGTCCTTGAGCATCTGCAGCGCGCGGATGAGCTTCTCGCGCGTCTGCTCGGGGCGAATCACCTCGTCGATGTAGCCAAGCTCCGCCGCCTTGAATGGATTGGCGAACTTTTCGCGGTACTCGGCGACTAGCCGAACCCGCTCTTCATTCTGATCCTTCGCCGCCGCGATCTCGTTCCGGAAAATAATGTTCACCGCTCCTTCGGGGCCCATCACCGCGATCTCAGCGGTGGGGTAGGCGTAATTGACGTCCGCGCGGATGTGCTTGGACGCCATGACGTCGTACGCACCGCCGTAGGCCTTTCGCGTGATGACGGTGATCTTCGGTACGGTCGCCTCGGCGAACGCGTAAAGCAGCTTGGCGCCGTGCTTGATGATCCCGCCCCACTCCTGCGCCGTTCCGGGCAAAAACCCCGGAACGTCCACGAACGTGATCAGCGGGATGTTGAAGCAATCACAGAAGCGGACGAAACGAGCGCCCTTCACCGAAGCGTCGATGTCCAGGCAGCCGGCGAGGACTGCCGGCTGATTCGCGACGATCCCCACCGCCCGCCCGTTCAGCCGCGCGAAGCCGACCACGATGTTCTGTGCGTAGTGCTCCTGGACTTCGAGGAAGTGCCGCGAGTCGACCACTGCGCGGATGATCTCCTTGATGTCGTAGGGCTTGTTCGGATTGCTCGGCACGACCGATTTCAAGGCTTCGTCGCTGCGCCCCGCGTCGTCATCGCAGGGCGCCGTCGGAGGATCTTCGGCGTTGTTCGAAGGGAGATAGGACAGCAGCTCGCGCGTGAGCAGCAAGCAGCCCTGCTCGCTGTCGGCGGCGAAGTGAGCGACGCCCGACTTCTGGTTGTGCGCCAGCGCACCGCCCAGCGCCTCCTTGGTGACCTCCTCGTGGGTGACGGTCTTGATCACGTCCGGCCCGGTGACGAACATGAACGACGTGTCCTTCACCATGCAGATGAAGTCGGTAATCGCCGGAGAATAGACGGCTCCGCCGGCGCATGGTCCGAGGATCAACGAGATCTGCGGAACGACGCCCGAGGCGAGCGTGTTGCGCAAGAAGATGTCGGCATATCCCGCCAGGCTCTCGACGCCCTCTTGAATTCTCGCTCCGCCCGAGTCGTTCAAGCCGATGATCGGCGCGCCCACTCGCGTCGCGAGGTCCATGATCTTGCAGATCTTCTGAGCGTATGCGCCGGAGAGCGATCCGCCGAACACGGTGAAGTCCTGTGCGAACACAAAAACTTGGCGACCGTCGATCGTTCCGTATCCGGTCACCACCCCGTCGCCGAGGATTTTCTTTTCTCCCATTCCGAAGTCGGAAGCGCGGTGGGTGACGAACTTGTCCAGCTCGGTGAAGCTTCCCGGGTCGAGCAACAAGTCCAGCCGCTCGCGCGCAGTCAGCTTTCCGGCTTCGTGCTGCTTTTGGATGCGCGTTTCGCCACCGCCCAGCAGCGACTGCTCCTCCATTTCCCTCAGGCGTTGGCGCAGCGGATCGTTCTCAGGGGAGTCTGCCATGCGGCTAGCATCTACTACGGAAGAAGCGTCCAGGTCAGGGCGAAACGCTGTGAGCCATCGGAGGCGGTCTCGGCCCACCCTTTTAGGGGACGGCTGGCGTCCAAGAGAGGACCCACTTCCGAGCTGACCACGAGCAGCGGCGCGAGGTCGCGAGAGCCGATGGCGTCGAGAAGCGAGACCTGCGAGAGGGTGTGCGAAATTTTCGGCGCGTCGATCGAAAACTCAGCTCCGTGATTGAGCTTCCCGATCTGGCCGGACACCGTCTGCAAAGCGCGCTTCACTGCACCGGGATCGTTTCCGATGTAAAGCTGTGACCCGCGCAGCCCGATTTGAATCTCACCGCCCTGTACCGAGAGCGCGATGCCTTCGGCGGTCTTGCGTGCGTTGGGCCACGCCGCAGCGCGGTCGAGCGCTTGGCGAAAGCCATCCGGCCGGCCGATCTCCGCCAGGTACGCATGTTTGACGGCGAAGTATCTTTCCCAAGGCGATTTGAGCGAGCCGCTCAGTCGCGCCCCGTCGACTCGGAGCAGGACGTTGCCGGTGAGGCTTGGCAATGCCGCATCGAACAGCTGGTGAACGTCGCGCTCGTCGCAGCCGGAGCAGAGCATCTTCAGGTCGGGCACGACCGAGGACTCGACCAGCGCTCGAGGCACACTTTCCATGTGAGCTCGCACGAACAACAGGCCGGCGGCGGTCTCCGGGTAAGGGCTCGAGGAAATCGGTTTGAGTCGGGGAGAGCTTATCTCCGTTGCCCGACCGGCGATCGACAGCGTCGCGCTGCTGCCGGTCAATCCGACCGTGAAGTGTGGCGAAATCAAGTACACGCGCCCGGGAATGGATTCGAGGCCGGGCCACCGCCGGCCATCGGGAGCAGTCGCGAGGAGCTTCGCTGCCTGCTTGAGCAACGCCTCCGCATTTCGCGCGCTGCTCACCGCGCATGCCTGCTGCCGCCGAATCGCGTAGCCGGCGACCACTCGTCCTTGGGATGCGGCTCCGTGAAGCACCGAGCCTCCCGATTGGGAGGTCCACGCCTTTCCCAACGAGGCGAGCCTTTGCGAGGCGCGCGATTCGAAAGCTTTTGCATCGCGCAGCGTCGTGCAGGTGATGCGATCCTCGCCGAGGAAGCTGACGGTCGCCCAGGACGCCGGATCGATTCCAGCCCGCTTCACCGATTCGACTTGCCCAATATCGACGTCGAGGATGGGATGGAACTCGGATCTCCAGCTGGACGGGCGCAGCAGCGGCGCGCGCTTCCCGGCCGCCTCGAAGAAAGCGAGCACGCCGGCGAGCTGATCCAACCGCGGGGCGTGGATGATCAGGTTGGCGTTGTCGGGAGCGCGAGGGAGCGCGACGGCTCCGAGCACGCTCGCCAGCAGCGGTGCCATCATCTACGGACGCGTCGCCGCGTCGGCAGCGCCGGCGCGCCGAGCCGCTCGCCCGCGGATTGCGCGCTGCATGTACCCATAGCCGACCAGAAGCGCCGCAGCCAGCGGCGAGGTCGCAGCGATGATGGCCCAAACCGGTTTTCCGAACATGAAGCGCGCGATGCTTGAAAAGCCGCCGGTCATCCATTCGCTTTGGAGCACGGCGATGAAAATGCCAGCCCCGATGAGGCTGGCGATGCCGGTAGCGACCACCAGCATTATCGCGGCTCGTCGACGAGCGTGCCCCGGGCTTTTTGCCGGTGAGTACTGCCTCACCTGGATGTCCTGATCCATGAGCGCGGTTGCACCACCAACGCGGGAGCGTGTCAACCCCGGTACCCGACGCGCGCGTCAGAAGCTCATTCGGAGGAGACCGCCGCGATTGCTCTCTCGCTTGTCCGGCGGCACGCGTCCGAAGTCGCCGTTCATGTTCGCGATGCCGTTTGCCGCCAAGGCAACCGCGGCCGAAACCTGCGCCAGCGCTTCGGGATCGATCTTGTCGAAGGTGTCGTTGGCGGTGTGGTGAAAATCGAAGTAGGTGGTGACATCCTGCGCCAGGTCGATCATCGGGACGCCGAGCGCGCGCAGAGGACCCAGGTCCGCTCCTCCGTGAGCATCGGCATCGTCGAAATCGATGCCGAGCGGCTTGAGGCCGGCGGCGATCTCCAACAATCTTGCGCGACCCTCGGGCGCGCCGAGGTAGCGCAGCGCATACGCGCGAGCGGTCCCGGCGTCCGCTTCGAGCGCGGCGATGTGCTTGGCCGCCTCGATTTGGTGGGCTTGAGCGTAGGCGCGAGCGCCCGACAATCCGTTCTCCTCGTTGGCGAAG
>Ga0126383_10002330_pt1 | contig 12235 bp, 11 predicted proteins | sample PanSoiMetPlot_35_FD_96882 | JGI IMG/M metagenome (GOLD analysis project Ga0126383, IMG submission 96882) | Tropical forest soil microbial communities from Panama - MetaG Plot_35 | ecosystem: Environmental > Terrestrial > Soil > Tropical forest > Bulk soil | place: Panama | collected 2016-02-17
CTTTTTTCGGGTTGGTGTCGGCGGCTGACGTTACTTCGCCGTCAGCCGATCGATTTCCTGCATCTCGGCTGCTGTCAAGGCCCATTCGGCTGCGCGGACATTTTGTTCGACCTGTTCCGGTCTCGTGGCGCCGGCAATGACACTGGCGACGACCGGGCGGCGCGCCAGCCAGCTGAGCGCGAGCTCCAACAGCGTATGGCCGCGCTCGGCAGCAAACCCGGCGAGTCGGTCGACGATCGCCCAGTTCTGATCCGTCAGGTTGCGGTCCGCTGCTCTCGCCATTGTGGCGAGACGGGTGCCGGCGGGCGGCGTCATGCCGCGCCGGTACTTGCCGGTCAACAGACCGTCGGCCAACGGGCGGAAGGGGATCAAGCCGAGTCCGTAGGCTTCCAGCACCGGCATCATGTCGCGGTCGAGGTCGCGGGCGAGCAGGCTGTATTCCTCCTGGCACGAGATGAAATGGTGGAGGCCCAGGTGCTTCGAGGTCCACTGCGCTTCGACGACCTGCCAGGCCGGCAGGGTCGAGCAGCCGATGTAACGGACCTTTCCCTGCCGGACGAGATCGTCGAACGCCCGCAACGTCTCCTCGATCGGGGTCAGCGGATCGGGTTGGTGCTGCTGATAAAGATCGATCCAATCGGTTTTCAGCCGTCTGAGGCTCGCCTCTACCTCGGCTATGATATAGCGCCGTGAGGCGCCCTGCAGACGGCCGACAGTATCCATCGGGCGAGCGAATTTCGTCGCCAGCACGATGTCCTTCCGCCTGTCGCCGAGAATTTGGCCGAGATATGTCTCAGAGCTGCCGCGAGGGTCGCCATAGGTGTCGGCTTCATCGAAAAACGTGATGCCGAGGTCGAGCGCTTTACGCACGACTTTCTGCGTCGCTTCGAAATCGATGCGGCCGCCGAAATTGTTGCAGCCGAGGCCGACCACTGACACGAGAAGGCCGGATCGGCCGAGACGACGTTGTTCCACTGACGAGCCCTTCGTCTGGAGCGCAGCTGTTGCGGCGCGGACAGTATAAGGGCTTCGCCGGCGAGGCCACCATTCCGTATGCTCTTGATGATTATGGACGCGGCGTGGATCAATTGAGTGGCATCGGCCCGGTCGTATTCGGAATGAGCCCGGCATGGGTGGCGACGACGATCTTCGCCGTGACCTATGTCTCGGTCATCGCGGAGCGGATCAATCGCTCGATCATAGCGCTGCTCGGCGCGGGGCTGATGATCATTGCGGGTGTGCTGACCCAAGAGGAAGCGGTCCGTGGCATCGACTTCAACACGATCGCACTCTTGACCGGCATGATGGTGCTGGTCTCGATCACCCGCCGCTGCGGCATGTTCGAATACCTCGCGATCTGGTCGGCGAAGAAGGGTCGGGCTCAGCCTTGGGCGATGCTCGCGATGCTTTCAGTCGTGACCGCCGTCGTGTCGGCATTCCTCGATAATGTGACGACTGTGCTGCTGATTGCCCCGGTGACATTGTCGGTCACTCGAGAGCTCGAAATTCCCGCCTACCCGTTTCTGTTCGCCGAGGTGTTCGCCTCCAATATTGGCGGCACAGCGACGCTGATCGGCGACCCGCCCAACATCATCATCGGCTCGGCGGCCAATCTCAGCTTCAACGACTTCGTCATCCACCTGACGCCAGTCATTGCCATTGTCATGGCGATGCAGTTGCTGCTGACGCACCTGATCTGGGGTTCGCAGTTGCGGGCGAAGCCCGAGGCGCGGGCGAGGGTCATGGCGCTCGACGAGCACACAATGCTGGTCGACCCGCCGCTGATGCGGACATCGCTGGTCGTGCTCGCCGGGGTGATCGCGGCGTTTGTATTGGCGCGGCCATTGCGCCTCGAACCCGGCACGATCGCGCTGTTCGGCGCCGCGGTGCTGATGTTGTGCCACAACATCGAGCACCACCGTGAAATGGAGCAGCAGACGGTCAAGGTGACCGCCACTTTCAACGACATCGATTGGATAACGATCTTCTTCTTTATCGGCCTCTTCATCATTGTGCACGGGATCGACGTCGCGGGGATGCTCGACCTCGCCGCGCACTACCTCCTCGCCGCCACCGGCGGTGATCCGGCGTCGACCGCTATAGTCATATTGTGGGGGTCGGCGGTTCTCTCGGCGATCGTCGATAACATCCCGTTCGTTGCGGCGATGGTCCCGTTGATCAAAGAAATGGCGCCGCATCTCGGAGGGGCCGAGCACGTCCTCCCGCTATGGTGGGCGCTTTCGCTCGGCGCCTGCCTCGGCGGTAACGGCACTTTGGTCGGAGCTTCGGCCAATCTCGCCGTTGCCGGCATCGCCGAGCGCGCCGGCATCCGGTTCAGCTTTCTGACCTTTACCAAATACGGTCTTATCGTGATGATGGTCAGCGTCGGGATCAGCAACCTTTATCTTTGGTTCCGCTATCTTTGAAGAAATGCTGGCCTGAGGTCCCTATCGCCCAAGCTGAACGGGCGACACCTCGGTCGGAATGATCAAATTGCACCCCGTGGTGGCTCTCACCTCGTCCACGGTGACGCCGGGCGCGATCTCGCGCAGCGCCATCCCTTTTTTTGTGATCTCGAACAGCCCGAAATTGGTGGCGACGAGGTTGACGACGCCGCGCGCCGTGGCGGGAATTGCACAGCGCTCGACGAGGCGCGGCTTGCCGTCCCGCGTCTGGTGCTCCATCGCGACAAAAACGTGCTTGGCGCAGGCCGCCAAGTCCATCGCGCCGCCTATGCCGCCCCCCTGCTGGCCCGCCATCTTCCAATTCGCGAAATCGCCGTTCTCGGCGACCTCGTAAGCGCCGAGCACGGTCACGTCGATGCGCCCGCTGCGGATCAGTGCGAAGGAATCGGCGTGATGAACGATCGCTGCGCCCGGCTGCAACGTGACATGCTGGCCGCCGGCATTGACGAGATGCAAATCCTCCTTCCCCACCGCCGCAAGCGGCCCGTAGCCGATGACCCCGTTCTCCGAGTGGAAGATGATCTGCCTGTCGCCGAAATCGCAATTCGAGCACAGGGTCGGGATGCCGATCCCGAGATTGACGATCCAGCCGTCGCCAAACTCCATCGCAAGCCGGTCGCACATCTGTTGACGGGTCAGTCCTTTCGCCCTCTCGCTCATCGTGCGACGCTCCCTGGACGCTGTGGCCACCATCCCTCGGGCGGCGGCGGGATCTTGACGATCCGGTGAACGAAAATTCCCGGCGTATGGACATCGTCGGGGTCGATCGCGCCGACCGGCAGGATATCCTCCTCGACCTCGACCACCGTGATCCGCGCCGCCATCGCCATGATCGGATTGAAATTGCGCTGCGAACGCCGGAAGCGCAGGTTCCCCGCGGCGTCCGCCTGATAGGCCCGGATGAAAGCGTAGTCGAGCGGCAATGCTTCCTCGAGGAGGTATTCGCGGCCATTGAACACGCGGGCTTCTCTCCCTTCGGCGAGCTCGGTGCCGACCGCGGCCGGCGTGTAGAAGGCCGGGATCCCGGCGCCGGCCGCTCGCATCCGCTCCGCGAGCGTACCCTGCGGCACCAATTTCGCCTCGATCAGGCCCTTCTCGACGTATTCGGACAGTACCAGCCGCTGCGAGGCCCGAGTCGGCGCGGTGAAGGCGCAGATCACCTTCTTGACCTGCCCATTTTTGATGATCTGGCCCATATCGGGCGCATCGGCCGGTAGGGTTGCGCCCCCGCGTGTCGAGTTCGACACGCAGGTCAGCTGTTTGGCGCCCTGTTTGGCAACAGCCCGATAAAGATTGATCGGCATTCCGACGACTGCAAATCCGCCGAAACCGAGGGTCGCGCCATCCGGTATGTCGCGAACCGCTTCGTCGAAACTCGAATAGACCTTGCTTCTGGCGCTCATTCCCCGACCGCAGATCTTTTGTTCACCGGCTTCATCATGCGGCAGGAGGTCCCCACGCGGCAACCCGCTGGAGGCGATCGCAATGTCGAGGTCAGCGTCCTTGTTCGCACCGTTTCGGCAGGATCGCCAGCAAGCTGGAGAAGCTGGTTTCGACCGGGCACCCGGCAGTATCGATGACTGCATCGGCTCGGGCGTAGAGCGGGGTGCGGGCTCTGAGGATGCGTTCGAGATCGCCCATTGCTTCTTGGTTGTCGGACATCGGGCGGAGGTCGCCCTGCGCGATGACGCGGCTCATATGCTCTTCCGGCGATGTCTTGATCCACACCGTAAAGCAGCGCGACAGCAGCTCGTCGTAAGTTTCCGCTTCGGCGACGATGCTGCCGCCCGCCGCCAGCACAAATCTCGGATGGCGGTCGAGCACCCCCTCCAAGGCGCGGCGCTCGGACCGGCGGTAGGCGGATTGGCCCGAGAGGGCGAAGATCTCGCCGAGCGACAGCCCGAAATCCTGTTCGATCTCGGCGTCGAGCTCGATGAACGGGATTTCGAGACGACGCGCCAAAAGGTTGCCCAAGGTCGATTTGCCCGCGCCACGCAAGCCGATCAGCGCGATCCGCCGTTGTCTCACCGCGCGGTCGGACGCGGTGAAATGCGCGTCGAGCAGCGCCCGCGCCTCGCCGAGCCGGTCCGGCGGCAAGCGGCGCAGCAGCTCGACGATCCGTCCAAATTCACGCGGTTCGGCCGGTTCTCCGCCGAGCAGCCTGGGGAGCGGCAGGTTGAGGGCGTCGCCGACCCGGCGCAGCAACTTGATCGAAAGATTGCCTTTGCCGCTTTCGAGCTGAGCAAGATAGCGCTCGGACAATCCGGAATCACGGGCCAGAATACGGCGCGTCATTCCACGGCGAGCCCGTTCCTCGCGAACCCGCTCGCCGAGGCGGCGGAGATAATCGTCCCGCTCGGCGTCTGTGTCAGGAAAACTGCCGCTGCTTGACCGCTGCATGCGAGGAATATAATGGCCTCGCGGCCGATCTCGACAATTTGCGGCCGGGAGGATGCGCATGAGCAGCGAAAGCCCGATCGGATATAACGCCGCCGTCAACTTGATCGAGCCAAATCTCGGCGCCGGTCGCGGCGCAAAGGCTGCTTTTATCGATGATCACGGCCACTATAGCTACGCCGAACTCGCTGAACGCGTGAGCCGATTTGCCAATCTTGTGCGTGGGCTCGGGATCCAGCCCGAGCAGCGCATCCTGCTGTGTCTTCACGATACGATAGATTTTCCGACCGCTTTTCTAGGCGCGATAAAGGCGGGGGTCGTTCCGGTTGCAGTAAACACCCAGCTCACAGCCGGCGAATTCGCCTTCATGCTGGCCGACAGCCGGGCTCGGGCGGTGTTCGTGTCGGCGGCGGTCCTGCCAGCGATGCGGGCGGCCTTGACCGAGGTGCCGGAACCCCGCCCCGAACTCGTCATCTCTGGTGTCGATGGCCAGGAGAATTCTTTGGCCGCCTTACTCGGCGAGATGCCGACGACATCCGAGACCGCGCCGACCCATCCCGATGAGCCGTGCTTCTGGCTCTACTCGTCGGGGTCGACGGGCCGGCCGAAAGGCACAGTGCACATCCATTCGAGCCTGGCGCAGACGGCCGAGCTTTATGCCGTCCCGGTGCTCGGCATCAACGAGAGCGACATCGTATTCTCGGCGGCGAAGCTGTTCTTCGCTTACGGGCTCGGCAATGCGCTGACCTTTCCGCTGGCGGTCGGCGCCACCAGCGTGCTGATGGCAGAACGGCCGACCCCGGCGGCGGTCAGCCGTGTGCTGCGCGAGCACCGTCCCACGATCTTTTACGGGGTTCCGACGCTCTACAATGCGATGCTCGCAAGCAACGACCTACCGCAAAGCAACGAGCTTGCACTGCGCCGTTGCGTCTCGGCCGGAGAGCCGCTGCCGCAGGAGATCGGTCGGCGGTGGTCGGCGCGGACCGGCGTCGACATTCTGGATGGTATCGGCTCGACCGAGATGCTGCACATTTTTCTCAGCAACCGGCCGGAAGGGGTTCGCTACGGCACCACCGGCAGGCCGATCCCGGGCTATGAGCTGAAGATCGTCGACGAGGAGGAGAGGCCGGTCCGTCGCGGTGAAATCGGCGACCTGCTGGTCAGCGGCCCGACCAGCGCCGCCTATTACTGGAACAATCGCGAGCGTTGCCGGGCAACGTTCATGGGCCAATGGACGCGCACCGGCGACAAATACTTCGAGGATGATGACGGCTATTACGTTTATTGCGGCCGCAGCGACGACATGATGAAGGTCAGTGGAATGTATGTCTCGCCGCCCGAGGTCGAAGCGGCGCTGATCGTCCACGAGAACGTACTCGAAGCGGCCGTGGTCGGTGTGCCGGACCGGGACGGTCTGGTCAAGCCGAAGGCGTTCGTGGTCGTCAAACCCGGAGTTCGGGCAGACGAGGAACTCGCGCAGGTTCTTGAGGGGCACGCAAAGGGTCTATTAGCGCCGTTCAAATGCCCGCGCTGGTACGAGTTTCTCGACGACCTGCCAAAAACCGCCACCGGCAAGATCCAGCGCTTCAAGCTCCGCGAGCAGATTTCCGGATAGAGTCCTCGCGTGGGGCGGGTGGGCAATCGGGTGGAGTCTTCAGGTCTGCTTGAAGAAGCGGTTCGCGTTGTCCCAGAAGAGCTTCTTTCGCCGGTCGGTGTCGAGGCTCGACCAGGCGAGGATATTGTCGACCGAGTTCGGGAATTGGCATTCGGAGTGCGGATAGTCGGAGGCGTACATCAGCACTTCGTCACCGAGAAACCCTGTGACGGCGTTGAACATGTCCTCGCCTTCTTGGCGCTCGATGCTGCAAAAAAAGCGGCCTCCCATGATGTATTCGCTCGGGCGATGCTTGAGAGACGCGGTGCCGCCGACATAACGAGCCTGCTCGTCCATGCGCCGAGCCCAAAACGGCAGCCAGCCAAAACCGCATTCGAGCACCCCCATCCGCAAGCTCGGATGGCGGTCGAAAATCCCGCCGCCGATAAATGATGCGATGAACCGCATCGCGCCCCAGGGATGCGAGGCCATGCGGCCGAGGAAAATATTGTCCCAGACATCCCGGTAGCCCGGGTAGTAGGGGGGGTCCAGGTGGAGCTGTGATGCGCGATCGGCAGGTCGTAATCCTCGGCGGCCCGCCAGATCGGCTCCAGGTCCGGATGGTCGGCCGGGACGTCCCTAGGCAGTAACGGCTTGACCGCTACCGCCCACGACGAATTTCCCCATTCGTGGATTTCGCGCGCGGCCTCGTCGACAGCCCGCGCGGAGGCGACGATCAACCCTTTCAGCCGCCTCGGAAACTGCCCGCAGAAATCCGCCATATGCCGATGGTAGGCATGGATCATGGCGACTTCGAAGGAGGGGTCGGGCAGGTCGTGAAGACTGAGCCACGAGCCGGGGATCAGAAAATGAACATCGGTCCCCTCGTCGTCCATGTCCTCGACGCGGTTGTCGGCGCGATCGTCCTGCACTCCTGGCCGCGGCATCTTGCTCCCGCGCCATCGCGACTCGCGGCCGGTAAAGCTCTCTCGCGGCGCTGCCTCACCAAGGATCCGCCGGTAGAACTTCGTGGCGACGCGATAGTTGTGAACGCCGCCGCTGGGGACGCGGTGCGCAGCTAGTTCGGCCAGCCGCCGCCGAAAGCCGGGATCGATGTAGCGCTCGAGCACCTCCGCGGCGGGGTTGACGTGAGTATCGGCGTCATAGACGCGAAAACCGTTCTTCATGCTGCCTCCCCCGCGTTGCGCCCGCAGGACGAGCGGCCCTAGACCTGCTTGAAGAACCGGTCGGCGTTGCCGCCGAGGAGTTTCTTTGTCGTCTCCGGCTTGAGGCTCTTCCAGGCGAGGATATTGTCGACCGACTCCGGAAACTGGCATTCCGAGTGCGGGTAGTCGGAGGCGTACATCAGCACCTCGTCACCAACGAAATGGGCGACGTAGTTGAACATGTCCTCGCCTTCGTGATGCTCGATGCTGCAGAAGAACCGGCCGCTCGCCATGTATTCGCTGGGTTTCTGCTTGAGAGGCGCGGTGCCGCCGACATAGACCGCCTGCTCGTCCATGCGCCTCGCCCAGAACGGCAGCCAGCCAAAACCGCATTCGAGTACCCCCATCCGCAAGCTCGGATACTGGTCGAACAGCCCGCCGCCGATAAACGACCCGACAAACCGCATTGCACCCCAAGGGTGGGCGGCCAGACGGCCGAGGAAAATGTTGTCCCAGAGGTCCAGGTAGCCTGGGTAATAGGGCGGGTTCCAGGTGAAGCTGTGGTTGGCGATCGGCAAATCGTGGTCCGCAGCGGCCCGCCAGATCGGGTGCAGGTCCGGGTGGTCTGCCGGGACGTCCTTGGCGAGCAGCGGCATTACCGCGACTGCCCATTTCGAATTTCCCCATTCGCGGATCTCGCGCACTGCCTCGTCGACATTGCGCGAGGAGGCGACGATCATGCTCTTGAGGCGGGTCGGAAACTGCCCGCAAAAATCCGCCATATGCCGGTGGTAGGCGCGGATCATGCCGATTTCCAGCGCCGGGTCGGGAAGACCCACGAGGCTGAGCCAGGAGGTCGGGATCAGGAAATGGACATCGGTCCCCTCGTCATCCATGTCCCTGACACGGTTCTCGGCCTGGTCGTCCTGCACCCCGGGCCGCGGCATCTTGCTGCCCATCCACTTTGTCTCGCGGCCGGTGAAGGTGTCGCGGGGCGCCTCTTCACCGAGAACCCGCCGGTAGTATTTCGTACCGACGCGATAGTTGTGGAGGCCGGCCACACCGCCGACCGCCCCCTCTCCGACGGCGAAGCGGTAGGGCGCCAATTCGGCAAGGCGCGGTCTGAAGCCCGGGTCAACATAGCGCTCCAGCACCTCCGCGGCGGGGTTGACGTGGGTGTCGGAATCATACACGCGATAGCCGTTTCTCATCCTGCGCTCCTCCGTTCGCCGAGGCTCCAACCTGCTGCGGCAGCGACCCAATCATAGGTTCGCAGGGATCGATTGTCGCGAGCTATTTGATTTTTGGCGTCAAACTCTCACCCGGGATGCCGCATGGGCGCCATTGGCGGCGAGGTAGACCGCTTTGTTGGTCTCGACATTGAAGGCCGGAAATTCATCGGGCCGCTCGAATTGCGGTCGCGCCCGGAGGCGGCCGGCCAGTTCGAGGTGGTTTCCGATATCGAAGAACTCGATCATGTTGTGGTGATAGCGGCTGAGCTGAATAAAGGTGTGGGTCCGCGAAGCAATGACACGGCAGCCGAGCTCCAATGCCTGGGAAATCGGCCCGGACGAAGACTGCCCGACCTCCAGATAAGGGAACACCACAGCGTCGCAGATAGCCATGCCGGCAAGGAAATCGGCGTCGCTCTGGGCTCCCATAAAATGAATCCGTTCCGACAGATCCTTCGGATGCTCGATCAACAGATCGCCCATTGAGCTGTCTACTGGCGATACCGACCCTCGCCGTGACTGGCTGCCGTTACGCCCCGCGACGTCAAGTATAGGTCCGCGTCACCTGATCGGCTAGTGGTCGCGACTGTTTCTATCGCTTCCCGGGCCGCGCATTTCAACCAAGCGATCGTGGAACTCCACCAATCTATCCCGCAATCGTTAAGGTCCATGCTAGCGAGCGCCCACCGACAATCAGCTGACAACTGAACCGGCAAAACGAACGCCAAGCCGTTGATGGGGATGTTCGGGCCAGCTAAGCTCGGATCCCTCTCAAGCTAGGAAGGACACAATGAAGAGATATTTGATTGCCCTGGCTCTGATGGTCGCATTGGGAATGTCCGCCAGCGCTCAGGTCAACCCTCAACAGCAAAGAATGAGAGACTGCAACACTCAGGCAAGTGGTATGACCGGCGATGCTCGCAAGCACTTTATGAGTTCCTGCCTAAGCGGGGCCGCCGGAACGAATGGACCCCACTGTGCCAAAGGCAAGCCCTGCGGCAATTCATGCATCGCCAAGGATCAGGTTTGTCATAAGTAGCGCGCGCCGAAAGGAGCTGCTCGAATACAACGGAATGTTTAAGAGATACTTAGTGCAGAGATGAATGCCGAAGGGTAGGGTTATCCTTAATCTAACGTCATCCTCTGGGCGATATTCATGTCAGACGATGCCCCACGTAGATTCGATCAAACTACAAGAGACTATCACCACGCGCTCCGTCGCATGCAGGGGCGGAGAGCAAGATCAATCGGGAGGTGGGCAATGATCCCGCGGCGTATAGTCACCACTTTGATTTTGGTGATTTCCCGGTCCTGGCAATTATCGGCTCTGGAAAAACGGCGTCGCGAGTGACTCGCGACGCCCAGTTTGTGAGAGTCCATCCATATTTACTTTACCTATCAAGAGTAAATGAATAGTTAATGGTCTGATGATGGGCATCGAAAAAGCGACCCGATGCCACAATTCTGTATGCCGGATGTGAGGGAATTATCAGGTTGACGTACCACGCCACAATCTCTATATTTAGGTTACGGCTGAGGGATGATGGTTATGGCAATTATCAGCACTGCGGAATTCGGCAAGATATATCACGCGGTTGATTGTCAGCATTGCTCGCGCCCGATTCTGTTTGACGACGATCCCGATGCTCTACCCGATCCGTTCCGGTCGAAGTGTCCCGAATGCGGCGGTCTGGGTATGTACCAACGCAAACAAGTACGCCTCGTTCAAGTACAACGTAACAACTAACATCGTCTCTTTCTGCATCATCTTCGATCATGGCTAAGTCCAAAGTCGATCTTCGCAACCCGATGTTTCGCGATGACGACGCGGCCCGCGAGCATCTTAAAAAGATCCTCTGGCCGCTCGGCCCACATTGTCCTCGCTGCGGCGTAACCGGCAACCGAATCACCAAGCTACAAGGCAAGAGCACGCGCCCCGGCGTTTACAAGTGCAAAGACTGCCGAAAGCCGTTCTCCGTGACTGTCGGCACGGTCATGGAACGCTCGCATATCCCGCTGTCCAAATGGCTTCTAGCCGCTCAATTGATGGCTTCGAGCAAGAAAAGCATGTCAGCCCATGAACTGCATCGCATGCTCGGCACCAGCTACGAAGCCGCTTGGTTTCTGTTTCATAGGCTCCGCGAAGCCGCGAATGATATCGACGGTTCCAGCCCGATCGGCGGCGAAGGCAAGGTAGTCGAGGCCGACGAAAGCTACATCGGCGGCAAGGCGCGCAACAAAGCCTTCGGTCCTCCACCTAAGAAAATGGCCGTCTTTACACTCGTGGAACGCGAAGGCGAAGCCGGCTCGCGTCATGTCGCCGACGTAACCTCCAAGACGCTCCGCGAGGTGATCGTCACGCAAGCCAGCCGCAAATCGTACCTGATGACCGATGAGGCTATCGTCGATGAGCGGCTGGGCCGCGAATTCGCCGGTCATGGCACGGTCAATCACTCGGCTGACGAGTATGTTCGCACTGGCGGCTTCCACCATACCAACACGGTCGAAGGCTTCTTCGCGCTGCTAAAGCGCGCCGTTTACGGGCAATTCCACCATGTCAGCGAAGCTCACCTGCATCGCTATCTCGCGGAAGCCGATTTCAAATACAACACGCTCTCGAAGATGATCCTACACGCGCCGACGCCTTGCTACGGGGTATCAAAGGCAAGCGGCTTCTGTATCGACAGCCTAACCAAGCCCCGGACGCCTAAGCAGAAGGCTCGCGCTTTCCTGCGCTGGCGCGCTTCGCTCGAATCCGAGTAGGCTTCTTCCCCTTCGCGCGTCGCACTGCTTCAGCGAGGTCGGCGCGCGGCTGGGGAGGCATCTTCAACAGCCGCAACAAGATCGCGTCGCGGCGCTGGTCGTCGCTTCCCTGATCGCTCATGCAGGGGAAGATAATATGACGGACGATCAAGCGCCAGCGGTGACAAATGAGCAAACTGACCCAACTTATGACGCTTATGTAAGCGCCGTCGGCAGCGTGGCGCGATCTTGGAATCGCCTTCAAGAATACCTTGGGCACTTATTTTCAGTAGTGACTGGTTTATTGCCAACAACAGCATTCTCAATATGGTATTCCACGGATAATGACCGAGCCCAAAGAAACATGTTACGCGCTGTAATATTGGCTAATGATATATCGGAGGTCCATCCTAGATTTCCAAACGCAACATCAGATTTATTATGGCTAATAGATCGTGCAAACGCTCTTGCGGATAGTCGCAATGATGCGATACATACGCCGTGCGACCTAGTCATCGACGAATTGGGGCGCAGCTTTCTTTTATGGTCACCCACGAGCAAAGAAACTAGCTAATAAAGATGTTTTACAAGAATTTGATTGGTGTGAGCAATCTGCTATTACTCTCGCTAAATTCGCGA
>Ga0126383_10002334_pt1 | contig 12223 bp, 10 predicted proteins | sample PanSoiMetPlot_35_FD_96882 | JGI IMG/M metagenome (GOLD analysis project Ga0126383, IMG submission 96882) | Tropical forest soil microbial communities from Panama - MetaG Plot_35 | ecosystem: Environmental > Terrestrial > Soil > Tropical forest > Bulk soil | place: Panama | collected 2016-02-17
CCAGGAGCTCATTCACCGGATTACCGAAGCGGCTGAGAAGGCCAAAATGGACATCATCGTCAATTTTGAGCATCTGAAGCTGGCGGCGCCGGATGCGTTGAAGGCACTGGTGGACTCAGAGGCGATCAAGGCCGCTGTACCGAATGTGAAAGTGCGATATCGCAAATTCAAAGATGCCTTCGAGACCTCCTTGCAGGGTTTTTCCCTCGTGGGGCTCGAAATGCTGACCGAGGATTTTCAGGATGCATAATTTCGAATACCGTCACGGCGAGCTCTATTGCGAGCAGGTGCCGGTCAGCCAGATCGCGAAAGAAGTCGGCACCCCCTGTTACATTTATAGCCATGCGACGTTGACCCGGCATTTTCGGGTGTACGACAGCGCCTTCAAGAACATTCCGCACATCACCGCCTTCGCCATGAAGGCGAACTCGAATTTGGCGATTTTGCGTCTCATGGTGAAGGAAGGGAGCGGCGTCGATATTGTTTCCGGTGGTGAATTGTTCCGGGCACTGAAAGCCGGTGTGCCATCTTCAAAAATCGTGTTTGCCGGAGTCGGCAAGAATGTCGACGAGATCCGCGACGCGCTGAAGGCTGAGATTCTCATGTTCAACGTGGAATCGTCAGCTGAGATTCATGCCCTCAACGACGCGGCCGCATCCTTGGGTAAGAAGGCGCGCGTGGCTTTGCGGATCAACCCGGACATCGACCCGAAGACGCATCCCTATATTTCGACCGGCCTCAAGAAGAGCAAGTTCGGCATCGCTGCCGATCGCGCCCTAGAAGAGTACACCCTGGCATCTTCTCTGAGCCACATTGAGGTCGTCGGTGTGCACGCGCATATCGGGTCGCAGCTGACGGAGGTCGCGCCTTTCGTCGAATCCTTGAAAAAAGTGATCAAGCTCCTCGAAACGCTCAAGAAACAAGGGATCAACATCCGGTATCTGAACATCGGCGGCGGGTTGGGTATCACCTATTCAGACGAAAAACCTCCGTTGCCGCAGGAATTGGCCGATGCGGTGTCGCCGCTCGTTAAGGATTTGAACCTGACCCTGGTCATGGAGCCTGGTCGCGTGATCGTCGGCAACGCCGGCATTCTTGTGACGAAGGCTCTGTATGAAAAAATCGGCGAGAGTAAGCGGTTCATCATCGTGGATGCGGCGATGAACGATTTGATCAGACCGAGCCTGTACAGCGCCTATCACGACATTCGTCCTGTGTCCGAAGTGCTCTTGCACCGGCCGAAGCATGCGGTCGATGTCGTGGGTCCGGTTTGCGAATCCGGCGACTTCCTCGCCAAGGATCGTACGCTTCCGGAAGTCAAACCGGGTGACTTGTTGGCCGTCATGAGTGCCGGTGCCTACGGCTTTGTCATGGCGTCCAACTACAATTCACGGCCGAGAGTGCCGGAAGTACTGGTCAAAGACGCCGAGGTGCATGTGATCCGCACACGCGAGAGTTATGATGATTTGGTACGAGGCGAGATCGTTCCAGCGTTTTTGAGCTAAGGAGTGTCCATGTTTACCGGTTCCATCATTGCGATCGTGACGCCGTTCAGGAAGGGCAAGCTTGACGAGCGCGCATTTGGCGATCTCATCGAATGGCAGATCGCAAATGGCACGAACGGGATTGTGCCCTGCGGGACAACAGGCGAATCCGCCACGTTGACGCACGAAGAGCATCATCGTGTCGTCAAATTGACGGTTGAAGTCGCCAAGCGGCGCGTGCCGGTGATTGCCGGAACCGGTTCCAACAGCACCGATGAAGCGATCTCACTCACCAAACATGCCAAAGAGGCCGGAGCCGATGGGGCACTATTGATTACTCCGTACTATAACAAGCCGACGCAGGAAGGATTGTATCGTCATTACAAAGCTGTGGCGGAAGCTGTCGACATTCCTCAGATTCTCTACAATATTCCGGGGCGCACCGGTGTGAATATGCTCCCTTCGACCGTGGCGCGGCTGGCTGTCATGAAGAATATCGTGGGAGTGAAGGAGGGGAGCGGATCGGTGCAACAAGCTTCCGAAATCGCACAGGCTTGCGGCGACCGCCTCGCGGTTCTCTCCGGCGACGATCCCTTGACTCTGCCGATGATGGCGGTTGGAGCGACAGGCGTCATCACGGTGACGGCGAACGTTCTGCCGAAGGAGATGGCAAGGCTGGTGGCGTCGTTCCTGGCCGGGCGAATCGACGAAGCCCGCCAGCTTCATTTCAAGTTATCGCCGCTCTTTGCCGCATTGTTCTGTGAAACAAACCCGATTCCGATCAAGGAAGCGCTGGGCCTGATGGGAAAAATCGATCCGGAACTGCGCTTGCCTCTCTGCGCGATGGGAACAGAAAACCGCAATCAATTGACCCGCGTCATGAAAGAGATGCAGTTGATCTGACCGTCCGCCAACCGAAAGTCCACACTCCCATGATCAAAGTCATCATTGCCGGTGCCGCAGGCCGCATGGGAACCCGTTTGGTCGCCTTGCTGAAGGAGTCCACTACGCTGACGCTGGCCGGTGCGATCGAAGGAAAAGGGCATCAGGCCCTGGGCGAGGATGCCGGCGAGATCGCTGGCTGCGGCAAGGCTGGCATTCAGATTACGGAAGATCTCACGGCCTTGCTGAAGGAAGGCGAGGTGATCATCGATTTTTCCACTCCCGATGCGACGCTGAGTCACCTGCGTGCTGCGTCGCAATATAGGCGGGCGATGGTGATCGGGACAACTGGTCTCAGTGCGTCTGAATTTGAGGAATTAAAGTCGACGACCCGTCACATTCCCTGCGTGTTTTCACCCAATATGAGCGTGGGGGTGAATCTACTTTACAAGATCATCGGCGAAATGGCGAAGACCTTGGGAGATGAGTACGATATCGAAGTGATTGAAGCCCATCATCGGCTCAAGAAAGACGCGCCAAGCGGGACGGCACTCAAAATCGCCGAAGTTCTCGCCAAAGCCGTGAAGCGTGATCTCAATCAGGTCGGCGTCTATGCACGCAAAGGCTTGATCGGAGAGAGGAAGACACAGGAAATCGGCATTCAAACGATTCGCGCCGGCGACATTGTCGGCGACCACACTGTTCTCTTCGGGGGGATGGGCGAACGGATTGAAGTCACCCATCGAGCCAGCAGCCGCGATACCTTCGCGCGCGGCGCATTGCGGGCAGCCGGCTGGGTCGTCAAGCAGCAGCCAGGTCTCTACGACATGATGGATGTCTTGAATCTCAAGTGACTTTTTGAGGACGTACTCTTCGACTGAAGAGATAAAGCAAGCGATGGGAGAGAGAGTTATTGGTTGTGGATAGAGAGGTAAGTCTGACGTATTCGTAGCCTACGCAGACTCTTCATACCTGAGGGAAATGCGTCCTGTCATCACTCAATGTCTGGCCGTAAGAGGACGAGGTTCCGAATCCGCTGCTTTACGACGACCACAGTTCAAACACGCAAACACCATGATCGCAAGCCCGGCATCCAAATCCACTGCCCGTTCCGGTAACATTGTTCCGCGGCATTTATCACATGTCTTCATGGCAAAACTTTAACACTCCGACAAAGGCGTGCCTATCCATCGGAAGTACTGGCCTTTCAATGGATTTAGGCCTGTCCAGACGAGCAAACCTAGGCCGTTAGGGCCAGGGAAAGATGGTACAAACCAGCCTGGATTCTTGACTAAACCCTCACTGGGACTTTCTTGACAGACCAGGGGGGCTCACATAGGATTGTGGTCCCAACACTCTTCAACCCCTATGTATAGGATTATTTTTACCCTTATTCTCCTTATTATCCTCTACTTCCTTATTCGAAGTGCGTTGCGGGAGTTCAGAGGGCGAGGGGGTCCTGATCGCCTGCCGGAGAGCAAGGATCAGATGGTGCAAGATCCGGTATGTCGCGTATTTGTTCCGCGTGGTTCCGCCGTGACAGAAGTGATCGGAGGGCAGACCTACTGTTTTTGCAGTAAGGGATGTGCGGCGACGTTTCAAAAACAGATGACGGGTTAGCAGCCGGAGTAACTGTAATCCGAGAGCTTGTCTTCCTTATCGAACTTCAAGGTGATCTCGCACTGATTGGGAGAAAAATTGAAAAGAGGCGCGCTGCTCTTTCCGCCTGCGATCCGGTAATAGGTCCAGGTTTCACCGCCGAAGAATCTCGGAGCCTTACCGCTCGGAGCGCCCCAGTTCTTTTCGAACCAGGCCTTGTCTTTGCCTTGCATTTCTGCCGGTTTCAACTCTTGTTCGAGATAAGGATTACCCCCGCAGGCCGAGAGGAACAAACAACCAGTCAGGACCAACAACCATCGTCGCATCATGGAGGTCCCCCCGTTTAGACTAGGAACGATCAAGACGGCGATTCGTTGACAAAATGATTCTAGCCGCGGGTTACAGAGGTGTCAAACGAAACGGGCCTCAGATGTATTTGCATCCTCGCCTGATTCTTCCTACAATGACAAGGTATCGTCCACCGAAGATCAAGTCTATGAAAGGACACATTCATGAAATTTTTTCTTGATACAGCAAGCGTGAAAGAGATTCAGGAAGCGGCCAGCCTCGGATTGCTCGATGGTGTCACCACCAATCCCTCTCTCGTAGTCAAAGAGGGACGGGTGTTTCGGGAAGTGCTGATCGAAATTTGTAACATCGTCGATGGTCCGATCAGCGCTGAAGTGGTCAGTCTCGAAACTGATGCCATGGTGAAGGAAGGGCGGGAGTTGGCCAAGATTCATAAGAACATCGTCGTGAAAGTGCCCTTGATCGCCGAAGGGCTCAAGGCCACGAAGCGCTTGACTGCAGAAGGCATCAGAGTGAATGTGACACTCTGCTTTTCACCGACGCAGGCCTTGCTCGCCGCGAAGGCCGGCGCCTGGTGCGTGTCCCCCTTCATCGGCCGATTAGATGACATCAGTTCGAACGGGATGGAACTTATCCGCCAAATTGTCACGATCTACAAAAATTATGACTTCAAGACATTTGTCTTGGTTGCGAGCGTGCGGCACCCTCAACACGTCGTCGAAGCGGCCTTAGCGGGTGGGCACATCTGTACCATGCCATTTGCGATCTTCCAGCAGATGGTGAAGCATCCACTTACGGATATCGGGCTGAAAAAATTCTTGGCGGATTGGGACTCTCAGAACAAGAAATAGGGCTGAGCTTGCTCCCGGACCGGGCGCAACACAAATAGTGCTCACTTCAAGGACTGTGCTCGCTCACGGGCGTGATGGCCCAATCTCATTTTCTGATATGCTCCTTGGCCATACGGAACACTGCATGAAACATCGGCCTTGTGAGTTTGCCGGTGAAGGTGTTCTGCTGACTCGGATGGTACGAACCGATGAGCGTCACCCTCCAGGGAAGCTGGTAGATCTTTCCATGGCCGAATATCGGCAGGGGGGAGGGAATTCGGGCGCCTTCTTCGCGGCAGACCTTTAGATAATGCTCAAAGGCAATCTTACCGAGAACAACCACCACCTGTATTTTTCGCAGCAACCGCAATTCCTCTTTCACGTAGGGACGACAGTTATCGAATTCTTCAAGATTCGGTTTGTTTCCGGGCGGAGCACAACGCACCGTGGCACCGATGTAACAATCCGATAAGGCCAGACCGTCATCCCTATGCTGTGAGGTCGGTTGGTTGGCAAATCCAAAGTGATGCAAAGCCTCATAGAGCCAGTCCCCGCTCCGATCACCCGTAAAAATACGACCGGTTCGATTACCCCCGTGTGCGGCGGGGGCCAAGCCCAGTACGTAGAGGCGCGCATCTGGGGCTCCGAAGCCGGGAACCGGCCGTCCCCAATAGGTCCAGTCTCGATATTGAAGGCGTTTTTGTTTGGCGATGGCTTGTCGATAGGTCACCAAACGCGGACAGGCCGTACAGTTCGTGATTCGATCGTTGAGCATCGCCAGCGAAGGCATGGGCGGAGGAGTGTAACATGTTTATGAAAGCCGATCCTGCTTGCCGACCGCATCGCTTGCTGCTAGCATGAAAAAATTAGGCACGTCATCTGGTCAATCAGGAGGGAAGGGCAATATGGATAGGAGGGTGTCGCGGCGGTTGCCGCTCCTCATGCTGATGTTGGCGTTCCTGTTTCCGTTTGGCACGCAGGCGCAGCCAGAACCGGACAGCATGGCCTCGAAAGACAGTCCCTCCCAAGGCTCTTCAAACGGAGAATCAGATCGCGACCTCATTCTGCCCGATCCTCTGGACAGCCAAAACGAACCGGAAGATCGCCTGGTAATCCTGCCGGAGATCAAACGGGAAGGGGAACGATTCTACCTCAGCTCCTTCAAGCTTCCCGACAAACTGACCTTTGCCGGTCAAGTCGTTCCACTCGACAATTGGCAGGTACGCGAACGGATCGAGTACGAGTTTTATCAATTTCTGGAAGATCAGGGGGAAAGCATCATCCTTGCGAAACGCACTGGTCGCTGCTTCCCACCGGCTGAACGCCAACTGGCGGAGGCAGGACTACCCGACGATCTCAAATACATGTTGTTGGTCGAAAGCAAGTGCATCTCAGCCGCCTACTCCAGAGCGAAAGCGTCCGGCCCATGGCAATTCGTTCCGTCCACCGGACGCCGTTACAAGCTCAAAAGCGATGCCGTCCGCGACGACCGGCGAAACCTTGAGATGTCCACGGAAGCGGCGGTCAAGTATCTCAAGTATCTGAAAGATTTCCAGCAGAACGATTGGTTCATGGCCATGGCCTCCTATAATGCGGGCGAGGAGCGCATCCGGAGGCTGCTCAAGGATCAGAAGATCACGGATTATTGGAAGATGCATGGACCGCGCGAAACGATGCGCTATGTCCCGCGGATTATCGCTGCCAAGGAAATCTACTCGCAGCCGGAAAAATATTTAGGGCTCAGCAAAAAAGATCTCTACATTCCTTTGGAGACGGAAACCGTCACGGTGAATGTGAAGGAATCGCAGCGACCCCTCACCTCAATCGCCGAGGAGTTTGGCACCTACTTTTTGGAACTCAAAATGCTCAACCCCGAATTTAAGAAAGACTTTCTTCCGCACGGGATCTATCAAATCAAGGTCCCGCGACAGACCTGCCCAAGCCGCTGTTTCAAGCAAGAAAAAACGCCCTGACAGGATGTTGAAGAAGGCCCTCAGCAGATTCTGCTAAGCGGATCTTCCATAGGGATCCGCTAAACTCATTCATGTCGATTCAGCTCCCTGCTTCTCCTATCAGCCGAATCTTGGCTAGGATGTTGCGCCAGGCGTTGAATGCTTGTCACGCCGGCAAGGCCCTACGTCGAGTCCTTAAAAAGGACGGCGACGTGCTGACCATCGGATCGCGTCAGTACGCCCTTCACGACTATGAGCGAGTCGTCGTCGTTGGAGCGGGAAAAGCTGCTGCCATGATGGCCCGTGCGATCGAACCGCTTCTTGGGCGACGGCTGCACAGCGGAATGGTCATCGTGAAATATGGTCATGCGGTGCCGACCAGGCGGATTACCGTGAAGGAGGCCGGCCATCCGATTCCCGACCGAGCCGGCCTAGCCGCGACCAAACGGTTGCTGGCGATCACTTCGTCGCTCACAGAACGTGATCTCCTGATCGTGCTGCTTTCTGGAGGTGCGTCCAGCTTGATGCCGGCTCCCATCCGCGGTGTGACACTCGCGGATAAACGACGCGTGACCGGACAACTGCTCCGGTGCGGCGCCAGCATCGGCGAAATCAATGCGGTTCGCAAACACCTGTCGGACATCAAAGGCGGCCGCTTGGCGGCCTCGACCAGGGCCACTATCGTGACGTTGATCCTTTCGGATGTGTTGGGGGATGATCTGAGCGCCATCGCCTCTGGACCGACCGCACCGGATCCCACAACCTACGCTGACGCCATCGATTGTTTGAAGCGGTACCGCCTCTGGTCCTCCGCGCCACATTCGGTGCGGACGCAATTAGAGCAAGGCCGCCGCGGACGTCATGCGGAGACGCCCAAACCGGGAGCCTCGCTGTTTCGAAAAACCCACCACGAGATTATCGGCAATAACGAGATAGCGCTTACTGTCCTGACATCGGCAGCGAGGTCGGCAGGTCTGCGGACGATTCTCCATCCGGCGTTGACCGGAGAGGCGCGAGTGGCGGGATCGCATGTTGGTTCCATTGCGCAGGGGATCCTTACCAAGAAGGAGCCGATATTAAGACCCTGTTGCCTCGTTGCCGGCGGAGAGACGACGGTGGTTGTGAGGGGACGCGGCAGAGGAGGGCGTGCCCAAGAATTTGCCGTGGCAGCCGCAAAAACCATTGCCGGTCTGCCAAAGGTCTGGGTTGCGGCACTCGGCACGGATGGTACCGATGGGCCGACTGATGTCGCCGGCGCGCTGGTCAACGGTGACACGTGGCGACGCGCAAGACGAGTTGGCGTAGATCTCTCTATCGCACTGAAACAGAATGATACGTATCCAGCGCTGAAACGTCTTCACTCTCACATTACCACCGGCCCTACGGGCACCAATGTGAATGATCTTTACCTGCTCTTCGTCTTATAGCTACTATCACATTCGATGTCCCGTCCACTCCTGCTACCTCTCCCGGCCTGTAGCGATCCCTTGCTGGTTGGTGGCAAGGCCGTCGGTCTTGCACGTCTTCTCGCGGCTGGTTTTAAGGTGCCGCCCGGCTGCTGCGTGACGACGGAGGCCTGCCGTCAGGCACTGCACGCAGTCGAATTCGATCCAATTGCGCGGTGGCGACACGCCCTACACCTTACTCACAATGTCAGGCGCCAGTGGCTTCAGGAGTGCCAGCAGATCATTCAGGATATCGACGTTTCTGAACTTGTCGAGGTGTGTCGAGAAGAAATGCGTCGGATCAGCGTCTTGTCTGAGAGGCGGTGGGCAGTACGCTCGTCGGCGACAAACGAAGACGCAGTTCAGGCCAGCTTTGCCGGTCTGTATCGAACAAAACTTGGCGTCGCATCAGAAGAGACTGGCCGGGCAATCAAAAATCTTTGGGCTTCGGTATGGGATGAGCGAGTGGTGGACTACATGCTCAAATGCAATAGTGCTGACGCACCGCCTGGCATGGCGGTTGTCATCCAATTTCTGGTTGACGCGAAAATTTCCGGTGTCGCCTATTCGATTCATCCTGTGACCGGTCGAGACAACCAGGTGATGATCAATGCGATTCGTGGATTGGGGCCACCGCTTGTCGACGGAACAGTCGCGCCTGATCAGTATATTGTCGAAGTGGGAGACGACGGTCAGCCGATCCGGCTGCGACGGCATATTCCCGCACGACAAATGGAGCAGCTCGTTATGACCGCAGAAGGGGTTGCTCATGAGCGAATTTCAACTGAAGACCAAGCAATCGCGTCACTTTCGCAACCGCAACAGTATGAGGTTACAGGTCTGGCCAAGCAGATCGAACAGATATTTCACGATCCGGTTGATCTCGAATGGGCAATCGACGCGGAACAACTGTGGGTGTTGCAGGCGCGTCCGATCACGGCAGTGACAGCGACCTCGGAACTGACGAACGATGATTCTGAGTGGTCGAGAGCGAATTTCAAAGAGACGATGCCGGAAGTGCCGAGCCCCATGGGGCTCTCGTTTCTCGAGCATTTCATGGAGGCCTATATCCTCTCTCATTACCGACGGCTAGGCTGTCGAATCCCTCCAGGACTGTCATCAGTGCGAACATTGAATGGTCGGCCATATCTCAACATGACATTGTTTCATAATCTCGTGGGGCAACTCCGGAGTGATCCTTCTTTGAATGTCGAACAGATGGGAGGCGAACCGTTGGTCGGGACTCCTCCTGTCACACCTCTTGGCTGGTTGGCCTTCCTACGTGCCGGCTGGCTGATGTGGAGCGAAATGAGGCGTGTGGTTAAGTCTGCGCCAACTTCGTTTGTAGAGATGAAAGAACTGGCAGCCCGTTACAGCATTGACCACGTTCGCCGCTTGTCGCTTGAAGAACTTGGGCAGCGCCTCGAGGAACTTGGGCAGTGGCTTGATGGGCGGGAAGCAACCTTCGGGATTGTCGGAGGGGTCGGGCAATGTTTGCAGGCCTTGAACGTGTCGCTGCCCCCCTGGCTCGGTGAGGATTGGCGAGGTCTGCTGAACGCTTCTCTTCAAGGGCAAGGGACGGTGATTAGCGCACAACAGATTGTCCGGCTCGCCGAATTGGCCGAGCTCGCTCGTGGGGACACGACTGCTTCTCAGGAGCTACGGCGTGAAGGATTGGATCTCGAGTCATGTCGCGACAGACTGCGAGGCACCAGATTTCTGTCCGCGTTCGATCGGTACCTTGATGAGTACGGCCATCGGGGCTTGGGTGAATCTGACATCATGTCACCACGGTTTGCCGACGAGCCTGACGTCTTGCTCGATGTGATCAAGGTTCAGCTCAACGGGCCGGTCTCGACCTCTGCCGAGATTATCGAGCGGCAGCGCGCGTCGAGAGAATCGGCATTATCAATCATCAAGCGGCGCTGTGGTTGGCGGCTTGATCGTTGGCTAATCTTTCAATGGTGGTATCGTCGGCTCTGTCGTTTCCTTGCCCTGCGCGAGGCCAATCGGCATCACCTGATGTACTATTCCACCGCGGCTCGCAATTTATTGCTTCGTGTCGGGGAACTACTTGTAGAACGCGGCATTTTCACAGTGCGCGAGGACATTTTTTATCTGACACTGAGTGAACAGGAGCAACTGGCCTCAGGGGTGCCAAGAGACTGGATATTAATCGTACAGACGCGCCGCAAAGCGCGCGAATACTGGTTGGCCTTGCACGTTCCCGACACCATTCGAAACTGGGACGACGCCGTCAGGGCAGTGCATGATCAGAACCTGGCGAGCTCAGACCAAACTCTCAGGGGTCTTCCCATCAGCACCGGACTGGTTTCGGGACAGGCCAGATTTGTGAGAACAGCTGAGGATTGGAGTAAGGTGCGGGCAGGCGACATTATCGTGGCACCGGTGATTGATCCCGGCATGGCGCCACTTTTCGGCATTGCGGGTGGGTTGATTGTCGAGATGGGCGGTGCGCTGTCCCATGGGGCGATCATTGCGCGGGAATATGGAATACCTGCGGTTGTGAACGTGCATCGCGCAATGTCCATAATGGTAGAAGGCGAGCGCCTCACACTGAACGCGACGCAGGGTGAAATCATACGACTCACAGCCGTGTCGGTAACCTAACCGCTTCTTGCAGCAGGTCTCGAACCACACGGTGGGAGCTAGAGTCTCTTTCCATTCGATGGGAGCACAAGGCATGGTCAACAACCCTAAATACATTTACCTGATGACAAGTCTGTGATGATAGGGCCGAACGGCTCTGGCATTTTCCACCCTTGACGTTTTTGATGAGATTACGTAACCTCCGAAAAAAACAAATCGTTTCTGTTCCCTGCTCCAACATCCAACATCAGTATCAACGTTCATTTGGCGTGAGGGCGATCTATGGTGGAGAGTGCGACCTTTGTCTTTGGTCTGCTCGCCGGCATGGTGCTTGGCGCGTTCGTGACGGGTCTATGGCTGTCGACTCGTCTGCGGTCGCAGTCTCAGGCTCAGCTGTTCGCAGCTGCCGAGCGCGCACAACGGGCCGAAACGCTCGCTGAAGAACTCCGCCGCCAGGCGGAAGCCGATGATACGGAGTTGGATCGTCTCCGGCGCGAACTCACCGACCTGTCGAGAGCCCGCGCTGTTGCGGAAACTCAAGTTGCCGAGGCTGCTAAGCATGTGGAGGAACAGAAAGCACTACTTACACAGGCGCGACAGGAGTTGGCCGAGTCTTTTCAAGCTCTCTCTGGGGAAGCACTCAAGCAGAACAACGAAGCGTTTTTGAACTTAGCCAAGACCTCGTTCCAAACTCTACATGCGGAAGCCAAAGGAGATCTTGCCCAGCGGCAGCAAGCGATCGATGAGCTCGTCAAGCCGCTGTCCGAGTCGTTGCATCGATATGATGAGCAGCTTCGTCATCTCGAACAGTCCCGGCAGGCCGCTTACGGCGGACTCGATCAGCATCTCAAATCCCTTGCGGACACCCAGCAACGGTTGCAACAGGAAACCGGCAATCTGGTCAATGCACTACGAACACCGGCCGTACGAGGGCGTTGGGGGGAAATCACACTGAAACGTGTCGCCGAACTGGCTGGTATGGTCGCGCATTGCGACTTCCTTGAACAGGAGACGGTGACGAGCGACGACGGACGGCTCCGGCCCGACATGATCGTACAACTGCCGGGAGGGCGCCAGATCGTCGTGGACGCCAAGACCGTACTGGCCGGCTA
>Ga0126383_10002335_pt1 | contig 12223 bp, 11 predicted proteins | sample PanSoiMetPlot_35_FD_96882 | JGI IMG/M metagenome (GOLD analysis project Ga0126383, IMG submission 96882) | Tropical forest soil microbial communities from Panama - MetaG Plot_35 | ecosystem: Environmental > Terrestrial > Soil > Tropical forest > Bulk soil | place: Panama | collected 2016-02-17
GAGAGAATAGCCCAGAAGCACGACGCCGCAATCACCAACAGTTCCGACGACATCCCATCGCGGAATGCCTCCAAGTCATAGACTCTGCGCTAGATGGGATTGGGTTTCAAACCGTCCAGTCCGAGGGCTGTCTAAACGTCCCACGAGCCCGATTTTGGCGAAGAAAAAGCGCAAGAACGGTGTTAAACGCCGTCAGCCGCGCGATAATTGCGCCTCAGTGCGCCTCGTATCTAGAGCCCGTTGACGTAGGATATTTCAGGTTTAGAATCAAGCCGTTCGTGGAATGTTCCTTCTGCTAGCCGGGAGGAGTTTGCCATGAAGAGATTCGGCTCTGGAATCTGCGCGGTGTTGCTGTTCTCCACTTTTGCCTCGAGCCAAGTCTGCCAACCGAAGCCAAAGCCTCGCCACACCCCGGTCGTCGAGGACCTCCTTACGCTGCTCGAGGAGCGTCCCCCTGTACGGGAGGCGCTCAAGAGCGCGATCCGCAACGCCGGTCTCGCGGGCCTCGATAACACCGAAGCGCTCCTAAACCATCTGGACGATCTCGTCACGGCAGTCCCGACCCAGCCGGAGACCGGTCCCAAGGTCCTCAAGGTCTATTACATTATTAATCAGGCGCCGGAGGATCGGCTGAATCGTGACGAGAGCTTCAACGCCTGGATGAAGAAATACGTGAAGGCGCTGGGAGAGTTCCTGGACACGCCCGCTTCGGCGGCCGGAATCCCCTCCTTCACTGCGCTCCCCAATTACCACGTCGACGATTACGTCACCGGACCGAGCGGTTGGCTGACCTTTAACCAGTTCTTTGCTCGCGAGGTGAAGCCCGGCAAGCGGCCGATCGCGGCGCCCTTCGACGACAAGGTGATCGTGTCGGCGGCCGATTCGGTCTTCGCCGGCACGTGGGACATTGACGCCGACTCGAAGGTCACGGCGAAGGGCGTCACCTGGCCGATCGCCAAGCTCCTTGAGGGCAGCCCGTACCAGGACGCGTTCAAGAACGGCATCTACACCCACAGTTTCCTGAACGTCGACGACTATCACCGCTACCATGTACCTGTCGCCGGCGAGATCAAGGAGGTCCGAAAAATCCAGGGTCGGGTCTACATGAACGTGATCCGCAAGGCGAACGGCAGCCTCGGGATTATCGACGGGGACACCTACCAGTACAACCAGGAACGTGGGCTGATCGTCATCGATTCCCCCGTGGTGGGCTTAGTCGCGGTGTTGCCGATCGGTATGTCCTTCGTTTCCTCGGTGAATCTGACACCCGAGACTGGAGCCAAGCTGCAGAAGGGCGACGAGTTCGGCTTCTTCATGTTCGGCGGCTCCGACATCGTAATGCTGTTCCAGAGCAAGCGGGTCGTGATCGACGCAAAGGTCGGCACCAAGTACCTGCAGGGGCAGCGCATCGGGGAGATCCGCTAGCAGCGGCGAAGGGGTCAGCCCATCCAACCAGCTCTGCTTCCAAAGCCTTCCGCGCATCAGAGTCGCTAGAACATGATGCCGCGGTGGCTTCCGCCCTTGCGCCACTCCATAATCGCGGCATCGAAGCGTGGGGCCCCGGCCAGCGTGGCGCCGTAAATCACGCGTTCAAACCCGGCAATGTCAGCGTCGGAAATCTGGCTCAGAATCTCTTCGGCAAATTCCGGAGAGACCTTGGCCGCATACTGCACGCAGCGCCGCCACAGGGCCGTCGCCGGCCAGAATCCCTTGAACAGCAGGTTGGGATCGGAGGGGTCCACGTCGCGGGCATAGAGTTTGTCCGCCAGTTTCATCAGATCCTTGATGCTGTTTCTGGCTTCCTCGAGATCGCCGGTTTCGACATAGAAATTCGGCACTACGGTCAGCATGCGCCCCTGATCCGCCGGATCGAGGTCGGCTGCGAAACGGCGCACATCGTTCATCGCCTTCCTGGCGACGGCAGGATCCTTCTTGATACTCCTCTGCGCGATGGCGCGCAGAGCGTCGGCACGGGGGTAGAAGTGCGAATCCGGTGCGGGGCCGGTCGGCGGCAATTCCTGCGCGTCCTCGTAAGCCTGTTGCGGATCCTTCTCCGCCTCCATCATCGCTTTCTCCATCTTGCCTTCAATCTGCGCCCATGCCTGATCCTCCGCCTGCTCGGCGGCGGCGCCCGCCGGATCCTTGCTGCCGATTACGTGGACGTCGGCGCCCAAAGCATAGTCGCCCTCGGGCAAGGGTTTGTCGACGAAGGACTTGGGATCCATGGATTGCGGTCCTCGCGGAAACCTGTCGAACGCCCGGCTAACCTCAGAATTGTCGCGCAGCAGGCTCTCGGCCTTCGCAGGGTCGAGATCCTTGAGCACCGGCAGCAGTTGAAACAGCCGCAACTGGTAACGCGAGTCGAAGTAAACGCTGCCTGCTGCCGAGTTGATTCCCGCCCGCGTCTTGTCCCCCTCGTCCTGCTCTTTCGCCCGCGCCAGAATCTGATCGATCGCATCGAGCACCGCGGCCGAAGGCAGGTCGTGCGAAAACCGCATCACCAGGGTCGCCGGATCCCCGGACCGCAGTTCCGCACTGCGGTCCCCGCGATAGCGCGCAAGGGTTTCCGTAAAGATGGCGAGCCGGTCCTCCGGGCTCGGGTCCCGCAGCATCAGTTGTTCTACCGCCTCATAGGGATACTCTTCGTCATCGCCTATGCGGCTGAGCAGCGCTCGCGCCCGGGCAAACTGATCCTTGTCGGCGTAGCCCCCGACGAGCAGGCGGAAGGCGACCTTGCGCACTTCCGGTTCCAGGCGGGGAAGCAGCGGTTCGATCTCTTTATACCGGCTGCCCGGTTCCGGGCCTCTCCAAATCTCTTCCAACATCTCTTCCAACAAGTGAAGCTCGAGGTACGGCTTCATGTGACATACTTCCAACCCGCATCCCTCGGGAACGTTTTCCTCTTGCATGGACATGGCCACCTGCATCGCCTCGCGCAACACTCCGGCGCCCTTTTCGGGACGTAGCTTCGAATAACCACGGGCAACCTGCCACAGAACAAAAGCCCGCATCTCCGGTTGCAGGCCGGCAGATTCGGCTTGACTGTTCTTGAGTTGTCGTAACCCGCGTTGTTCGTCGGGAGTGAGTTTGGGCCTGGCGAGTGTTCCGGCGGGATGACTGCGGGACGTGGATGACGCCGGGGTCACTTTCTGCTGCGCCAGAGCGGGGAGGCACAGCAGAAGGACCACCAGCACGCAATTTGGTTTCCCGAAGCGGATGTCGCACCAGCCGGAGGCAATTATAGGACCGAGTTTCCAGGGTGAACACCTCCTGGCGGCCAGAGTGCGCCTCGCCCGCCTTCCCTTCGGCCTACAATCAACTGCTGCCCCAAGCACAATGCTTGCCGTAAAACTACGTAGTTCCAGTTAGACCAGGGATCTCGTGGGCGAATAACATGCTGCACGAGCGCGACGAGAAATGAGGAGGCACTTTGAAGTCTCGAAGGCAACAACCCTCCCCGCACAAACTGAACAAGCCTGTTCTTCGACTGCTGGTGACGATCTCCTTCCTTGCCGGGTGTGGCGCCATCAGCCTGAACTGCCTTGCGCTCGCGAACGCTGCAGCCGGCGATGCCAAGTCTGCGGGCAACACGCAATACGCGGCCGCATTCCCGGGAGCCACTGCAGATCGCAAGGTCGCAGCCGCCATTGCCGCGCTCGAAGGCCATGCCGGGGTGGTCGATGCCCGCGGGCTGACGGGAGCCCAGACCTGGGAATCTCCGCTGGTCATCGTGTCCCCCGTCATCGTCTGGCTTCCATGCACAACCCTCACCGCGACCGTGCAAATGTTCGACATCCGGACCAGTGGTGTGCACATTTTTGGTTGCGGCCTCGGGGTCGGTCCGTTCACGACTCTGGGGAGTCCCCAGACCAAGATTGTTGCCCGCCTGGGGAGGGCAACCGACCTGATCGTTGTCCAATCCACGAACCGCTCCACCCTGACTTCGGCCCGGCTCGCCGACTTCAAGATCCGCGACGTTTACATCGACATGCAGAGCACAGGGCGCCGGGCGATCTACACAACCTCGTGCTGGGACTGCGAAGTGTCCTACGTCGAAGCCATCAACCTGAACGGTGACGCCGGGCTTTACATCCAGGGCGATCTAGCCTCGGATGGCACGCTCGGCGCTGCCAGTTACCAGTACAAGCTCGATCACGTATTCATGGAGCCAGTCCAGAACAACACCACGACTCACCCGTTCTATTTCGACGCGAGCAACGGCGAAGTGTCCTACATCGTCGCCACGTTCCTTCGCGGTGACGGCCCCTGCTGCAACGGCGTTTTTGGCGGCCGCGATGCTTTTTATGTGACGACGGGGACGAACGTTATAGATAGCTTTGACCAGAACTCCTTCGACAACATTCATGGTGGCAACGGCACGGCCGGGGCTTACGGTTTCAAGATTGTCACACAAGGCAACTTCCAGGCCGGAACAGGCGGGCGCGTTTTCAACATCTTCCTGAACAACGCGCAATTTGAGCGCATCAACCTGCCCACATCGGGCACTGGCATCGGTTGCGTCGACGGCACCAACACTCCCAACGGCGCTGGCTGCGCCGCTATCACGGCGAATCTTCTTACGGCAGGGAACTTCACCACTGGCATTGATTTTTCACACATGGGGGAGAGCTTTAGCTGCATCGGCTGTAACAACGGTCCCCAATTAGGCTCCTTCTTGTCCGCTGGAGACTATTACGCGCAGGGCTTAACTCTTGGCGCCTTTGATTTCTTCGGCAACCTTCATGCTACCGGGGCACCGCAGGATGTTCCGGCCAGCTTTATCCACCCTGGCTCGTGCGACTTCGCCAGCCAGAACAATTCCCACTGTGAGGGACTCTTCATCGATTTCAGCGGCACGAACCTCGAGAACCTGGGCAAGGGAAATACGGTCACGGCCCTGCTCATTAAACCCTTTGCCGGCAACGGAAATCCTTCCAACGCGAACGGTCTATGGATCACCGGCAATCCCAGGGCAGGCAGCGAGAGCCGGTTCGGATTCCGCAATGATGGGACAAGCTACTTTGGCAGCATCTTCAATGACGCGGCCGGATTCAAACACAAACGCGGAGTTCCGGGATGCACCACTCCCGCTCGCGCCGGCTCGCTTTGTACGACCACCGTGGCCTGGACTACGGCATTTGCCGACGCCAATTACACCGTCACCTGCAGCGGAAATGGAGTTGCCAAAGGAGTGCCTTTGTATGCTGGTACCGATAACAAGTCAGCGGCATCGGTCGAAGTTATGACCGTTAATGCGACCGGGGTTGCGGCCTCCTTCTCTGACATTGAGTGTATCGCTGTCCATGATTGACCGGGACCCGTCCGGCAAACGCCACCCTGATGGTTACTCCTGTGCAAAAATCGCGTGACTTTGCACTTGCGCCTCCTGCGGGAGCGGCGGTAGCATAATATTGTTCCCAGTGGCCACGCTCCCTAGCTGGCCCTCCGCGCCCACCGGTCTCCAGGCGCCTGACGGACACTAAAGATCATTCACGAGTCGGTTTCAGCCGCAACGGGCAGGTTCGCACAGAAAGGTGCGCCAGGCAGGTGAGTACCTGAGGCGGCAGCAAGAGCAGTAAGAACCATCGCCCCCCGGGCGAACAAACACAGAACCATACAAACGAGTCAAATATGAATGTTGGACCCGGTAACCCCTCTTCCGGTGGCGGTGGAGGGAGAAACAGACGGCGGCGCGGACGCCGTCCGCCCAATCGCGGCGGACACGCGGGACGCGATCGCCAGCCCCTGGGCGGCGTCTACTCCGCGCCCATGGATCACAGCTATCGCGCCGCGCAAGCCGGTAACGGCGGGTCGCGTCCGGGACGCACGCGCCCCGGCTTCGCTCCCGCCTACGCTCCGGCCGAGCCTGAACCTCTGCCGCAGCGCGAAGACGCCAGCTCGCGCATCTTCGCCTTTGTCGACGACCTTTTCTTCCTGGCCAAGATTCAGGAGACGGCGCGCAAGCTCAACGTCAAAGTCGAATTCGTCAAGAGCGAGAAAGATCTGCTCGAGCACTTGAAGCAGAACGGCGAAGAGAAGCCATCGCTGATCATCTTCGACCTGAACAACGCCAGCGCCAAACCGCTGACCCTGATTCCCAAGCTCAAGACCAAGCTGAAGAAGGGAACCTCGATCATCGGCTTCCTCTCGCACGTGCAGGGTGACCTGAAACAGAAAGCGCACGAAGTGGGATGCGACATGGTGTTGCCGCGCTCGGCCTTCTCCCAGAATCTGCCGCAGCTGCTGCGCCGCCACGGGGCCAGCGAAGATGAACTGGTGAATTAGCCAGGCAGCCGGACCGCGGATTCGCGAAACGGGAAAGAATAATATCTCATAGCTATAATACTGCGCCAACGTGCCCTGGCGCCGATTCTGGCGGCCTCGAGCCCTTTGCCCGGCCGTGCGTCGTGCGAGGGCTCGAGCGTCGTATGGCGCGGCTTCTACCGCTCCGTCGATGGCATCTTGAAGACGACGGCGGACACGCCTCTCCTCTCGATGTTAGGGAAAGCTTCTACAAGTTATTGATTAACCGTTCGCGCGGGTCTGCGACCAGGCCCTAAGAGCCGCAGCCCGGCTGCGTCCTGCCTGCACCACGACGAAATTGGGCCGCTGCCGGAGGAGGCAGCGAAGCCGGATCCCTGACGACCAAGAGATCCATCCGTCCGGGTCAAGCCCCTTAGCCGGGCGGCCAGCGCATCAGGCGGCCGCCGAGCAGGTGCACGTGGAGATGAAACACTGACTGCCCCGAACCCGGGCCCACGTTGAGCACGGTGCGGTATCCGTTTTCGATGCCCCGCTCGCGCGCGATCTGCGCCGCAGCCACGTGGCAACGGCCAATCAATTCTGCATCTTCCGGGGCGGCCTCTTTCAATCCGCGAATATGCCGTTTGGGAATGATTAGCACATGGGTGGGCGCCTGCGGGTTGTTATCCTCAAAAGCGTAAATGTATTCGTCTTCCAAGACTCTCCTGGAAGGAATCTCGCCGCGCAGAATGCGGCAGAACAGGCAATCGTTCATGACATTCCCGGTCGTCAAGAAGTTGCGGAGGACTTCGGATGGCCAAGTCCGCCGCTCGCATTGTGACAAGACTCTGGTCCTAGGGGCAAACTTTGCCGGGCAGGGTGATCATGCCGGGCGCATTCTCCGTCCCGATGAAATTGAAGGGGGAACCCGGGACCTCGGTGAGAGTGGTTCCGTTGGCGGTGAACGAGCCGACGGCATTCGGTTCGGAAACCAGGAGATCTTTGCCCGACTTGCCGAAGGCCGGGTTCAGCGTGAAGGTCGGCGAGCCGTTGAGGGTCGTGATGCTGCCGAAGGTCAGCGCTCCCCCGGGACCGGTGGTCAGGGCTGTCACCGAGGACGACAGCGTGTTGCTGACATAGAGGGTCGCACCATCCGGGCTCAACTCCACCCCGTTCGAATCCGTGCCGCTGCTGTTGGTAAAGCTGTTGAGTTCGGTCAGCTGACCGCTGGAGCTGATGTCGAACACGTCTACCTCCATGCCCGTGCTGACCGCATCGCCGAAGTAAGCTGTCGTGCTGTCGCAACTGATCTCGACCCCTGCGGCGGGTCCCGGGGGAAAGAAAGGACCGAGTTCTCTCAGCATGCCGGTGGTGGGATTGATCTGAAAGGAGTCGACGCTGCCCACATAAGCGGCCACAAGGAACTTGCCGTTAGGCGTGGTTTTCAGGCCATCGGGGTTGCCGGGGGTGGGGAAGGTCTTGATCACCTTCAAAGCGCAGGTCGAGCTGATGCGCAGCGCCGAGATGGCGGCGAAGCCGCTGTTTCCGGCGAACAGGAATTTGTTAGCGGCAGCTGCCAGGCCGATCCCGGAGGACTGTAGACCGGTTTCTCCGTCGGAGAACGGCGATCCGGTTACCGTGGTCAGTACACCAGTCGCAAGATCAAAGGTGAAGGCGGAGATGGTGCTGTCGCCGCCGTTGGAGACAAACACACAGGTGTTCGTACCCGTGTGAGTCGAGACGATGCCGGTCAGCGCGAAAAAACCACCGCCCGCGGTGAGGCCGCCAGTCGAATAAGTCTGCAATAACTTCACCTTTCCGGTAGCGCTGACTTTCAGGACCGATGCGGTGTTGGTTCCGCTAAAGACGTCGTCATTGGTGATGATGTATTGCTGCGCAGGCAGCGCGAGGGGCAGGCAGAGGCAGACTGCGGCGAGCAGGGCGGAAAGCCAGGCATTTTTCATGGGGTCGCTCCTCGGGGAGAGTGAGATTATCCGAAAGGGCCGCGCTTCAGCGGAGACGAACGCTAGTACAGGAATAGCTGTCTGTCAATCCATCTAAGTGAGGAAGCGGGAAGACTCGAGTGATCGGTCTGGAGAGAAAAAGCTCCGGTGAGACGCAGCCGAGCGGCGTCTCGCCACCTGGGCTCATGTGACTTCGCGAGCGGCGGCTTGTCAGCGGCAGAAGCGCTGAATCTCGGGTGGAGGCAGAGTGGCCACGGTGTTGAACTCACCGGGCGAGTCGGTGCATCCGCTGGCGACCACGGCGTGCGTAACCGGTTGGCTCGAGGTAGCGGCCTTGGCTTTCCGAGCAGCCATCTGGTTGGAACGCCGACCAACGACGCGTTCAATCCAGCCGCACCAGGAAGATGGCGCCCTCGGCGGTTTCGGTTTCTTTGGCTAACTCATGCGCGCGCTGGCGGTCGTCGTCCTGTACGCGGACACGCACCCACCAGGCACCTACCGGGCTGCGGAAGCTGATCACCTTGGCGGTGCGATAGCGGCGCGACAGATGGTCGGCGAGGTCGGTGGCGGCATGCTGTTCGTCGAAGCCGCCGATCTGCACCGCCCATCGTCCGCCCTGGTCGAGCGGAACGGGGCTCTCGAGCACTTCAAGTCGCACCGTGGCGGTGCCCGGCTGCCAGACGTCCACCTGCTTGGCGGCGGCCATGGACAGGTCAATGATGCGGCCTTCGACGAAGGGTCCGCGATCGGTGATGCGCACGACGGCGGAGTGTCCGGTCTTGATATTGGTGACACGTACGATGGAGCCCAGCGGCAGGGTCAGGTGCGCCGCCGTGAGCGCGTGCATATCGTAGGTCTCGCCGTTCGATCCGCGGCGGTTGTTGTAGGGCGCACCGTACCAGCTGGCTACGCCGGTCTCGACGGCGAGCGGCTTGGCTTGGGCGGGGATGTCCGGGACTTCTTTTCCCGCTTCCTCCGCGGGCACGGTCTTGTCAGGAACTGGCGCGGGAGTAGGCGCAGGCGCGAGCACGGGAGGAGGCGCAGGAATGTTTGCTCCTGCGGGCTTGTGTCCGCAGGCGGTAAGCAGGAAAGCCAAGCCGGCAAGGAAGGCAAAGCGAAGGGTTATTTCTTTTCCTGCTCGTCCATGTAATCGGCCATGCGTGTAAGCTTCTCGGAGGCGATGCGAAGAGCCTTGGTAGAGTGCTGGCGTACGGCCGGAACCAACTCGTCGTTCAGGTACTTCAGCAACTCGGCGGTCTCCCGCTCCAGGCGCTCGGCAGCCTCTTCGACTTTGCGGTTGAAGTCGCTCATAGGGATCGGTCGAATGTCGCGATACGAAAAATAACAATCGTGATTCGCGGAAACCAGGCTCGGACATTATTTCGTCTCTCGCGCCAGGGGTCAATGGCCAAGCATCCAGCGTGATACCGGGTTTGGATGATCGGTGGGCAGTACAGGTTGGGTGGGTTCAGTACCTGGACCGGGTTCGAGGAAAACGGGCTTCCCTGTGACTCTGCGTCTGGGGTAATGAGAGGGGGGCGGATGCGGGCAGTTTGGGTGTTGGTTCTGCTGGGGTGTGGGTTGGGAGCGGTGGCCGAGGAAAAGCCAACGTCGTTGAGCGACGCGCGCGCGGCGGTAGAAGCAAACCTGAAAACTCCCGCAGGCAAGGCTTATGACGGGCAGTTGGGCAACGACTTCCTCGAGAAGCATCTGGCAGAAGTACGGCAGTGCAAGACGAGCGCGGGGAATGACCTGCGCAGCTTCTGGTTCCTGCTGAAGCTGGAAAAAGATGGGACGGTAAAAGAGACTCTGCTGTATCCGGAAACCAGGTTGGGCGCGTGCGCGCGCCAGTCGCTGCTGAAGGACCGGTTTCCGCCACCGCCGCGAGCGGATTACTGGGCGAGCATCTACTTGCAAATCTCGCACTGAGATTGCGGCTGTTACAATCGCGCCAATGCGACGACTCGTCCTGTTGCTCGTCCTGGGGTGCCTGGCGGTTCTGCCGGCTTGCACGCTGTATGGCAAGTCTCGTGCGACGCGGAATCATTGGGACGATGCCACCGGCGGCGAAAGCCTGGAGCGCAGCTTCTGGGAAGACGTAAAGAACAAGGAGTGGGACCGGCTCAGGGGCCACATCGCGGGCAACTTTGTAGCCGTCACACCGAAGGAAGTGCGCGACCAGGCTGCGGCGCTTGCATATCTGAAGAGGTTCGATGTGAACGCTTATTCTCTGGCGAACCTGCGGACCGAGCTCAATGGGAATACATTTGTGGTCACTTATGAATTGACGCTCGAGGGGAGGATCGATGGCCAGCCGATTCCGCCGGCGCCGGTGCGCGTGATGACGGTGTGGCAGAAGCAGGCGCACAGTTGGGTGGCGATTGCCCGCAGCGAGATGGCCAGTAATTAGTATCGAGTACCGGCCACCGGGATCGAGCCGGCGCATACGCGCCGGGCGAAGGGTTCTGGGTGACCGGGCTAACTGCCAAATACCAAGGCCCACCAAGGCCCAGATGCCGACTGCTGACTCATTGCTGACTGCTGGATTCAAGCGCTCTTTTCGACATCGTTTGCTGCGATGGTATGACAGCGAACGGCGGGACTTGCCGTGGAGAAAAGATCGCGACCCCTACCGGGTGTGGATTTCCGAGATCATGCTGCAGCAGACGCGGGTGGCGGCGGTGATCGAGCACTACCGGGCGTTTCTCGAAAAATTTTCCACGGTGGAGAAGCTGGCGCAGGCGCGGGTGACGGCGGTGCTGGCAGCCTGGAGCGGACTGGGATACTACCGGCGGGCGCGCATGATGCACCGCGCGGCGAGAGAGATTGTCACCAGACATGCAGGAAAGTTTCCCGCTACGGCAAACGGCTTACGCGAGCTGCCGGGAATCGGACGCTACACGGCGGCGGCCATTGCCAGCATCGCCTTTGGCGAGAAGGCGGCAGTGGTGGATGGCAACGTCGAGCGGGTGCTGGGGCGGGTGACCGGCAGGATGCTGGCGCAGGCGCAGGTCTGGGAGCTGGCGGAAGAATTGCTTGCCAGCAGCCGTCCGGGGGAATTCAACCAGGCCATGATGGAGCTGGGGGCGACGGTGTGCACGCCGCGGACGCCGAAGTGCCTGGTGTGTCCGGTAAGTGCGGTTTGCCGGACGCGGGGTGAGCTGCGGCATAATCGGAAAGCCAAGCCACAGCGCAAGCGCCAGCTTCATTGCGCGCTCGATTGCCGCAAGGATGCGGTGCTGTTGGTGGAGCGGGCGAAAAACGAATCGCTCATGCCGGGGATGTGGGAACTGCCGCAGATTCGAGCGCACGGCGTGGACCATACGTGGATGACGTTCAAACACTCGATCACGGTGACCGATTACACGGTGCGGGTGAAGCGGGGAGCGGTGGACGTCGCTGGGAGCTGGATCCCGATCGACCGGGTGTCGAAGCTGCCGCTGACCGGGTTGGCGCGCAAGGTCCTTAGGCGAGTGGGAATTCTCTAGGAAGAGGGGTTTTGACGACCGGGTACCGCGTAGCGGGACAAGATCCCTGAGGGTCGGGTTTGTGGAATCCCACCCTGGGCTTGCTGCAAAAATTCTGTTTCGGGGTGGGGTCATCTAAGAGGGCAGGCGGACGGCCGAACTGGCCGCCCCTCGGTGAATCTGGGGAGGACACAGAATGGCAGCGTTGACGACCGGGACGAAGGCTCCGGATTTCAGCTTGCAGGCGATGGACGGATCGAGGTTTTCCTTGGGCGAGGCGCTCGGGAACGGGCCGGTGGTGCTGGCGTTTTTCAAGGTTTCCTGTCCGGTGTGCCAGTATGCGTTTCCTTACCTGGAGCGGATTTACAAGGCGTACGGGAAGAGGAAGGTGACCATCGTCGGGGTGTCGCAGAACAATCCCAAAGACACGGCCGCGTTCAACAGGGAATTCGGGATTACGTTCAAGGTGTTGCTGGACGATACGAATTCCTATCCGGTATCGAATGCGTACAAGCTGACCAACGTGCCGACCGTTTTCTGGATCGCGCA
>Ga0126383_10002336_pt1 | contig 12223 bp, 9 predicted proteins | sample PanSoiMetPlot_35_FD_96882 | JGI IMG/M metagenome (GOLD analysis project Ga0126383, IMG submission 96882) | Tropical forest soil microbial communities from Panama - MetaG Plot_35 | ecosystem: Environmental > Terrestrial > Soil > Tropical forest > Bulk soil | place: Panama | collected 2016-02-17
CACCCAAAAGGCTTGAGCGGTTGATCGGTCAACTCGGCGAAGCGACGCTCGAGGTCCGCAAGAATTCGGATTTAGCGTATTTGATCATCCAGCGAGCGCTGCTGTCGATCGCGGTGGCGGCGCGGCGCAAGGAATAAGCGACGAAGGCGCGACGCCCGCCTCCAGGCCGCCTTCCGAACCAATACACGGCTATGGTGCTCGCACCAGTCTTCGCTCGATATCGCGGAGCTGATCAAGGGTGCGGTACTTGATGTGAACCGCCCCCCCGTTGCTGCCATGATCGATGGTAACGGCGAGACCAAGTGCATCCGATACCTGCTTTTCCATCGCTACGGTGTCGGCCTCCTTTTGGCGCGCTTGGCGAGTTGGGATACCCACCTTGCCGTGATCGCGGACCAAGGCTTCCACTTGGCGCACGTTAAGCCCACGCTCGATAATTTGCTGCGCAAGCCGCTCCGGTTCAGGGTGTCCTATCAGTGCCCTTGCATGACCGGCGGAAATTTGTCCGGCGCGGATGGCGGTTTTGACGAATTCGGGAAGCTTCAAGAGACGCAGCGTGTTGGCGATATGGCTGCGGCTTTTGCCCACGACCTTGGCAATATCATCCTGATGGTATTTGAATTCGCTAAGGAGCGATTGGTAGCCCGTGGCCTCTTCAAGCGGATTTAGGTCCTCGCGCTGCACGTTTTCCACGATCGCCAGCTCGAGCGCCTCGGCATCGCTGACGTCGAGAACAACCACCGGAACTTCGTGCAATCCTGCGCGCTGCGCCGCCTGCCAACGCCGTTCGCCGGCGATGATTTCATAGGCCTCGTTCGCGCCCCCCCGCAGCGGGCGTACGGCGATCGGCTGAATGATGCCCCGTGCCTTGATGGAACCTGCGAGTTCATCAAGCTGAGCGAGCGGAAATTCGCGACGCGGATTGCGCGGATTGGGGCGAAGCAATTCGATCGGCACCCGGCGTTGGCCGCGTACGCGCTCGGAAGGGGTATTGGTCTCGGCGCCCATGTCGCCGATCAGAGATGCCAGGCCGCGCCCTAGTCGCGACCGTGTGGACTCTTCCGCCATCGCGGCTTCTCCTGAGAAGTCGTTCACGTCTTCTGCCTCATCGCTTCACAATTACAGGCGTCTGCGATGATTCGAATCAGTGCGACGCGGGAGCGGTCAATTCCCGCTCGCGCTTAATGATTTCGGTGGCGAGACGTAGATAAGCCTCGCTGCCCACGCATTTGAGGTCATAGACCAGCACCGGCTTACCGTAGGATGGCGCCTCCGATATCCGAACGTTACGTGGGATGATGGTGTCGTAGACTTTCTTGCCCATGAACTCGCGTACGTCGGACACCACTTGTCCGGAGAGATTGTTGCGTGCATCGAACATGGTCAGGACGATACCGTGGATGCTGAGCTCCGGATTGAGGGTCTGCTTGACTTGCTCGACGGTTTTCAACAGCTGCGACAGCCCCTCAAGCGCGAAGAACTCGCATTGCAGCGGCACCAGAATAGCGTTCGCGGCGGCCATGGCGTTGACGGTCAAAAGATTCAGTGACGGGGGGCAATCCACCAGAATATAGCTGAAACTGGCAGCCTCGTCCGAGTGAGGCGCTGCCAACGCCGCGAGCGCATTGCGAAGCCGAAATGCGCGGTCGCGCGTGTGCCCCACTTCCAGTTCGAAGCCGGACAGATCGAGTGTGGACGACGCAATGGACAGACGTGGAACCGCGGTCGGCAATATTGCCGAGCGCAGCGGGGCTTCGCCGATCAACACGTCGTAGGTCGAAAAGCGCCGGTTAGCGCGGTCAATACCGAGGCCGGTGGAGGCGTTGCCTTGCGGATCAAGGTCCACGATCAGCACATTCTCCCCTACTGTGGCGAGCGCAGTACCAAGATTGATCGCAGTAGTGGTCTTTCCCACTCCACCCTTTTGATTGGCAATTGCAAGAATACGCGGCGAGCGTAGACTATGCGTGGGTTCATTGGCGAGAGCGGTGCGGGACTGTTTAGACATGATGACTGGCCTCGTCATAGATTCGGCGTGGCTTGATGAACGCGGAGTGGCGTGCGCTTCGAAAGCGTGTGGACGATTAAGATTCGCCCGGATTTGCCGGTCTTACTGGGTACCTGCTCAGCCTCAATATTCCAATGTTTAGTGGCCTCGGTCAATTCACTATCTAAATCTTGTCCCTTCAGCAGCAGGGCTTTTGCACCCTTTTTTAACAACGGTGCGACCATCTCAAGTAAATATCGCAGCGGCGCCAATGCTCGCGCCGTAATATAGTCCGCCGCTGCCCCAAGCGCCGGACCCGCTGTTTCAATTCGTGTGGCATGCACGATCCCAGGCGCCTTCGTTTCGCGAATGGCCTCACGCAAAAAGGCAGCTTTTTTCAGATTGCTTTCAATCAAATGAACGCAAGCTCCCGGAACGTCCGCAAGCGCGCACGCGACAACAACTCCAGGAAATCCGGCACCGGAGCCGAGATCGAGCCAGACTGGCGGATTTTTACGCGGACTGATCGGGACCAGCTCTAAGAGCTGCAGCGAATCAGCGACATGGCGGGTCCAGAGGGACGTCATCGTCGATGGTGAAATGAGATTTGTTCGACGCTGCCAGGCTAGCAATAGGGCGACAAACCGGTCGAGCCGCGCAATCGTTTCACGTGAAACATCGAACATCGCGAGCGCTTGCTCGCGATCAGCGGAGAGGTCGATTGGGGTGTCCGGCATCTGTTTCATCGCCTGGAACTCCGGCGCGCGACGGCACGACGTCAAGCTTTAATGCTTGGAAGCGACGCGCGCAAACTGGCCTCGTCGCACAAAGGCGGCCAACAGTGTCAAGGCCGCGGGGGTAATCCCATCGATGCGGCTCGCCTGGCCGATGGTGCGTGGCCGCGCAGCTGAAAGCTTTTGTCGCGCTTCGTTGGAAAGTCCGGGGACGACGGTGTAGTCAATGGTATCCGGGATGCCAAAGGCCTCATCGCGCCGAAACGCTGCCACCTCAGCGGCCTGTCGGTCAAGGTAAACCGCATACTTCGCATCGGTTTCCAGCTGAAGCCCGATGCTTGCAGGGACGTCAAGAAACGCCGGCCAGATCCGTGCAATCTCGGCAAGGCCAATATCCGGATAGGATAGCAGATCGAAGGCCGTGCGCCGTTGACCGTCTCGGTTTAGCGCAAAGCCGAACCGTTCAGCTTCGCTCGACGTCACCGACAGGCTTCGGGCTCGCTCCCGCCAAGTCGCCAGGGCTGCCATCTTGTTACAATAGAGATCTCGACGGATTTGACCGACGCAGCCAAGCTTGATCCCGACGCCCGTTAGCCGCTGGTCTGCATTGTCGGCTCGCAAAGATAATCGGAACTCCGCCCGCGACGTGAACATGCGGTACGGTTCCGTAACGCCCCGGCTCACCAGGTCGTCGATCATCACGCCCAAATAGGATTGAGACCGGTCGAACGTGATCTCCGGCGATCCATTGACGCGGGCCGCGGCATTGAGGCCCGCTATCAATCCCTGGCCGGCTGCTTCTTCGTACCCTGTCGTGCCATTGATTTGGCCAGCCAAGAACAACCCACGAAGGCGCTTGGTTTCAAGGGTCGGATGCAGTTCCCGCGGATCGACATGATCGTACTCTATGGCATAACCGGGCCGTGTGATCTTGGCCCCTTCCAGTCCCGGGATGGTGGCGACCAAGGCGTGCTGTACATCAACGGGCAGCGACGTAGAGATGCCGTTCGGATAAACGATCGGGTCATCGAGGCCTTCTGGCTCCAGAAATATCTGGTGCCCATCGCGTTCCCCGAACCGCACGATCTTATCTTCGATGGAGGGACAATAACGCGGGCCCCGACTTCGGATCTGCCCCGAATACATGGGCGATCGGTGCACATTGGCTCGGATAATCGCGTGCGTGGCTTCGGTCGTGCGCGTGATGCCGCATTGGATTTGAGGATTATCGATTCGGTCTGTCAGCATCGAAAACGGCTCCGGCGGATCGTCTCCGGGCTGCATTTCCAACTGACCCCAGTTAATCGTCCGACCATCAATTCGTGGCGGGGTGCCGGTTTTGAGGCGCCCTAGGGTCAGCCCGATCCGCTCCAAGGTGTTCGACAGGCCGATCGACGGAGCCTCGCCGACGCGCCCCGCCGGGGTAGATTGATCGCCGATATGGATCAGCCCTCGCAGAAACGTTCCCGTCGTCAGAACCACCGCTCCAGCAGCATAAATGCCGCCATCGACAAGCCTTACACCGGTGACCGCCCCCTTCCCCGTCAATACATCGTCGGCCTCACCGACGATGACTGTCAGGTTGGGACAGTGCCGGATAGCATGCTGCATCGCCGCCGCGTAAAGCCTCCGATCTGCCTGGGCTCGCGGGCCCCGAACCGCCGGCCCCTTCCGGCGATTAAGCATGCGAAACTGAATGCCTCCCAAATCTGCCACCCGGCCCATCAAACCATCCAGCGCATCAATCTCCCGCACCAGATGCCCCTTGCCGAGCCCGCCGATAGCAGGATTGCACGACATCGCTCCAATCGTATCAAAGCGATGGGTAATCAGCGCCGTGGATGCTCCCATGCGGGCGGCACCAGCTGCCGCCTCGCAGCCGGCATGGCCGCCGCCGATAACTATGACATCGTACCGCATGTCCATATTGCCAAATCCGTCAAGGACGAACCCTTAGCGGGGCGTTGTGGTAACTGTCAAAGTTCCCCCATGGACGCCGCGTCCTGTTTCACGTGAAACATCTTACTTGCCGATACAAAAATCTCGAAAAATGACGTCGAGGACATTCTCGACATCCACTCGCCCGGTCAATCGCCCCAACGCTCGAGCGGCAAGACGAAGCTCTTCCGCAACGATATCCTCCCGATCGACGTTACCCCTGGCAGCGGCACGCTGCAGTGCCTCGGCACAATCCAGCAAATGAGTGCGATGCCTTTGCCGCGTGATGATCGCAGACTCCGTTCCCGCAAAAAACTGATTTGCATAAGCCGCAAGCCCACTGACGAGCTCATCAAACGACGCTCCGGTCTCTGCAGAAATCCGATATTTCACATTGCAGAGTTCTCCCGCGCGTCCGCCTCTGATGCCATCCTCTAGGTCATCTCCGCCAATCAAATCGCTCTTGTTCGACAGTATCCAAACCGCCGGCGCATCTAGCCCTCGCAGTGCGGCCGGCGGCATCGGTGGGTCTTTAAGCGTCGCGTCAACCACCCATAACACAAGGTCTGAAGCCCCGGCGCGCTCGCCTGCCCGGCGCACCCCCTCCTGTTCGACCGGATCGTTAGTATCGCGCAACCCTGCGGTATCAAGGACAGTGACCGGAAAACCGCCAAGATCGAGATGAACCTCGATTATATCCCGAGTGGTCCCCGCATGAGGTGACACGATGGCCGCCGATCGTCTTGCCAATCGGTTCACGATGCTGGATTTTCCCACATTCACCGGACCCGCGACCGCAACCGTCAACCCCTCCCGCAACCGTTCGCCGCGATGCGAGTCCGCCAGGAGATCTCGAATTTCATTTTCAAGTTCCTTTGCGGCAGCCATCGCTGGCCCCAGCATTTTTTCCGACACATCGCTTTCGTCGGGAAAATCGATCAATGCCTCGACCAGCGCCAGGGCCTCGATTAGTCGCTCACGCCAGCGCTCGGCGCGCTCACCCAACAATCCTTTGAGCTGCCTGAACGCTTGACGCCGCTGTGCTTCGGTCTCTGCCCCTATTAGATCCGCTAACCCCTCGACCCTAGTGAGATCAAGCTTACCGTTCTCAAAAGCTCGGCGGGTAAATTCCCCCGGCTCTGCAGGACGTAGTCCTTCCATTCTGCCAAGTGCTGAGAGCACCGCTGCCACCACGGCGCGCCCGCCATGCAGTTGGAATTCGGCCGTATCCTCGCCGGTTTCGCTTCGCGGGCGCGGAAACCATAGAACCACGGCGTCATCGATTGGTTCCGTGACGGAACCTGGAGCCGTGGTGTGCATAGGCGTTAAGTTATGCCGTGGCGGTGCGGCAAACTCCTCCCCTTCCCTAACCGAGGTCGGCTGCTGCCGGCTTCGATCACTTTGTAGTGTGGCCGAACCGTCGGCTGGCGAGGGGTTGACGCCCCTCTTGCCGCTTCGACTTGCAAGCCGCATCAGCGCTGCCTGTCGCGGTGGAGGCAACCGCCCGGCCAGTGACATGATAGCGTCGCGCGCGCATGGCCCACTGACTCGCACAACCGCAATGGCGGCTGGGGGCCGCCCGGACGACAATGCAAAGATAGTATCGCGATGATTGAACATCCGTTTACCTGCAATCCTCCCGCTTGGGACCCAAAATGCAGTTTGCAAAGACCTCAGTCGCCACGCCGGTTAAATCGAGACTTCGACTCTGAAGGGATCGCGCATTATGCTTTCGCCTAACCGGCATAAGCGCCGACATCCCAACTGCATGGATTTCCGTATCCGACGGTCCATCATCGGAGTCCCATGACAATTCCCAACTCAGCTCCGCGCGAAAATCGTCTCGCCTATGAGACCAGTCCATATTTGTTGCAGCACAAATACAATCCAGTGGACTGGTGGCCTTGGGGTCCAGACGCCCTTCGCGAGGCCAAGCGCAGCAATAGGCCGATCCTGCTCTCGATCGGATATGCGGCCTGCCATTGGTGTCATGTGATGGCTCATGAAAGTTTCGAAGACGAACAAGTTGCCGCCGTCATGAACCAGTTGTTCGTGAACATCAAAGTCGACCGCGAGGAGCGGCCCGACATCGACCAAATCTACATGGCGGCATTGCACCATTTGGGCGAACAAGGTGGCTGGCCTCTGACCATGTTTCTCACCCCCGACGGGGAGCCGGTTTGGGGCGGCACCTATTTTCCAAAGGTCTCACGCTATGGCCGTCCGGGCTTCGTTGACGTGATGAGGGAAATCGCCCGCCTGTTTCGCGACGAACCCCAGCGCATCGAACATAACCGCACTGCACTGATGGACGCATTAGAGACCAAGTCCCGGCCAGCCAACCAAGTTGTCATCGGTACTGCTGAATTGGACTCGGCTGCCGCCGCCATCGCACGCGCATTCGATCAAACCAACGGCGGGCTCGGCCGGGCACCGAAATTCCCGCAATGTTCCATGCTGGAGATGCTTTGGCGTGCTGGTTTACGCAAACACGATCCGCGATTTTTTGAACTCATAGAGCTCACGCTTTCGCATATGTGCGAGGGCGGAATCTACGACCACCTGGGCGGAGGTTTTTCTCGATATTCCGTTGATGAAAAATGGCTGGTTCCGCATTTCGAAAAAATGCTCTACGACAACGCTCAGCTCCTGGAACTGCTTGCCCTCGCCTATCGACACAGCGGGAAGAAGCTCTTTTTCCAACGCGCCCAAGAAACCGTCGATTGGGTGACCCGCGAGATGTCCACTCCGGAAGGCGCATTTTGTGCCTCGCTTGACGCTGATTCTGAGGGTCAGGAAGGCAAATTCTACGTCTGGTCGCGTGCCGAAATCGAGGACATCCTTGGTCCGGACGACGCCGACTATTTTGCGCGTTACTACGATGTAACCCTGGATGGAAATTTCGAGGGACACAATATTCTGAACAGACTTAAGCACTTGAATAGTGCCGTCCGCGATGCGCGCGATTCTGAGAGCGGGCAGCAGCATCGTAGCCTGGAGGATGTCGAGACCCGCCTTGCTGCCCTGCGGCAGAAATTGCTGACAGCGCGCAACCAGCGCGTGCGACCCAGCCTGGACGACAAGGTGCTCGCCGATTGGAACGGCTTGATGATAGCCGCCTTGGCAAATGCTGGTGTAACTCTGGAGCAACCTGGTTGGCTCGCCACGGCCCAACGGGCATTCGCGTTCATCGAGCGCCATATGACCCGGGGCGATCGCCTCGGCCATTCTTGGCGGGATGGAAAACTGCTTTATCCGGGCCTTGCCTCCGATCACGCCGCGATGGTCAAAGCTGCCCTTGCGCTACACGAGGCTACCGGTATGGCGGAATATCTCAATCGCGCCGTTCAATGGCAACAAGCTCTTGATCGCCACTACATCCAAAAAGACATCGGCGGTTACTATCTGACCGCCGGCGATGCCGAGGGATTGGTCATTCGTCCGGATTCAACAATCGACGAAGCAACGCCGAATCCGAATGGAGTTGCCGCACAAAATTTGGTCCGCCTCGCAATCCTGACCGGTGATGAAACTTGGCGCGAACGCAGTGATATTTTATTCGATGGTTTGCTGCCGACTGCAGCGCAAAGCATGTATCTCCATGCCAGCCTGATCAATGCTCTCGATCTGCGCCTGCGCGCTATTGAGATCGTCGTACTCGGTCCACAAGCCGACCGATTTGCCGTCGTTGCTTCGCGGTGGCCGTTCCTTGAACGTGTAGTGGTACGCGCGGCAACACCGAGCGATCTACCTCCAGCACATTCGGGGCGAACTATTGCGTTGCGCGATGGTCAGTCCGCCGCGCTGGTCTGCTCCGGACAAAAATGTTCTCTGCCGCTGACCGACCCTCAACAACTCATGGCGGCCATTGCGGCAGCCGGCGGCGAGGTTCGGCCGTTGCCCGGCTGAGACGAAGTACAGCCCGGAGATTCGCTCGGTGGAGGTAGCGCAACTACAACGACGCTCTCGCGCTTGTGTCTTACCTTGCCCTCGCCGTCGCGAAGGGGCCCACTTCAGGCTTCGCCTGTGTATCTGCAAACTCGCCGAGTTCGATCTTCACGCCTCGTGCAATGGCTGCCATTTCGTTGCCTGCTTGAAAGCACGTAAAATCGGGTCGGTCCCTCCACGCCCATGGGCCGCACAGCTTCACCCCGGCCTTGATAGCGGCGTCGTGAACGATGTTGATCTCCCGCTCATAATCTGGGTCGCCTTGTTTGTAGCCGGAGAAATTCCCGAGATCGCTGCTGGCGGCAAAAATCGCATGGACCCCCGGAACTTTGGCGATTTCGTCGGCGTTTTTGAGGCCTTCAAGGGTTTCGATCATGAGGATCAGAACCACGTTGTCGTTGATGGTATTGCGATAGCCGCCGGGTACGTTACCCCACATGTTCGGATCGAACGCGAACCCGCCACCGAGACTGCGCTTCCCCAACGGGGGAAAGTAGGTCCAATCCCTTGCAGCAATTGCCTCCTCCACGGTGTCCACAGTCGGAACCACCACTACCAGCGCACCAGCATCGAGAGCATGTTGTATCTGAAACTCATCCGCATAAGGCACACGTGCGCCTGGAACCGCTTTGGCGTTCGGGCAAGTCCGCCACGCCTTACCGGCTTGGTCCCAGGTTGTGTTGGCATGCTGCATCTCGGTCCAGATGAAGTCGTATCCGGCATTCGCCATTGCACAGTATGTGCTCGGATCAATCCCTGAAGACACCGTGCCACCTACCAACTTGCCGCCGGACATCAACTTGATCTTGGCCGGATTCCATATTTTTGTGCCCGGTGGTGGCGTAAACGCGTTGCCATACTTCCAGGTGTCCATATCGAACGGACCCTGATTGATGGCGCCCGCAGGGGCCAGTTGTCGTGCCTTGCTGTCCACACCGGCGGGCGCCGCCAGCGGAAACTGACTTTGTTGTGCGTTGGCCCCGGGGGCGCAGATGCACAGCCCTGCGCATGCAGCAGATATTCCAATCAAATACCTTGTCACTGCGTTTCCTCCCTTTTTGATCCCGGTTTAAGCAAAAAAGCTGGACTCCGGGCTGGAGACCGGCTCTTGCCCTGTCGCGGACGACAATTCTACAACGATCACCAATGTTTCAGGAAGGCGGGATGAAATGCAGCGGCGCGTTCTGGATCAACCCTGCGTCTGGATCGCAGTCATTCCCTAGGTATTCATCGACTCGAAGAACTCTGCATTGTTCTTGGTGTTTCGCAGCTTATCGAGCAGGAAATCGATGGCATCCATAGTCCCCATCGGGTTAAGGATGCGGCGCAACACGTACATCTTCTTGAGTACGTCGGGTGGCGTGAGCAGTTCTTCCTTGCGGGTACCCGAACGGGTGATATCGATTGCCGGGAAGGTCCGTTTGTCGGCAACCTTGCGATCGAGGATCAACTCCGAATTGCCGGTGCCCTTGAATTCTTCGAAGATCACTTCGTCCATACGGCTGCCGGTATCGACTAGCGCGGTCGCGATGATCGTCAGCGATCCGCCTTCTTCAATGTTACGTGCCGCACCAAAGAAACGTTTCGGGCGTTGCAATGCATTAGCGTCGACGCCGCCGGTCAGCACTTTACCGGATGATGGCACCACCGTGTTGTATGCGCGTCCGAGCCGGGTAATCGAATCGAGTAGGATCACCACATCCCGACCGTGTTCTACCAGCCGTTTTGCTTTCTCGATCACCATTTCGGCGACCTGCACATGGCGTTGTGCCGGCTCATCAAAGGTCGAGGAAATCACCTCGCCTTTGACCGAGCGTTGCATGTCGGTGACTTCTTCGGGCCGCTCATCGATCAAAAGCACAATCAAATAGCATTCCGGATGGTTCGCCGTGACGGCATGCGCAATGTTCTGAAGCAATACCGTCTTGCCGGTGCGAGGCGGCGACACAATAAGCGCGCGCTGCCCCTTTCCGATCGGCGCGACAATGTCGATGACCCGTGGCGAAAGATCCTTTTTGGTCGGGTCCTCGTGCTCCATGCGTAACCGCTCGTCCGGATAGAGCGGTGTCAGGTTGTCGAAATTGATCTTGTGTCGAGCTTTTTCAGGGTCCTCGAAATTGATGGTGTTGACCTTCAGAAGTGCAAAATAGCGCTCTCCTTCCTTCGGGCTTCGGATTTCGCCCTCGATCGTGTCGCCGGTCCGCAATCCGAACCTGCGGATCTGCGACGGCGAAACGTAAATATCGTCGGGGCCCGGCAGATAATTAGCCTCCGGCGCTCGCAGAAAGCCGAAGCCGTCTTGCAGCACCTCCACCACTCCTTCGCCGATGATGTCGATCTCCTTCGTGGCAAGCTGCTTGAGGATTGCAAACATCAACTCCTGCTTGCGCATCGTCGACGCATTCTCGACGCTATGTTCTTCCGCAAAGCCAAGTAATTCCACTGGGGACTTGGATTTGAGGTCTTGGAGTTTCATCTCCCGCATACGGGTATTTCCTGTGGACGACCGGCTTGGAAGAAGCCGATCACAAGTTGTGACGGGGAAAAATCGCAGATCGTTGCCGAAGCGAAGCGCCTCTAGCTTGACACCGCGATTGGGGTCCCTTCACGGGCAGCCCTCGGCAGTATCAACCTGCGTTTGGTGAGATATGATCAATGTAGAAAAAGTTCGGGCACAACGCAAGGGTTCCGGCACCCTGCAAGCCTTTTAATCGATCAAAATGGCTTGATCACCACCATGATAACGATCCCAACCATCAGCACCGCCGGGACTTCGTTCATGATGCGATAAAATTGCTCGGTATGGCGATTCCGATCGGCGGCAAAATCACTGGTCCAACGCGCCAACATGCCATGAAGGCCGGACAATACGACAACAAGAAGCAGTTTGCACTGCAACCAGTGTTCCGAAATCCAAGAACCGTCATAGACCATCCACAGCCCAAGTGCCCAACTGACCACCATGGCGGGATTGATGATCCCGCGCAGCAGTCGCCGTTCCATCACCTTGAACGTCTCGGATTGGGGCGAGCCTACCTTCGTTCCGCAATGGTATACGAAAAGACGGGGGAGGTATAGCATTCCGGCCATCCACGACATCACCGCCATGACGTGAAAAGCCTTGAGCCATGGATAAAGATTGGAGGGATGCCAAGCCGCGAGCCCTGCTACCAAAGCCGCAACTGTCGCGATCGCGATAACCGCTCGAATCCACCGTTTTTTGGCATTCGGAACCATTCCGTGTCTGCGCTCCGTAGCCGAGCCGTTACAAACGCCACTTTCGAACACGGGTGACCATCTGCTCGACATGAGCCACAGGCGTCTCAGGCAAGATGCCATGGCCGAGATTGAAAATAAAAGGCTTACCAGAAAATGATGCTAGCACGGCATCTACCTCACGATCCAGCGCTGCCCCTCCAGCCAGCAGTGCCATCGGATCTAGATTTCCCTGTACAGGTCGACGAGATTGAATTTCATCGCGCGCGAACTTGCGATCAATCATCCAGTCCAACCCGATCGCGTCGAAGGGCACGCTATCGACGTAGCCCACCAAGGATGTACCTGCACCTCGCGGAAATCCAATTATCCTTGCATCTGGTATTCTTTGACGCACTCC
>Ga0126383_10002337_pt1 | contig 12219 bp, 20 predicted proteins | sample PanSoiMetPlot_35_FD_96882 | JGI IMG/M metagenome (GOLD analysis project Ga0126383, IMG submission 96882) | Tropical forest soil microbial communities from Panama - MetaG Plot_35 | ecosystem: Environmental > Terrestrial > Soil > Tropical forest > Bulk soil | place: Panama | collected 2016-02-17
ACGGTCGGGGCTTGCGACTGCGGCGTGGGCGTCGAGTATGCGGTCGCTTGTCCGCTCGGCGGCGCGCCGAACGGCATCGATGCGCGGTCGAAGCTCGTCGGCAACGACACGTTCGGCGGCGGCGCACTGATAATCGGGGGCGGTGGTGGAGGTGGCGGGGGTGGCGGAGGCGGAGGTGGGGGTGGAGGTGGTGACGGTTGCACTGCTGGCGGCGGTGGTGCGGGTGGAGGTGGTGCGGGCGCGGCCGGCGCGGGTGCTGCCGGTGCGGGAGCGGAGTATTGAAAATTCGTTCCCTGCGGCACGCCCGCTGCTGCAAGGGTCTGCTGAAACTGGGGCCCGTAACTGAACGACGGGATGTTGTTGCTGAGAAGACTCGACCCGCCGCCGGCCGGGCCCGCTGAGGTCGCGTAGATTCCCGATCCCTTCAAGATCTCCTGTGGCGTCGCGCCCAGTTTGGTCGGAGTTGGAGCGTACGTGCCGCCCATTTATTTCATGCTCCCGCCTGGCGCGCGCGACACTGAGAAGGATTGTCCGCCGCCGCCGCCGAGCGGACTGATCAGGCCGGCGCCCTGGGTCAGCATCTGGTACGGCATCATCGCGTTCTGGAAAAGCGTGTTGTAGACGTTCTGGAGCTGCTGCTGTTGCTGCTGGCCGACGTCGAGGAGCTGGCCCGAGGGAGCGTACGCGGCCTGACTCAGCCCTGGCGCCTGGCCGATGGCCTGCTGCATCGGTGAGTACATTCCTGGAATCGCGGTCGCCGCCGAAAGTTGCGGCGAGAGCATCCCCGGCAGTCCCTGCGCGGCGCCCATCTGGGTGCCGAGCAACGATCCCATCTGGCCAATCGCGGCCTGCTCGGGCGAGAGCAATCCCGGCGCTTGTCCAATCGCCTGCTGCTGAAGCTGACGCTCCTGCTGGTAGGCGGGTTCGATCACGCCCGCCGCGTAGTTGCCGAGCTGCTGTGCGAGCTGATTCTGCGCCTGCCCGAAAGCTTGCTCAGTTCCCGACGAACCCAGTCCGCCCGACATGATCGCGTTCTGCAGGATGTTGGGCGCGACCGCCTGCTGATAGTTGCGGATGATCGGGTCCATCCCGGCCTGCAGGTAGCTTTGCAGCGCCGGGTTATTGGCCGCGTTGAGCATTCCGCCGGTGGCGATATTTTGGTTGGCTTGTATCGCGGCCTGGATGCTGGGGTCGTTGAGCATCCCGGCGGAGGCACCCATCGCCTGCTGGAAATACGGGTCCTGACCTGCGGCGATGTTTTGCAGGGTGCCCATGCCGGCCTGCAGCGCGGGGTTCTGACCGCTCGCGATCCCGGTAAGCGCATTGAGTCCCGCCTGGAGCTGCGGCGTGCCGCCCATCAGCGCCGCGTTCATGCCTTGCGCCTGGCCGAGGTAGGCTTGCTGTTCGGGGGTCAGGTTCTCGACCATCCCCATGCCGGCGAGCTGGTCCGGTGAGAAGCCTGCGGTCTGCTGTTGCGGGTATTGCGTGCCGGGCGCGTAAAGTTGCTGCGCCTCGCCGACCATTTGCCGGGCGAACGGCGCGGCGCCTTTCCACGGCCCGCTCTGCTGACTAGTTGTTTGTGACGAGCCGCCGCCGCCCATTCCCATAGCTGGGAACTCCCCGACGAGGCGGCGACCCGTCAGACGAGCATATAGTACGTGGTGTGTCCCTTAGTCCAGCCGATGTGTTCGAGCGCGCGCGAACTGAGACAGGTTAGTCGCCAGCAGCCGTTATTCTTTGCCCACAACTTGATGTAGTCGAACAACTGTTCGCGAGCGCCATCTACGTCGTCCTCGGGGTCGCGTTCGCGTGGCGGGATCGTCCAGCCGTCCCACACAAAAAACTCCAGCTTGCCGTAACGGTCACGCTCGATGTTGCCGCAGGACCAGCCCACGTCCTTGCCGTTGCGCGTGACCATCCACAAGATCGTGTGCGAGGCCTCGGGGTAGCGCAGCGCGGCGTAAAGGTCCTCGGGGGTCCAGTTGGTGTGCTCGCCGACCTTGCGCAGGATATCGAGCGCGCCGCGTCGGAGGTATGGCCACTTGTCGTGGAGTAGCTCGGGCGTGAGCTGCGTGATGACGAGGTTGCGGATTAGCGGCGGTTTGACCGCTTTCTGGTTCAACAGGTCCGCGTTCTGGTGGAGATCGAGAAAGCGATTGGCGTAGGCTGGATCTTCTAAGAGTGCTTGAGGACCCACGCCTTGCGCCGGTTTCGTAGTTGGTCGTTCTGTGTCGTCCATCTACAGTTCTCAGGATAGTAGCCATCGTCGTTGTTTATCCGGTCGATGGTCATACCAGACGGACGTTCGCCCATATCGGCAAGGAAATTCTCGAAACGCCGCCAGCGTTGACACACCCATATTCCACGTCCGCCGTAATATCTCCACTGCACAGTGTTGGGGTTCAGGCAGCGGCGCTTCATCAGTTTCCAGCTGCGGTAAGTACCAGATTGGGACATGCCGTGGCGACGGAATTGCTGCTGGGTGTTCTCCCGTCGCAGGCATCCACAACTCTGAGTGTCGCCGGTTTGCAGTTCACTCCTTGCAACCACTATCGATTGACCGCAGTCACATTGGCATTCCCAAGCCACGCGGCCTCGCCTTCGTGACAGACGCAGCACCGTCAGCCGTCCGTAGCGCTGTCTCTCGATGTGCTTGAGCGGCGGCATCTCAACTGTGCTTCAGGATTCGCTCGCGGAACTCTTTGCTCTGGCGCTCGTATTCTTCCGATGGCTTTTCAAGTTTGATGGGCGGCTTCACGGGATTGGCAGGGTCCCAACTCGATCCAACGCAGCCGTCGTATGGTTCTTCGGTCGGCTCGGCCATCGCGGCCGCGACCGACTCGGCAGCGACCTCGGCCAGGTACGCGGCCTCTTCATCCCCGCCGTGATAGACCTCGTGCTTTACCGTCACCTTGCCGCCCTCGGCCATCGCCTGGAGCAGCGCGTCGATCTTGCCCTCGGCGCGGTCGAGCTGGTTGGCCAGCGAATCGATCATCTCCTCTTGCCGGCGCAGGCGCTCGACCAGCGGGTTCACCTTCTGCAGAGTCTTGACGATGGTTTCGGTGCCGGCGACCAGGTGCGCGAACTTCGATTCGTCCTTGGTCATGAGCGCGCGCATGTCATAGAGCAGCGAGATCATCAGTTGCTCGTGCGGCGGGAGCGCGATGCCCAAGTCCTGCGCGCGTACCAGCATCATGCGCAGTTCAATGGGCGTCTGCGCGGATAGGAACTCGGTGAGTCCCCAGATGCGGTCGATCTCGGCCTGGGTGATGCGGCCGTCCGCGAGCGCCTCGGGCAGGTTCTCCTGCGTGACCGGCTCAGTTTTTTTCAGGTCGCTCATAGTCGATTGCCACCGCGAGAAAGAACGGCGCGAGCAGGCGTGCTTCATCGCGTCGCTCCTGCGGCTCGCGCGGATCGTCGGCAACCTTGCCGAGATATTCAGCCATCAGAAACCAGCGCTCTGGCAAGGGTGCTCTCACTGGTTCAGCAGCCACATCAAATCCTCGGGCCGCAGCTCCGCGTGATCCGGCGCATCGGCCGGGTTCTGGATGCGCGCCGCCGGGCTGGGCGTCGGCGTCGGCTTCTTCTTCTTGTGGTGACGCGCCTCCGCTGGAGTCGCGTAAATTACCAGCCACAGACACGCGAATAACCCCAGCGTTAGGAATATCGTCACCACCAGCTCGTGTGCATCGATCCATTTTCTTATTGACTGAGCCATGTACCTCCCCCGTCGAATGTCCCGTTGGTCCAGTGCGCGTCGGTCGAGTTTCCCGACCCATACGCGCGCGGATAGACGTAATTTATTTCGGCCTCGTCGCACAACCTCGACAGGGCGTCGAGCTGGTCGCGCGCCTTGGGGTTAAACGGCCACTTGTCGTATTCGATCTCGCGCATGCGTTTGACGATGTCGACGTCCTTGCCGTCCTGGGTCCGGTACATCAGTTTCTCGGGGAACAGGATCTCGCCGGCGCGGAACTTCGGGATCAACCTTTCGATTCGCGCGTCTTTGCCAAGCCCTGTTCCACCAATTTCCTGAATCGTGAAAATGAAGTTCTCACGGTTTTGGCGGTCGCGGAGGTGCTCGACGTCGCCCTGGAGGCCGAACTTTTCATAGACGACTTTGAGCGGGTCCCACTTGCGCACCAGGTCAAAGAGCACATCCGCCCGCTGCGTGAGCGAAATATTATCCAGGCACCCGTCGAGCACGCGCCATTTTCTATCGGCTCCAGCCCCAACAACCCAACAGGCGTAAAGAGAATTAGATTCAGACCGATGTCCAGCGGGGTCGACGAGAATATATCGATTGAGGGAGCGCCACGAGACCTCGCCCCGGTAGGTTTTCCACCAGCTCGATTCGAACCCAATTTCGTGCGCCTCCAAGGCTTTCTTGCGGTCGAGCAAAAATTGTAAGGCGAACACTTTCGGACTCATCTTTTCTTTGAAGTCGGCCAGTTTCGCCTCGCTGAAAAACACCGGCGCGTTGTTGGGGTCGACGGCCGGGTGCAGCCGCAGCGGGAACTTCCGGCTTTCCATCAGCTCGCAGATGGTATCGTTCAGCTCCTGCGGGGTCCCGATAATGCGCATGATCGGCGGGTCCGAGGCGGTCAGCGCAAAGCTGTTCTCCAGCTCCTGGGTGGTCTTCGCGATCATGTCCTCGCTGATCTGGTCGCGCGCCACGACGTCGTCATAGTGCAGGATGCTGAAGCGTTTCGAAGTCGGTTGGCCGTCGATCAAACCCCAGCTCTCGACGGTCGACTCCTTGATGTTCGAGGACCGCCGCACCGTGATGCCGTCGTCGACGCTCCACTTCGGACTCTCGCGTTTGGGATCGACATACAGAATCTCGGGGAACAGCGCCTTCAACTCTTCGTTCATTTCGAACTCGACTTTAATCAAGCGCAAGAACTGCTTGGCGAGGGGTCGGTTGTGGCTGAAAATCCCGATGGTTTCATTCGGGTCCTTTAAGATGTCCTGGATCAGCAGCGCGAACGTCAAAATTTCGCTCTTCGCGTGCTCGCGCGCCCACACGTCTAATCGCCCGTTGGGATTGTCCCCGACCTCGCAACAGCGCGCGTGATACCAGCGCGCGATCCTTACCTTGTGTTCCTGCGATAAGCCGGCCTGCTTTGGATTAGCCCCAATCCAGTGCGACCGGTGCAGCACGTACACGCCCAGGAAGAACAGATCGTGCAAACACATCCAGCGCAGGTGCTCGATGCGCCGGCCCTCCGAGCAGTGCTGGAATGATTCGTGAAACAGCGCGGCCTCCTCGGGATCAAGAGATCGCCGCAGCGGCGGATGAGTGTCGCAGCTCTTGTGCTTAAGTAGAGCTGCCTTTAGCTGTTTCAGTTCGTTCGCCATACTCAGCCATCGCCCTTCTCGACCTCATCGATTGCGGCCAGGACCCGCAGGCGCGCCTCGGGGAATTGCTCCAGCGCGCGCGAGACCACCTCGATCACGCGGGCCGCGAAGGCGCGCTGCAAGCGCGGGTCGACCGCGTCATACAAACCCAACATCTTATTTTTTTGGTCGAGGCATCCACGCCACTCGCGCGTGCCCAGGGCCCAACCCTTGGTGTCGGGTTCCGCGCGGCTCTTGCAGTAGTCGATCAGCTCGCGCGCCTCACGAATGCATTCGTTGTGCTCTTCGAACAGCGCGGTCGGGTCCATGCGACTATGAACCACGGTCGCCTGGGCCCTGGTCCCCACCGCCGGCAGGTTGACCATATGCTGGTCGCGGTGACGCATCAGCGTGTCGTCGGTCATCCCGTAGCGGTCGGCGACGAACTGGAGCGACTTGGCTTTGCGAATCGCCTTCTCGATGGCCTCGCGCGCTGGGTGCGAACACACATCGCAGCGCTTCCAGGTCATAGCGGGTAACAGGTGCAGGCGTTGCCGCCCAGGCGCAGCGCGCAGCTCCGGTGGTGCAGCTCGGCGCCGGCCGGGCACTCGGGCTCGGGAACCTTATCGTGCACTTCCTGGCCGCAGAACATGCACCGCACATAGCGGCCAAAATCGCACTCTTCGAACTTGTGGATGCACCCCGGCGCGGTAACCGGTTCCGTCGGCTGGCCGGCCATCTCCGACCTCAGCGGAACATCAATCACCACCGGCCGGCGCGGACCCCCGAACGCCCGCACCATCGCCCCGGCCGAGATGAACACTCTCACAGTTGAGTGCCCGGCTGCTTGCCTGGCTTAATCGGTTTTACGGTCTTGGTCGTCGGCACCTTGAACGCCTTCGCGCCGGCCCCCCGCATCTTGGTCCCTCGTCCCCGCATCGGATTCTTTGATGTCATGCGCGGCATTTTTCTTCCTCTTCCAATATGAATTGACCAGCAGTACAGCGGCGGGATTCTTATCGCGCTTGTAATTCTTGAGCGCGCGATGCGAGGCCTGGACGTAACGCTCGCCGGTCCCGCGACTATTAAAGTTCGTTGACCGTGGCCTCATAAGCGTCCCATTTAACCCCCATCGCCTCGGCGATCAAACGCTCACAGGCCGTCGCGGACATGTGCTTCGTCCCGATATCTTCGCTCGCGCTCGCGATGACAAATCTTGCAGATCCTCCCCTCGCGTGCGCGTCCCTTCAGTAGGTTCTCCAAACTGAGTTCATGCCCTCTTTTACAATGCGTTTTTTGCATGTTCCGGACGCTGTCCGTCTCCCCGCGCAGGTTGTTCACCCACTGCGTGACCGCCTCCAGATGCAGCGGGTTCACGCAACGGCGATTGCGGCACAGATGATCGATCACCATATCCTTAGGTATCGGGCCGACGTATCGCTCATATGCCCACCGATGCGCGTATGTTTTCTCACGGCGACTTGGGAAAAATGCCCCATACCCGTTCGGCTTGACACACCCCGTCCAGACGATGCAATCGCCCTGATCTTTAGCGTATTTCCAGAATCGCTCTTCGAGTGGCGTTCTACGATAAATTCTCAATGGCCTTCTCGTATTCCTGCCAGTTGATCCCGAGATGGTCAGCAATGAGTTTCTCGCACGCTGTTGCCGTCCGATGCTGCTTCCCATAGGGGCAATGCGGGTCATCGCCGGGCTCGACGAGGTGCTCGCACCCGCAGTCGGCGGTGGTGAAGCTCTTGCGGGTCTCCTCATACTTCTTGTCGAAGCGGTCGATATCCTTCAGCTTGATCCCGGCCGCGCGCACCATGAACAGCTCGATCAGCTCATGGAGAAACACCAGGGTCTGATGCTTGTGGTCGTGCATCTTGCTGATGCGGATGTTGAGTTGTTTCTTGCCGTCGACCCAGTAGTCGCCGACGGTGTCGTAGCGCTGTTTGCGATGGGGGATAACCTTGAACTCGATGATCATCGTGGCAACATCTAGCCGATGATCATTTCGATGGCAACGTCACCCTCGCCAGAAGCGCTTCGAAGAATTCCATCAGCGCTTCCCGGTTGTGCTCCGTCTCAAGGAATATCTCGAACACCATCCCTGGGTGCGCTTCCTGAAAGCGCTTCATGGTCCACGCAAGTTCCTCCAGCCGTGCGTCATCCGGCATCTCCCACACCATGACCCCCTTCACTGCACTGTCTCCGTTGGTACGGGCGGCTTGAGCCGCGACCCGCACTGCGGACAGTGCTCATGCAACCGATAGTAGGCTTGCGTGATCTCCATCTCCATCGAATGCATGGTTGACTGCGTGTTCTCATTCAGCTCCTTGAACAGCCGCCAGTATTGCCGGTTGACGAACGCGTAGGTGATGTTCCAGGCCCACATCGCCGCACACGCCATCCACGCCCAGAATTCGAACGACCAGTAATGATGCCAGAGGCCGGTCGCAATGAACGGCGCGAACAGGATGAGCCAAGTGATCGTGGTGCGCGGGGACTCTTCCGGTGACGAAGGAATGACCCACTGCTTAATTTTCATTTGAGCACCCAGACCTTGTTCTTTTCCCAATCCCGCACCAGCTTTTTCAACCGATGCCCGACTGTCCAAATCCACAGCCCCTCCAATATCGCCACCACATATGGCGTCCCAATCAGCACCCAGATCACCCAATCCTCCAGATGCGACATATCAATCCATTTCAGGTCACGTCATTTCAATTCGCTTCTCGAAGCGCACCCCAAATCACCGCGAATCAGTACTCGGCTTTCATTGCACCGCACCTCGCACCACTCCTCGGCAACAATCCACCACTCGCCACAACACTGCCCGCCGCTTCTCGCGCGTCTCGTCGCCAGAACAAGCCAATACACAACAGTCCGCTTCTCGACGTCACAGCAGAACACGACATTTCAGATCATTCCTCGGGTACACAGCGACCCACGCCACATCGGATCACGTCGCTGCAGATCATCTCTCGGCGCGCACACCAATACAGTCCAGGTCAGTTCACGACTCGGCTACGGAACGAGTCATCACATATCGGTCCGAACCATTTCACTACTCGGTGTTCACCACAGAACAAGACAGTTCGCTTCTCGGGGTCAGGTCACCCCAGTCCGATCCACTCCTCGGCGTCACGCCTAATCAATTCAGAACACCCCACATCTCGGCTGCAATGCACTACGTCACAATACAATTCTCGGCTCCAGTCCAGGTCGGACCATTCCATATCTCGACGGCGGGCCAGGTCACTTCGGTCCCAGACCACGACGGTTCTCGGCGCCACAGCACGGCAGAACAGCCCTGCGCACCCCACTCCAGCCCAGTTCACTTCTCGACTGCACAGCGCTTCACCTCAGATCTTCGCACGCCCCGCCAATTCTCGACGCCACGGCAGCGCCAGGCCATAGCGGTGCACGCCGCTCCAGTCCTCGGCTCCAAATCCACTACGGACCAGCCCGCTTCACCACGCCACTCGGCTCCATAACATTGCACGTCAATTCTCGCGGTCCCGACCCGACCACCACACAGCAATTCACTTCTCGGCGTCCACTCCACAACAAAAGCACTCCGAATCACCCCTCGGCGCCACCCCAGACCGAATCACAACAAAGCACTTCGCATCTCGCCGCAGCAGTACAAGTCGCGACAGACCGGACCAGCACACAACTCGGCGGCATCTCACGACATCCCGCCTCACGCCAACACTCGACGCCACGTCACCACAGTCCAGACCACTCCTCAGCAGTGCAGCCCATTGCTCACCACATCTCGACGCCAAGACACACCGATGCATCGCGTGTCATTTCTCGGCTACATCACAAACCAGATCGCGTCGCTTCTCGCCGCCACACCGATTCACGCCAGCTCGGGACGTTGCATACCTCGTCGTCATTGCACATCGCAGGCATGTCACTTCTCGACTACGGTTTGAACACCACCCCACTCGTACCGCCCAGCCGGTCGTCGTGGTAGTTCTTCCTGCCCTCCAGCAGACACCGCCAGTGCGCGATAGCCTGCTTCTCGATCCAATACCCCGCCGGTAGTGTCTCCTGCTCCCTTGGATTCAGCACCCGCACACACTCCCTCCCCCTCGCATCCACCGCCTTCCCTATCTCGATGAACAATACCTGCTGACCCTTTCGCATCTCCTTGCTGCACGAAATACAGGCCCCTGCGTTCGCTCCCAATTGATGCCGCCATTGGCCTGGATATATCCTCCTCACTTCTCGGCGACCTTCTTGACCGTGAAATCGTAGCGGCCCTCCCCATCCGAGCGCTCGCCCCCATACCCGTGCGTCCCCCCATAGTCCATCACCGTCTCCAGGTCGTCCTGGCTAATCACCTGCCGGCCCGAGGGCTGGGTCAAAATGTCGAGCTGAAAGCGCAGCATCGCGCCCTCCACGAACTCGAAGGTCTTCAGCGCACTGCGCTCCCCCTGCATCGTCTTCACATGGATCGGCTTGTCATACTGCCCGGTCGGCGCCTTGACCTGCTGCCCATCCCCCTGCTCCAGCACCGAGGTCCAATAGACTTCCTTGGGGTAGTAGACCGAATTCAGCACCTTCACCGCGAAACTCTTTTCCTTCTCGATGCGCCCGATATACAGGCTCGACAGGACCCGCGCACAATCCTTGATGTGCGCCCGTATGGTCGCCATCCGCAGCACCAGCCCGCCCTCCTGGCGCTGAAACACATACAGCCCGCGCTCCTCATCCGGCACCTCGGGCGTGCTCGCGGCGACCTCCTCGACGATCTCATCAATCGATTTCGAGTCCGGCGGTCTCACCCTCGGCTTCCTCGACTCCAACCACTTGCGCTGCAGCTCGGGGTCCGCCGGCAACGATCCACACAGCTTGGTCACAAACTTCCACTCAACGTCGTACCTGGTCCACATGTGTCCGCTCTCCTTGGTAGATAGTTCCGGTCGCTCCTTCTGGGTAGACGCACCGGATAAAACACTCGACATGCCAGACGTAGTCGGCCCCACCCCGTAGCAGTCCGCTATCACCCCGCTTGATGCGCTTCCCGCACTTGGAACAGCGCCTTCCCACTGGCGTCTTCGCCCGCTCCAGCGCCCTGCAACACGGCGCCCCCCAGTCCTGCCCAAACCACTTCATTACTTCACCGCCTTCCCGAGTAGCCCAATCGCCTCGTCGATCTCCGCCAGATTCGCCTGCGCTGCCTCGATGCTCTCCACCAACACCGCGCGTCGATCTTCGAGCTGCTTCAACAGCCGAGGGACCAGCCGACCACTCTGGGGCCCCCGCTGATGCTGAAAACAACGGTCCGTCCCCTCCATCACCGGCCGACGACAATGAAACGCCTGGGTGCTCCCCGTATAGGTCCCCTTATAGGTGCAGCGGTGCTTCGCGATCCGGTCGTGGGACCCCACCTCGACTGCACTCTCGGTCAGCCCAGGCATCGTTTCGCCAGCCAACTTCAACCCCCGCTCCGCCAGAATCTCGGTCACCTCGTGCAGACAAACCTTGCCAAATCCCTCGATGCGCAACAGATTCGCCGGCGACCACGCCAGCAGCTCGGCAATCGTCTTTATCCCCGCCGCCTCCAACCCATTGAATGCCCGCACACTGATCGGTAACGTCTCGACCTCCCGCGCCAACTCCGCCGCCTGGTCCCCCAACGCTTCAAACTCCTCCCCCTCATCCCTGGCCAGCTGACAAAACCCCTCATGCCCAGGATTCAACACACACCCCGGCCGACACTCCACCCCAATCACGGTGCCACCCTCATCCTCGCTGCCCTCACCGCCTTCCTCCTCCCCTCCCTCGATACCTCCCCCACCTCCGCATAACACCGATGCTCATCCCCACACACCTCACAAACCTTCACCGGCCGCTTCCCCCATCGTTTTTTCGCCGCCTTCTTCGCCTGCTCACTGTTCATACTCATGCACCCACCCTTATGCTTTCCTGCTTCCCCCCGCAACCCCCAGTGAACAGCGGGACGCAGAGGAGCGGACACCGCCCGCCGCCCAAAAAGGGGACCCCGCTCGAAAGCAGGGTCGGGGTAAGGTATCCCCGAGCCCAGGGGACCCTCCGCGCCGGCCGGCCGAGCGGTCGAGGCTACGTGCAGACTACGCGCGCAGCGACCTCGATGGATAATGCAGCATGCATCGATGCTTTCAGCGCTGCGTCGATTAACCGCTACGTCTTCGTCGACGAGGTGGTGGTAGTTGGCGGATCAGCTCGACGGCCCTGGCGCGTGCGGCCGCGTATCCAGGCAGGCCAGGCCACAGCAACGCCGGCACCAGGTCAGCCAGCTCGACGCGCCGGCGATTCGCCTGGGCCGACAGCAGGCCCATTTTCCTGCCGGCCTTCGATAAGTCTGACGATCCTCGCTTAGCGGGCAAAAGGGGGCCGGGCGGAAGTCCGCAGAAAGGCTAAAGCAATCCGAGGTTCCATAGGACCAGGAGGACGGCCAATTCTGAGGCGATTGTGAGCTGTTTACAAAAGACGGCCATTTTATGGGTGAAAAAGGACAGGTGAATAGGGGCGAATTTTATAGGAGGCGATTAGAGGCATTTTGGAGAGGGGGGGAGCTATGGGTATGGCTGGGGTAGGGGGAAAGTGGCTCAGCGGGGCTCTGTGGGGCACAGGAAGACACATTTGGGATATCTCATCTGTGAAGCAACCGCTTGCTCGACCGGAGAGCAGCGAGTAATCTGCAGAGCATGAAAGTTGAGGAAGACCTAGAGCGAGAGACGAAAAGCATCATGGTGCGGGTGCGACCGAGGAGTTTTACGCAGTTGGTGGTGCTGGCGAAGAAGGCTGGGATGCCGGTTGCGACGTTGTGTCGGCGGCTGATTGAGGGCGCGCTCGACGAGGGAGTTGAGATCGTGCCGC
>Ga0126383_10002338_pt1 | contig 12217 bp, 21 predicted proteins | sample PanSoiMetPlot_35_FD_96882 | JGI IMG/M metagenome (GOLD analysis project Ga0126383, IMG submission 96882) | Tropical forest soil microbial communities from Panama - MetaG Plot_35 | ecosystem: Environmental > Terrestrial > Soil > Tropical forest > Bulk soil | place: Panama | collected 2016-02-17
ATGACCTGCTGGAGCGCATCGACGGTCTGGAGTGGGCGTTTGCCTGCCTGACGCTGATCACGCTCAACCACATGGACATCATCGGCAAGCCCGAGGATCCGCGCGGCTACGCCGACACGATGGGCGCCCTACAGGACTGGCTGCACCACTACCGGCTCGGCCAGGAGCGCATGGAACGCGACCGCCAGTTCATGGACGCCCCCGAATGAACCCCGAATTTACCCCGAAGGAACCCCGAATGAGGGTGTGCGCTCGTTGCGCCAAGCCCATCGTGGAACCCCGACGCCGTACGTACTGCTCGGAGGCGTGCGCCGACGTGGTCGCCCACGCCAAGCGGCTCGAGCGTCTGGGCAAGGGCCAGATGAAGCTTTCGAAGTGGCACATCACCCCGCGTAAGGAGGGCTAGATGGAATCCAAAGCTCGCAGTGTGCATGTCAGCTACCGCCGCCAGGTGAGCGATGGCAGCTACGGCACCGAGGCCGCCGAGGTCAGCCTCGAATGGTTTGTCGAGGACGACAACGACTCCCACGTAGACCTTGAGTTCGCCCACGAGATGCTCGCCAACGCCCGTGACATCGTGCTCGATCAGCTGCGCGCCTCGCTGAATGCGAACGTCCGCAGAGCGGTCACCCGCTCGATGGCGCCGGCCAGGACTGCGGCAACAGTCCCAGCCGACGATGAGGCGCCGTTCTAGTGGCCGTGCTACTGGCCCTGGCAATCACCGTTGTCGCCATCGGTGACGATGGAGGCCCGCCCGCCCAGGCCCCCGAGGTGTTTCCAGACACCCCGCTTGCCGAGGAGATCAACGAACCAACGCCGTCCGAACCAGCCTACGGCCTGTGGGACGAGGTGGCTATGTGCGAAAGCACACTGAATTGGTCCGCTAACACCGGCAACGGCTACTACGGGGGCCTCCAGTTTGATCGCGGCACCTGGCTGCGGCACGGCGGGGGCGCCTATGCGTCTACCGCCAACCGGGCCACGCGCGTCCAGCAGATCGTCGTTGCCCAGCGCACGCTGGCGGCCCAGGGATGGGGCGCCTGGCCTGTATGCAGTCGCAGGCTGGGCCTCCGATGACCAGGCGCCGCCGCCGCAAGGCTAACGAGTCTTCCGAGGTCTGGGAGTGCCGCCTGTGCAACGAGCAGATGTACGGCGGCCCGCGCTGTTGTAACCACAATCCCACGCCCGACGAGCGCGAGGCCAACCCCCAGGCCTACCGCAAGGAGCGCTACGCCGTGAGCTACCGGTCGCTGAAGCCCGATGCAACGTAGCTTCGACGACCTGTACGGGGGCGAGCCGCCGCATCAGAAGCACTCCGACACCTCGACGGGCGCCGCCGACCAACTCCCTGAAGAGCGCCGCCGCACGCTGCGCGCCAGGGTGATGGCCAAGATCGCCGCGTCTGGCGACGACGGGGCAACCGACGAAGAGATCCAGATTGCCTTCGAAATGGAAGGCAACACCGAACGTCCGCGCCGCCGCGAGCTTCAACTCGGCGGGCTGATCGTGGACTCAGGCAGGCGCCGGCTGACAACCAGCGGGCGCCAGGCCGTGGTGTGGGTGACCGCACCCAGGGAGGCCGCCAGTGTCAACTGACATCAAACGCTCGGACGGGGGCGGTCTGACCGTCCAGCTTGTGTCCGAGATGACCGGCTACTCGCCAGCCGAGATCGCCCTGGTCAGCCGCAGTGTCGCCCAGGGCGCCAACCTTCAGGAGCTTGCCGTGTTCCTGCGCTCCTGCCGCGCGCTGAGTCTGGACCCGTTGCTGCGCCAGGCGTACTGGATCAGGCGCCAGGGCAAGGGCGGTTTGCAGGTCGGCATCGACGGCTTCCGCGCCATCGCGGACAGATCTGGCGCCTACGCGGGCGCCGAGAGCATCGAGTTTCGGGGCGCCACCGAGTGGACCTACAAGGGCAAGAAGGTGGTGGTCCCCGAGCTTGCTCGCGCCACGATCTGGAAGGTGGTCGCGGGCCACAAGTCGGCGTTTGTGGGCGAGGCGTACTGGAATGAGTTCGTCCCGACCAGCGACTCGGAAGCGTTCATGTGGAACCGCATGCCCAAGCACATGCTGGGCAAGTGCGCCGAGGCGCAGGCCCTGCGGCGGGCGTTCCCCGCGCAGCTTGGCGCGCTGAGCCTGGCGGCCGACACCGACGCCGAGGTCAACGTGTCCGAGGACCAGGGCGAACCCATGGCCGACCGCCAGAAGCGGCTGGCGAAGCGGCACGCCGAGATCTACGACGAGGCGTACGACCTGCCCGATAAAGCGCTGCCAGCCCAGGCCGCCGAGGAGGGGCCTGTTCCCGACTCCGAGGTGATTGCTGATGACGACGAATGAGGATGTCGTCCTGCGGCTGGACGCCAAGCTCGCCTCCATCGCGCGCACCGGTCGCACGGCCATGCTGTGCTTCTACGTGCGCGGTCATGACGATGACCTGGCGCTGCTCAACAAGATTGGCAAGGGCGACCTGATCCTGGGCGTAGTGGTGCCCGCCCAGGGCGCCGACGACGACTCCGAGTAACGGGGCATGCAACCCGTGCTGTGCCCCGTGCATCTGTATGCCCGCCTGCTCTGCTCGGCCGACTGCGCGGCGGCGCGCAACGAGATGCGGCTGATCAACGCTGGCTATCGCCAGTACTGGTACGACCGGCGCCGAGGTGTGCCGCCCATGGACCACCGGCAGTTCGTCCGCTTGCAAGCGGCGTACGCTCGCAGGCGCCCCATCTGGCTGGTCTGGAGGGTGGCGTGAGTGCGCTCGAAGTGATCTACGGCGCCGTGCTGGACTTCGAGCCGGCGTGCGTTCTGGCGCTGTTCTCGGGCGGCCATGACTCCATCGTCTCGACGCACATCGCCGCCCAGCACCCGGCCTTCCGCGCCGTGGTCCACGTCAACACCGGCATCGGCATCGAGCAGACGCGGGAATACGTGCGCCAGGTGTGCCGCGACCAGGGCTGGCCGCTCTACGAGGAGCACGCCCCGAAGGGCTGGTACGACCGCAACTGCCTCGAAAAGGGCATGCCTGGCGGCCCTGGGCAGCACGGCATCATGTACCAGCGGCTCAAAGACGATCAGGTCCGGCGCGTAGTACGGCGCCACAAGCGGCGCCGAGGCGACACGGTCGGCCTGGTCACCGGCATCCGCCAGGCTGAGAGCCACCGCCGCATGCGGGTGCATGCCGTACCCGTCATCCGCGAGCGCGCCCAACTGTGGATCAATCCGATCCTCGACTGGACCGGCGCTGACGTGGCCGACTACATGCGCCACAACGGGCTGCCGCGCAACCCGGTGGTGGATCACCTCCACCGCTCGGGCGAGTGCCTGTGCGGCGCGCTGGCCGACCCGCAGGAAATGGACTGGATCGGCTTCTGGTATCCCGAGGTCCGCGAGCGCATCCGCAAGCTCGAACGACAGTGCTTCGAGCGGGGGCTACCCCACAACTGGGGACGCGGGCTGCCTGTGTCCGACGACCCCAATCAACCCATGCTGCCACTGTGCAGCGACTGCCCGACCCGCTGGGAAAACCCCACCAGCCCGGATGGCGCGCCGTTTCGAGTTCAAGCCGCAGCCCCGCAAAAAATCACCAGCCCGGACGCGGCCGATGTCTGAGGCCAGCCGTCACCGCTTCCTGTTCCTCAAGAACCGCCTGGAGGAACTGCTCTCACGCCACGGTCCGCCGCCCGAGATCGAGGGCGACACCGGCGTGGAGTGCGACCCGTCCTGGGGGCCGCTGGGCACGCTCGCGCAGCAGCTGCTGACCGAGCACGAGCTAGACCACATCCTCGCCCTGGACCGTGAAATGGGGCTGGAGCACGCACCAGAAACGACCTCTTCCGGTGTGAACGCCCAATCGATCGATCCGGCGCAGCCTGCTCAGAATCGCGTCCTAGAGGCCTCTACGGCCATGCAGCGGCTGGACCAGTATGGCGAGACGCCGCTGTTCGGCTGCCCGTCCTGCGGCGCGGAGAGCGCCAAGGCGTCGGTGCCGCTGGACGCCTGGCACTGCACGGCGTGCAACGTGTGGGGCAAAGCCTCGAACCTGCCGCGCCGGGGTGGCGACTGGACCACGCCGGTGCATGTGGCATGAACCGCTTCGAGCGGATCGGGGTGACGTTTCGGTTTGCCCCGCAAGAAGTGGACCTCGTACTGGACTTCAGTCGCCCTGAGCAGAAGGGCACAAGCTGGGAGGTGGCGGTCAGGCGGCGGGCCGGCCACCTGTTCACGCGGCGGATCCAGCTACTGACCGACCCGAAGGCAGGCAACACCAAGCGGCTGATCGACGAGGTCAACGCCCTGGGCATAGGCGATGCAGCGCTGCTGGCCAAGCTCTTTCTGGAGGTGACCGAGTCAGTGCTGGCCTCGCACCGCACGGGGCACCCGGCCCAGGACATGATCGGTGAGATGCATCGGCCGCCGCCGCCGGCCTGGGCTAGTCAGGGGTTGCTGCTCAAGAACAAACCCAACTGCTGGCTGGGGGCCGCGTCCACCGGCAAGAGCACCCTGGCCAAGGCCATTTGCACGTACTACGCCACGGGCTATCGCTTCTGTGACCGTGAAATGGAACAGGGCGTGGCCATGTACCTCGATTGGGAGGACGACTACGACTCGTTTGCCCGCACCGTCTACGACATCTGCGCCAACCTGGGCGTGCGTGACGAGTGGCCGCCGCTGATCTACGTGGACATGCATGGCAGTCGGCTGCGCGACCGGGTGGAAAGCCTGGCCCGCGACATCCACCGTCGCCACGTCGGGCTACTGGTATTGGACGCCGTGGCTGCGATGGGCGCCGTGCCCGACGAGCACGTCACGTACGAGATGATTGCCCTGGAGATGGCCGACTGCCTGGACTCGCTGCCGCCGGTGACGGTGCTCGCCCTGGACCACGTTACGGGCGAGGAAAGCAAGGCCATCAAGAGCACCAGGCGCAATGGCTTTATGCCGAACGTGCCGACCAAAGGACGTGGCTCGGTCCGCAAGCTGGAGTATTTCCGCAACCAGTGGACGCTGACGGCCGACGCCCAGGCCGAGGAGCAGGGCAGGCACGTTGTCAACTGGGACCATACCAAGCTGAACCTGGGCAAGCTGGAGCGCCCCGGTTTCGCGACCGAGATCCTGCACTACCCCGAGGAGATCTCGATCATCGTCCGCGCCCGCGAGGTGTACACCTTCGAGCAACCGCCCGACGACGACACCAAGGGCGGCAACCTGTTGCGCGCCCTGGGCGCCTACTGGCGCACGCCGCGCGAGCTTGCCGAGGAGGTGGACGCCAGGCCGCCAACAGAGGCGCGCATCGAGAGCGTCCGCACCACGCTGAATCGCTTCGCGGGCAAGGGGCTGGTGGACAAGTCAAGCTCCAGTCCGGTGCGCTACAGGAAGCGTTGTCTGGAGGTCGATGGCAACGTGGTGAGCTTCCCGGAATCCCAGACACCAGACCCAGACATTACTTAACAACCGGTGTCTGGTGTCTGGTGTCTGGGCTGCCTCGGGAGGGCAGGCCCAGACACTGCCAGGCATGTATGGTGTCTGGGGTTGTCTGGGAGGTGGTGATGTTCATTCTGGTAACCGAGCGGTTTACGGATTTCGAAGGGGTGCGGGCTGCGCGCCAGGTTCTCGTCAACAGCGACCACATCCGCCTGGCCGGGCCGGTTGATGACGGCAAGCTGACGTACGTTGAGGTGCACGGCCATGTTGGCGACCTGATTCTGGACATGCCCTTCGACGTGTTCATGAAGAGCCTCGCTTAACCCAAAAAGCCCCCGTCCGGGGCAATCGGACGAGGGCCTTTTGACCTACTGAGGGCGGCGCGGCGGCTTACGGAAGCCGGCCTTGCGGCGGTCGGCCAGGCGGGTGCTGCTGGTGCTATTGGGTGGCAGCTGAGCTTTGGCCGCGCGTGCCTTGCGGATGTTGTCCAGCAGCTTGGCGTAGTGCTCGGGGTGCTGCTCGGCCATCTTCAGGCGTACCCGGTGGGCGCGCTCCTCCTTGGCGAGGCGCAAGCGGCGCAGCATGGGAGCACGCTGCTGCGCGATGGCCTCCAGGGCAAGCTCGATGCTGGGCGGCATGCGGGTTGCCCCCTTTTCCCAGTTGAGCACGGTATTGGCGTGCACGCCGAGTAGCACTGCCACGTTGGCCTGCGACAGGAACTGCTGCTCGCGCCACTTCTTGAGTTCGCGGGGTTTCATGAGTACCTCCCCGGCCGGGCGTTGATCAGCCAGGCGCCCAGGATGCTCACGCCGATGGCGGCGAGCGTAGCCGGCAGCCAGAGCGAGAGGGGTTGTTGAAACAGGGAATAGACGCAGCCGATGGTCAGGCCCAGGCCGACCACCAGCACGATCCAGCCGGCTAGCTGGCGCAGGAAGACCATCATGGCTGCGTCTGGGGGGCGATGCCGGCTGCGCCCAGCACGGCTGCCCAGAGTTCGTCGAGTTCGTCCGAGTGGTCCACCCAGGCGCCGCCGTGATCGTCTGAGTCGGCCACCCAGGCCCAGCGGCGCAGGGCCTGGTCATATGCGCTGACGGCGTTGACCAGGGCGATATAGAGGTCTTTCCAAGTGGGGGTGTCCATCAGTTGTCCCCGTTGCCCAGGTCGCGCCCGCAGCTTTCGCAGCGGTAGGCGTCGTCCGAGTAGGGCGGGTGCTCGTTGTCCATGTCCACGTCGCCCAGGGGAGCGTTGAACATGATTGCGGCGCGGCGCATGTTGGGATAGCAGCGCTGGCAGAAGTCGAACGACTCATTCCAGCCGGTGGTGTGAACGATGCTCAGGCGTGGCATTGACTACTCCAATGTCTCGTGACTAGGCGGCCGAGGCCTGGGCGATGAGCCTGCCCAGGCCGACGAACGCGGGGCTGATAACGGACTGACCGAGTACCTCGTGAGCCTTTTTCTCACTCAGGCCGGTGACCAGGCGGGCTGGGATGCCCTTGATAGCGGCGTGCTCGGCCGCCGTGAACAGGCGCGCCTGCCCAGGGCGGCTGGGGTGGGCGTAGCGCACGTCGCAAGTGCCGCCCTTCTGGTAACCACGGCGCAGGGTTGGCACCGAAGTGGCTGCCCCTGTGAGCACGCGGCGACCTCGCGAGAAACCGTTGCCATTGGCTTTGTCGCGGGCGGCCTTGGCCTCCATTGCTTCGAGGCCGCGCCACCCATCGGCGGCCGGGTCGATGACCTCGCCCAGGGTGGCGTGCTCGCGGCTGGCGACCAGGCTGGCGAGGTCGATGTCCAGGCCGCGTGTGACGGCCAGCAGGATCCACCGCGAGCGAGCTTCGAGCGACCAGGCCGCGCCATCGATGATGGCCTCGTGGACCTCGTACCCGAAGCGGCGCAGGCGAGCGCGGATGATGTCCGCAGTCGCGGAGTCGGCGTACTCGGGCACGTTCTCGAGCAGGACGACGGCCGGCTGGGTGGCGCGGATGATCTCCAGAAATGCCACGCAGAGGTCAGCCAGGTTGTCCTCGGCCTCTGGGCGGCTGAGGCCTTTTTTGGCCCTACCAGCCCGTGAAGCGGCGGTGCACGGCAGGCCGGCTTCGAGCACGTCCACCGTGCCGAGGGCGCTCGGGTCCACGTCGCCCAGGTCGGCCTCGATGCTCACGCCCCCGGCGGCCAGAGCGCCATGCCCGAGCGACTGCTCGATGTAGCTGGCGTCCTGCTCGATGGCCCAGGCCAGCGATGCGTTGCCCAGGCCGCGCAGCAGCGCTTCCGAGGCGACTCCCCCGCCGTGGCAGATACTGCCCAGGCGCAGGGCCTGGCCGCCGGCCAGGCGTGCATTCAGGCGCCCCAGACGGTCGCGGGATGCGGCATCGATGGGATGCACCGACACGTACACCGCGCCAGGGCAAAAGGCCACCTCGACGCGCTCCACGTCGCCCAGGGCGCGCGTGATGAGGTCCACCACTGGCCGCCCGGCCTTGTGGCTGACCTTGTGGTCGCCGGCTGGCGTGAGCTTCAACGTGAGCGTGTCGCTTGTGACCGAGGCCTGGTAGCGCACGCCGGCTGAAAAGCCAACGTCAGCTAGTCGTTTGCCTTCCAGCCACAGGCGGCGGCCGCCCTTGTGGGTACCCAGGCGCAGGTGTGCCGAGTGTGCGAGAATCCGATGGTCCACGGGAATTGCCCTCCTGTGGTCTGGCGGCCCGGTGGTTGTGACACCGAGGCCGCCGCGCTTTTGCCCATGCGATGGCGCAGCGCTTGTGTTGTTCTGGCCTGGGCTTGTGACCAGGCCTGCCGCATTGCCGGGGCTAGTGCCCCGTCACTCTGCGCGATCAGTCCGTATACGGCGCCTTGCCGCACACCTGGCAGCGGTTGGCCCACAGGGGCGTGCCAGGGCAGAAGCAATAGCGCTCGGTGATGGGTCGCTCCGGGCGCTTCGGGAAGCGCTGCTCGCGCTCGCGGCGCTGGCGCCAGTACTCACTGGCTGAACGCGGCGCGCTCATGAGTTGGCCAGTACCCAGACGAGGGTCCAGCGACCGGGCGTGTCCAGGCCACCGGTGGCCTCGGTATAGCCGGCGACGTACAGGTCTGGGCGGCCGAGGGTACCGACGTGGGCGGCCAGCGCCTGGCGATGCTGCGCGACCATGCCCAGCATGTGATCGATCTCCGAGGCGGCCAGGATGCTGGCGCGTCCGTTGCCATCGCGGACCTTGATCGAGCCATTGTGTAGCTGCCGCGTGGTGATAGCTGCGTAGGTCATTAGGGGAATTGCCCTCCCAATGCGGGATGGTTTGGCCTGGGCTTGTGACCAGGCCTGCCGCATTACCCGGCCTTGGGGCGGCCGGTTCACTCTGCGTGTGTGTGTTGCTGGGCGGCCTGTTCGGCCGCCTGGCGGGTGGTAAACGAGCGGATCCAATTGCACGTAAGGCAATAGGCGGTATGCGCCGGCTTGCGGCGGGTTGTGACCACGGCGGTTTTAGCTGGGCGCCTCATCGCGGATTGACTACCCAGGAGCCGTGTGGGCTTGCCACGATGAGGAGGTCGGCCGAGCGGACCGGCGTCCCGTCCGCGAGCACAAACGCATCGTGTTCAAAGGGGTTGAAGTACACCCGTACGGCGCCCTCCGGGATGGCCACCGGGCCAGGGTGCGCCGTAGCGTTGCCGCGCGCAAAGGCGATGACCTCGCGTTGCCCCTGGCGCCGGATGCGCGCAATGCCGGCCGGCTGGACTCGGAACATCACGTCAGTGACGGTGACATCGTTTGACCAGGCGACTAGCTTGCCGCGTGAGCGAATGCTGACGGTATGCCGTAGCAGGTTGCGATACACGTCCACGCCTGTGAACGTGCCGGAGGTGACCTTGTCGGCCATGGGAATTGCCCTCCCGATGCCCGGAATGCGACCGGGGCTAGATATGGCGTGGGGTTGTGACCACGCCTCCCGCATTGCCCAGGCCCGGAGGCCTGGTCACTCTGCGCGGTCAGCCGGGCTGATGCCCGGTGACGCATAGACGACGACTAGTGAACGCGATACGAAATGGCCACCTCTGGCGCGTCCCAGCAGGCGCGGCAGTCGCCACACTCGTTGTTCTGTTTGCTAGCTGGGCAATTGAAGCCCTCGTCAGCGGCCGTGCTACCGGCTGCCAGGCCGGGGATGCGCGGGGCCGGCGCATTCACAAACAGGGCTGACGGGCGCACGGTGACGTTGGGTTCGGCCGCGAGTGCCATGAGTGCCAATTCCCAAGCGATTTTGGTTGCGGGGCTGATGTTTTTCATGGTCAGCGGCCGCCATGAGCGCGTGGGGAACCAAAAGCGCACGCCCGGCAGCGCCTGGCAGATACGCACCCATGCCCAGGTGTAGGCCGGTGAAAAGAGGTCACCTGAATCATGCACCCGGAAATACGCATTCTTGGTACGGCGAATGGTGTCCACCATGGTGCGTACGAAGGCATCCGTACCCGCGTCGGACTTGAGACACTCGCGGACCCAGGCGAAGCGCGCCCGTTGCGCCTTTTTGACGTTGGGGTAGCAGGTGTACGAACCCTTGTCCGCGTAGCAGGCGTGGCAGATGGTGCCCTCGCCATTGAGAGCGTAGGGGCAAGCTTCGCGCGCCGGCAGTGACCAGCTAGCGCTGGGCATTTTGGACGTGTCGGTGAGCAGCAGCGTGGTTGTGCCAGGTACGTAGGAACGGGGAATGTAGTGCTTCAAGGAATTGCCCTCCCGAAGTTGAGATGTGCCCACGCGGAGATGGGCTGGTGGTTTTTTCGGCCTGGGGTTGTGACCAGGCCTCCCGCATTGCCCGGTCAGCCGGGCTTGCGCCCGGTGACTGGTCACTCTGCGAAACGCTGCCAGGGGTTGCCCTGGTCAGCCGTCTGACGTTGACACGTTGGCCGGCGGGACACCTGTCGAGTGCCGGACTCGGGGCTGCCCCTAGAGCGGGGCATGCACTGCGGACATAGGCACGGCAGCTAATGCTGTGAGCATCGGCCGACAACGTCTGACGTTGTCTTGTGAGTTGTGGTTCGTTCGGCAGTCCCGCGTGGTCCGTAGCCAGGCGCATCGTCCGTTGAGCATTTCGTCTCACCCGGAGCACTCTGGTCGGAACGGTCCTACCGTCCGTCTTCACCGCTTGAACTAGCCAGGTGTCTTGCATGGGGACTAGCCTTGCGGCTCGTCTACTGCGCCCCGTAGACCCTTGACCTCTTGGTCGGCTGTGGTGTCTTGCTTTCGCTGACATCAGCAGTATGCCACAAGAATTGGGGTATATAGCTAACTCGGGGACAACGAACTGTAAACGTTCTGTTAGCGTCCCCGAGGCTACTCGAAGGGCAGTTATGGTCAAGTTACCGTGTTGGATGGCGACCAGGGCGCTGTGTCAGACCAGGCAACATCAGTGTTTCAGCGCTGACCGGGACGCCGGCTGGTCGCGTATGGCGACCGGGGGTTGAGCGGGACACGCCCTGGTCAGGCCTGGCCGGGGTGCATGTTCTGACCAGGCCGGGTCAGCTAAGTATCAATGGGGAGTATCAGACCTCGTCAGCCCAGATTGACCCATGTTGACCGTGAGATGCAACCGTGAGTCCCCTTGCGGGAACAAGGAGCGCGCACATCATGCGCCCAGGCGCGGAGAGGACGCATGAGCGCGCGTGCAGTACGCCATACCCCGGAGGGGTATGGGTACCACCATCGGGGGTCGCGCCCGCGTCCCGCCCATCAGTAATGTCCGAGTCTGAAAAAATTCTGTATTGGGGGCTGGTGCGACTGCGCCGCCGGAGTACGCGCTAGCGCGTCGTGAGGGGGAAATGGATGCGCTAAAGGGGGAGTCAATACCCCCCTGAGATGCGTTGTCTAGATCCGGTAAGCGGTTACCATGGCCGGCCGGTACGCCATTGTGACATTTTCGTCTGGTGCTACACTCGCGTCCAGCCAGGTGGGTAGCTGACGGGTGGCTCAGGCCCTACGTCCGCAGCGGAGTGCAGCGCGGCGCGGGGACAAACTGGCTGGCGGGACGGTGCAGGTGGCATCGGAGTTGGCGGTTGTTCGGCCGGAGCAGTCGGCGTACATGCCGTATGGTGCCGCGCAGACGCTGATGGAGTATCGGGGTCGGGAGGTCTTGCTGGCGGGGCCGGCGGGCACTGGCAAGTCCAGGGCGGCGCTGGAGAAGCTCAGTTTTGTGGCGTATCACATTCCCGTCAGGGCTGCCATAGTCAGGAAGGTCAGGAAGTCGCTGACCCAGGCGGCGCTGGTCACGTACGAGAAGAAGGTGCTGCCGGAGCCGAGCGGAGTCAGGTTCTGGACCGAAGATCAGGAGTATCGGTATCCGAATGGGGCGGTCATCGCCCTGGCCGGACTGGACGATCCTGAGAAAGTCAAGTCAACGGAGTTTGATTTGATTTATGTGCAGGAAGCGACAGAACTCGATCAGCTGGACTGGGAGCTTCTTGTGTCCCGCTTGCGGAATGGGGTTCTCAGCTATCAACAGATTATTGCTGACTGCAACCCCGCCGACCCCTACCACTGGCTCAAGCAACGCTGTGATCGTGGTGAGTGCTTACTGCTCGATACACGCCACGAGGACAACCCTCTCCTTTACGATCACGCCACTTCCGAGTGGACCGACTTCGGACTCCAGTACCTGAAGACGCTCGATACGCTGACTGGATTTCTGTACCAGCGCTTGCGGTTGGGGCAGTGGGTGGCGGCGGACGGCATGTTCTTTACGGAGTGGAATCCCGAGGTGCATGTGGTGGAGCCGTTTGATATTCCGGATCATTGGCCCAGGTGGACCTCGACGGATTACGGCTTTGC
>Ga0126383_10002340_pt1 | contig 12212 bp, 10 predicted proteins | sample PanSoiMetPlot_35_FD_96882 | JGI IMG/M metagenome (GOLD analysis project Ga0126383, IMG submission 96882) | Tropical forest soil microbial communities from Panama - MetaG Plot_35 | ecosystem: Environmental > Terrestrial > Soil > Tropical forest > Bulk soil | place: Panama | collected 2016-02-17
GCGAGCAGCGGCAGCGACGAGGCAGAACGCTTTCAGAAAACCTTTAACATCGCAAAGGGCGGCACGCTGGACGCGGACAATTACAGAGGCACCATTCACGTGACCGGCGCGGACACCAACCAGGTTACGGTCGACGTGACGAAACGCTTTGAAGGCAATGACGCTGACCGCAAATGGTGGATGGAAAACATCCAGGTCAATTTCCATAATGACAGCAATCGCGTGGCCGTTGAGGTGAAGTATCCCAGCTGCAATTTCTGCTGGCTCCACGATTACAACGCCTCTGTCGAATTGGAAATTCACGTCCCCCGCCAGACCAACGTCAAACTTGAAAGCTACAAGCCCGACATCAAGATTGCCGGGACCCAGGGCGACATTCGCATCAAGAGCTACAAGAGCCCGATCGAGATTGCTGACACCGCCGGGGCGGTGCGAATCGATACCTATAAGGATACGGTGAAGCTGCGCAACGTGAACGTGCGCGGGCCGCTGGAAATTAAATCCTACAAAGCCGACGCAGAAATTGATGCTCGCAGCCTGGGCGACTCCGTTGCCTTGGAGAACAGCAAAGGCAGCATCGTGCTGCGCGTTCCGGCCAATGCCGGGCTCGACGTGGATTTTGAAGGCAGCCGCCGCGGCAGTTTCCGCTCCGATTTTGCCATGGCGTCACAAACCGGCAGCTTTAATTCGAGCTTCCGCGGCAAGGTCAACCAGGGCGGCACTCACGTACGCCTGCGCACGGAAAAGGGGTCGGTTTCTCTGGAGAAACTTTCCGGCACGATGTAATGTAGCTGGTTTTCTCAGGCTTCGCCGGCCATGGTAGTCATGGTCGGCGAAAATTCATGTAAGCTTTCGCATGAAGGATAAATTGTGCCCGACTCCGCTCCACGGATATATCTCTTGTGAAAAAGGTGAAAATGCGCTTTCTGAAACTCTCGCTCGTCCTGCTACTCAGCTGTGCCTCCATGTTTGCCCAAAGTCCCACCCAGAAAGGTGTTGAGGTGGGTGACATCGACCAGAAAGCAGATCCCTGCACTGATTTTTTCCAATACGCCAATGGCAAGTGGCGCGCGGCTAATCCAATCCCGCCGTCGATGATCCGGTGGTCTCGCCGCTGGAAAGCCGGCGAAGACGCCAAGGAGCAGCTAAAAACTATTCTGGACGACGTCTCCAGCAAGACCAACTGGCCTCGCGGCAGCACGGAGCAGCTTATTGGCGACTATTACGGCTCGTGCATGAATGAATCCGCCGTTAACAAGCTTGGCATCGCGCCGGCCAAACCCATGCTGGCGGAAATTGACACCATGAAGTCCGCCGCGGATTTGCAGCACATGGTCCAGCGCCTCAATGCGCTCTATGTATCGGCGCCCTTTGGTCTGACTTCGATGCCAGACAATCACAATCCCACGCAGACCATCGCCACCATCTATGCCGCCGGACTGGGATTGCCCGACCGCGACTATTACTTGAAGACTGAGCCTCGCTTCGCGGATGCACGCGAGAAATATCTTGTCCACGTTGCCAACATGTTCAAGCTTGCCGGCTATGACGATGCCACAGCCAAGGCCGCTGCGCAGACAGTCTTCCAGGTGGAAAAGAAGCTGGCGGAAAACTCGCTCGATAACGTTGCCCTTCGTGATCCGCAGGCCACCGATCACAAGATGACATTTGCTGACCTGAAGAAGCTTGCGCCCGCGGTGGATTGGGACGGGTTCTTCAATGCCGCAAAGATTTCCCGGGCCGACCTGAATGTGACCGAGCCGAAGTTCTTTCAGGAAGTGGACCGTCAGTTCCGCCAGACTCCCATGGCTGACTGGAAAACTTATCTCAAGTGGCAATTTCTGCACGCCGCCGCCGATCAGCTATCCGATCCGTTCGTAACTGAAAACTTTGCCTTCTATGGCAAGTACCTGAACGGCACCACCGAGTTGAAGCCGCGCTGGAAACGTTGTGCGGAATTCACGGATCAGTTCCTGGGCGACGCGCTGGGCAAAAAGTATGTCGAGAAATATTTCCCGCCGGAAGCCAAGGCGCGCGCGCAGGAAATGGTGAAGAACATCCTGGCCGCCATGCATGACACCATCGAAAACCTGGAATGGATGGGACCGGAAACGAAAAAGAAGGCGCTGGAAAAGCTGGCCACGTTCAATCCCAAGATCGGATATCCCGACAAGTGGAAGGATTACAGCAGCATAAAGATTACCCGCGACTCTTACTGGGACAACAGCCTTGCGGCGGTAAAGTGGAACGTGAATGACGATCATGCGCAGATCGGCAAGCCCACAGACCGCGGCCGCTGGGGCATGACGCCGCCCACGTCCAACGCTTACTACAATGCTCTTTTGAACGAAATTGTTTTTCCCGCCGGCATTCTGCAGCCACCCTCATTCAGCGTGAACAATGCTGACGCCATCAACTATGGCGGAATCGGCGTGGTGATAGGCCATGAGATCAGCCACGGCTTTGACGATCAAGGCGCGCAGTTTGACGCACAAGGCCGGCTAAATAATTGGTGGACGGCCGAGGATAAAAAGCGCTTCGATGACCGCACGTCCTGCGTAGTGCGGCAGTTCGACGGTTACTTTGTTGAGCCAGGCATTCACCACAACGGCAAGCTTGTTCTGGGTGAAAGCATTGGCGATCTGGCTGGAGCAAAAATCGCGTATCTGGCTTTCAAGAAAGCCGAGCAGTCACATCCTCAACCGACCATTGACGGCTTCACCCCGGAGCAACAGTTCTTTATCTCCTGGGGACAGTGGCGTGGCGATGAGATTCGTCCGGAGACGCAACGCACCATGGTCCAGGGCGATCCGCATCCGATCGGAAAGTATCGAGTGATCGGGCCGCTTTCCAACTTGCCGGAATTCAAGCAGGCATTCAGCTGCAAGGATGATTCCGCCATGGTGCGCCCCGCGGCGGACCGCTGTACCGTCTGGTAACGATCTGAAAAACGAAAGTCTTTCTGCAAAGAAAAGCCATGCGCTTCCGCATGGCTTTTTCTTATCTCTCCGGCAATCAGTATCTGCGATAGCCACCGCTGTTGAAGCCCTGTTGATAGCCGTTCTGGTAGGCCTCGCGGTACGCCTGCTTGTAGTAATCCTTGTTGCCGTATGTCGGGATATATCCGTGGTCTGCATGCTTGAAGTTGTTGTCATGCGTCGGACGGTTGCTGTGCCCGCTGCGCCGATCGTTGGATCCGTCGTTCAGTCCGTCCTGATAGCCGTTCTGTCGCGCTGCGTTCAAGCCGTAACCACCGTAGCCGCCGTATCCGCCGCGGCCATATCCGCCGCGATCACGATCGCCATCGTGGTCCCAATCCCGGTCGTGGCCATTGGCATAGTAGCCGCCATTTTCGCGGAAGCCGCGCTCATATCCTGAACGGAACGCCTGGCGATCGTCGCGCTCGCGCCAGCGGTTGTTGTCCGGATCAAAGCGGCGGTTATGCCGCGCGTCAGACTTGCCCTGGTTGTACCCTTCCTTGAACGCCTGCCGGTCATCGTTGTCGCGTCCCAATCCCCAGCCCCACTGCACTGGAACCACTGCCTGCGCCGCGGCAAAAGTCGCGGTCCCCGTTACTAACGCTGCGGACAGCAGCATCACCTTCAAGTGCCTCATATACCCTCCCGTTAAGCCGTGCCGGCATTAACGCTCAAATTCTGTTACCGAATGCAAACACTGCCGACGGCAGAACCACTCTTCGCATCAGTTAAGTTCTGTAAGCGCGAGGTAAGGAATGGTTGGGAAGAAAATTGTGCTGAAAATCAGCAGGCAATTTGATGTGCTTCGCACAAAAAAGCAAAATCACACCACGGATGAACACGGATGGCACGGATTTACAAATTCACAATCGTCCTATTGAACTTTTTTTGATCCGTGTAAATCAGTGTTATCTGTGTTATCCGTGGTGAGGTTTGGGATTCTTATGCAAAGCAAGCGGACGATTTCAGGAAGATGTTTTATTCCCGTTCGCCAATTCCAGCTCCTGCTCCCGTCTCGCGTACCCTTCGATCTTCCGTTTGGGCATGGCCAGAAAGTAATCGACCAGATTTTTCACATAGCTCGCAACCGGCGTGTACTCAATCCCTAATTCTGCTTTGCTGCGGGTATTCTCCAGTGACGACATCCACAGTCCGCTGAATGGAGAACAATGCGGCAACAAGCCCTGCCGAGTGAGTTCTTCGCGCGGCACCCGGACAATCTTCAGCGGGCAATGCATCAACTGCGCCAGCAATTCCAGAAACTCAGCAAGTGTCAGCGTCTCATCCTGCCCGATGTTATAGACGCATCCTTTGCTCGAATCATTTTCGGCCACGCGCATAATGGCCTGCACCACGTCTCCACCATAGACATGGCGCACAGGCGCGCCGTCGCCTTCGGGAATCAGCAGGGGGCCGTCATCCTGAATGCGAAGAAAGTACCCATACATTCGATCGTAATGATCGCGCTCGCTGTTGACCATCGGCAGCCGCAGGCTGGTGAAAGGAAATTTGCGCTCCGCCCATGCGCGGCCAAACACATCTTCCGCCGCGCGCTTGTCGAAGCCATACAGCCAGTTCTCGTAATCTGAAGTGTTCGACTTCGGCGGCTGCTCCATCACCGGCCCCGCATAATCTTCTTCTTTAAACGGACGCTTTACGCCGGTGCGCACCAGGTAAACCTGTCCGGTGCTTAAAAAGATGTAGCGGCCAGCGCGCTCGGCAAACAACTCAACCGCGGTCTCCGCCTCGGCGCCGGTATACAACGTGGTGTCCACTACAAGATCGAATTCCCTGCCATTCAGGACTCGCCTAAGTTGCTCCGCGTCTGAGCGGTCGCCCCTCAATCGTTCCACTTCTTCCGGTAGATCGTCTCGTGTCTGCCCGCGATTGAAGACCGCAACTTCATCCCCGCGTTGCAACAACGCGTGAACAATTGAGGGGCCCAGGTTTCTTGTTCCGCCGATAATGAGTGAACGCATCGCCATATTCTAAACAGTCGTTCAGGTCCGATCACCACGTTACATTGGTATAGAACGCATTGTTCCCTGTGCGCAGATCTTTTCCATAGAGAAGCACCACGTCCACGCCCAGAACGCGCACCCTGGCCTGCGCTCCGGTATCGAAAAACCATTTCTGCGGACCCAGGTTGGAAGTTGCGTCCAGGATCTTGCCGGTATCCAGAAATGGGCCCAACTTCAGCGTCAAAAAGCCATTGGAGTATGCTTTCCGGGAGCTCTCCCAGTTGGAGAGGAAGTAATTACGGCCAAGCGGCGCGCTGCCCTTCTCTCCGTGGCGGGTGCCCAGGTGTGCGCGCAACGGCAGATCGTTGTCGCGTTCCACGCCCAGCATAAAGAGTTCGTCAAATGGAATCTGGCCAAAAGTTTTCCCGGCCCGACCCTGCCATTGCATTTCGTAATTGTCGTTGCGGGCGCGGGGATACCAATGGAATCGAACAGTTCCTTGCAGCTTCTCAAATGATTGTCCCGGTTGCGACCATATGCGGCCCGCCTGCGAGCTGGCTCCGCTTGAAATCGTCAGGCGCCTTTCCGGCGATCGCCACAGCTGATACGCAAATTGTGCTTTTTGCTTGATCTGGTAGCCCTGGGACAGCAACTCCGGGGTCAACGCTGTTCCTGGTATGACGTTGCGAAAATCGCGATGCGAAATTTCCAGCCCGGTTGACCAGCTCCAGCGCGCGCCCACAAAGCGTGAAATCTCCGCGCTGGCGCTCTCCCGCCTGAGATTGGTCGCGCCCAAAAACACGCTGGGGCCGGTAAATGAAGTTTGCACCGTCCAGTTCTCATTGCGCAGGTCAACTCCAGCGTGGTAACGCCATTTGGGATTGCCGCCGAGCGGCCCGGAGATGGCGGCCTCTGCGCGCCGCTTGTCGGTATCAAAGCGCGCCAGCGACGTAATATTTGTCGCCGAGCCATGCAGGTTGTAATATTCCGGCGTGATCTCTTCAAAAAGCGCTCCACTGAACATCCTGACCAGCGCATGGAGTTTGCTGTCACCAAAACCATTCAGCTCCTGCGCCCGCAAGATGGCGTCGTACTTGCCGTCGGGACGCGCCGCCAGCTCAATCTTGTAAGTGGGAAATATTTCCAGCCCGTGCAGCCGCGCATTGCTGGTAAGCAGTTCGTCCATGGTTGCCGTGGAAGCAGGGGCAATGGCCAATGCATGATCCAGCAGCGCAGGCTTCACCCGCAGCGGCGGTTCGCTAAGCACCCCAACGATCTCAGGCTTGCCGGTGCGGTTCCAATACTTCAGCGCGGCTTCCAGATTGCCGTCAAGAAAATAGATAGTCGCCAAAAACTCATTGGCATACTCATCATTGGGATCGAGCCGCAGCGCCCGGCGCAGCTCGCTCCTGGCACGGTCATACTTCTTTTGCTTGAATGCCACACCGGCAAGCTCGATAGGAAAACGCTTGTCTCGCGGCGCAAGCTGCCGTCCGGCCGCAAGGGATTGCCGCGCTTCTTCCCAGCGCTGCTGGTGCGCCAGCGCGACACCATAGTAGTAATCAAGATCGGCGGAAGGGCGCGGGGCCCGCTCTAAAAGCTGAACCAGCTCGGGCCAGCTCTCCTGTTCAAAAAGCTGTTTGGCTTGTTGTGTAAGGTCGGGCTGTGAGTAAAGTGGCAAACAACAGAATGCCGTGAGTAGAAGCACAAGAGCACGAAGTAGTTTTTGGCTGTGGCTCACTTGGGCAGCGCCAGCAACGTCCAATGTCCCACGGCGCTCCACTGCTTTTCAAAAGCAGCCCACTCCTGCTTGAGCAGCTTGCGCTGCGCTGCGTCATTCACATACACCACGTCCTGCTCCGGATCAATGCCAACCACCACCACATAATGCAGAGATGTTTCCAGCGCGGAAGGTTTCAGCGCGACGATCAAGGGCCGTCCTTTTCCCAGATGCTGTATCAGGTCGTCACGCTTTCCCGCGAAGGCAAATGTCTGAAAGCCATTTTGTTGGAAGTAATGCTCCAGGTCAGAAGCATGGATGCCGTGGTCTTTGCGGGAATAAAGCGCGCGCTGGATCTCAACGGCGTTAGCGCTCGAATCAATCGGCTTGCTTTGCTGCATGTTCCAATACTGCATCACCATGGCGATGCTGGCGGCGCCGCAGCCATCTTTTTCCTGCCGGATGAACGGCACGTCAAGCCAGACGCCGGGCGCGGCGGCAAAGACAAAGCCGCAGAGACACAAAATGCATAAGAGTCTCTGCGGCATATGTCGTACCATGAAAACCGTTCTAGCGGACGGCCACGATAATCAGCACGAGCACCGCGATGCCAAGAATAATCAGAATTAAATCGCGTTCGCTGAGATTGCCTGCGGCGAAATCAGCCTGCGCCTTGTCGGCCTTTGCGGCCAACTGGGCCAGTTCCTGATCGCTGAGTGTTGAAACCGCGGTTTTTATCTGCTGCGTGTCCATCTTTGCCGACTTCAGCGCCTTCTCGGCTGCCGGCGTCGACAATAGACGCTGCACGGAATCAAGGTTGTGCTGCCTTACCTGGGACGCTGCAACAGCTTCTCTTTGCAGGTCCGCCGGGCTGACCACGTGGCTTTGTGCAAGCGCATCCGTGGGAACTATGAAGAGTGCAACCAAAAGGGTAGCAGCCGCCACTCGTAGCGACTGCCGCAAATCAAATTGCATAGTCAAGCTCCTCCGCTAATGTTCCGGCCAGATGAAAAGTATACATGACGCGAGTTGCCGCTTTTGGGTAACCGGAGTACCAGCACCTTCTCGCCCGTCGCGGCAACATTCGATTAGCAGCGCGCGTCCCCTGCCACTTTTTGGCTCTGCCGGTTGATTCGGTCACTAGCTTGGAACAATAAAGAAAAGGAGCAGTTGCCTGCTCCTCCTCGAGAGATTGCAGTCGAGGTTTTCAGATCTTCCTCAGTTAGTCGGTGCGCTCTTGGATTGGGCTTTCGCGGATTCTGTTCCCAACGCAAGGCTGAATTTCTTGCCCGAGAATTGCAGGGCCGTAAGTTCGCGATCGGCGTTGATCTCCGCCTGCGTATTGGATGCAGGCCGGTCCAGGGCTACCACTTCCGCCGGCACGGTCGCCACCACTTTCTTTCCCTGCATAATGCTTACCTGCACGTTTGGGCCCGAGCCTTCCCACCTGGCCGTATAGTCGCCTGCCGGCAGTTCAGTGCCATTGATCTGCGCCGCCGCCGAAATTTCAAAATTGCTTTTATGAGAATCGCCGCTGGCCGCGAAAACGCTTGTCGTAAGGGCCAGAGCGAGTATTGCAAACATGACCTTGGAAAATAACGAGGACTTCATTGACCGCTCCTTTTGGTTCTTTCCCGAAATGCGTCGGGAACCGGTTAGGGGCGGCCTGCCAACATCTGCCTGCAACGGCGACCTTGCAATTTTTCGCCGCTGACTTACAATTTCTCACGTGGGTTAAGAAAAAGGCGCGCGTATGCGTACCGTTTTCCGGGGACTGTTCTCGCCTGGGGCCGCCAAAACCGTGGGCGCGAACACTCCCTGAACCCCGTGAATGTTTTCTTCTTACCTTTTAGTCTTCTCCGCTCTGCACCTCATGCTTGCAAAGACGATGCCAATCACCCAAAAGTTTCAACCAATATTACTTAGTATGTTTTTTAGACGATAAGTGAGAGTGCGCGTTAGCGTTCGCTCGTCCCGCACGCGACAAGTCTTTACATTTATTGGCAATTCATTTCAAGGTACGTGTGCGGAAATGAATAGCAGGCGTTCGAAAATGAACAGCGAGTGAAGTGAAGACGCTCCGATGGATGGATTCATTAGATGGGCCTAATTTATAGACCTAATTTGCTTTGCAAAAAAAGCAAATCTCACCACGGATAAAAGCGGGATGACACGGATCTACAAATTCAAAAATGGTCCTTTTTGAACTTCTTTGATCCGTGTAAATCAGTGTAATCAGTGTTATCTGTGGTGAGTTTGGTTTTAGGCGTTCTTGGCCTGACCCGCGGAAGTCTCAGTTGTGGCGGAAAATGAATTCAATACGTGCAGAAAAAGCTTGCGGATGTCCTCGCCGTTATACGACGCGGAATAAGCAATGCTGCTGGCCAGCATTCGATCGCGCAACAGCCCTTCCATCATGCCGATCAATGCCGAGCGAATTCCTTCAATATGTAGATCAGAGCGCAATTGTCCAAGGTCACGCATTTCCTTGAGCAGCCGGTCAGCCGTTTTCACCAGACGAAGAAAGCCTTCGGTCATTAAAACCATGTGGCCTTCTTTGCGGATCCTCCGGCCCTCCAGCAGAAATAATCGTTTGAGTGGTTCGTCTTCTTCCAGCTTGTTCAAAATCAATCCCACCAGGGCCTGCAATTTCGCGCTGGGTGCGGGAATATATTCCAGCGCGCCAAAAGCCTCGCCAATGTGCCGCCATCCATCTTCAAAGATGGCCTCCAGCAGCCCTTCCTTATGGCTGAAATGCTTGATGATCTGGGATTCGCTGGTTTGCGCCAGCCGCGCAATGGAGATGGTGCTGGTGTTTTCGAATCCAGAGACGGCAAAGAGCGCTTTGCCTGCGCGCAAGATCCGCTCGGCTGGTGATCCCGTGGGGCTGATTGGATTTGGTGCGGACGCCATTTTGATTGATCGCGCTTCCTCTTAATTATTAGACCGCTTGTCTCCAAAAGTAGTACCACCTCTAAGAGATCAAATTCAAGAAAATTTTCTTTAAATTATTCATAACATTACGAATATTGTCTGGCAACCTCAATGTCAATGGCAGCTTCCAAATTTTAGCGGTAGTGCTACTACTGCCCGTCATTTCGTCCTAGGTTGTTGGATCTGTTCCCGTGGCTCCAAATATTTTTAACCCAGGAGATACCATGTCAGCTCCTCCCTCTTCACCCAGTGCAAGATCCATCCCTCAATCGAGAAACATTCGCTTGGTCGCTGTTTTAGCACCAGTTATTCTCCTCGGTTTCCTCATAGTTGGGCCGCTCTTCAACCCCACGCAAACGGTTTCAGCACAAAGCGCCGGCAGCTCCATCAGCAGCACTTCAGGACCGGTGTCCTGGGATTTCGGCCCGGTTGTGGCAGGCACCTTCACTGACGTGGGCATCCAGGACCAGTGTCCGCCCGGCTTGTGCGACAACCATGATCTGACGATTACCCTTCCCGCGCCCGCCGCCACGTTTTACCAGACCAACACAGTTCAAGTAACAATCAAATACACGTGGACCAGCACAGCGCCTACAGATCTTGACGTGTTTGCCATCAGTCCTAACGCGGCAGACCACGGCCCCGGCTCGCCCGACGGCACCAGCACCGGCCCAGGTGAAGAAGACCTGACGCTCACCGATCCCGTGGACGGTGTATGGCACATTCGTTCCGTTGCTTCCACCGTGCCGCTGCCCGTATCTGCACATGCCGTGGTCAGTATGACAGTTGCCCCGCGGCCCACGGCTCCTCTGCCTCCCCCACCCGCTCCCGGTGCGCCCGCCTTCGTTAATTACGCTGCTCCGGACAACATTCCTCCCGCTCTTGGCTCCTCTGACGCAAGCCAGCATGCCGCGGGTGAGCCTTCAATTGGCACTGACTGGAAGACAGGCAAGGCGTTCATTGAAGCGGGCAACCACACGCTGCGTGTCACATTCAATGACGCGGTCAAGCCCGCCACTTCCACCTGGGAAGATAAACGCTCGCCCTTCGCGCGGTTCACCCTTGATCCAATTCTCTTTACCGATGACGGCCGCATGGGCGGAACAAACCGCACCTTCTCTTCACAGCTCAATGCCGCAACCAGCGAACTTTCATTCACTGACAATGACGGCGACAACTGGTTGCCAACGCAAGGCTCAGGGCAGCCCGCCGGAGTCGATCACGAGACTGTTGGCGGCGGTCCATATGCTTCCCCCGCGCCCGCCGTGCATACGTACCCGCACGCGATTTACTACTGCTCGCAGGACATCGCCACGGCATTCTGTTCGCGCAGCGACGATGGCGGCGTGACCTTTGGCCCAGGTGTTCCGCTTTACACCTTCACCACCGTCAACGGCGTCGCCCTTCCCATTGCGCCGGGCACCTGCGGCGGTTTGCATGGACACATTCGGGTCTCTCCCGATGGCACTGCTTACGTTCCCAATGAAAACTGCCAGGATGCAGCAGGCGTAAGCCGTCCGGGCGTTGCTGTATCCACTGACAACGGTTTGACCTGGACGGTGCGCACCGTTCCCGACGGCACTAGTTCCACCAGCGATCCTTCTGTTTCCGCCGGCAGCAACAACACAATCTATTTCGGCTACGTGAACTCTGACGGTCATGCCAAGATCGCGGTATCGCATGATCGCGGCCTGCACTGGTCGAAATCGCAGGATGCCGGAACTCCCTTCGGCATTCAGAACGCCGAGTTTGCGGAAGTGGTTGCCGGCGACGATAATCGCGCCGCGTTTGCTTTTCTTGGCACTCCCACGTCGGGCGACTATCAATCCGGAGACTTCCTCGGCGTCTGGCATCTCTACGTGGCCTTCACTTATAACGGAGGCGGCACATGGACGACTGCGGATGCCACTCCGTCAGACCCGGTGCAGCGTGGCTGTATCTGGAATGGCGGCGGCAGCAATCCGTGCCGCAACCTGCTTGACTTTAATGACATCACGGTCGATAAGTTCGGCCGTGTACTGGTTGGCTATGCCGACGGTTGCACCGGCACGTGCGTAACCGATCCAAGCCAGAACGCCACATCAGGTCCCGCAACCGCACAGGACGCGCTGGCAACAATCGCCCGCCAGACCGGCGGCCGAGGCCTATTTGCCGCTTTTGACGGGACGCAGTTCGGCACCCACAACGGCGATAATGAAGGCGGCGGGAAACTCTGCTTCGGTGATGCCGCAAGCGGGGTCCATGGCGATCCTGACTGCGATGACAACCGAAGACACTAAACCGAAATAAACCCGGGCCCGCGCGAAAATGCCACTTCGCGCGGGTCGGCTTATAAGGACAATAAAACTCTTTTTGCGGACAATCTGACATGAAAAGAAAATTGGCTGGCTCGCTGCTTTGCGCGTTGCTGATGGCTTCGGCCCCGGCCCGTGCTGAAGGACCACCAAGATATTCGGCGTCACACGCTGCTGGTTCCGCGAAGCAATCCAGAATCGACCCGTGCTCCCTGCTCACCAGCAAGGAAGTCGCGGCCGTACAAGGTGAACCTGTGCAGCAAACCAAGCCGAGCAATCAACCGGGCACGGGATTGCTGATGCTGCAATGCCTCTTTCACACAAC
>Ga0126383_10002341_pt1 | contig 12210 bp, 14 predicted proteins | sample PanSoiMetPlot_35_FD_96882 | JGI IMG/M metagenome (GOLD analysis project Ga0126383, IMG submission 96882) | Tropical forest soil microbial communities from Panama - MetaG Plot_35 | ecosystem: Environmental > Terrestrial > Soil > Tropical forest > Bulk soil | place: Panama | collected 2016-02-17
AACTCGATCCAGGCGGTCGGCAGAGTGAGCGCGTTCGTCACCGCCAGGGCGAGGGTGATCGAATGGCCGGCGGTGAAGGCCGTGACCACCCACAATGCGTTGCGCCAGTCGCGCGGTCGGTAGATCGCGGCGAGCGCCAGCAGAAAGAGGATGTGATCGGCGGCTTCGGGATTCACGATGTGATGGAATCCCAGCTGGATGAACGCTAGGAGCTCGGACATGGGCAGTAGGGGTCGGTGTCGTGCGCCTGGCCGAAGTACTGCTGCGCGGCCACGCGGTGGCCGAGGCCGCGCTCGATCACGGCCATGTGGGTGTACAGCATCGCGTCGCGCGTCCCGAGCGACAGCGCGCGCGCCATCGCGGGCAGCGCGTCGCGGTCCCGTCCCGATCGGTGCAGCGCCCAGGCGAGGAGGTCCCAGCCGTAGATGTCGGGCCGCGTGCGGATCTCCGCCTGCACCTGGGCGAGCACGTCGGGCACGCGCAGCCCGTGATCCAGCAGGAAGAGGCTCCACGCCCGGTGGAAGCCGCCGGGCTGCGCGAATGTCACGGCTTCCATCGCGCGGACGTACTCTCCGGCCTGCGCCGAGTCTCCGATGGCGGTGTAGGCGTCGCCGATGAGCCCGAGAGTCGCGGGGTCGGGGGCGATGGCGATCGATTGCTCGCCGTAGCGAATCGCCTGCCGCCACTGCCCCCGCGCCCGTGCGACCCGCGCCAGGGCGGCGAGGAGCCGCGCGTCGTGAGGCGACACCGCGAGGCCGGCGCGATAGGCGCGCGCAGCGCTCCCCGGTTGCCCCTCACGCAGCTCCAGGTCACCGACGCGGAGGTGAAACCAGGCGAGCTGCTCGCGCGGCATTCTCGGATTTGCCCGCGCACTGTCCAGCGCCGCCGTGAGCAAACGCCGGGCTTCCTCGAGCTGTCCCTGGAGCTCGAGCCAGCGCGCCAGCCGCGGCGCCACCGCCACACTGGCCCGTTGGGTGTACAGGGCGCCGAACATGACCCGGGCGGCATCGTAATCGCCCAGCTCCATCTCGATCTCGGCGAGCGTTGCTCGAGAAGGAACACTCGTCGAGTCGAGCGCCAGCAACCGCTGCGCGGCAGCCCGCGCCTCGATAAAGCGATGCTCCGTCATCAGTGTCGCAACGAGGGTCGAATACCCCTTCGCATTGCGTGTCGCGCGGCTCGCCAGGGACGTCCGGGCCAGCTGCTCGGCGCGGACGACGTCGGTCGGGTTGCCGTGCTCGCGACCACGCTGCAGGTGCAGTGCGGCGAGCCGGGCGAGGTCGTAGGCGCTCGACGGGTCGCGCGCCAGGCGCCGCTCGAAAAAGCCGATATCGAGATCGCGGATTCGGGCCTCATCGCGCCGCGGCGCGCGCCGCCGCTCACCGGCCCACGCCGCGGTGCCGAGCCACCCCGCCGCGAGCAGCAGACCCACGGACAGGGTGACGACGGCCGGCTTCCGCACCACCGCGCGCATGCGTCTGACCTCAGTGCGCGACGGCGAGGTACGGGAACGTCGGGCTGAACGGGACATCGTTCGCATCGACGTGGTCATCGGACAGTCCGGGCGACGTATTGTTCGGATCGAGCAGAGCCCCGAAGATCGCCTGCAGACCGGCGGTCACGACGTCGTCGGTCAGTTTGCGCCCACCCCAACCGTTGGCGAGCGCCCACGTCAGCCATCCCGCCGATGCGGTGTCCTTGTCGGATTGCACCAGCAGCTCGTCCGGCAGGAGGACGGCGGCGAGCGTCTTCCCCACCGTCGAGTCGCGACCCGCGACGTTGTCGGCGAAGCTGCGGATGCTTGGCGTGAAGGCCGCGACGTCGATCGTCGGTGCGGTCGATCCATGGAACGCGTGATCACGCTTCGCCAGGAACACCTCGGAGACGAGCGGATTGCCGAGGCGCTGCACCTGATTGAACGCGCGGTCGGTCGGAGCAGCGGTCGTGTTGTCGTCGCTGCAGGCCGCCGCCAGCAGGACCGCGAGCACGGCAGGGCCGAGCCGCCGGGAGAATGTCGTCCAGGTCATCGCAGGACTCCTTGTAAGCGTTGTTCGGTTAGCGGCTGATCGTGGCCCAGACACCGAAGTTCGGGCCGGCGCCGCCGGTCAGGTCGGCCAGCGGCAGCTCGATCACGATCGAGAGCACGTTGAAGCCAGCGAGGAAATCGATGCCTGGCGTGCGCCACGCCGACGCCGTCGGGGTGTCGGGCAGCTGCGACAGCGCACCGGTGACCGGCTTGCGGTCGGGGATGATGCGGAAGAACTGCTCCAGGTCGATGAAGAACGGATCGTCACGCGGGCCGGCGTACACCTGGACACCGGAGGTGGAGCCGAGCGTGGTGCGGGTGGCTCCGGTGATCCGGGGCGTCGTCCGGGCGATCGTGTTCCCCATGGCACCCACGACCGGCGGCGCGACAGGCCCGCGCACCTCGACCGTCTGGTCGTGCCCGGCGCCGTTGAACGTCACCTGGATGACCTTGTCTTCAACGCCGTCGTGATTGGTGTCGATCTTGAACTGGTACAGGATGTTGGGATCGAAATAGGTCGTCGGCGTTTCAGCCGGCGTGAGCACCCCCCAGCTGTTCATGACCAGTACGACGCGTCCCGGCGTCGGGCTCGGGAACACGTACAGGTCGGTCATGTCCATGGAAGGATTCAGCTCGACGTCGGGGGTGTCCTGATGGTCCGACGCCAGGGCGATCCCCACGCCACCGGCGGCGCAGGCGAGAACGATGGCCGCAATCACGAGCCGCTTCATGAAAGTCTCCTTCGACAAAAAGGACGACGGGCGTAGAGCACGAACATCGTCTCTACGCCCGTCGCGGCTCACCGGATTGGAGGAGGGTCGTCTAGTCGGTGGGCAGCCACGCGCCCAGGAGCCGCGGCGTCTCGGTCGGCTGGGGTGATCCGCCGCTCGGCTCCTCGGTGAGACCACAGTTCTCCACGAAGCCCAGTGCCGCGATCTGCCGGTCGACGGTGAGCACCACCCGGGCACGACCCTGACCGTCGGTGTTGAAGGTGCCCATCGACAGCGGGGCACGGCCCTTGGCGATGGCCCACAGCTGGTATGTCCGGCCCGCCGGCGCCGCCGGCAGATCGAACGCGAAGACGACAAAGCGGTTCAGTGCATGGTTCCAGATGACTCGCGCCGAGGGCGCCCGGTTGGTCCCGGCGAGTGAGACGACGTTGACGTCCGGTCCGGTGAGGAGCACGAGCGCGGCCGAGTCCGCCGCGTGCACCGAGTCTCGCACGGCGAGGCTCCGCTCGAGGTCGTGGACGCGGGTCGTCAGCCGCCACGTCGCCATCGCGCCACCTGCGGCGAGCAACAGCGCGGCGGCAGCGGCGAGCCAGGGGAGCCGCGCCCGGCGAGGCTCCCGTGCCCCGGCCCCGATCGGACGGACGCGCCGCGCCTCCGCCAGCACCCGATCGCGCAGGGCGCCTGGCGGCTCGGCGGTCGGCGCGGCGTGCGCCAGCGCCGCCGCGACCTCCGTGTAGGCCCGTACATCGGCCCGGCACTCGTCGCAACCGGCGAGGTGGACCTCGAAGGCGCGGCGCTCCTCGGGTGCAAGGATGCCCAGCGCGTAGGGCGCCGCCTGCTCCTGCCACTCGTGGGACGTCATGCCGCCCCCTCCAGCAGCGGGCCCAGGAGGCCACGCAGTTTTTCCATGCCGGTGCGGATGCGCGTCTTGACCGTGCCCAAGGGCTCGGCGAGGCGCTCGGCGATTTCGCTCTGCGACAGGCCCTCGAAGTAAGCCAGCTCGATCGCCGTCCGCTGCGGGCCGGGCAAGGCCGCCAGGGCCTGGGACACGAGCCGCCGGGCTTCGGTGCGTTCCACGCCCCGCGACGGATCGCTGCCGGCCGTCGTGATCGGCGCGGCGAGACCCTCGTCCGAGAGGAGCGCGGCCCGCTCGTGCGCGCGGACCCGCCGGCCGCGGGCGCGCACGGTGTCGAGGGCTCGGCTGCGGGCGATGGTGGCGAGCCAGGCGCCGACGCTCCCCCGGGTCGCATCGAAGGACGCCGCCTGTCGCCACGCCTGCCCGAACGCGTCGACCACGACCTCCTCGGCGTCCGCGGGCTCGCGCACGATCGCCAGCGCCAGCGCGTACACCATCTTCCCGTAGCGATCGTACAGCTCGCCCAGGGCAGCATCCTCCCCCGCGGCCATGCGACTCACGAGTTGTGAGTCGGGAACCGGGACATTCGGCAGCGTCGCCATCACGCTCCGCGGCGTGAGTGTCGCAAGCACCACATGCGTCCGAAGATGCCCGCAACGCCGGGGCTCAGCAACGGAACGCGGACGGCCGCTCTACCAGATGTACGCCGCTCCAGCGGGCGCGGATGTCGACGACGTAGCAGACTGGTGGCGTTGCCGGACCTCAACCGGGAGGTTGTGTGCAGCTGTTCCCGAATCGCGGCGCCGTCCTGATCGCCCTGCTGAGCCCGCTGGCGCTCCCTGCCTGTGGTGGCGCGCCGAAGCTCGATGGGGCGGTGTACGCCGCCCAGATTCCGGTTTACCCCAAGGCCAGGCTCCGCGACGTGGGCGGCGGCAACTTTTACGACGATATCGGCGGCCCGGTGACCTTCGAGAGCAAGTCCTGGTTCTTCAGCTTCGATGATCGACAGCAGGTCGTGGTGTTCTACCAGCAGCAGCTCCCCAACGCCGCGCGTGAAGACGAGGAAGACGAGGTCCACTTCAAGTTCACCCCGACCGGGGCCGAAGACGGCGAGGATGTGTCGGTCGTGGTCCGCAAGGACGAGCTGCAGATCAGCGAAGTGGTGAAGCCCGGCAAGCGCAAAGCCTGACCCGCCCGAGCGGCGGGTCAGGATGGGTGATGCAGCAGGCGATTCCAGCGGATGCGGAAGGGGTCGCTGGCCACGCTCATATAGATGATCAGCGGCCGGCCCTCGATGTGCGAACGGGCGAGAAAGCCCCAGTAGCGGCTGTCCCAAGAGTCGTCCCGATTATCGCCCATCACCCAGAAGCTGTCGCGCGGCACGACGATCGGCCCCCAGCTGTGCGGCGTCGGGTGGTAGTGTTGGGGGTCGGATCCCACGTAGTGCAGCAGCTGACGGCTTCGCATCTGCGCCAGTTGTTCAGGGGTCCCCTGGCTCGCGCCGTCCGCGAGATGCAGCGCGTACGGTTCTTCGAGGCGATGGCCGTTGCGAATCAGGGTGTCATTGACCATCTGCAACGTGTCGCCGCTGACCCCGAGCAGGCGTTTGACGACGTCGAGGTTGGGGGTGGAGTCTTCCATCGAACGGAAGATGACGATGCCGTCGCGCTGCGGCTCGGCATATCCCGGCAGTCGCCAGAAACGCCACCCGGTGAGCGGCACCTGGAACTGGCCGCCGTATCCCGTTTTGTCGACGAAGAGGAAATCGCCGACCAGCAGGGTGTTCTCCATGCTCGGGCTGGGGATGCGGAAAGCTTCAACGATATACGAGCGCAGCACCAGCCAGATCGCGACCGCCACGACCCCGGCCCTGCCCCATCCGCGCAGCTCGTTGGAAACGCGGTCCGAGAGTTTCACGGCTTCTCGACCCAGTCCGCGATGAAGATGTTGGTCTCGTGAGGAACCGTGCCGTGACGGTTGGAGGCGAAGACCAGCTGCCTGCCGTCCGGAGAAAACATCGGAAACGCGTCGAATTCGGGGCTCGTCGTGATTTGCTCGAGCCCGGTACCGTCGAGGCTCACCAGATAAAGATCGAAGTTCCGCGAAGCGGGCTGCTTGAAGTTGGTCGCGAAGATGATCCGCTTCCCGTCGGGCGTGACGTAGGGCGCAAAGCTCGCCCCGGCGAGGTGCGTCACCTGGTGCTGATTCGAGCCGTCGGCGTTCATCACCCAGATGTCCATTTTCACCGGGCGGACGACGTTCTTCGCGATCAGCCCGCGATAGTCGGCGCTGTCGGCAGCGGTCGCGGGATGAAAGGCCCGGTACACGATCGACTTGCCGTCGGGGGACCAGAAGGGTCCGCCGTCGTACCCGAGGGTGTGCGTCAGCTGCTTCAGGCCGCTGCCGTCAGTCCGCATCGTGTAGATGTTGAGATCGCCGTCGCGCAATGACGTGAAGGCGATCGTGCTCCCGTCGGGAGACAGCGTACCCTCAGCGTCGTACCCGGGATTGTCGGTCAGCCGCTTCGCGTTCGCTCCGCTCGAATCCGCCGCGTAGATGTCGTAGTCGTACAGCGCCCACACGTAGCCCTGGGAGTAATCGGGTCGCGGCGGGCAGGCCGCGCCGAGGTGCGCGGTCGATGCGTAGAAAATCTTCGCGTCGTGTGCGAAGAAATAACCGCACGTGGTCCGGCCCTGCCCGTTCGACACGCGGTGCAGGCCGGAGCCATCGATGTTCATGACGTATTGCTGATCGCAGCCGGAATCGGCGGGAGGCGTGCGCTGAAAGATCAGCTGGCGTCCCGAGGCGGAGAAATAGGCTTCCGCGTTCTGACCACCGAACGTCAGCTGGCGGATGTTTCTGAGGTGAACTTCGCCGGACTCAGGTGCGACCGTCACCGCTTGCTGGAACGCGGCGGCGGCCAGGAGAATAGGGAGCATAGGTCTCGCAAGGTAGGCGGGGAGGTCCAGCGAAGCAACGATTCTGCCGACAACCGACAGCCGATCGCTGATAGCTGATAACGCCTTTCCGAACGTACATTTCCTCGCATGTCGGACCCCCAGTCCCATCGCCGCCATCCCCCGCTGCTCGACGGCCTCGGCAAGTTGTGCGTGGAAGGAAAGCAGGCCGCCGAGTACCTGTGGCAGGTCCCCGACGACCAGGGAGTCCGGCAGCGCATCGTCGAGATCCTCGATCAAGTGGAAACGGAGAGTCGCGGGCAGGGGCGGCGGGAGATGCCGCAGGTCGCCGAAGAGCTGAAGATCGCCGCCCGCGCGACCCCGAGTCCCCAGCAGGTCGACCTGCTGGTCAACGGTTTCGACCGGCTGCTGCATCTCTGGGAGGCGGCCAAGTCGGGCCTCTTGTGAGCGCAACCGCCGCCCCGCCCGCGACCGATCTGCTGTGCATCAACACCGTCCGCGCCCTGGCGATGGACGCGGTGCAGCAGGCGGATTCGGGCCATCCCGGCACCCCGATGGCGCTCGCGCCGCTGGCATGGGTGCTGTGGCAGCGCCACTTGCGGGTCGATCCCGCGGACCCCGCCTGGCCCGATCGCGACCGCTTCGTGCTCTCCTGCGGCCACGCGTGCATGCTGATGTACGCCGCGCTGTATCTCACGGGCTTCGATCTCTCGCTCGACGACCTGAAGCAATTTCGTCAATGGGGCAGCCGCACCCCGGGTCACGTCGAATTCGGCGTCACGCCGGGCGTCGAAGCGACGACCGGGCCGCTGGGTCAGGGCGTCGGCAATGCGGTGGGAATGGCGATCGCGGAAGCCGAGCTCGCGGCGTTGTTCAACCGGCCCGGCCACGACATCGTCGACCACCGCACCTATTTCATCTGTTCCGACGGCGACCTGATGGAGGGCATCAGCCACGAGGCGGCATCGCTGGCCGGGCATCTCAAGCTCGGCAAGTTGATCGGGTTCTACGACGACAACCACATTACGATCGACGGCTCGACCGACCTGGCGTTCACGGACGATACGGCACGTCGCTTCGAGTCGTACGGCTGGCACGTGCAGCGCGTCACCGACGGGAACGACACACAGGCGCTCGACGCCGCGACCCAGGCCGCGCAGGCCGTCACCGACCGACCCTCGCTCATCATCGTTCGCACCCACATCGCTTTCGGCAGCCCCCACAAGCAGGACAGCGCCGAAGCGCACGGGGCCCCGCTCGGCGTCGACGAAGTGAAGCTCACCAAACAGGCGCTCGGCTGGCCATCGCTCGAGCCGTTTTACGTGCCGGAGGAGTCGCTGGCGCGCTGGCGCAGCGCGAAGGAGCGCGGTGCCCGGCTCCACGCCGACTGGCAACGGCGCTGGGACGCCTACCGCGCCGCCTTCCCCGACCTGGCGCGCGAGCTGGAGCGTCGCCTCGCGGGGCGGCTGCCGGACGGCTGGGATAGCGCGCTGCCGACGTTCGGCGCCGCCGACGCGCAGGCAACGCGCGCCGCGTCGTCCAAGGTGCTCAACGCCATCGCGCCCAAACTGCCCGAGCTGATCGGCGGCTCGGCGGATCTGACCGGTTCGAACCTGACCTACATCAAGGGATCAGGCGACGCCGGCGCCGGACGCTGGAGCGAGCGCAACTTCCATTTCGGGGTGCGCGAGCACGCCATGGGCGCGGTGCTCAACGGCATCGCCTACCATCGCGGCTTCATTCCCTACGGCGGAACGTTTCTGATCTTCTCCGACTACATGCGCCCCGCGATGCGGCTCGCGGCGCTTGCGGAGCTCAAGACCATCTATGTGTTCACGCACGACTCGATCGGCCTGGGCGAGGACGGGCCGACCCACCAGCCGATCGAGCAGCTCAGCGCGCTGCGCGCGATCCCCAATCTGGTCGTGATCCGGCCCGCCGATCCCGGTGAGACCGTCGAGGCGTGGCGGGCGGCGATCGTCCATCAGCGCGGACCGGTGGCGCTGGCGCTGACGCGCCAGAAGCTGGCGGTGATCGATCGCGCGAAGTTCGGCTCGACGGCAGGCCTGCAGCGCGGCGGCTACGTGCTCGCCGATCCACCTGGAAATCCGCCGCGGGTGATTCTGCTGGCGACTGGCTCCGAGGTGGAGATCGCCCTCGCCGCCTGGGAGCGGCTCAACGGCGAGGGGATCGCGACGCGCGTCGTGAGCATGCCGTGCTTCGAGTTCTTCGCGGCGCAGCCCGCACAGTATCGCGACGAGGTGCTCCCGCCGGGCATCCCGCTGCGCATCGCGATCGAGGCCGCGGCTCCCGACTCGTGGTATCGCTGGGTGGGCGATCGCGGCGTCGTTCTGGGGATCGAGCGGTTCGGAGCATCCGCGCCGTATCAACGGATCTACAAGGAGCTGGGACTCACCGCCGATCACCTCGTGGCCGAGGCGCGGCGGTTGGTCCAGGCGGGCTGAAGCTTCCCAGGTCCGTCAGCGTTCCGTCTCGCCAGCGGACGGCGTGCAGTGTTCCATCTCGAGCGGTACTCTCGCCCAGGACGGCCTCACCGTCGATCGCCGATGCCACGCTGAAATCGCCGCCTGGCAACGTCCCCAGGTCTTCGATGACCCCGTGGCGCCAGCGAACGGCGTGAAACGCCCCGCCGGCCGTCTCGCTCTGCCCCGCGATCGTTCCGGTCTCATCGATCGCAACGGCGGAGCTGCGGGACCCTCCCGGGAGCGTCCCGAGATCGATCATCACGCCATTCGGCGCCTGCCAGGTGGCGCGCGGAAACCCGGGCCGAGTCTCGAGAAATCCAACGCGCTCGCCGAACGCATTCACCCCATTGACCATCATCCGGATGTGCGGACTGGTTTCGACCGAATCGCTCGCGCAAGCGAGGGCAACGCAGGCAAGCATGCCAGGAAAGGGACAGCGCATGACGTGGCTCCACAAAAGGGGCCACGATGCTACAACGCCACCATCAACCCGGGCTCAACGTTCGCTACGGGAAGCGGATCCTGGTGATGCGCCCTGCCGGTCCGACGGCCCAGCCGACTCGCCGCGACGCGAAGCCGACGCTCCAGTAGGACAGGGTGTCGAGGGTCGTCCACGTCGTGCCGTCGTCAACTGAATAGGCGAGGCCCCGGGGACCAACGGCGACGACACTGCCCGCTCTGCCGGGAACCACAGCGGCTCCGTACACCGCCCCGCTGAACCCGGGCCGCCCGGCGAGCCGCCACGTGCGCCCCCCGTCACCCGTGACGGCGACGTTGTCGCTGAATTCCGCCGGACTCCCGAGCTCGCCACCGAGAACGAGTCCGTGCAGGGTGTCCCGGAACACGACGGTCGCGATGCCGGCGAAATCCCCCGCTGCGATCGGCGTCGCGGTGGCACGCCACGTGCGCCCACCGTCCTCGCTCCGGAGCACACGCGCCGTGTCCGCAGCCCCGGTCCCGATCCAGGCGAATCGTCCGGCCAGCGTGACGACGCACGTCCCGCTCGCCGCGAACCCGCCCTCGCCCTTCTGAGCGAGCGGCAGCGAATCGACCACCGGAAGATCCCAGTGCGCTCCGCCATCCGCGGTGCGGCGGATCAGCAGGTGGCCGCCCACGCCGTCGCTCAACGCCACACCGCGGCGTGCATCCCAGAAATCGAAACAGTCATAGAACGCGCTCGAGTCCGGGTTCGTGAACTGGAGCTCCCAGCTTCGCCCGCCGTCGGCCGTCTTGTAGATGCGGGAACGCGGCCCCGGGCCGGCGGCGAGGAGATACGCGGTCATCGCGTCGACCGCGTAGACATCGCGAAACTGCAGCGAGTCCGCCGCCGCGCCGGGCACGACGATCGACGTCCACGTGGCCCCGCCGTCCGTCGACCGCAGCACCGCCGCCGCGTGACCGCTCACCCAGACGATTGCTTCATTGGGCGCACTGACCGCCTGCAGCAGTGCCGTCGTCGGGGCGGTGAGGGGCTCGAGCTCAGGCTTTGGCGCAGGTTGTGGGAGCTGGGATGTACAGGAGGCCACCACGCCCCAGGGCCATAGCGCCAGAGCCCTAGTGATAGCCAAGAGCTGTGTACCGCTAAGCGGCTTGGCCACTTCGCCCCTGCCTGTGTGTCCGCTCTCTCATGAGGACGTCCACTTCCCCTAGGACACCCTGACCTTGTCGATCACCGCCAGCGTGAGCAACGCCGGCAAGTACACGATCGACGCCACGAACAGCCACCACGCCCGCCGTGTGGGATCGCGCAGCATGAGAAGGCTCGCGGTGACGTACGCGAGACCGAGCAGCAAGGCTCCCGCGAAGTACACGAGGCGCGTGATCCCGAAAACCGACGGCAGCAGGCTCACCGGCACGAGCGCCACCGCGTACAGCAGCGCCATCCGCGCCGTGCGCCGGCCGTCCTCGTCCTCCACCGACAGCATCCGCAGCTGGGCGGTGCGATAGTCCTCGCGATACATCCAGGCGAGGGCGAGGAAGTGCGGCAGCTGCCACAGGAACAGGGTCCAGAACAGGGCCCAGGCGGCGGGATCGAGCTTTCCTCCCGCGCCCGTCCAGCCGCCGAGCACGGGGAGCGCGCCGGGGACCGCCCCGACCAGGGTATTCAGCGTGCTGCGCCGCTTGAGCGACGTGTAGGCCCACACGTAGCTCGCGAGGGTCAGCGCAGCGAGAGCGGCGGTCAACAGATTCACCCACCAGACGAGCACGGCGAGCCCCAGGCCCGCGGCCGCGACGGCGAACACCAGAGCCGCCCGCGGCGACACCCGGCCCGCCGGCAGGGGGCGGGAGCGGGTGCGTCGCATGCGCGCATCGATGTCGCGCTCGCGGATCATGTTCATCGCGTTCGTTCCCGCCGCCACGAGCGCCGTCCCCGCGAGCGTGGCGAGAAAGATCCCGAGGCGAAACGGTCCGCGCGACCCGAGGTAGAACCCGGCCGCGGCGGTCAGCACCACGAGCTGCGTGATGCGGGGTTTGGAAAGCTCGACGAGACCTTGCACTGGGGGAGAAATGTCGCCTAGCTTCTACGCCTCGCGCCATGCTGCAAGAGCTGAAGGACCGGCTGCAGGCGGAAGTCGAGCGCCTCAATCACGAGATCAACTTCGTTCTACCGAAGGAGATCGAGAAGGCGCGCGCCCATGGGGATTTGCGGGAGAACTCCGAATACAAGGCGGCCCTGGAGCGGCAACAATTCGCCCAGGCGCGGGTGCACCACCTGCGGCTGCGCCTTTCGAAGCTCTCGGACGTCTCGGAAAAGGACATCCCCAAGGACCGCGTCGGCTTCGGCTCGCGGGTGACGGTGCAGGATGCCGAAACGAAGAAGCGCGAGGTCTACGCGTTGACGCTGGGCGAGTTCATCGAGGGCAACGATGCCGCGGACGAGATGCCGGTGTCCATGGCGTCGCCCCTGGGAAAGGCGCTGCTTGGCGGTAAAGTCGGTGAAAGCGTCACGATCACGCTGCCGATGGGCAAGCGGAAGCTGAAAATCGTGGAGCTGGTCACCGTGCACCAGCTCGCGTCCGAACAGTAGGGGGTCAGAGCTCCACGCGGAACACGAGCGCCCCTGTCGGAGCCCTCGACCCGGCGCGCGGCTCCACGCTCATCGCGAGCCCCGTCACCTTCCCCACTTCCGCCGGCACTTCGAGCGTCATCACCATCGGGACGTCGTGATCCATCGGCATCATCGCGGCGGGCC
>Ga0126383_10002342_pt1 | contig 12208 bp, 12 predicted proteins | sample PanSoiMetPlot_35_FD_96882 | JGI IMG/M metagenome (GOLD analysis project Ga0126383, IMG submission 96882) | Tropical forest soil microbial communities from Panama - MetaG Plot_35 | ecosystem: Environmental > Terrestrial > Soil > Tropical forest > Bulk soil | place: Panama | collected 2016-02-17
CAAGAAGCCGCCACGGAGGCAGTATTCCCGCATCCCCGCGAGTTCCTTATCTGAGAGACGCATATAGCCCACTTCGCAGAGGTAGGCGAACGGATACTTAAATAGTTCCGGGTCGCCAAAGGCGTAAATGACTTCGTTACGGCCGAGCGTCACATCGAGCTTTGACAGTTCGGCCATAATCTGCATCAAGTGGCGACCGGCGTCGGGATAGTCGTGCGACCAGGGCGGACCATTGTCACCGAGCGGCATCCCCGCCCAGTACGCGCCGACATCGAAGCGAATTCTGGCAAATGTAAAGCGGCCGGAAAGGTCCTCCTGGTTTTTCGGCGTGTCGTAAACTGGCGGCTGTTCTGTGGGCTGGTCGTGTTTCTTGGGTGACCGCTGAGCTAGGGCCAAGCCCGCCAGCAGGCAGAGCCCCGCCGCGATCAAGAAAGGTAGTAGCCTGTGAGCCGTTGGCTTGTTCATTTCAATTCCGCCCGGGTTGTGCTGCTGATTAGGGGCATCATAAGAAGAGCAGCGAAAATCTTGCGCCACCGCTTTCAATGTGAAGATCGCCCTGGAAGCGATCTACGCCTTGTTCGCCGCGCAATTTCTTCATTGGTAATCAAATGTTCAGTATCGTCAGGGCAATACTGAAAGCCGTCTGGGAGTTGTTTACAATTTGAACAGATTTTCATTCCAGCCACACCTCTGACGCCGAACCATAGCAGCGTCTCAGACAATAAATCTATTGTACTTTGGTATAGTAAGCTACGGCGACTATGTCAGCGGCCGGTGATTTCCGCCTGCCGCCGGGGGGCGTGTCGTCTCACGAAGCGCCCGGGACACAAGTGATGACCGCGAAGCGCGCGGCGATCAGGTACGCGGCCCGCCCGCTACCGCGCGGCGCCGAGGTCGTGATCAGCGGCCGCGACCCCTCGGCCGTCGACGCGATTCATGCGTTCCTGAGATTCCACGAGGCCGAGCATCGCGCGCTCGAATCCGGCGGGCATTAGTCTGCCACGGGGCCAGAAATAGCTGCGCGCGACGCCTCACGGTGAGCGCGGATGCCAACGCGCGTCTCGGGCGCGGCATTAAGGGGCGCTGGAATCAGGGTTGCTTGTCGAGTGGGAAGTGAATGAAGCGACGTAAATGGACACGACAGAAGACAAGATCGATATTCAGATCAGAACTTGTTTTCTCCTACAAATTCTTCCCAATTCAAGTTCGATGGTTGCTCGTATTCTCTCCAATTTTTTATCAGGCCTCTGTGTAATCTAACCACCACTACTCCATGCGCTTGGTACTCCTTGTATTGGAAGGTATATTCCCCGAATCCGATCTGGCTACGCTCATTGAATCCTAAATGACGCCAAACCATTCTCATTGGCGCTTCGCGGCCTTTGTCTCCTCCAAAGAATTCATAGAGCGTAGTTCTTCCTCTTTTGAATTTCGGATCTGGGGGAGCGCTGTAGATCGCATCCTCTGTAAAGCAGTTGGCTGCCTTCTGAGCATTGCCTTCATTCCACCCGTCAGAGATCGTTTGCATCAATTGCTCAAACCTAGCCGTTGTCAACAGCCAATTTCCTTGTTCTCCCCGATCACAGGAGCCTGAAGCCAAGATGGCTGCAAGAGATAAGAGCGTAAGCATTCCCTGACTAATCCGTAGTATGTTTTTCCGTTCCACTATCAATTTTCTTTGCAATGTATCTTTGGATAGAAACCGGCCGTTGACTATAACGGCGGCTATCCGCCGCTTGTTTTCTATCTTTTCGAGCGGATTGGCGTCGAGCAGCGCGACGTCCGCGACGACGCCTGCGAGCTTTCTCCAGCCATTGTTGTAATCGCTGACGCCGATGACCAGCGCGTGGCTTTCATCATACAAATCAAATACCCGGCCGTTTTCCACTTTGATCTTGACGCCCTGACCACGCTCCTGCCCATTCGTGACGCGGAACGTAAGTGGAACAAACCAGCCCAGGAACAACGAAACCGCCAGCATCATCGCGAGACGTTGGCGATTATGCGGCGGATTGAAATCCAGGGGGAGTCTCATTATCGTGTCCTTTCACTTATGGCCTTTCTCGGCGGGACACCTCTATCGCCGAATCGAGGCTATTTATCGTGATTGTATATTCCTCAATCAACGATTGGAAGGCGGATATCGGCGCCCGATGCGCATTCGTGGCGGCGATGCGGTTGCAGGAAGGAGGTCTGTATCGCCAGGTCGATGTCCGCCTGCTGACCGATCAGCAGGCGATCAAGGACAACATCCGGGACGGCTTGGAATGGGTTCAACGCCAGACGACCAGCCGCGACGTGGCGATGGTCTTTTTCGCCGGACACGGTGTCAACTTAAGATAAGTGGCGCACGAGAAAAGCCGGCGTTCGGCCTCGATACCGACCGTGTCTTCTCCGGGAAAAAGAAAAAGTAGGTTTTCAGGATTCAGTTCTCAGTAGACTGAATAGCCATCGGCGCATTTTTTCGAATGCCACATAAGCTGTGGCATGCTTCGGCAGTGAGGAGTCGGCGGTTTCAGATGTCGGGTCAATGTGCGGCGTGATGTAGGAATCCGGCTGATCATTTTGGAGTCGCTCAGTATCCTCAGTACCATGGATTTGGCGCGCTCCACAGCGGCGACAATATTTGTCAGTCAATATCCGCACCTCAGCGTTGCAAGCATGGCAGAGTCTGAGGTCAGCCGTCTCTCTCTCTTTTAAGCTTTTCATATTTATTCTCCACCTGCGATCCTTCCTATCCGCCTTCGTCCTTTTTCTCCTGAAAACTTTTGCAGGACTGGATCGATAAATCGCTCTTTCGTTTATTTCCCATGCAAACGATTCGCCGCCGCGCTATCTCGATTCTTACGACTCGTGGCTTGAATAATTATCTCTCTCATGTGTGGCGGTGTCCCGAATAACCACACTGTGGAATAACGAAAGTGTGGCGTCGCGCAACAATTGGCTGAGCAGGGAACGAATCATCGCTCGCTCTACCTGTATTTGATCCACTACAGGAGCTGTTCGGGAAACGCATATTGAATCGCGCCCAGTATCCTGTATGACGGAATGCCGTACAACTCTGCCCGCAGTCATCGGGCCGGAAGTCCCTCGAGAATCCGTCATGCGTTCCTGAACATCAGCGGCACACATCTTGCCCCTTCGTGTAAGGGCGCGAAAGCGTACAAGAAACAATAGGCAGCCTGAAAGACCTCATTGAGTTTATCAGTGGACGCAGAGTCGCTTGAGGCTTCTGGCGTCGTGAGGGGGCGGTGAAAGATTTGAACCACCCGTCTGACTTTTACATATTGATTTTACTGGAGGAAGACTGAAATGAACCAACAAATCCAAGGAGACCAGATGAAACAAACGACACAGGACAACAAGCAACCAATTAACCCGATCACGGAGTCGGCGCCGGCGGCGCGCAGCGCTTCCGGGAACGGTAAAACAGTGGCCGAGAAATTAAGTAGCGCCACTCACGCCGTGCGCGAACTGGTCGAAGAACGCGGCGCGGAGATGATAGATCAGGCGAAGCGGAAGGCCGGCCAGGTTTATGATCAGGCGAACAAGAGCCTGAATGAACAATACGGAAAGGCGATAGATTATGGTCGTGAGCACCCCGGCAAAATAACCTTGATCGCATTCGGCGTCGGCGTCGGCGTTGGCCTGGTTATAGCGGGTAGTTACGCCACGCCGCACAGCCGACGCCGTCGTATGGTTGAGCCGGTCGTGAACGCGCTGTCAACCATTGCGACTGAGCTGTTTCGTTAGAGTTCTAACTGAGCCGCTCGACGAGAAAGCCGTAGAAGACTCTGTCGTCCGGATTGCCCTCCAAGCGGGTATATCGTCGGTTAGGGCGCCGTCTATCGACCAGCCAATATAGCCCCGATCTCGAAGCTTTTATGGATGACGAACAACCTCACTACATCATTGTGAAACCGAATTGTGAGGGCGAAGAGGGGTCGATCAATCTCCTGGTCGAAGAGCGGAGCCGGGCCGACCGAGGAGCCGGACATCACCTCAAGCTCGAAGCTTATGGCTATCGCTGGTATCGCGTCGGCGGCCTCGATCACATCATCCGCCGTGAAATAGTGTGAAAAGGCCTTCGAGAAGAATCTCTTCTCGAAGGCCTTTTGCGTTAAACACGATTGATGTCCGATGGGTTAGTGCTTTTTCGAAGTCTCAGGCGTCGGGGTGGGTTTCTCCATGGGGGCGCCAGCGGCCTCCCATGCGCTAACGCCGCCGAGCAATGCGACTGCGTCTTTAAATCCCTTCTGCTGCAGTAAGAGCGCCGCACGGGCGCTCGAGTGTTCGGACGGTCAGGAGCAGTAGGCGATGATACGTTTATCTTTCGGCAGGTCTTTGAGATCGCCGGCCTCTAGTTTGGACAACGGAAAATCGAGCGCGCCTTTAATGTGCGCCATCTTGTATGTGTCAGTGCCTCTAACATCAATGATAATTGCCTTGCCATCAGCGATCAGCTTTTTAGCTTCTGCTACGTTGATCCGAGGCATCTTGTCTTCAGCGCTTTGAGGGGGCGGAGGAATTGGAGCGGCCGAGTTCGAGGGCGGTGTGCTCGCCTTGGTCGCGTCAGCAATATCGGTGGCCGCGCCCGACTTCGAGCAGTCAACCGCCGAAATTGTCATAGCCGCGATCAGGGCGCCGCCGCCCAGTTTTAAGATCATCTTCATATGTGTTACCCACTTTGGTTTCTGGTTTTCCTGATAGGCCGGGAGGCGCCCGGCGCAGTTGAATACAAGTTAACAACAGGCTCAAGTCTACACGATACTTTTGCCGATTCACAATCACCAAAATATTCTCCGGACTCCCTACTTGATCTTTCATTATCGCTCGGCGAAGATGCTGGTCTGGAAAATCCTCCTCGTTCTTCAGACCGAATCGTTACTCATCGCCCGGAACGGCTGATTTCACCCCCCCACAAATTTATTGGAATTACCGCGGGTCATTATTGAACGTGTGTAGATGAATCTCAGGATCGCATATAAGACTCTCTCTTTTTGTCTGCTGGCGTGCTCAGTGGGGGCGTGTTCGTCCTGTCAAAACATCGCGCGGAGCGCCGCTCCCGGCGCCTCACCGTCCCCTGTCCCAACACGGAAACTAGAACCCTACATCGCCTATCTGTACGAAGGCGATTTATGGGTGATTCGAAGCGACGGGACGGACCAGCGTATGCTGGCCGCCGCTCCCGAAGGCGAAACTATTCAGGATTTCGTATGGGCCGCGGAGGGCGACAGACTCTTTTTTTCAATCGGGTTGAAAATATTCGAGGTCAATCTTCAGAACGGCAACGTGGCGAGCGCGGGAGAGTTGACGGCCCGCCCGGGATTCGTTATTGATCGTCTGGAAATGGGGCGCGACGGTAAAACGATAGTCATTCAGGCGCTCGGCGCCGACGCGTCGCCTCGATTGTTCGCCCTGACGATCGGCGGGAGAGATTCGCGTGAGTTGACCGTTGACGAATATGCCTCATTGATCAAACAGCGTCCGCCGGTCATTCGCGGCATTGGTGAAATGTCCGTCTCTCCTGACGGCGGGCGGGTGTTGTTCAAAGACGTCGTGGGAGACGGAGAAGAGTTGTTTGTCGCCGACGCGGAGACCGGAGCGCGCATTAAAATCACGAATCTTAATGAGCTGAGCGGGTTTGAAGATTCGGTCCAGGCCGAAGGCGGTCGAAGGGTGATCGAGGCCACCTGGTCTCCCGACGGGCGCTATATTATTTTCAACCCGATGCAGTCGTGCTCTGAGTCAGGGTTGTGCTATGGCCGGCTGTTTCTGGTAGACGCCTGGGGAGGCCAGCAGCTTCAGCTCTCAATCGAGATGATGATAAATCTTCCTGTCGAATGGGCGAGTGACAACAAGCTGCTCGTTTATGACGACGGCAGTAGCGTCGTGGTCTCGGACACCAAAGGTAACCCGAGAGCGCTCGCTGAAGGGCATTATCCCAAATGGCGCCCACAGTCGTGAGGGCGGAACGCCTGTCCCCGGTCGCGGTTAACGCGCTAAACCTGCGATGGTAGAATCGGCCGGGGCGAAAGGAGGATTTAACTGAGATGAGTTTTCCAAGGGCGAGCGGGATCTTGTTGCATCCGACTTCATTGCCGGGGCGATTCGGCATCGGAGACCTGGGAACAGCGGCTTATGAGTTTGTGGATTTTCTTATAGAGACCGGACAGAGTTTATGGCAGGCGCTGCCGCTCGGCCCTACCGGATACGGCGATTCCCCTTACTCGTGTTTCTCAGCCTTCGCGGGAAATCCGCTGCTGGTCAGCCTGGAGCCATTGGTTGAAGACGGATTGCTCGATCCGAGCGACATTGAAAATGCGCCGGAGTTTCCGTCGTCTCGGGTTGATTACGGCCCCGTGATTGAGTGCAAATACGCGCTGCTGAAAAAGGCTCACTCCAACTTCATCGAGAGCGGCTCTGACCGGTTGAAGGACGAATATCTGGCGCTCATAGGGCAGGCGGGCTGGTGGCTGGAAGATTACGCGACATACATGGCGATCAAGGATGCGCACGAAGGCAGGGAGTGGACGAAGTGGGATCCCTTTCTGCGCGACCGCGAAGACAACGCGATGCACTTTTTTCGCGAAAACCATGCGGTCGAGATCAGCGCGCAGAAATTCTACCAATACCTCTTTTTCAAGCAGTGGCTCAGCCTCGCCCGGTACGCTAACGAACACGGCGTTAAGATCATCGGCGACGCCCCGATCTTCGTCGCCCACGACAGCGCTGACATCTGGGCGAACCGCCATCTCTTCTATCTTGACGATGAAGGCGCGCCGACGCTGGTCGCGGGCGTCCCGCCGGATTATTTCAGCCGGACGGGGCAACTGTGGGGCAATCCGATTTACCGGTGGGATGTGATGAAAGAGACCGGGTACCGATGGTGGATAGAACGATTCCGCCAGACGCTGACTATGGTAGACATCCTCCGACTCGATCATTTTCGCGGCTTTGAAAAATACTGGGCCGTCCCGGCGGGAGAAACGACAGCGGTCAATGGCAGGTGGGAGGAGGGGCCGGGCGCTGACTTTTTCAACCATGTCAAAAAAGCGTTCAATGAAGGCGATTTGCCGATCATCGCCGAAGACCTCGGCTACATCACTCCCGAAGTGATAGCTTTGCGCGACCAATTCGGATTTCCGGGAATGCAGGTCCTGCAGTTCGCATTCGGCGCGGACCCGCAGGCCGACGCGTATAAGCCTTATAATTACGTCCCGAACAGCGTCGTCTACACCGGCACGCACGACAACGACACCACTCTCGGCTGGTTCACGAGCGAAGGCGCGGGCTTGAGCACGCGCAGCCACGACGAGGTGAGCGGCGAACGTGATCTGGCCTTGAAGTATCTGGCGACTGACGGCCGCGAGATCAACTGGGATTTCATCCGGCTGGCGCTCGGCTCCGTCGCCAACACCGCGATCATTCCGTTGCAGGATGCGCTGGGGCTGGGCAGCGAAGCCAGGATGAACGTGCCGGCGCGCGAAAGCGGCAACTGGAGCTGGCGTTACACAGCCGATCAATTGACGCCTGAAATCCGGCGCCGTCTCGCCGAGATGACTGATGTCTACGGACGCAACCGCGCTCGATCGAAATAACACTGGCACAGCGCCGCGCGCGCAAGCAAGCGGTCGCCTTCAGTGGCGACCGCTTGCTTGCGCGCGCGGCGCTGTTTCAAGGTCGTTGAAAAATCTTTCAACGAAATTTCAAACGGAGTGTTGTCGGAGGCGGCGCGGGGTTACTTTTAATCCTTTTGATCGGATCAAGCCTGATCAGGCCTGCGCGTACTGCGCAGGCCCTCTCATTCCTACAGGACAAAGTCGGAGCGAATAGCGCGGCGCCAGGCGGCCAGGAGGCGCAAACGCTCGAGTCGGGCCGTTCAATCGAACGCGAAATCTTCGGCGGCCAGTCGCACTCTTACCTGACCACGCTCGACGCCGGAAAGTACCCGCGTGTTCACGTCGAGCAGCAGGGAATTGATATGATGAATTGGCGTCCGTGGCGAAGGGTTGGTCGGGCTGACACGGGGTTTTATGTACGCCGGGGCGGCGCGCGTGCTGGTCAGTTTGTGGGATGTTAACGATCAGGCCACGTCGGAGCTGATGGGCCTTCTCTATCGCGGGATGTTGGGCAAGCGGCGGTTGTCGCCGGCGGCGTTGCGAGAGGCGCAGGTCGCGCTCTGGCGCGAGAAGCGTTGGCGCGCGCCTTGCTACTGGGCCGGGTTCATGCCGCAGGGCGAGCCGCGTTAAGCTAAAAAAAAATCGGCGACGCGCCCAACCCGCGAAAGCCTGGGTCAGGTCGTCACTCGAAGCCTTAGGGCGCGGGTAAACAGCTCCTCTATCTGAACACACCTGGTCATAACCATTTTCTCGATCATTCTTCGCAAGGAGTTCGCCATGCCGCGCCCGCTCGATGGGGCGCGCGACCATCCGGCTGCGAGCGCTTCGATCCTTTGACCCTTTGACCCTTTGTGTTTAAGATACGCCCGCGTCGGAAATGGCCGCGGCGCTTTTCCAAGGCAACTAAGAAATATCGAGACATAAATCGGCGGCCTGAGCCTGAAATTGTCAGACTCAGGCTTTTTTGCGTGCGCGAGCGGAATCACCCAATGCAGACACCGAATCAGCTTTCTCATCCGGCAGACAATATAGTTTCGACAGAACCGCTGGGCGCGATCTACGCTCCTGAAAAGACGCTCTTTCGAGTTTGGGCGCCGACGGCGGGCAAGGTCAGGCTGAATATTTACGACTCCCCGTCGGGCGGCCGTCCGCGGCTGCTGACTATGTCGCGCTATCGTGACGGAACTTGGGGCACGATGCTGCTCGGCGATTGGCGGGGAATCTATTACACCTACACCGCCACCGGACGCGATCCGCGCTTCGACCCCTCGCGCGAACTGATTGACCCGTACGCGCGAGCTGTGACCGCGCACAACGGGCGCTCGATAGTGGTTCACGATGAGACGCCGGTCACAGACCGCCCATCATTCCCGATCTCCGAAGCGATCATTTACGAAATGCACATCCGCGATTTCACGATTGATCCGGATTCGGGAATTCAGCGCCGCGGTAAGTATCTCGGATTGACCGAAGCGAACACGCATCTGACCGGGCGCGGAGACATCGTCACCGGGCTGGATCATCTGGTCGAGATGGGCGTCAACGTGGTCCAATTGCAGCCGATCAGCGAATTCCACAACGACGAATCGAATGATCGCTACGGATGGGGCTACGACACCGTGCATCACAATTCGCCCGACGGGTGGTATGCGACCGAGCGATACGACGCGCGCCGTGTGAGTGAGGTGAAACGGATGATTGACACGCTGCACCGCCATGGGATTCGCGTCACCCTCGACGTGGTCTACAATCACACGTTCGAGGCGATCACGAAACATCGCGTTTACAGCTTCGAGGGTCTGGTTCCGGGTTACTACTACCGGATGAAACCCGACGGCGGTTACTGGAACGGTTCGGGCACGGGCAACGAGTTTCGCACCGAAGCCCCGATGGCGCGACGCTACATCATCGACTCGTTGAAATACTGGGTGAACGAATACGAGGTTGACGGATTCCGCTTCGACTTGCTCGGCCTGATCGATGACGAAACGATCAAAGCGCTCGTCCACGAACTGCGGGCGATTGATCCGAAACTGCTGATTTACGGCGAACCCTGGGCCGGCGGCGCGACGCCGATTCAAATCAATGGCAAGGGGGCGCAGCGCGGCGCCGGGTGGGCGGTCTTCAACGATCATTACCGCGACGCTTTGAAAGGCAACGTCTTCGACGCGCGCGCGACGGGCTTCATCCAATCCGGCTTCAACGTCGAAGAGACCAAGAAGGGCATCCGGGGCGCGGTTGACGATTTCACCGACTCCCCGCTCGAAGCCATCAATTACGTCGAATGCCATGACAATCACACGCTGTGGGATCGTTTGCTGATCAGCACCGCCGACAACGCCACGATCACCGTCGCCGACCGTCGGGCCATGGACAAGCTCGCGGCGGCGATCATCTTCACCTCGCAGGGCATTCCTTTTATTCAATGCGGCCAGGAATTTCTGCGAACCAAAGGCGGTGATCACAACAGCTACGACAAACCGGACGCGGTGAATATGATCCGCTGGCGCGAAAAGGCCGAACAGAGCGACGTGGTCGAATACTACCGCGGCCTGATCGAATTGCGGCGCGCCCATCCGGTCTTCCGCCTCGAGACCGCGGATGAAGCGCGCGGCGCGGTGAAATTTCTAGACGATCAGCTTGGATTGCCAGTCCCGCCAGGCTGTGTCGGGTTTCTGATCGAAGACGTGACCGGGCGCGATGAATGGTCGCGCGCGCTGGTCTTGCTCAACCCGCAGGCTAAAGCCGTGGAGTTTGCAATTCCTGAGGGCGAGTGGAGAATCTTCGGCGACGGCAGGCGCATGTGCAATTCGGAGTTGCGGCAAAGCGCTGCTAAAATTGGAGGCGGACGGGCGTTGGCGCATGCGCGGAGCGCGCTGATTCTCGGAGAACTGAAGAGCGCCAACGGCGAAGACATTTAGAGCGATCAAAGTCAGGACTTCGCTTCAGAGTCGAGTAATCTACGGGATTGATTCATTCGTCAGGCTTGCTTCATTGCGCGATCAGTTCCAGGTCGCCTAGGAAGCGGCGGAAGAGCGCTTCGCCCCGGCGGAGGAGAAGATGGAAATAAGTGAACGCAAGGTCGGTAAAATCACGGTCATCAAAGTTCAAGGCCAGGCGATCATCAATCAGCAGCCCGAGCGTCTATCGCAACTGGCGCGGGAGCGGTTGCAGGCGGGCGACCGTCTGTTCGTGATCAATCTGTCCGATTGCTCTCGGATGGACAGCACGGCGCTGGGCGAATTGGTGAAGTCGCAAAGAATGGTCGCGGATTGCGAGGGGGTGATGAAGTTGGCCGAAGTCCCGCTGAGTTTACGCGGGCTTTTCATCGTGACCAACCTGGTGCAGATACTGGAAATCTTCGACAAGGAGCAACAGGCTATTAACAGTTTCGGCGCGTAACCCCCGGGGGCGCCGCCCGTCCTCGCCCCCTTGCTTCCGGGTTAAGCGTTTGATCGAAGCCTGGCAGGCGAGGACGGGCGGCGCTCCCGGGGAGTTCAACTGATGAGAAAGCTTTCCTTCGTTATCATCATCGCATTCTGTCTGATCTTCGTTCCGTCGCGTTTCGCCGACGAAGGGATGTGGACGTTCGACAACACGCCGCTCAAACAGTGGAAGGAGAAGTACGGGTTCGAACCTTCGCGCGAATGGCTCGATCGCCTCTTTCGGCGGCGATTACGATAACTTCACTTTTCCACGCCACGATCTCGACATCACATTCTTTCGCGTCTACGAACAAGGGCGGCCGGCGAAGATCGAACATTATTTAAAATGGGCCTCGAAAGACGTCGGCGACGGCGAGCTTGTGATCGTCCCCGGGTTTCCCGGTTCGACCGCGCGTTTGCTGACCTTGGCGCAACTGCGTTACCAACGCGATTTCGGAAACCCGCTGCAGATGCGGGTGTGGACTTCACGCGGCGGGGCGTTGAAGCGTTACTCGACTCGCGGCGCCGAGCAACATCGCCAGGCCTCGCAGGCGATCCGCAGTCTGGAGAATTCGATCAAGCGCCTTACGGGGCAGCAGGCGGGACTGGAAAATCCGCGCATCTTCAAGAAGAAGGAAGACGAAGAAGCCGCGCTCAGAAAAGCCGTCGCGTCGAAGCCCGAATGGCGGAGGGCTTACAGCGACGCCTGGACGACGATCGAGAAGGCATATGACGCTCTACCCGCGATGTCGAAGCGGATCGCTTTCTCGAATCTTACCGCTTCGCGACTTGGAACGATCGCATCATCCTTCGTGCGGTACGCTGAAGAGATTCGCAAACCGAACGATCAGCGCTACGAGGAGTTCCGCGACAATCGCCTCGAATCTCTGAAGCGCAACCTGCTTTCGCCCGCGCCGATCTACCCTGAAATGGAGAACGAGGTTCTTGCGGCGTGGCTTGATGAGGCGCTGCGGGCGATCGGCGCAGGCGACCCCTTCGTTCGCGCGACAATTGGCGGTTCGGCCCCCGCCGAGGTCGCCAAACGCGTGATCGGCGGGACGAAGCTTCATGACGTCGCGTTTCGCAAGGCGTTGTTTGACGGCGGCGCTGACGCCATTACCAAATCCGATGACCCGCTCGTCGCGCTCGCGCGCAAGGTCG
>Ga0126383_10002343_pt1 | contig 12206 bp, 9 predicted proteins | sample PanSoiMetPlot_35_FD_96882 | JGI IMG/M metagenome (GOLD analysis project Ga0126383, IMG submission 96882) | Tropical forest soil microbial communities from Panama - MetaG Plot_35 | ecosystem: Environmental > Terrestrial > Soil > Tropical forest > Bulk soil | place: Panama | collected 2016-02-17
CCGGAGGCCATCACGTTTCGGCTCCGGCCGCAAGCCTGCTCCACGGACGCGAATCATCCGGAGAGCGAGGAGTCGGGCCCGATCTTTTCTTCCGGAGGCGAATCGAGCCGGTCGAGGGCGCCGGCGGCGATGGCCTCCCGAATCTGCTTCATCCAGTCGAGGTAGAAGAAGACGTTGTGGAGCGAAAGCAGCATGGGCGCTGAAAAATCCTTCGACACGAAGAGGTGCCGCAGGTAGGCGCGCGTGTGGCGGCGGCAGACCGGGCAGCCGCAGCGCGCGTCGAGCGGCTCGAAATCCGACTTGAATCGCTCGTGCTTGATCGTGACTTCCCCCTCGCGCGTGTAGGCGTGGCCCATCCGCCCGTTGCGGGTCGGCAAAACGCAGTCGAAGAGGTCGATGCCGGCCTTCACCGACGCGAGCAGGTCCGCCGGAGTACCGACGCCCATCAGATAACGCGGCTTCTGCTCCGGCAGGAGCGCGGCGCCGAAGGCGGTGATGGCGCGGATCGCCTCCTTGGACTCCCCCACCGCGATGCCTCCCACCGCGTAGCCGGGAAAATCGAGATCCAGGAGAGGCTCCGCGCACCGACGGCGTAGCTCCTCGAACGTGCCGCCCTGGAGGATGCCGAAGAGCAGGCCCGGTCCCCGGTAGGCCCGGCGCGAGCGCTCCGCCCAGGCCACGGTCAGGCGGCAGGCCTCTTCGATTTCCCGGCGCTCGGCGGGCAAGGGCGGGCACACGTCCAGCGCCATCGCGATATCCACGCCGAACGCGGTCTGGAGCTCCATGGCCAGCTCCGGGGTCAGGAAGTGCCGGGACCCGTCTTCCGGGTCGCGGAATTCGACGCCGTCGTCGTTCAAGCGGCGGCGCGAGGCGAGACTCATGACCTGGAATCCGCCGGAATCGGTCAGGATCCCCCGGGCCCACCCCAGGAACGCGTGCAGGCCGCCGGCGCGGCGGATGATCTCCACACCGGGCCGCGCCATCAGGTGGTAGGTGTTGGCCAGGACGGCCTGGCAGCCCCACTCCTCCAAACGGTCGAACTCGACACCCTTGACCGCTCCGCGCGTGCCGACCGGCAGGAAGCAGGGGGTTTCCACCTCGGCGTGTGCGGTGGACAGGATTCCGCGGCGGGCGGAAGACCCGGGATCGCGGGCGAGAAGGCGAAACGGCGGCACGTCGCTCAGTCCCTCGGCTCAGTCCTTCCAGCTCCCCCTCACCATCTCACCCTGGCATCGAGCGCCGCTCCCTCGTCTCTTCGATTGGTTGAAGAGAGCGAAAGCCCGCTTTCGGGCGAGAAGATCACGGCGGCGTTGACGGAGATCATTTTCGTTCCGAAGCCGAAGCCCGCGGAATAGGCCCAATGGGGATCCGGCGCTTCGAAGTCGTAAAACGCGCCGGTCCGGAACGCGAAGAGAGGGATCTTGACCTCGACTCCCGCGGAGAGCTGGCGGCTGCGCCCGCCGGGGATGAGCGTATCAGTCGCCCGCAGATCGTAGTCCACCGCGACGGTCAGGGCGCCGATCGGTTCCACCGCGGCGCCGGCGCGAAAAGTTCGCGGGAGGCGGATCACGCCCGGCGAGCCGATGAGAGCGGGATCCTTCGGATCCTGAGCCACGGTGAACTCCGGCTCGTTGATGGCCGTCGACACCAGCCCGACCCGGGCCTTGCCCAGGATGTTCACCATCGCGCCCAGATCGAAGGTGAACTTGCTCGTGTTCCGTGGATTCTGCTTGAGGGCGTCCCGGGCCAGGCCGACCGGGTCCGAGCCCCCCACGTCGAAGACGCTCTGGCGAAAGTAGTACGTCCGCCCATCGACGTAGCGGGCCGTCGCTCCGACCAGAAGGACCTTTTCGAAAAACGATCGGGCATAGGACAGCCGCACCTCCCGGGCCTCGAGCCCGGCCGAGGCGATTCCGGTCTGATTGAAAGGAAGGCTGTGATCGGGATCGTTTCCGGGCGCGACGTGGACGAGATCGACGAGGGGATAGACGCCGGCGTAGGCCAGGTCGTCGATCGCCAGGGCCAGGCCGCTCTTGCCGAAGACGAGCCCGGCCACTCCCGAGCCGACGACGCCCGTTCCGGGCTGGGCCAGGACCTGAAGATCGCGCACCGCGCGCGACAGCTCGTCGAGGTCCCCCGCGCGGATGGCGTCCAGATCGATCTTGGAGAGGCTGTCGACCGCCGAGGTGAAATCGTTGCGGTTGGTGGCCAGGCCGCCGCCGAAGAGCTCGAGATCCAGCCGCTCGTCGCGTGCGAGGCCGGCCGGATTGGTCCACACCGCCGTGCCGTCGTCGGCCACGGCGGTCGCCGCGCCCGCCATCCCCGCCAAGCGCGGACCCACCATCGGGGCCTGGGCCACCAGACTCGCTGCAGGAAGGAAAACGACGCCCAGAAGCACGGCAGCCGCAGGCGGGACCAACAGGCGTCGCGTCAACGCGAGGATGTTAACGCAACGCGCCTCCACCACTCCAGTCAATCCACCGTTTACAATATATATATTGTACGCAACCCTCGCCGGCCTCGGTCGGGGCCCTTCGCAACGCGACCAAGTTTCGCGAACTGGATTCGCGAAACGACTCGCGTTGCGGGAGCCGGAGCGGAGCTTCGGGATCAGGCGCCCGGTCGAGGCCGCATCCGGCCGAGCCGGACGCCGGTGCGCGCACCAGCGCGCAGATCCCGAAGCGCAGCTCCGGCGACGTTACGTCAGGGTCCGCCCCGCCAGGCGCTCCAGGACCGCCACCGGAGCCCACTGCGGGAACATCAGCGAGTCGCGAGAGACCAGGAACGTCTGCTCGAGGGCAAACTGGCCGGAGAGAACCGAATGCGTGACCATGTCGGTGAAAACCATCCATGTCGCGCCGGGTGCGAACTCGGTGCGCTCGGCCCGCGCCGACTCCTGGTACGAGTCGTTCTCCTTGAGGTAGTTGTGGAAGCGGTGCATGAACTCGTCGTAGGGGGGACGAACCCGCACCGGCGCCCCGATGGACCGCGCCGCGGCGAGGATCGCCTGACCGATTCCCGGACGGGTCGCGCGGGCGAGGAGGCCCGACGGGGCCGCGAAGCGCTCGGCGAGCTCCGGAAATGTCTCGCCCGTGCGCCAGACGCGCGGCGCCTCGGGATTCACATTGGTGAAGACGCGGAGAATGCGGTCTCCGCGCGTCGGGCGAGTTGGAAAGGAATCGACATGGAGCAGATCGTTGCGGGCGTGGCGCGACAGTTTTCGCCCGGCTTCTTCCTGAGGCCGGAAACTGGCGTAATCGACGCGCCAGCGCGCGGCGTAGCGGGGCAGGAGCTCCGCCGTGAAGGACACCACCCGCCGCGAATACCCGCCGAGCACCTCACGGAGCTGCTCCCCGTCCTCGGCGTTCTGGCGCGCCACCCCGGTGACGCGGTCCGCGGCCGGCCGGTAGGCGATGTTCTTGTGGTAGCCGGCCTCCGTCTGCCGGCGCCGGATCAGGAAGGCGCGCTCCGCCGCCGACAGGTCGAACGGCGTCTCCCGAAAAAGCAGGATGTTCCCCTCCTCGAGGACCCTGCAACAGTCGGCTTCCCGCGCCGCCGGATCCGAGGAGAGAGTCTGGCTGCCGACGACTGACATATCGGGCGCAAGTCTAGCCCGGATTGTTCACCGGCACCCGGCCGAAAGGCCCCGCAGGCGCAAGCTGTTGACCCTTGAAAATGTGCGTGCTAGGTTTGGCCGCCTTTCGGGGGTGCGATGCCGGATCTCGGGAAAAAATTCGAGTGTTTCAGCTGCGGAACCAAGTTCTACAACCTCGGGAGACCCGAGGCGATCTGCCCCAAGTGCGGCGCGAATCAGAAGGACGCGCGATCCGATGAGTCCCCCCCGCCGGCGCCGCGTCCTCCCCGCCGCTCCATCCTGATGGAGCCGATTCCCGATGAGAGCTCGGAATTCGAAGAGGGCGGCGGTGGCGGCACCGAAGAGGAAGAACGGGAAGGCGACGAGGACGAGCTCGGAGAAGAGGAAGGGGGCGAGGAGAAGGAGGAAGAAGAGGAGTTTTGAGCGCCCGCGCGGCGGCCGCGTTCTCCTCGGCCTCGGCTCCAACCTCGGCAATCGCCTCCGCCACATCCGCTCCGCCATGGAGCAGATTGCCCGCATCGCCCCCATCCGGCGCGTCTCTTCGCTGTATCTCTCGGATCCTGTCGGCCACTCCGACCAGCCCGACTTTTACAATCTCGTAGCGGAGATCTCGTGGCACGGGTCTCCGGAGGAGCTTCTCGCCGCGGTCCAGGGGATCGAGCGTCGCGTGGGGCGCAAGCCCACCTTTCGCTTCGGCCCGCGAGAGATCGACATCGATATTCTCGACTTCGCAGGCCTCGTCCGCGACGCTCCCGGCCTCTCTCTTCCGCATCCGCGCATGGCGACCCGCCGGTTCGTGCTCGAGCCCCTGGCGGAGATCGCTCCGCGCTGGCGCCACCCGGAGAGCGGCAGGAGACCGCAAGAGCTTCTGGAGAATCTGCCGGCCCGGCCGGGAGCTCGCCGTCTCTCCGTCACCTCTTCCAGAGCGCGAGGTTTCGCTTCGCGTCGTCCTGCACGTGAAGCTCCTCGACGAGGTGATCGGGAGAGGGCGGAGTCGCCAGGACCTCCTCCTCCAGGCGTGCCGCTTCCTCCTTCTCGGAAACCGAACCGCGGGCGAGGGCCTCGGCCAGGAAATGCCGGTTGATCGGGTTGCGGGGCGCGACGGCGACGGCCCGTCGCAGATTGGCCAGCGCCTCCGCGCGCGAAACCCACCAGGTCACGAACGGAATCTTCGGGGCCTCGTCGTGGAGGCGGCCCAGAATCCGATAGCCGCCGCCTTCCTCGAATTCGGGATCGAGGGCGATCAGGAGTTGCGCGATGTCGCGAATACGGCTTGCCGCGCCCATTCGAGCGGCTTCGACCTTGCCGACCGACAGGGCCCACTGACCCCAGGCCACCGAGCCCCAGAAGAGAACCGGCGCGGCGTCGCTGTCCGACCGCAACGCGGGCGCCGCGGAGATCGGAGGCAGTCCGCCCTTGTGCGCCGACCCTGACCGGCGGTCCACGATCGCGAAGGCCTCCTCGGAGATGCGCCGGGCCTCTTCGTAGATCGACCGGCGCTCCGTCGGCTCGATCGCCGTATAGGCCCCTCGAAAATAGAGCGCGCGGGCGAGCTTCCAGCGCGCCTCGGCCTCGTCGGGCGAACGGGCGGCCGCCTCGTAGGACGAGACCGCTCCCAGAATCTCTGCGGAATCCGCGGACCCTCCGGCATGCCCTTCCTGGCGCTTCTCGTAATGGGCGTCGCCTTGGGCAACCTGAGAGCGCGTCGAAGAGGGCTCCAGACTCGCGCCGTCCGTTCGGGGAACCTGTCCGACCGCCGGCTGAGAGATCAGGACGGCCAGGACGGCCTGCAGTAATAATCCCGTTCGCGCGCGCACGCCGGGAGTCTAGCCCCGACGCCGCGGCTCGTGAATGACGGTACACTCTCGACCGGAGGATCCCATGTCCGACGTGAAGCCCGTTTCGCTCCAGGTGACGATCGATGACGCCACGGCGCAGGGGCACTACGTGAATTTCGCCAACATCTTGCACAACCCGACCGAATTCGTCATCGACTTCGGCCGCATGGTGCCCGGGCGCACCGACGTGAAGGTCCTTGCCCGCGTGCTCATGACGCCGTTTCACGCGAAACAGCTCGCCCGGGCCCTGCAGCAGAACCTCGAGATTTACGAGAAGAACTACGGCGAGATCCGTGCGGAGTTCCCAACTCCGCTGGCAGGAGGCACGGACACCGCCAACTGACCGTCGCCTCCGCTGCGCTTCGCGATCTGCCCGCGGGTGCGGGCACCGGACCGCGGCTCGCCCAAAGGGGCTCGACCGCGATCCTGATCGCGAAGCTCCGCTCCGGCTCCCGCGTCGCGAGTCGTTTCGCGGATCCAGTCCGCGAAACTTGGTCGCGCCGCGAGGGGCACCAGAGAACCGCTCCTTAGGAAGAGAGCGCCTGGGGCTTGAGAAGCACGCCGCCGCCGATCACCGTGTCCCCGTCGTAGAAAACGCAGGACTGGCCCGGAGCGACCGCGCGCACCGGCTCGTCGAACAACACGTGCGCGGTCCCGCCGGGCTCGCAAACGACGGTGGCCGGCGCCTCCGCGGCCCGGTGCCGCACGCGGACGCCGGCGCGGAAGGTCTCGCCGGGAACGCCGGACGGAAAACGCAGGGAGCCGACTTGCGCCTCGCGGGCGCCGAGCTCGGAGACCGGTCCCACGACCACGCGATTGGCGGCCGCGTCGATGGAAAGGACGTAGAGCCGCTCGCGCGCGGCCAGGCCCAGCCCGCGCCTCTGGCCTACGGTGAAACGGAAGTAGCCGGAATGGGTGCCCAGCCGGCGGCGGGACGAGTCCTCCAGCGGGCCTGACTCCACGGGCAGAGTCCCGCCGAAATGAACCGCCTGCCGGCCGACGAAATCGCCGGCGCGCTCCCCGGGAGGAACGAAGCAAATTTCCTGACTCTCTTCCTTATCCGCGTTGGGCAGCCGTGCGCGCCGGGCGAGCGCACGCACGTCGGACTTGGAGAGCTCCCCCACCGGGAAATGAGCGGCCGCGAGCTGATCGGCCGTCAGGTCGTAGAGGAAGTAGGACTGGTCCTTGTCGCGATGGGCTGCCTTCTTCAGGACAGGACGCCCCGAGGAGTCCCTCACGATGCGCGCGTAGTGGCCGGTGGCGACCCCGTCGCATCCCATGGCGCGGGCGCGCTCCCAGAGCGTGGCGAACTTGACCCGGGCGTTGCAGGCAGAGCAGGGGATGGGCGTCTCTCCCCGAAGGTATCCGGCCACGAAGGGCGCCACGACCTCGCGGCGAAACTCGTCCTGGAGGTTCAGAACGTAGTGCGGAATGTCCAGGGTCCAGGCCGCGCGTCGGGCGTCCGCGAGATCGTCGAGCGTGCAGCAGCGGCCCGTGCGGCCCGGCTCGCCGGAGTGATCCCAGAGCTGCATGGACAGGCCGATGACCTCGTGCGCTTGCTGCTTGAGCAGGAGCGCGGCGACCGAGGAGTCGACCCCGCCGGACATGGCGACGGCGATGCGCATGAAAGAAAGCTATCAGCTTTCAGCTATCAGCTATCAGCTATCAGCTATCAGCTATCAGCTATCAGCCAGAAGTTGCGGCAACGTCGCCGTCCCGGCTGCAAGCTGCAAGCTACGCACGCTGCGTGACGATCAACATCAGCGTCGAGCCGCCGATGGAGAACTCACCCTGATTCTCGATGCCCGTCTCCTTGACCGGCTCGTCTCCCATGAACGTGCCGTTGGTCGAGCCGAGGTCGACCAGGGTGACCTTCTCGCCGGCGATTTCCAGGGCGGCATGCTGGCGAGAGATCTCCGGGTCGTCGACGTTGATGTCGGCGTCGTGCCGGCCGATGACCACCCGCGGCTTCTCGATCGGAAAGATTTTTCCCGCCTCCGGTCCGGCGATCACCGCCAGGGACAGCTTGGCCGAGACCGGGAGCTTGAGCTCGGCGGACGGAGATCGGCGCGGCGAAGCTGCAGTGGGAACCTTGCGGACCGGTTCCATGGGGCGTCCTCCGCCGTCTCCCAGACGCAGGATCGTTTCGTCGGGCGCTCCCTCGCCGGTCGCGTCGGAGGAATTCGGGTTGTAGATCTCGAAGACCGAGAGACACTTCGTGCAGCGGACCTTCTTGGACGACCTCCCCTGAAAGCGGGACTCGTCGTACTTGTAGCGGGCGTAGCAGCGATCGCAGGCGATGATCATCGCGAGGCGACCTCCGCCAGGGGCCGCGAACCCGCGCAAGCGCCGCGCGCCGTGGCCACCAGGTCCGGGAGCATCTCGGAAACACGCGCGAGCTCCTCGCGGGTGGTGCGCCGCGACAACGAGAAGCGGACCACGCCCCGCGCGGCTTCGGCGGGAATCCCGAGCGAGAGGATGGCCGGGGAGGGAGACAGGGTGCCGCTCGAGCAGGCGCTGCCCACGGAGACGGCCACGCCCGCGAGGTCGAGCGCAATGAGAAGGGCGTCTCCGGCCACGCCCTCAAAGAGGATAGCGGCGGTGTTGGGGAGCCGGGGCGCCGTCTGGCCTATCACGCGCGCCCCGGAGACGCGGGAGAGGACCGCGCGCTCGAAGTCGTCTCGGAGGGCGGCGATCTCCGGCGCCTCGCGGCTGACCCGCCTCCGAGCCAGACGCGCCGCGGCTCCGAATCCCACGATGCCCACGGTGTTCTCGGTGCCCGGGCGAACGCCCTTCTCCTGCCCTCCCCCCGCCGCGAGCGGATCGATCCGCACGCCGCGCCGGACGAAGAGAGCTCCCACGCCCTTGGGGCCGTGGAGCTTGTGCGCGGAAAACGAAGCGAGGTCGGCATTCCAGGCGCGCAGGTCGACCGGAATGCGCCCCACCGCCTGCACCGCGTCGGTGTGGAAGAGAGCTCCCTGCCGGTGTGCGGCTGCGGCGGCTTCGGCCACCGGGAAGACGCCGCCGTATTCGTTGTTGGCGGCCATCACCGAGACGAGCGCCGTGTCCCCGCCGATCGCCGCCGAGAGGCATTCGGGATCGAGAGCGCCGGAAGGCCCGGGCGCCACGCGCGAGGTTTCCAATCCCGCCCGGCCCGCCGCGAGGTCCGCGGGCCCGCGGACCGATGGATGCTCGGCCGCCGTCGTCACCACGCGGCCCGGCCGAGGGGCGGTGGCGCCGAGGATCGCGAGCGCGTTGGCCTCGGTCCCTCCGGAGGTGAAGAAGATCTCGTCGGACCGGGCGCCGACCAGGGCAGCCACGTCCTCCCGGGCCTCTTCCACGGCGCGGCGCGCCCGGCGCCCCGGGGCATGAAGAGAGGACGGATTGCCGTAGAGCGCCGATGCCTCGTTCATCGCCGCGGCAACCTCCGCATCCAATTCCGTGGATGCGTTGTTGTCGAGGTAGATCATGTCTTCAATTGCCCGGATTTGGAGGCCCTCCGTCGAGCCCGCCCCGCCTGGAGATTATCCTCCCGATCGACATCCACGTAAAACTTCACTGAAGGAATAGTCCTTCGAAACTGGGGCGTTAAGATCGATGCTCGGATGAAGGCGAGACCCGGATCCTCGCTTCTTTTTGCGGCCTTCCTGATGATCGGCGCGGCCGCCTACGGGAAGGGCGCGCCCGCCTCGAATTCGAGCCTCCCCAGGTTGAGCTCCAAGGAGACGGCGCAGCGTCTCGCCGCCCTCCCCGAAGACGACCGGAAATGGCTGACGGATTACGTCGCGCCGATCATCCTCCCGGAGGAGCAGAACCTCTTCCTGCAGCTCACCCAGCCCTATCAGCGCGAGATGTTCAAAAAAGAGTTCTGGGCCCGGCGGGAGGGCCCGGGATTGCCGGCCCCGTTGGGGCCCGGCTACGAAGCGCGCTACCAGGGCTTTCGGGACGCGGCTGCGACTCAGTACGACGGAATCAACAGCGACGCCGGACGCATGGTCGTCCGACAAGGCGAACCGGCTTCGGTGCAGGAGCTGACCGAGTGCTCGGAGGTCTACAAACAGGCGGAGGTCTGGACGTACCCGAGCCCGGGAGGCGGATCGGGCGTGATCCGCCACCTCTTCTATCGGCCCAGCTTCGGAGGAACTCGCAGGCTGTGGCGGCCGGGCGACTCGGGGATCTTCCAAATCGCCTCGTGCCTGAGCTCCTTCGAGCAGGCCTGCGCGACCACGCCCGGCGGAGCGCCGCCGAAATCCTCGGAGATGTGTCCGCTGCAGGCCGTGCCCCGAACCTGCTCTCAGGCCTGCGCGGTCGCGCAGGTGGCCGAAGACGTGCGCGGCCGCGGCGCGGCCTCGGAGACAGCTCTGATCGCCTTCGCGCCGAAGCTCTCGACGGAGGGTCTCGAAGGTCTCTGGCAGCGGCTGGCCAGCGCTGCGGATCCGGAAGCCAAGCCAATCGCCGCTTCGAACCAGTCGGACTCGGCGCATCTGGTCAAGGCATCGAACGTCCAGACAGCGCCGGCTGCCGCCGCACCCGCGCAGAACGCGCCGCCGGCCGCCCCCGCCAAACCGATGTCGGAATCCGAGCGAATCAAGGCGCTCCCCGACGACGAGCGCCAGTGGCTGACCGAGTTCGTGGCGCCGATCATCCTGCCCCAGGAGAAGAAGGTCTACCTCGAGCTCACAGAGCCATACCAGCGCGAGCAGTTCAAGCAGGCCTTCTGGGAACGCCGCGAGCAGGCGAACCTTCCTCCGCCGCTCGGTCCCGGTTACCGATACCGCTACCAGGAGCTGCGGCAGCTGGCGGACGACCAGTACGACGGCTGGACCCACGACGCCGGGCGCATTGTCCTGCTTCACGGCGAGCCGGCGGAAATCTTCAAGCCTCCGCCGTGCGGTGAGACCTTCCGCGACCTGGAGATCTGGACCTACAACAATCTCGGCAACAGCGGGCGCACGACGGAACGGTTCATGTTCTACCGCCCTCAGCCCACGCTGCCGCGGAAGCTGTGGAATGTCAGCACGCGCAACGAGGACGTCTTCCTCCCCAGTGCCTGCCGCAAGAACTTCGACGAGCTGGCCAGGGACTGCCGGCCGACCCAGGGTGACCGGTGCGGGATGTGCCAGGACAACTGCACGGTTTACCAGGTCTATAACGAGGTCCGCGCACGTCAGGGCAATGGCGCGGGCGCCGGCCTCGACGAGGCCCAGCTCTTCAAGCTGCCCGATGTCTCCGTCGAGGGAATCGAGCAGATGAAGGACAAGTGGGCCACGACCTCCGACGCGAAGGCCAAGAAGATCAACGTCGAGGGTCCGGGCAGCGCCGCGCCCTCCACCTCCACGGCGCAGGGCGGCAAGCCCGGCACGCCAGCTCCGGTGCACCGCAAGCTCTCGCGCAAGGAGATCAAGGAGCTCACCGAGAAGCTGGAGCCGAAGTACAAAGAGTTTCTCCAGCTGGTGGACATGATCATCGCGCCCGAGGAGCGGGAGGTCTTTCTGGAGATCAACGACAATTACCAGAGAGACCACTTCATCGACCAGTTCTGGAAACGCCGCTCTCTCGACGCTCAGGGGCTACGCACCGACTTCCGGCAGGTCTATACCGATCGCGTCCACGCGGCCCTGGACCAGTTCAAGAATCTCAACAGCGACCGGGCCAGGGTCTTCGTCTTGAACGGCCCGCCCGACGCGGTGATCCCCATAGACTGCGAAGACGTGTTCGTCCCCATCCAGATCTGGTTCTACGAGCACATGGAGTCGTTGAAGAGCAAGGTCTACCTCATCTTCTACAAGCCGATGGGGATGGGCGAGTACAAGCTCTGGCAGCCGCTGGACGGCGCGGGGATTTTGGAGGTCGGAAACGCGGGCGGCGGCCTGGCGGCAACCGGCGGGCACCACGTGGATCCCACCCGCTGCTCGGAATGGCGGACCATCCAGCAGGCCATCAGCTACACCCAGGCGGCCATGGGCTCGGGGCCGCTGTCCATGATCGGTTTCTCCAAGATCTTTCAGCCCCCGACGGTCGAAACCGAAGGCGTGGACCAGATCCTCTCGATGACGACGGATATCTCGGCCGGTTCGACCTCCGTGGGCGTCACCAAGCTCGTCCGCTTCCCCGAGCAGCGGGCCAACAAGATCGGGGTGGACCTGTCACTCCTGGTGCCCAAGACGGACCTGAAGTCGCGGGACATGGGCGAGGAGCACTTCTACAACGTCGACGTGATCGGCGAAGTGGTCAAGGACGACCGGCTGATCGACAACTTCAAGTACCGGTTCGACGTCCCTGTCGACGAAGTCAACGCCGACAAGATCCCGCTGACGGTGCGGCGCTACCTCTACCCCGGAGAGTACAAGCTGATCCTCAAGATCTCCGACGGCAACCAGCGGGCGGAAGGGCGGATCACCGACGCGCTCAAGGTGCCCGAGCAGCCCGACGCGCCTCCGCCGATGGAGGCGGCCGCGCGGGCGCAGGTCCGGGGAACGCTCGAAAAAGCGAAGGAGGCCGGATTCCTCCCCGCCGCCATCAGCCTCCTGCCGGTGGCCAAGGAGATCGTGACCGGCCTCCAGCGCTTCGAGACCAAGGTGGCGACGGGCGTCCTGGCCGTCGACTTCTACCTGAACGGAACCAAGGTGATGACCAAGACCCGCCCGCCCTTCGAGGCGGACTTGAATCTCGGCCCCCTCCCCCGCAGACAGATCATCCGTGTGGTGGCCTTCGGCGAGTCGGGGCGGGCGGTTGGCGAGGACGAATACACCATCAATGAGGGGAGGGAAGTC
>Ga0126383_10002344_pt1 | contig 12206 bp, 7 predicted proteins | sample PanSoiMetPlot_35_FD_96882 | JGI IMG/M metagenome (GOLD analysis project Ga0126383, IMG submission 96882) | Tropical forest soil microbial communities from Panama - MetaG Plot_35 | ecosystem: Environmental > Terrestrial > Soil > Tropical forest > Bulk soil | place: Panama | collected 2016-02-17
CTCCCCGCGGATCACCACTGAAACTGACGAGGGCGCGATCGCCTCCAGCTTGTCGAATTCCTCGCCCAGTGAGGGCACGAGGGTGGCAAGGCCGTCTGCCACCTCACGCAGCCCTTCGGCCGACACGAGCGCAGGTCCCTTGGCCGGACCGCCGAGGGCCGAGCGAAAGAAAAAGAAGGAGTGGCCCAGCTCGATCAGATCGCCGTCGGAAAGCTCCGCACGGTCGGTCCACTGGCCGTTGACCAGCGTTCCATTCTTCGACTTCGCATCCTCGATCACCCAGGATCCCAGGACACGGCGAAGCACGGCGTGAGACGAGGACATCCAGGAGTCTGGAATTCTCAGCGCCAGCTGCCCCCCGCTCAGCTGCTCTACCCGCACACCTGAAGCTTCCGAGCTGCGGCCAATTTCCACGGACTCCACCTCATCCAGGGACAAGCGCCCGCTCGGGGTAAGGGGCAACTCACATTGAAATGCGAAGAAGAGGCACGGGTGGACGCCCGAGGCAGGAGAAGGTTTGACGTGACGGGATAGGGTCGCCCCTTGCGAACCGATGGAGTTTCCCATCTCAGCCGCTCCTTCATCCGGGCGCTTTCGATTTGCAGAATCTGCGTGTCAACTCGAAGCGACCCCGAAGGGATTCGAACCCTATTTCGGCGATTAAATCAAACATCCAACAGCGCACGCCTCTCGGCTGGTTCGCTTTGCTGGACCTTGGATTTGACAGGTAACCACGAACAGCCTGGCGGCGTTAGCGCCGAAGTGCAAGAAGTAAGCAGTCTGCGATTTCGCTGGGAGAAGACGATGCCGCGTGACGAAAAGGTCGAAGCACCGGGTCCGGCGGCGTTGCGCCTGATCGCGACTGGAGCGATGGCGCGGACCACCGGCTCGCCGCTGACGGAGGGAAACGGCGTTCGCATCCTGCACGACGCGCCGGAGAATTACCCTGCATGGGAAAAGGCGATCGCATCTGCGCGCAAGACGGTGCACATGGAGATGTACATCTTTCGCGCCGACGAATGGGGCAGCAGGTTCGCTGCGCTGCTGGCCGAGCGCGCCGCCGCCGGCGTGAAGGTGCGGGTGCTTTGCGACTGGTTCGGCTCGTGGTCCACTCCTCGCCGGCTCTTTCGCCCATTGCAAGACCATGGCGGCGTAGTCCGTTACTCCAACCCCCTGCATCCCACGAACCCACTCGCGGCGCTGCGGCGCAATCACCGCAAAGTGATCTGTGTCGACGGTTCAGTGGCGTTCATCTCGGGCCTGTGCATCGCGGATCCTTGGATGGGCAACCCGGCCCGCGGTATTCCGCCATGGCGCGACACAGGCGTCGAGCTGCGAGGACCAGCGGTCGCGCACGCGGAGGAGGCCTTCGCTCGCTCTTGGCGCGACTTCGGCGGCGCGGTGGACGACGACGAGCTGCCGGCCCGCGAAGCGATCGCCGCGGCGGGCAACCACGGGGTGCGCGTGATCGCCTCCACGCCGGAGACGGCCAGGCTCCTTCGAGTGGACCTTTTGGTCGCCGCGATCGCGCGACAACGGCTGTGGCTGACGGATGCGTATTTCATCGGGAACGTCCCTTATTTGCAGGCGCTGCGGTACGCGGCTGCAGACGGCGTAGACGTTCGGTTACTGCTGCCTTCCCGGAGTGACATCCGGTGGATCGCTGCAGCATCGAGGAGGCGCTACCGGTTCCTTCTCGAGGCCGGGGTCCGGATTTTCGAGTGGCGCGGCCCGATGCTGCACGCCAAAACCGCCGTCGCCGACGGCCTGTGGACGCGCATCGGATCGACCAATCTCAACGCCGGCAGCTGGATGAACAACTGGGAGATGGACGTCAGCATCGAGGATGCGCCCATTGCGCGCGAGATGGAGGCACAATACGAGGACGACCTCCAAAACGCCGACGAGATCGTGCGCTCGAACGGCGCCTTGGTGGTGCGCCTGCGGCCGGCACCAAAGCCTCTGAACAAGGGCATGGGCCGGGGCAGCATGCCCACCGGCACGGGCAGCGGCGGCCAGCTGCTGAGCGGGGTCGGCAGCCTCGGCAGCGCGGTCGGCGCGGCGGTCACGGGGCGCCGTCCGCTGGAGCACTTCGAGCGCGCGCCGCTGATCGGCGCTGGCGCAATCCTCCTGCTCGTCGCCGCGGTTGGATTCTGGCAGCCACAGGTCATCACCTGGCCGATTGGAATCGTTCTCGCGCTGCTCGGGCTGCACCTCGTGAGCCGAGGCATCCACGCGTGGTTGCAGGGTCGACCGAGGCCACAAGACTAAACGTACGGCGGCGAGCCTCTGTCTCACCTCGGAGCTTTGAGTTGCGGCGTCTCTAAGGTTCACCCAACCTGATGCGTGCGCCGCTCGAAATTGTGGGCGATCGAGTCGATTCGACATTCTGGAGTGTAGACTTGCCCCCTTCCAGCAACCCACGGGCATCGACAATGCCGAAGAGTTGGATCAGCGTCGCGACGAGCCCGGTCCAGCCGGTTTGGTGCGACGCCCCGATGCCGGCACCGTTGTCGCCGTGGAAGTATTCGAAGAAGAGAATCAGGTCGCGCCAGTGCCGGTCGGTCTGGAACTTCTCCGTGCCCCCGTACACGGGGCGCCGACCGCGCTCGTCGCGTAGGAAGATGCGCGTAAGGCGCACGGCGATCTCTTTCGCCACTTCGAAGAGGTTCATCCTCCGCCCCGAGCCGGTCGGGCACTCGACGCGGAACGAGTCGCCGTAGAACGTGTAGAAGTGCAGCAGTGCGCGAATCAAAAGCGCGTTGACTGGCATCCAGATCGGCCCGCGCCAGTTCGAGTTGCCGCCGAACATCCCGGTGTCGGACTCGGCCGGGAGGTAGGAGACTCGGAATTCCTGTCCGTGCACCCGAAAGACGAACGGATGCTTGAGGTGGTGGCGCGAGAGCGCGCGGATCCCATAGGGGCTCAGGAATTCGTTCTCATCCAGCATCCGAGTGAGGATCCGGCGGAGCCGTTCCGTCGACACCAGGGCCGAGATGGCCCGGCCGCCGTACCCAAATTCCTCATCGCCAGGTGCGAGACGGCCCATGCCAGGCGCGTGGAGGTAGCTCAGTAGTTCTGGGAATTGTCGCAGCCGTTCGTCGAAGTGCGAGATGACCTGAGGCACCCGCTCGATGTCCGACGGTTCGAACACCGTGGTGGCGCAGATCGGCAACAGCCCGACCATCGAACGGACTTTCAGGCGAGTCGCGGTTCCATCGGGCAGTCGAAGCACGTCGTAGTAAAAGCCATCCGCCTCATCCCACATGCCACCCTCGCCGACCCGGTTGATCGCGCGAGCGATCAACAGGAAGTGGTCAACGAACTTCACCGCAAGATCCTGGTAGGCCGGGTCTCTGGCGGCGATCTCCACAGCTATTTCGAGCATGTTTTGGCTGAAGAGCGCCATCCATGCGGTGCCGTCGGCCTGCTCCAGGTGCCCCCCGGTTGGCAGCGGCGCTGATCGATCGAACACGCTGATATTGTCGAGGCCGAGAAAGCCACCCTCGAATACGTTCTTCCCGAAGCGGTCCTCGCGGTTCACCCACCACGTGAAGTTGGCCAAGAGCTTCCCGAAGGAGCGCGTCAAGAACTCGATGTCGGGTTCGCGACCGAGCGCCTGCTCTATCCAGTAGAGAAAGAGGACGGCCCAGGGATGAACGGGCGGGTTCACATCGCTGAAATTCCACTCGTACGCGGGGATTTGTCCGCTCGGATGTAGATAAAGCTCGCGGAGCATCAGGTCGAGCTGTTGCTTGGCGAAGTCCGGATCGACGCTCGAGAGCGCAATCGCGTGGAAGGCCAGATCCCAGGCGGCGTACCAGGGATACTCCCATTTGTCGGGCATGGAGATGACGTTGTCATTGAGCATGTGCGACCACTTGCTATTCCGGACGGCGGGTCCCGATCGATCGAACGGATCGACCCCGTGCTCGCGCAGCCACGTGCTCGCATCGAAGAAGTAGTACTGCTTGCTCCAGAGCATTCCGGCGAGCGCCTGCCGCATCACGTGCGCTTCGTCCTCGGTAGCCGCCGGTGGCGTGAGGTACCGGTAGAACTCGTCGGCCTCCCTTTGGCGCGTCGCGAATACTTGATCGAAGTGGGCGAACGGCGTGGGCAGCTTAACCGGGGCCATGTCCGAGAGGCGCAGTCGCAGGACGGACGTCTGCCCTGGCGCCACCTCGATGACGTGGTGAGAGGCGGCCTTGGTGCCCGTCCTCGCCGGGTTCACTGCGTCCGGATTCCCGTGAACGAGGTGCTCGTTGATGCCGTCCTTTGCGAAAGGTCCGGCGTTCTTCGTGCCGAAAAGGCGCTGGTTGTTGGTCTCATTTTCCGTGAACAGCAGCGGAACGTCGCCATCGATGTAGAGCCAGCGGTCCCCCAGCGTCGCGTGAGACGCCGCGATGACCCGCGTTGCGCTGGGACGGAGCTCCTCGCGAAGGGAAGGCTTCGGCGGCTCCGCCCACCAGCTCCAGGTGTTGCGGAACCAAAGCGTTGGGAGGACGTGAAGCCTGGAGGCTTCCGGGCCGTGGTTTTCGACAGTGATGCGAATGCAAAGGTCCTCGGGTGCTGCCTTGGCATACTCGACGAAGACATCGAAGTATCGATCGTCCTCGAAGACTCCCGTGTCGAGCAGCTCGTACTCGAGCTCGGTGCGCGAGCGGCACTTGTTGGTCGCCACCAGGTCATCGTAGGGGTAGGCGCGCTGCGGATACTTGTAGAGGTAATTCATGTACGAATGGGTCGGGGTGTTGTCGAGGTAGAAATAGTATTCCTTGACGTCTTCGCCGTGGTTTCCCTCGCTGTTGGTCAGTCCGAAGAGGCGCTCCTTGAGAATCGGATCTTTCTCGTTCCACAGCGCCAGGGCGAAACAGAGGCGCTGCTTGTCGTCCGAGATACCGGCCAGCCCGTCTTCCCCCCAGTGATACGCGCGGGACCGCGCCTGATCGTGGGGGAAGTAGTCCCAGGCATCGCCTTTATCGCTGTAGTCCTCGCGGACGGTGCCCCATTGGCGTTCGCTCAGATAGGGTCCCCACTTCCTCCACGGAACCTGCTGCTCGCGAGCTTCCTTTAGCCGCTCCGTCTCACCGACTATCTTTAAGGTCTTCACGTCGCTGTCCTGCTGTTCGCACCGCGCGTCCGAGGGTGTTAACGCTTGGGCGGCGATTTTTGGCGAGACTCAAGGCGGCAGGTGCAAAAGTGAACGCGCGGCCGAGCACCGATGCCAAGGCGCCGCCGCGCGGTCAGCGACTGCCTTTGAGTTGCACTGCCCTCGCCGTGTTCGGTCCCGAGCCGTGCCAACGCGCCTCTCCGGGCACCTCTTTCAGTGCTTTTCCGGCCGACACCGAGAATGCCAGCCGGGTCACCCCGCTCACACAGAGGTTGACACCGACGATGGTGCCGATGGCCCACGATGAGCTGCCGGGCCAATTTCGCACGATGAGGAAACCCAAAACCACCGCCACGATGCCGTCGAAGAGAATTGAGGGCGCTACCGATCGTCTTCCCCAGGGTCAACGCGAAGCGGTCTTGCTTAAGGATGTGGCAGGGCTGAGCTACCAGCAGATCGCCACCGTCAGCGGAGAATCAATCCCGGCGATCAAGAGCAGCGTTCTCCAAGCGCGGTTGAGCCTGCAAGAAACAATCAATCGGTTTTATTGCAAACACCGAGGAGGCGAGAGGCGGCGACCCGTCCGAGCCGTCCCCGCTACCAATACTTCTCTACTGGGCGGACCTCGATCGCGCCGCCGAGACGAGCAGCGGGGATCCGCGAGGCCATCTTGATCGCCTCATCGAGGTCCTTGGCATCGAATACGTAATATCCGCCGATGGCTCCCCCGACATCGACGAACGGACCTTTCTGCGCCACCGTCTTGCCGTTTTGCACGCGCACGGTCGTTGCCTTCTCTGGAAGGCCAAGCGGGAGCCCCGGGGTGACGCCGGGTGTTTGGTTGATGGCCGCGTACTCGGCGTAGATCGCTTTCTTTTCGTCTTCCGAGACAGTCGCCCAAGCCTGCTGCTGTGCGGGTACGGGCGTGGTGGCTTGATAAATCAACAGTACGTATTGCATCGCTTCTTCCTCCTTGTGGTGAGTCCGTTCCTCAAAGGCCTCCTCTCTTCTCGGCGAAGCTCCCGTTTTCTCCACCGGCGGCAGACCGTTTTTGTTGTCCTTTCAGCACCCAAGGCGAAGCTGGCCATCGAACGCGAGAGGGCAGGCCTGCATCGTGCTTTCTTACCGATACTTTCTTGTCACATCGACCGCGGTTCATCCGTCATCGCTATCTATGACGGATGCCCCTGAGGAAATGTGACGGACCGCAAATGAACGGTGGGCAGTGCGCCTCGGCCACGAGGCGAGCGCCCCGCTTGGAAGGTGACGAACCATGCACGTCCTGAAAGACAGAGTAGCGCTCGTGACGGGGAGCTCGCGGGGAATCGGCGCAGCCATCGCCAAGCTCTTCGCGGCCGAAGGCGCGCGAGTGGCGCTCCACGGTAGAGATCAGCAGTCGCTCGGTTCGGTTCAGGCTGAAATCGAGGGCAGGGGTGGCTGCGCGACTTCCTTCCGAGCGGAGGCCACCAAACTCGCCGAGATCGAAGCCATGCGTCATCACATCGAGGAGAGATTCGGACCCGTAGACATTCTGGTCGCGAATGCCGGCGGGAGCTTCTCTCCGGTTGGCCCGATCGAGGAGACGGATGAAGCTGCCTGGCACGCCTCGGTCGACGGGAATCTCACCGCCACGTTTCTCGCCATCAAGACCTTCTTGCCCGGGATGAAAGCCCGCAAGGCCGGAAACATCATCACGATGTCATCGTCTGCCGGGCGCCGCCCGCACGAAAAATCCCCAGTCCCGTATGGCGTGGCGAAAGCGGCAATCGAACTGCTGACGCAGGACGTCGCTGCTCAGGCTGGCCCCTACAACGTGCGCGTGAACTGTATCGCGCCGGAGACGATTCTAACTGAACGGAACCAGCAGCGGATCCCGGAAGCAACGAAGACTGCATTGGTGGATATGCATCCTCTAAGACGTCTCGGTACGCCCGAAGACGTTGCGCGCGCCGCGCTCTTCCTGGCATCCGAGGAGAGCACATGGATCACCGGCGTTATCCTCGATGTAACCGGCGGCGCTGTGATGGTGAGCTGAAAGGACGTCGCCGCGGTCCGTGACAATTGAAACGCGCCTCACCAAGCTGGAGGCCAAAGCACGGGAAGCAACGGCGAAGATCTCTGATTCGCACAGTGAAATGCGAAACGCCAAGCCCTCTGCGATCGCATTCCCAAACATCAAAAAAACGGAGCACCGCCAGGATCAAGTCCATAGGGTACGTCGTAATGGATCACTTTTCGCAGTTAATTTTTTCGCAGTTAATTTTTCCTCACCGCGGGGAACGAAAGAAGACCCGGAAAAGTCATGCGGGAAGCGTCCCGGGCAGGAATGATCGGCGGCACGCCGGCTCGCTGGACGGGGCTTGGGCACGAGGTGTTCCTCGCGAACTCGCGTGGGACCGATACGCTTCGCGAACTCGCTGCGGAGACGGGGGCGAAGGCGGTCACCGTCGTCGAAGGCCCGCCCCGCGGACGTGGTCGTCTTCTCGGTCCCCGAAAAAGTAGTTGCCGACCTCCCGAAGGATCTTTCGCGAACGTGCCGAACGGTGTCGTGGTGATCGATACGGGCAACTACTACCCCGCGCGCGACGGAAGGATTGAGCTGATCGAGGGAGGCAAGCTCGAGCGCGAGTGGGTGTTGGAACGAATCAGCGGCCGCCGGGCGCCCAATCCGCGCGTTGACGAGCGGGTCCTCGCCGGTGTAACCGGACCTGCATGGAGAACCCGCTCGCCCGTCCACGGTGGCAAGCGATCTCGGAGGATGTCTTCGCTCCCGCGGTTGCCGCCACGGGCGAGCGGAGCCTTGCGCTGATCATGCGCGGTGGGCATGGCGAACTGCTGCTGCGCGCGCGGGAAGGGAACTCGTGGGGCGAGCCGCGTTCGCTCGGGGTTCCGCTGGCCCGGAGCGACGGCTCGAGCGCGCTCATCCCGGTTGAGTGGCCCATCTCGGCGTGCGCCACCGGGCCGGCCGAGGTCCAGCTCGTCGCCCGGGGACCGGAGGGCGAGCTGCTGCGCGCCATCCTGCGCGGCGGCGCGTCCGGCGGATTCGAGTGCGTCGGCTTCCCGGCGGCCGGCGGCCTGCCAATGGGGCTCGCCGGAGCTCCTAGCGCGTGCAGCCGGGCCCCGGGACGCATGGACGTGTTCGCGGTCGGTGCCGCCGGCGCGCTCCTGCACACCACCTGGGACGGCGAGGCCTTCGGCGAGTTCGAATCGCTGGGGGGACTCGGCCCGCGCGGCGAGGCCCCCATCGCCGGACCCATCTCTGCGTGCAATTGCGGCCGCGCCATGGCCGTGTTCACGCGCGGCGCCCCGGGCGACTTGCTGCTCAAGTGGTGGAACGGCTCGAGCTGGAGCGCGTTCGAGTCGCTCGGCGCGCCCCAGGAACCTGATTCGCTGTATCCGGCGGTGGGGGTCCTCGTACCTCTGTCGAGCGCACCGGTCGCCTGCGGCGGAGGCAGCACCCGCCTCGACGTGTTCGCCAGGGGACCGCGCGGCGACCTGCTGCACAAGTGGTGGGACGGTAAAACATGGAGCGCTTTCGAATCCCTCGGAATGGCGCGATCCGCGTCCTCCGACGCCTGGATCCCCTTCACCGGCGCTTCGCTGGCCTGCGCCTGGGAGAAATATCGCCTCGACGTCTTCGCGCGCGCTCTGGATGGAAGATTGTACACAGCCTCCTTGAGCGGATCGTGGGACGAGCCGGCCCTTTCGCCGGATGCCAGCCCGCAATTGGATTGATCGTCTTCGGTCGATCTCCCGGCGAACGATGGAGCGCCTGAGCTGCTGTGTATTGACTGCTGCGCGCCGGAGCGTATCCGGAGCTGCAACGGCGCGAATTGGTGCGCCGTCGGCTCAGCGAAATCCAAGAATAATAAGGGGGAATGCGTATGTCCAGACCGCTGAAATGGAAAGAGACCGGAGGCACCTGGCAGGAAGACCACACGTTGCTCAGCGAAGAGCAGCTCGCTAAGTGCACGCGCGCGTACGACGCCGAGGATCCCGACTTCGTGTCGCCAGTACCGACGCGGGTGATCTCGAACGGCGAATACATGCCGCCGCCGCAGAGCGACAACCAGAAGAAGGTGGAGGCCCGGCTCAAGGAGCTGGCCGACGGCGCTGCGAAGAAACTGGGGATCAGCCGGCGGAAGTTCCTCGGGACCGCAGGTGGCACCGCGGCCGCGTTCATCGCCATGAACGACGTCTTCGGACAGTTCTTCAACGTCGACAAGGAGGAGATGTTCGAGCCGGGGGCGAGAGCCCAGGGGGCTCCGCCGAAGAACCTGTTCGTCGTCGACGATCAGCTCCACTTCGTGCGCCAGAACCGCATCAACGACCCCCTCGGCGCCATCGCGCTGCGCGCGATTGCACAGGGCCCGACCATCACGCAGGCGATGATCGATGCGGGGGTCGAGCCGATCACGTACAACCCGTTCAACCCGGACGGCGTCGTCGACGAGTTCGGCGACCCGTGGGGCGTGTGGAACCCGGCGCTGATCGGGATGCCGGTCACGACGGACATGTTCAACATCGTGAACTTCATCAAGAGCGTCTTCCTGGATTCGCAGGTGACGGTCGGCCTGATCAGCAACGTGACCGCATTCGTCGCCGGTCCGAGCGGGAGGGATCCGGGCATGCCGCCGCTCGACGTGGACGATGCGCGAACGGGTGAAGTCCTCACAGCAGCGCAGACGGCGGCCGGCCGCGACTTCATCAACCAGCTGGCCGGCTCGAGGCGCGCGATGGCGCACGGCCTGCTCTATGTCGGCAGAGGCAACCTCGATTACATCCAGTACCAGGTCGACAACCACCACCCCGACGCCTGGAAGGGCTACAACATCTCCAATGCGGCCAAGGTCGACTCTGGGCCGATGCACCAGTGGCAGCACGACGATGAGGAGGTGGCGTACCCGACGTTCGAGCTGATCAGCCAGAACGTGCGGGCCCACAAGCTCTCAGCGGGCGGGAACATCATCGCCGTGCACAAGGGGCTCGCTCGCGGGATGCCGCCGCTCGCGCACAACGGGTATCCCTCCGACCTGCCGAAAGCGCTGCGCGACTGGCCCAACCTGAACTTCATCACCTACCACTCCTGCATCCAGGACAGTTTCTTCGACGACCAGGCGCTGGCGCAGATCAGGGCGAGCGAGGCCGGGAAGAGGCCGCTGATGGAGGGCGTACCGAACATCGACTGGGTGACGCCGTTCGCGGTCTGGACGGGTCCGTTCACGAACTCGTTCGCGGAGATCGGCACCACGTTCGCTTCGTCGGTGGTGACGTTCCCCACGGTCACGGCTCACATTCTCGGGCAGTTACTGAAGTTCAAGGGGGACAGGCAGATCGTCTTCGGGTCGGACTCCCTCTGGTACGGAGCGCCGCAATGGCAGATCGAGGCGCTCTGGCGCTTCCAGATCCCGGAGCAGATCCGCGAGCGCTGGGGCTACCCAGAGCTCACCGAGACCGCGAAGAGGCGGATCCTCGGTCTGAACTCGGCGCCGCTCTACGGACTGGAGGTCGGAGCGGAGTACGGGGCGATCCCAGCGGACTTCGAGAGCCGCATCACCGAGCGCCTGAGGAAGAGCCTGGAGATGCCGCCGTTCGCCGACGCATGGCAGAACCCGACCGGGCAGAACGACAACCTGTCGAAGTGGCGGGAGCGGTACGTCGCCATGGGCGTGGAGCCCAGGCACACGCGCTACGGCTGGATCCGCACTTCGGTCTGATTAATCCAGGGGGCCGTCGCCGAGGCGGCCCCCTTCAGCCGTGCGAGATCCCCGCCGGCGCCCAGGTCGAGCGGGTGCGGTGGGTCTGGTCGAACAGCTCGATACCTCCCAGCACGGCCACGCGGCGTTTTACATCGACGTTGGAGGTGGAATGCCTGCCGTGCCACTCGCCGGGCGGTCAGGAAGCGAGCCAGCCGTTCCTGACGTACAACGAGGTGTTCGCGCGGCGCGCCGCGATACTGAGCCAGGTCTACGGGTGCTTGATGCCTTTACAGGGATCGCAACAGCCTTCTCCAGAGCAGCGCGCGGAGCTTCTCGCCTGGCTCGTCTGCGGCGCGCCCAACAACTAAGCCCAGGGAGCACGCAAGGCAGGCCACTAAGACGCAGCGGACCCACTGCAGCAGGGTAAAGAAGAGTATGAGACGGAGCTATCTGCTGGCGATTAAGCATTCCGAGCTACGTACTCTCTTCGACTAGAAGCGCAGAGACACAAAGGTAGCAGAGACACAAAGGTATATGAGCCAGGTTCCTGGCGAGAAATTCACTCACGAGGCAGAAGAGAGGATTCACGATGAAGCATGATAAGAAATTTATTCTGTCGGCTGCGGTCATTGCTGCAATTCTGCTCGGTGTTGGCGCCGGAAAGGCTTACGCGCAAAACATAGAAGCCCGGGCGGATTTTGTTAGCTGTGGAAAAACGTTCATCACCGGGGTCGCCTTGCTGACGGAACGGGCATCTGAAGAAGGCGTCAAGTTGGTTGATGTCTCAATTTTTATCTACGGTTTGTCCGACGGAAAGCATGCTGTACACATTCACGAGACCGGGAATTGCACGCCCTGTTCGGCCGCCAACGGGCACTTTGATCCGGGTCCCGCGGGCGATTCCCGCCCGGATGCCAACCATCCATTTCATTCCGGGGACCTAGTGAACGTGAACGTGGTCAATGGCGAAGGCCTCATGCAAACGACGACGAGCCGGATCACTCTTTCACCGGGGCCGCTCAGCGCATTCCCTGATGGCGGGACCGCGATCATCATCCACACCGATCCGGATACCTACTGTCCGAATGGAGAAGTCGCGGGCTGCGCGGGCGGCACGCGCGAAGCCTGCGGCATCATCCAGCTAAGAAAGTAACTCTTTCCACAACGCCACACCCGATCACATTCGGTTTGAGAAGAAAAGTTAGAGGTGGCCGCTCAAGGGGTCGTGAACGAATGAGGAGCGAATCATTGGGAACATCCAATTTTCTTTTTCAGGCCGATTTCACTTCTAACTCTTAGCCTAGGCTCTAGAGGATGTAGAACCCGAAACGAGGTACTAGGAGGCTTCGATCCTTTTCAAAGACATGGGCCGCGAAGGGTTTGCGTCCAAGGACGTA
>Ga0126383_10002348_pt1 | contig 12194 bp, 13 predicted proteins | sample PanSoiMetPlot_35_FD_96882 | JGI IMG/M metagenome (GOLD analysis project Ga0126383, IMG submission 96882) | Tropical forest soil microbial communities from Panama - MetaG Plot_35 | ecosystem: Environmental > Terrestrial > Soil > Tropical forest > Bulk soil | place: Panama | collected 2016-02-17
GCCGTGCTGGCGGCGGCAATCCTGGTGCGCCGGAATTTGTGGATCCTGTTGTGGGGCAGCCTCGCGCTCGGGCTCGCGGCCCAGATCGCATTTATCGGCGCCGACGCGTTCGCAAGCCGCGTCCGCCTGCCGTTTTTCTCGACACCGAATCCGTACTTCCGCACGCTTGGCTGGAACGGCTATGGACAGACCGTCGGGCAGCTTGCCCGCAATCTCGGCATTTCGACCATTGCGAGCGACACCCGCGCCGAAGTGGCTTCCTTACTCTACTATTGGCGCGATCAGCCGGAGCAAATCCTGGCCTGGCCGACTGCCGACCTGCCCAATTTCGATTTGACGCGAGGATTGACGGACGCGGCACCGCACCCGGTGCTGTTCGTGAGCCAATGTCCGGCGGCCGATCGGCTGGAAAAATACTACGCTACGGTCACACCGCTCGGCATATTTGCTTCCGACGACCCAACGCCGCGCGGATTCGCTGCCTTCAAGCTCGAACAGCCGCGCGGCCCCATCGGCCCTCTGGCGGAATGCCGGCCGGGGTGGGGCGAGGCAGCGTCGACGTGCTTCCTATTCGAGCTTGGGCGTCTCAAGCTCGACGGCACCCGGCTCGCTGTGGGAGAGCACAAACGCAATGGAATCGACAAAGCGGCCGGGGTCGGGCGAGGCGAAATCGCCCTTGGGCGGAAGCACGGTCGCTTCAAGCGAGATGAGCCTGCCCTTGGTGAAATAAAACGCGCCCGTCGCCCGGCCCTTGTTGTCCGGAAGATCGACGACAATTTTGCGGCCGTAGACTGTAACCTTGCCCGACCCGACGCGTGCGAATGCGTCCATCAGCACTTTTTTACCATCCTGGAACATGTATTCCCGTTCGCCGAGAATGGTGGCGCCTTCCGCCTGGGCCTGGATGAAACTCATTACGGTCACTTTGTATTCGATGTTGTCCTCCACGGACCTGTAAACGATGGTTTGGCGCGGCCCCGCGATGGCGCCTCTGAAGGTGCCCATATCGGTTTTGATCTCGCCCGGCGCCATGAAGGAGAAACCGAGCTCCCTGTTGATGTAGCTCTTCCAGGCGGCTTGCGCCGGCATTGCCGCCATCGTGAGAGCCGCGCCCGCCAAAGCCGCTGACATCCATCTGCGCATTTGAGTCCTCCTACAAGTGATCAGGTCAATTCGTCTTGTCCGGAGTATCGTAGGATAGGCAAAGCCAACCGGTCCGGCTTTTCGGCCGGCCCGATGACAGGCTCCGCGTGCCCACCTCGGGTGTTTCCGCGTGGGCACGGCGCGCAAGAGCGCGCCTTTGCCCACCCTACCAGCGATCAGGTCAACTCGCCTTGTCCGGAGCGGGCAAGACAAGCGACACCCGCAATCCGCCAATTTCAGAATCACCGAACTCGAGCCTTCCATTGTAGGCCTCGACAATGTCTTTGACGATGGTCAGTCCGAGCCCACTTCCCGGCACGCGCTCATCGAGGCGAATTCCGCGGCCCAAGACGCGGGAGCGATCATCCTCCGGAATGCCGGAACCGTCGTCTTCCACCAAAACTTCAATTTCGCGCCCGCTCCGGCGCGCCGTGACCGTCACGACAGACCGCGTCCACTTGCGGGCGTTGTCCAGCAGATTGCCGAGGACTTCGGCAAGATCAACCTCATCGACTGCGGCGGCCAGGCCGACGGGGCTCTCGACGCACCAGTCGATCTCGTCACCGCGCGGAAGCTTGCTGATGGTCTTCACCAGTCCCGATACAGTCGGCCTGAGAAAGGTACGGGCGGTCTGCGCGCCGGCGGCGATTCGAGAACGGACGAGCTCGCGTTCCACATGCCGGCCGAGGCCTCGAAGGTGATGATCGATGTCCTGAGCCAGCCCATGCTGTCCGCTGTTGCGCAAACCCTCCGCCAGCATCGTCAGCGCCGTAAGGGGGGTCTTCAACCCGTGTGCCAGATCGCCGGCGCGCGCGCGCGCTTTGATCAAGGCGGTTTCCTGCCCGTCCAACAGGCGGTTTGTTTCCGCCACGAGAGGCTGCAGCTCCGTGGGCACATCGGCATCCAGGCGTTGCGCTTCGCCCAGCCGGACCGCCTCCAATCCGGTCCTCAGCTTTTCCAGCGGCGCAAGTCCCACGAAGACTTGAATCCAGGCAGCAGCGATGAGCAAAACGGCAAATACGCCGAGCGCCGGGACAATGTCGCCACCGAATTTTGCATTGATGCTGTCGACTTCGGCGCGGTCCATTGCGGTCACAAGGATGTAGCGCCCGTCTTGCGGCGGCGTGAGTGACGCCTGCTCTTGCGACACGGGCGGTTCCTGCTCTTGCGCTGTGGGCGGCTCCGGCTCCTGTTCTTGCTCTTGCAGCGTGGGCCGTTCGTGCTCGAGAATGACGGAGCGGATTGCCGCATAGAGCACTTGGCGATTGGGGCCATCCAGCACGCGACGCTCAACCCCCGCGCCCGGCGCCGGCGCTTGATCGACTTTAAGCAACGTATCCCACAGAGAGCGCGATCGCAGGACTACGCCCGTCTCCGTGGAAACCTGCCAGTAACGACCGCCATAAGGTTGGCGAAAGCGCGGGTCGGCAAGTTCGGTTTCGGTCGTCACCCGGCCGTTCTTGTCGTATCCGAGGACAGAGGCAAGCTGATCGAGGTAGGCATCGAGTTCGATATTGATCGCGCGAATCACATTACGCTCGAACACCGTCATCAGCGCGAACCCGGCCAACAGCAGCACCAAACTGACGACGATCGCGGAGGCTGCGAGCAGGCGAATTCGCAGTGACTTGGCGGCCACTCACTGAACCTTCAGGTAGTAACCTTGCCCACGGCGCGTCCCGATCACCTCCGGGCCGATCTTACGACGCAACCGGCCAAGCAGAACCTCGAGGACATTCACTTCCTTGTCGTGGTCGTGGCCGTAGAGGTGATCAAGCAGTTCGACCGGGCTCACCACCGCGCCGGAGTTAAACACCAGGCAAGATAGAAGCCGGAATTCAAGGGGAGTCAGATCAACAGGCGCCCCGTTGACGGTAACGACCTTGCGGCGGTTGTCCACGACCAGGGGGCCGACGGTCAGCGTGTTGCTGGCCTGCCCGGCGGTTCGGCGCATGACAGCGTGCAGGCGCGCGACCAACTCCTCCAGCTGGAACGGCTTAGGCAGATAGTCGTCGGCGCCGGCGTCGATGCCTTCCACGCGCTCCTTCCAGCTGCCGCGCGCCGTAAGCACGATCACCGGCATGGTGCGCCCCTCTTTGCGCCAACGTTTGAGAATGGTGAGGCCGTCGATGGAAGGGAGGCCGAGATCGAGAATGACGGCGGAAAAATCTTCGGTATCGCCCGCAAACCATGCGTCCTCGCCGTCACGAGCGACATCGACCACGAATCCACTCCGCTCAAGCCGCGCCTTGACGCTTTCAGCAACCGCGGGCTCGTCCTCGACCACCAGAACCCTCATCGTCGCCCACCTCCGCCCGGGCCACCTCCGCCTCCGGGGCCGCCACCGCGGCGGCCGCCGCCAGGACCACCGCCGCCGCTAAAGCCACCGCCGCCTCCGAGACCGCCGCCGCTGGAGCCGCCGCCAGGACCACCGCCGCCGCCACCACTAAAGCCACCGCCGCCTCCGCCGGGACCGCCGCCTCCGCCAGAACGACCGCCGCCGAGACTACTGCTGCCTCCGCCCCCCGCATCGAGTTCGACGACCCTGATCCGGCCGTTCTCGTCCAGAATCTTGATTATGTATTTGCCGTTCTTGAGGTGCGCATCAAGAAGCTTACCCTTCACGTGTGCCGAGGCAAGGACATTGCCGAGAGTCGCCACATTGCCGCTGTTGCGGGCATTGTAGGCGCGGTCGTGCTCGAGGCTATCGCCAAAGCGGTCGTCGAAGGCGCCCGCCGATCGGGCCGGCAGGAGAGGCGCGCCGGCCATCATAAGGAGCGCTATCGAATAGAAAGCCCATCGCCGGCTCTTTTGTCGTAAACCGACATTAGATTTCGTAGCAGCTGGGAAAACGCGGGTTGACACAGAGTGGCCCCTCTTGTTGCCATATTTCGATTGCAGCTACGAAGTGTGACCGAAGCTACGGAATGTGTATATGACCAAACACCTGACTGGGGGCTGACAAGACGGCTTGTTCATGGCATTGTTAGCATGATATATTCCGATTCAGCTGTCATTGGAACATAAAAATGCGCCAATTGGCCAAAAGGGCAGTAGGGATTCTACTGACTTTCGTGGTGACGATTCAGCCGCTTATGGCTTTTGCAGCTGGTGGTCCGGGTCCGAGCGGTCCCAGTGGCGGCAGCCCCGGTGGCCCCGGCTCTGGTGGCGGCGGGAGCGGCTCCAGTGGCGGTAGCCCCGGCGGCCCCGGCTCCAGTGGCGGTAGCGGCAGCAGCCCCGGCGGCCCCAGCGCGACTTTGGATTCTCGCCAGAGGAGCGGCGGCGGTGGTTCCGGCAGTTCCGGCGGTTCCGGCAGTCCTGGGGGCCCCGGCAGCAGTGGCTCAAGCGGAACCTCGGGACGTTTCGAGGGCAGCGCTGCGACGTACTTGAACCTCGACAGCACAGTCCGGGCCCCCGTCGGCCCAGGCGATCGGGGGGGAGAGTCGAGGGTCCTCATTAACTTTGGTGATCGTTTTTGACCGGCGGTTGGAGCAGGCGTACGGCCAGTTCCGTCGGGCATGGGCGAGTGGCCTGCTGCGAATTAACGGCATGTAAAGCAAAGTTTGAGCCGCAAAAAATTTTCAATCGGCGTGACCAAAAAACCACAGCGAATAACCGGTGAATTCAGCCCAAATTTGGGGATTTTCCAAGCAAATCTCTGTCACAGCCATGGGTCGCAATTGCGTGCCGGTCTCTTGACTAACTTGTCATTAGACAGTTTAGAACTAAAATACGGGCTCGGCAGTGTTTGGTGGGGGAGCAGTGCGTCCGAACCGCTATATTTCCGATCTGCGCAAGTCGCTGGTCGCGCTCGTTTGCGCGGCTGCGATGCTGCTGTTGGGCAGCGTTGCACCGGTTGCCGCGCAGCCGCGCGAGCGCGCCCAGCCGACCGCGCCGCCTGGCGCCCCCGAGGTAACCAGCACGGCCGGCGGGCTTCAGTTCTTCGCGGCTACCCAAGCCGGCTTCGACAGCAATCTCGACAACCGGTTTGTGTGGCGCCCTTCGCCTTTCGAGATGCTTCAGCTTGGAGCGAGCGGAGGCTATAAACCCACCGACAGCTCTGCCTATTCGTTTTACTTGAGCGGTCGTGATTTCTGGTACAATACGCTCGACATTTCGCAGCGCTACGACGTCGATGCCGCCGTCGGTGCACGGTATGATTTCTCGCCGAATACGGCTCTCAAGCTCGGAGGCTCCTATTACAAGGATGCCATCTCGCTGGATCGGTACGACTATTACAAGGGATTTGCCGATCTGATCAACGAAGGGGAGTTTTATCGGCTCCGTGTGAAACTCGACTCGCTTACAGAGGTCAGCACCAACGAACGGCTTCCCGGCACGCTTGCTCCCGAGCTGTTTGCCTCTACGAGCAACAAGGCTTTCGACTTCACCAAGAACAGTCCAACCGCCAGCCTGCTGATGCTGCAAAAGCAGATGGTCGCTCCATTTGTTGTCGGCAATTATGCAAAAGTCGATTATTTCGAGCAGGTAGCGAACCCACTAATTAACCGCAATGCCTGGGAGTACTGGACCACCGGGGGCGCGCGGATCACCTTTAGTCCGGATTTCTCTGTCGATCTTGGTGCGCGCTACAATCATCGTAATTTCGACGATCTGATCTTCACGCAGTTCTCGAGCTGGTACCCTGACGTACGCTTCACGTGGCATGCCTTTGACGGCTGGACGGTGCGCGGCATCGTCGAGCGCCAGATCACAGAGCCGACCACGACATTCGGCCTGGCGGATGACCTCACGACCTACGAATTGAGTTTCGATAAGCGATTCGATCAGTGGACCTTTACCGGGCGCGCTTTCCTCAATCATATCCGGCCGATCGGCGACCCGCTCAATTATTACAAGTACAACTGGTTCTTCGGTCTGAGCTACGACATTGCCAAGGATACCAAGCTTTTCGCGGAATATTACGGCAGGTACGTCATCGAAAAAGTCTCGGATTTAACCTACGAGCGCACACGCGTTGGCGCCGGAGTACGTGTGTCGTTTTAACAATGCTGATGGCGATTTTTTGCATGATGCATGAGCGGGGTCATGTGCATGAAATTACGACCATAGTACGCGCTCGCATTGATTGGCCCAGATCAGAAGGCGCTGCGGGCGAGTTTGAGGATCGTCATTTTTTGCCGCGTCGGTTCGCGCGCGGTGAACTGAATTACTCAGTGTTTTCAACAATTTTTACAGTTTACAGTTGCGCCGAAAATTGCTTCTCGCGCACGGCAATTGCAGCACGTTCAGGACAATCGACGTGTCAAGTTCTTGCTTATAACGTGTCTAAAATGAGGCCAACACTGTCAGGCCGTCGTCAGGTACCTGTCAGCGCCTCACTGATATTATTGGAGAAAGTGCGTAGTGAGGTTCTGGAAATGGTCATCCGTGTGGCCGTCGTTGACGACCATCCGTTATTTCGGCATGGAGTGGTTGCGATCGTTAATGGCACGCCCGAATTCCAAGTGGTGGCGCAGGGGGAGTGCGGCAGCGATGCCGTGCGCATTGCGCGGCATCAGCGCCCCGACATTTTGTTGCTTGACGTGAATATGTCGGACAGCGGCATCGATGCAGCACGTGAGATTTCGGCCATCAGCCCGTCGGTGAAAACCGTGATGCTCTCCGCTTGCGAGGAGAGCGAACATGAGATCGCCGCCCGGGCGGCGGGCGCTCGCAAATACATCACCAAAGGCGCGAGTGCCGCCGAGCTCATGACGACCTTGCGGGCCGTGTATCTCGAAGCCTGACAATCCTATCAGCGCCAGCACGGTGGGCAACGCGCCTGCGGTGTGCCGTTGCATCGTAGGCGCTAGTAGCGTGCTTCATCAAAATTGAAAGGAACGGGTTTGCGTGGGGGGCGGCCCCCGCCGCTTATTCAGCTAGCTCGGCGAGCCAGCAATGATTAAAATGATTGCAATGATTGCAGGAGGTTTCCATGGCCAGTCTCACCATCCGCAACCTTGATGATGACCTAAAGCGCAAATTGCGCGCGCGCGCTGCACATCGAAACCGATCGATGGAAGACGAAGCACGGGACATTTTGCGAACGGCGTTGGCTCAGGAACCTGCCGAAACGCGAAATCTGGCCGACGCCATTCGTGAACTCGTGGAACCGCTGGGAGGCGTTGAACTGGAACTGCCGCCACGCGGGCCGATGCTGGAGCCGCCGGATTTCAAATGATCGTGTTGGATACGAATGTTCTGTCGGAGCCGTTGCGGCCGTCGCCATCGACCAAGGTGTTGGACTGGATGCGATCACAGCCCAATACGGTGCTGTTCACGACAACGATTACCGAGGCGGAGCTTCTGTACGGCATTGCCTTGTTGCCGCGGGGTAAACGGCGAGATTTGTTGAAGTCCGTCGTGGAGCGGATGTTCGCGGTGCATCTGGCCGGAAGAGTATTACCGTTTGATAATGCCGCCGCACGAGACTACGCGGACATTGCAGCGGTGCGACGCCGCTCAGGGCGGCCGATGTCCGAACCGGACGCTCGGATTGCTGCGATCGCGAGGTCGCGTGGGGCGGAGCTGGCAACCCGCAATGTAGCTGATTTTGCCGGCTGTGAGTTAGAGGTTATCAACCCGTGGCTCTGATCCCCAACGCCTGGACAGGCTTCGACTTCGGCCTCGGCGAGGACCTCGATCGGCTGCGACTATCCGTGTCCGGCTTCGCCCGCGACAAGATCGCGCCGCGCGCCGCTGAGATCGATCGCAGCAATGCGTTTCCGCGCGACCTGTGGCCGCAAATGGGCGACCTTGGGCTGCTCGGCATCACGGTCGAAGAGGAGTGGGGCGGCGCCGGCATGGGGTATCTTGCCCATTGCGTCGCCATGGAGGAGGTGTCGCGTGCTTCCGCCGCGGTCGGCCTGTCCTATGGCGCCCATTCGAACCTGTGCGTCAACCAGATCAGGCGCACCGGCACACCGGAGCAGAAATCGCGCTATCTGCCGAAGCTGATCTCCGGCGCCCATGTGGGCGCGCTCGCCATGTCGGAGCCCAATGCGGGCTCTGACGTGGTCTCTATGCGCACCCGTGCCGACCGCAAGGGTGACCGCTACATTCTCAACGGCTCCAAAATGTGGATCACCAACGGCCCGGTCGCCGATACGCTCGTGGTCTACGCAAAGACCGATCACACCGCGGGCGCGCGCGGCATCACGGCCTTCATCGTCGAGAGCGGATTTGCGGGGTTTGCACCGGCCCAAAAGCTCGACAAGCTTGGCATGCGCGGCTCCGACACCAGCGAGCTTGTATTCACCGACTGCGAGGTGCCGGCCGAGAACGTGCTGGGGGCGGTCGGCAACGGCGTCAACGTCCTGATGTCGGGGCTCGACTATGAGCGGCTGGTGCTCGCCGGCGGCCCGCTGGGCATCATGCAGGCCTGCCTTGACCTGGTCGTTCCCTATGTGCATGAGCGCCAGCAGTTCGGCCAGCCGATCGGTCAGTTCCAGCTCATCCAGGCCAAGCTCGCCGACATGTATGTGACAGCAAGTACCGCCAAGGCCTATGTCTATGCGGTCGCGCGCGCCTGCGACGACGGCCGCATCACCCGCGAGGACACCGCCGGCGCCATCCTCTACGCCGCAGAGCGGGCGACCTGGATGGCGCTTGAGACCATCCAGTGCCTCGGCGGCAACGGCTACATCAACGATTTCCCCGCCGGCCGGCTGCTGCGCGATGCCAAGCTCTACGAGATCGGCGCCGGGACGAGCGAAATCAGACGCATGCTGATCGGGCGGGAGATTTATGAGAAGACGCGGTGAGGTTAAAGGGCCTAACGTGGGCACGCTTCGCTTTGCCGACCCTACTGAGGAGACAGCACATGCAGCGCTACGATCCCCTCAAGGCGCCCGACCCGCAAGAATGGCTCGCGTTGGATGAGCAGGAGCGCATGGAGCTCGTGCAGGACTATCATCGCCGCATGCGTATTCGCCTGCCAAATGCTAAGCTGCACGCCATAGCGCACGCGATTGTCGAGGCGCAAATCGCGCTTGCGGACGAAACGCCGGCGCGCCGCACGGTGGAGCGCCTGATGGATGAGGGCCTCGACCGCCACGAGGCGATTCACGCCGTCGGCTTGGTGCTCATGGAATTCATAGCTGACCTGATGAAAGCGCCGGTGTCTGACGACGATCCGAACGTGGCGTATTTCGCAGCGCTTGAGCGGCTCACCGCGGAAGACTGGCGGCGATCGCGGTGACAGCTATCTCACTGCGCCTCCTTCATATACTCCGCGGCACGCTTCACGATATCCGGCGCGCTCGCGTAGACTTGGACAATCAGTGCATCTGCCTCGGCGCCCGTCGCCGGTCGCACGTCGAGGTCTTGTCGCCTGGCGTCGGCGAGGAAGTCCGGGTCGCGCATGGTCGCGTCGAAGGCGTTGCGCAACGCCGTCAGGCGGTCCGGCGGAAGGCCGGGCGGCGCCACGAACGGGCGGGCCATGGTCTGGCGGGCGACGATCAGTTTCAGAACCGCTTGCTGCTCCGCGCTGCCCGCGACGTCGAGCACCGTCGGCACCTCCGCAAGCTCAGCAACCCGCTTGTCGGTGAGCTGCAGCACCACCCGAATCTGCTTTAAGCGCCACATATCCCGGTTCCGGCTCAGCAGCGTCGACCACGACCAGCCGCAGCGGCCGTCGACCTCCTTGCGTTGAATGGCGAGCACGGTCTCGGCCGCGCTCTGGTAGCCCAACACGAGCTGCATCGGCAGATTGAACATCTTGCGCAGCAGGTTGGAAAATACGTCGCTGTCCGCCCCGGCGCCGGTCGCGCCGATTTTATAGCGCTTGGTCTGCATGTCGGCCCATGACTCGATGCCGGCGTCGGAGCGAAACGCGCAGACGCCGATATCGTTGGAGACGCTGCCGAGCCAGCCGAATTTCGCCGGGGTGAATCGCATAGCTTCGGCGCGCCCCAGCAGCGGGTCGAGGAATATGCCACGCGCAAAACCGCCGAACACCGTCCCGTCCTTGGGCGCGATGTTGTAAAGGTAGTTTGCCGCCCGGATGCTGCCGGCGCCCGGCATATTCTGCACCACCACCGTAGGATGGCCCGGGATGTGGCGACCGATGTGGCGGCCGAGCATACGGGCATAGTCGTCGTAGCCGCCGCCCGTCGCGTAGCCGATCACGAGTTGCACGGTCTTGCCGGCATAGAAATCGGAAACGTCGTCGCTTCGCGCCGGTGGCGGGGCAAAGGCTGATGCGACGCTCCAGCCGATCGTGAATGCGACAAGGTCAAACGTGCGCTGCCGTCCGACCATCCTGGCCTCCCATTGTCATCTTTGACGGCGGCTCCGTTCCGTTCATGATAGCCTCGCCCAGCGGTGTCGACGCCCCTACTCCCCTTCTCCGTCGCCGCTCATGATCGTTTCGTAGTCCTGCCCGCCATAAAATATCCGGAGAACTTCAATCGTATCACCGGTGACCCTGTAGGTGATGACGACGCTCCGGCCGTAGGGAATGACCCTCAAGCCCGGCTTGAGGTCGGGACGCGCCCTACCTTGCTCTGGATATTCGCGCAACAAATCGCAGCGTTGTTGGATTTTCTCGATGAAACCGAATGCTCGCGTCGGACTGTCCTGTGCGATGAATCGATAGATGCCCTCAAGGTCTTCGTTTGCTCGCGGCCGGTAAACAAGCTTATGTGCCACGACGGCGCGCTTTCACCGTCTTCTGGTGTAGTGTTTTCAGCCGCTTGCTGACTTCTTTGGCGGTGAGTGAAGGTCGTGGGTCGTTAATGGACTCGGCAATCCTTTGCCGGATTTCGTCAAGGCGCTGGGCTTTCGCGGCCTCGCGCTCATGCCAGGTTCGCAACGCCTCGCGGATGACCTCGCTGTTCGACGCATAGGCGCCGCCTTCCACTTTTTCACGCACCATGCGGGCCATGTCAGCCGGGAGCGTGATGCTAAGTTTTTCCGCTGGTTGCATAATTCACATCCTCCTAACAGGGCATAAAATACTACTAAATACTCCGTTGCACCAGTCTCTGGTTGACGATCTGTCGTCGACAGGGTTTGGAGCGGACGGGGACGGTGAGATTCAATTCACCCCGCCACCCCGCCCGTCACCGCATCCCCGCAGCGCGGACACGCGGCCGGGTGGCAGGCGCGGCAGAAAGTCTTGCCGCAGGAGGGGCAGGGCGCCTGGCCGGCAGGTGCGACCAGATGCAGCTTGTCGTCGCACACGAGGCGAACCCGGTCGAGCCCGAGCCCGGCCTCGCACAGCGGCGGCTCGATCGCCCGCACCAAGGGATGCCAATCGATGCGGATCAGCCGTTCGCCTTTGCGCCGCTTGATCAGCACCTCGAAACGCTGGACCGGCACATAGAGTTCCAGCGCCTGCACCCAATCCACGGTGACCCGTAGCGCGTAGTTGTGCCGCAGATCGTCAAGCTTCGACCGGTATTCCCGCTCGACGGCGGCGACCCGCATGGTTTCCCGCCGACGGTCGGCTTCGGCTTTCTCTCCGTCGGCTCCGGCCAGGGCTGCGAGTCGCTTCAGCGATATGCGACGCAGGTCGTCGTGATAACCGTGCACGCGGTTGCGGTCGCGCTCCAGCCGCCGGCGCATGGCGCGCAGGAAGGGCTCCAGCTCGGACCTGACCCGGCTGTCCAGCAGCGGGCGCAGCCGCGACTGGAGCGTGGCGCTGTCCCAGCCGGGACCCGCGGCGGCGCGGACCTCGGGGTCGGGAGCCTGCCAATCGGCGTCCTGCGCCAGCAGGCGCCGCAGCCGCGCCGCGATGTCATCGATGACGGCGCCGGTGCCGGGGTTGAAGCCGAGCCAGACCAGTCCTTCGCGCTTTTCATCGGAGAGCGCCGTGTAGCGGAAGGCGAGCTGGAGGCATCGCGTAAAAGTCGCCGTCACGCCCTGCAGGCGCCACACCGCATTGGGCAGGTCGAGACCGTGCTCAAGGATGCGCTCCGGATCGTTGCAGGTCGCCGGGCCGCCGGAAATCTGTCGCTCGCTCCATCGTCCGTCTTCGCCGAGAAGCGCGCCGAAACGATCAAGCCAGTCGCCTTCGAGCCCGATCGGGATCGCCTGCTCCGGCC
>Ga0126383_10002352_pt1 | contig 12187 bp, 6 predicted proteins | sample PanSoiMetPlot_35_FD_96882 | JGI IMG/M metagenome (GOLD analysis project Ga0126383, IMG submission 96882) | Tropical forest soil microbial communities from Panama - MetaG Plot_35 | ecosystem: Environmental > Terrestrial > Soil > Tropical forest > Bulk soil | place: Panama | collected 2016-02-17
GGCGGGTGCGGACTCTCGACACCGCCGCGATCGCCCGGGCGGCCTCCCGGTACGGGCGCCGGATCTCCGCGGCCATCCAGACCGAGCCTCTCAGCTCTTCGGGAGCCAGCGCGCCGAAAAGACAGTGAGGGCGAGCGCCGCATAGGCGGCCGCGAAGTGAAAAGGGACTGGAGAGGGGGCGCGCCAGGGAAGAAAGAGCGTGCCCAGCGCGGCCGGAGAGTGGATCACGCCGAAGAGGCAGAGCACGGCGGCTGCGAGAAGAGAGAGCGCGCTCGAGCCGAAGCGCCGGTCGATCAGGGCCGCGGTGGCCGCGCCCCACAGGAGCGCGGTGATGATGAACCCGTTTCCCAAGAGCTGCATTGCCCGAGCCGTCTCTGCCACTTCGCCGGGGAGCGCGGCGAGCCCGCCCCGCGGCAGGAGCGCTCCCGTCTCGATCGTCAGCAGGAAGGCGAGCGACGGCAACGTGGCCAGGGCGACAGCCGGGGCGTGACGCGACGGCGTGACGGTGAAGGCCTGGGCCAGCACTTCGATGCCGATGTAGAGAAGGATCGGCGCGACGGCCGCGGCCGGGATCCAATCGATGAGAAACGGCAGATATCCCAGCGCTCCGCCCAGTCCGATGAAGAGGCCGGTGGCCAGCGTGTAGCCGGAGCCCGCGCCCATTTTTTTGTAGGCGGGATGCCCGATGTAGGGCGTGCTTTCGACAACGCCTCCGCACAATCCCGCGGCGATGGTGGCCAGCCCCTCGGTCGCCACGATGGCCCGCGTGTCGTACTCGTCGCCGGCGGCGGCCGCGCTCTCGGTGTTGTCGATTCCGCCGACGACCGTGGTCACGGCGAAGGGAAGGGCGATCGGGAGGTAACCCCAGGCCAAGGAGAGCCCGCCGAGAAACGCAAGAGTGGGCCAGGGGAAGGCGACGTGGAGCTGCCGCGTCGCTTCCGCCGCAACGGACCCGAGTGGATTGGCGATCCCCGCGGCCCGGAGAGCATGGAAGACCGCGACGCCCAGGACGACGGAGGCAAAGACGCCGGGGATCCCGAACGGAAAACGCGCGTGTCCCAGAAGCGTCACCAGGATCACTCCCAGGGCCACGAAGCCGACGATGGGATTGGCGAAGATTTTGAGCAAGGGGAGGAATCCGATCAACGCGAGCCCCGCCCCTCCGATCGAGCCCAGGAGCGCCGCACGCGGAACGGCGGCGCGGACGGCGTTTCCGGCGAGCGCCAGCCCCGTCTTGAAGAGCCCGACCAAGACCGTGACGGCCATCCCCATCTTCCACGTGAGCATCGCGTCGCCCGTCGCCAGGTAGGCCGGCCCGAGAACGGCGAAGGACATTCCGAAGACGCTCGGAGCGTTCAACCCGAGCGGCATGGCCGTGACGTCGCTGCGCCCGGTCCGCCGCGCCAGCCTCCGCGCCATCGCCGCGTAGATCAGGTCTCCCGCCAGCACACCCACCGCGGTGCCCGGAACCATCCGGTAGAGGACGATCTCTTTGGGAAAGTGGAAGGCGCCCACCAGGATCGCGGCGAGGATCACCAGGTTCGCCACGTTGTCGAACATCAGGGCGAAGAAGGCGTTGACGTCGCCGGAGCGAAACCAGCCCGATCGAGTCAACGTGCCTCCTTGGCGGCCGCTGGACTCGCGGTCAAGAAAAAGGCGGCCGGACTGTCCGTCGCGGCCGCCTGCGGGTCGTGAGCTTTAAGCCCTACGTCCTGAGTCCTACGTCCTTCATCAGAACAGCACCCGCAGTCCCAGCTGCACCTGCCGCGGATCGCCCGCGCCGCTCTGGACGGTGCCGTCGAAGTTGAAGACCAGGTTGGTGACCTCGGGTCGGTGGATGTTCTTGCTGTTGAAGAGATTGAAGATCTCGATCGAGGGCTCGATGGTGACCGACGAGATCAAGAAGCCCCGCGAAATCCGGAAATCGAGCGAGGAGAACTGGTTGTCTTTGCGCCCGAGGTTGCGCCGCGTGACGGTCCCGTCGGGGTTGATCCGGTCCTGCGGAGTGTTGGTCGGAACCCCCGCGGCCGTGACGTCGAGCGGCTGCGCCGACCGGTAGGAGTAGCGCAGGTTCACGTCGATGGCGCCCGGCGTCTCGTAGAGAAGGTAGGCGTTGACGCGATGGCGCTGGTCGCGGTCGGAGTAGCCCCATTCCCTCGAGAACTCCGCGGTGGGATCGGCGGGATCCTCGAAGATCTTGGCGTACCGGAAGGTGAAGGGGTCGCGCTCGTTGTCGTCGTCGGACTTGTCCTTGGAGTAGGTGTAGTTGGCCTGGAATGCCCAGTGGTTGGCGAAGGGCCTGTTGACGCCGATGGTCCAGCCCCAGAACTTGCTGTGGGCCGTGGACTCGACGGTCGTCAGGGTCCCGACTCCATTGGTCCCGTCGGTGCCGAGGCCGGTCGACCAGGGTGAGCCCAGCTCCGCGGCGTTGCGGTCGACGAAGCGCGTGATGTGATCGCCCTTGGCCCAGTTGTACTTGAGCAGCACCGCGATTCCCTGGTACACCTCGTGCTCCGCCGAGGCGCTCCAGGAGAACGTGCGCGGATTCTCGAAGTTCTTGTCGAAGACGAAGACGCCCGGGTGGTCGGGATTGCCGATCTCGGACTGGGGGATCAGGTTCGGATAGGCCGGCGGCAGCGGTCCGCCGAAGTTGCGGAAGGTGCTGTCGCGATAGATGGTCTGCCCGCGGCTGCCGTCGGTCGAGCGCGAGGAGGCGAGCGAAAGGCCCGGAACGCGCCCGTAGAAGAGCCCGGCGGACCCGCGGAGAACGGTCTTGCCGTCGTTCTTGGGATCCCAGGCGATGCCGAAGCGCGGCTGCCACATCTTGTAGTCCGAGGGGATCGTGCCGTCTCCGGGGAATTCGTGGCCCTTGCTCGTCTGGCCGATGAAGGGCGCGTAGAAGAGCTGGTCCTTGGGAGTGATGAGATCCGGTTCGATCTCCGCTTCCCAGCGCAGGCCCGCCTGGATGGTCAGGCCCGCTACCGGCTGCCAGACGTCTTGCACGAAGACGGCCGGCTCATGCTGGGTGATCGTCTGCGTGCCCGCTTCGTCGGCGGTCAGGCCTCCGACGCCCGCCTGCTGGAGGTAGAGGATGACCGGTCCGGTCACCGTCGTCCCCGCCGGGCAGTTGCCGTTGGGGTTCGAGCTGCCGTTGGAGCACTCGACGTAATTGGGATTGTTCAGGTAGTTCAGGAATCCGCTGGTCGAGCTGAAGATGAACCGGCCGTTCTCGAAGCCGCGGAAGGTCTGGAACGCCGACACCTTGTTGTACTCGACGCCGGCCTTGAAGGTGTGCTGGCCCGTGATGTAGGAGACGTTGTCGACGAATTGCAGGCGGATGTCGTGGTAATCGACAGGGATGAAGAAGGGCTCGCCGAACCGGTAAGTCTTGGCGAAGTCAAACGCCGTGTCCGGCAGCGGCCGGTCCTGGCCGGTGATGAGGGGTCCCGGGTAGGGGCGCGGCCGCTCCTCCCGCGCCCACTGCGCGCGGAACTCGTTGGAAAGCGTGCCGGTGAAGGTCGAGAGCACGGAAAGCGTTCCGGCGTTGGAGTAGTCCCTCTCGTCGGCGTTGGCGCTGCGGCCCCAGGAGTTGACGTCGAAGGTCCCGTTGTTCTGGTCCGACCAGGTGTAGTTGTAGCGGCCGGTGATGAGCGTCTGAGGCGTCGCCTGCCAGTCGAGCTTGCCCAGGAACACCCGGGCATCGTTGGTGCGGTCGATCGGGCCGTTCTCGTCCGGACTTCCCAGCGAGGCGAAGGCGGCCACCACGTCGGGCTCGATCCGGTTGGGATCGGTCTGCTTTTGGGAGCGGTTGCGCTGTCCGTCGAAGGCCAGGAAGTAGAAGAGGGTGTCCGTCTTGATCGGACCGCCCAGCGTGGCGCCCAGCTGTTCCTGGTTGTAGTTATTGGGGTCCTTGGTGCCGTCGGCGAGCTGGGGCTGGGCGGAGAGGGAGTCGTCCTTGTAATAGAAGTGCGCGCTGCCGTGGATGGTGTTGGTTCCCGACTTGGTCACCACGTTCACGAATCCGGACTGTGAACGCCCGAACTCGGCGTTGGCGCCGTCGGCGACCACCACCACTTCCTGGACGGCGTCGAGGTTGAACGTGAAGGCCGGCCGCTGCCCGCCGCGCTGCTCTCCGAAGAAGGGGTTGTTGAAGTCCGCGCCGTCGACGGAGATATTGTTCTCGATTCCCTTCTGGCCGTTGATGGACAGCTCGTCGCCGTCCGGCCCCTGGACGATCGTCACCCCGGGCGTCAGATGCGTGTAGTCGAGAAAGTTGTGGCCGTTGTTGGGGAGATTCTGGACCGCCTGCTCTTCGATGCGGGTCGCGCCCTCCGTTCGGGTCTTCTCGACGACCGGCGCCTCGGCGGTGACCTTCACCTCCTGCTGCACGCTGGAGATCTCGAGCTTCAACGGGAGGGTGATGGTCGCTCCGACCTCGAGCGTGAGCCCCTCGCGGACCAGGGTGGTGAAGCCCTGCAGGCTCGCCGTGACCCGGTAAGAGCCGAGGGGAAGCTGCAGCGCCCGGAAGCGTCCTTGTCGGTCGGTCGTCAGTGTCTGCTCGTAGTTGGTTCCGATGTTGCGAACCACGACCGTCGCGCCGGGCAGCGCCGCTCCGCTGGCGTCGACGACCGTTCCTTCGATGACTCCGGTCGTGGCCTGGGATTGTGCGCGAATCGTGGAGACCAGGGAAAACAGACACAGAACCGCCGCCAGTACGCCGCGAGCGTAAGTCCGCATGCGTTCCTCCTCTATTTCGAAACCGCCGCCGGGCCGGTTAGATGGGTGTAAATCTTTCGCGAACGTTGGGAGAAGTCAAGTTAACAGTTCGCCTTTTCGTCTCGCGGACGGAGCGGGTGCGTGCGATCGTTATTGCCGTGGATCGCCGGCCGTCGCCGCGCGCATGAGTGAGGAGGACCCATGTTCCAACTGGCCATCCCCTGGTTCGAATTCGTGGTCCGCGGGGTGATCGTCTATGTTTTTCTTCTGGTTCTGCTTCGGCTGACCGGCAAGCGGCAGGTCGGTCAGCTCGCCCCCTTCGACCTGGTCCTGCTGTTGGTCCTCTCCAACGCGGTCCAGAACTCGATGAACGGCGGTGATAACTCTTTGATCGGCGGGCTGATCTCGGCGACCACCCTGGTTCTGCTCAACTACGGCATCGGTTATTTGACTTTCCGCGACAAGAGAATCGAGGGGCTGGTGGAGGGGCATCCGCAGGTCCTGATCCACAACGGGAAGCTGTACTCCGAGGTTCTGCGGGATTCGCAGATGACCCGCCACGAGCTCGACGCCGCGCTCCGGCAGGCCGGATGCACCTGCGTGGAGGATGTTCACATCGCGGTCCTGGAAAACAACGGGACGGTGAGCGTCACCGGCCGGACCCGGGCGGGGTCGTCGGGGACTCCCCCGGGCGGAGCTTGAGACGAACGGGGCTCTGCCCCGCGCCGGCGCGGGCTCGGAGCGAGTAGCCAGAGAGTGTGAAGACCGCGCAGAGAAAGGCGACGGCCGATAGAGCGGAGACCCGGCTTCCGAGGATCGAGGAGGGATCGCGAAAGGTGAGGGTGATCGCAGAACCGGCGGCCGCCGGCTGATGCAGCCGGAGAGAGAGGTTGCCGGCTCCGTTGCGGGTGACAAGACCCAGGGACGAGCTCCAGAGAGGATGAAAATTCTGGTTGAAGACGATGCGTGCGCCCGGCGGGGAGCCGGCGGGCAGCTTCAAGTCGATGCGGCTCCAGCCGTTCCACTCCGCGACGACGGGGATCGAAACTCCATGATCGTCACGGGCCTGGAGGACCAGAGCGGTGCCGGGGCTGATCGCGCCCTGGATGTAATCGTGCTCGTTGTATGCGTCGATCAGGTCGGTAGTCGGCCCGATCAGCTCGGCCTGAGAGCCCTCCGGCCCGGGGACGTTGTGGATGGCGTGGACCGCGCGCGGAAGGGCCGCATGTGGAACGATCAACCTCCCCGTAGCGCTCAAGAAAGGCAGCGCCAGCGAGACGGCCTGGAACCCGATTGTGAATGCGAAAAGGGCGCACCAGAGCAGGCGCCGCGGATGGGCCGGCGAAGTCTCCTGTTCCAGACGTCGAATGGCCACGGCGCACCCCAGCGCGAGCGGGAGAGCCAGGTAGCCCCAGAATCGGCTCGGGATTCCGATAGCCTCGAAGCCCGGGAATTCGTGAAGGATGTCGAAGGGCCCGGGCGGTAGCCACCGGCCGAGCGCCCGCCAGGCTCCCAGGCCGAGAACGAACGTGACGGCCGAAACGAGCAGGAAACGCCGCCGGTCGTCCGACGGGATCGGGCGGAAGATCCCGCCGCGGTAGGCGACCAGCAGGTACGCGAGCACCGGCCCGATGTAGACGGAGAATTCGTGCCCGTTGGCCGGGGCCGGCAGCACCTTGCCCCGAACCGGCAGCAGCAGGAACCACAGAAAGAGCAGGGGGTCGAGAAAAACCGGAGGCCGGGTCCGGGGAAAGAGCTCGGCGTTGGCCGCGACAGGCAGGTAGTAGATCGCGTCCAGACCGAGGGCCACGACGACCGAGCCGGCGAAAAAGAGGAGCGGCCGCGCGGACCGTTTCTGCCAGGCGAGGATGGCGGTGTCCAGACCGATCCACACGAGCAGGAGCAGCAGGGCGATCGGCGCCCCGTCGGTGGAAAGGGCAAAGAAGACGCCCCCGCCAAGAATGAGCCAGGCCAGCCTTCTGCCGGCCCGCGGCGTCTCCTCCCCGGGCCCGGGCAGGCAACGGCGCGCGGCCCACAGCCAGAGAGGCAGGCCCAGAGTTCCCAGGAAGACGGTGTGGCCGTGGGACAGCCGCGAGACGATGTAGCCGTTGCCGGCGAAGAGCGCCGCCGCCAGCGCCGCGGTCATCCCGTCCAGCGCGAGGTCGCGGGCGAGAAGCCACGCGCCCACCGCGCCGGCGAGGACGAAGAAGAGACAGGAGATCTTGATCGCGGCCGCGGGGTCGATCATCCGCGCCAGGATCATGGAGGGGGAAAGGATCGGCACCTGCGGGTCGCCGGCGAGCGACATGCCGCCGCGCATGAGCGGATTCCAGTGTTTGGCCAGGCCGAAGAGACGGGAATTCCAGAGCGACAGCTCATGGAAGGCAAGCATCTGATCCCAGTCCGAGTCCCCCTCCCGGAAGAGAAACGCGCCGTAGACGACAACGTAGATCAGCGGGATCGCGGCCGTCAGAAGGAGGCTTCTCGGGGCGCGCACCCGGATCCGCACCGGAAGAACCCTCATCGGCCCGGCTCCCTACAGACCCGTCTGGATCTCTTACGAAGAAATAAACCCGGCCGCGGTCTTGCGGATGTGGACGTCCGGACAGACAATCGCGGCTCCGTGAGGAGGAACTGATGCACATCGCCACTGCGGTGCTCGCCGCATTGCTCTGCCTTCCCGCCGCTTCGGCCCGTGCGCTGACCGTCGAGGAGATCGTGAATCGCCACGTCGCGGCGCGGGGCGGCTCTCAGAAGCTCTCTGCCATCCAGTCGCTGCGGCTGACCGGGAAGATGATCTTCAGCTTCGGGGACAACCAGATCGAAACTGCCTGGGGGCGCGTGATCAAGCGCCCGGGGATGATCCGCACCGAGGTGACCCTGCAGGGCCTGACCGCTGTGGACGCCTACGACGGAACGGATTCCTGGTCGCTCAACCCCTTTGGGGGCGTGCGCAACGCGCAGAAGAACTCCGCCGACGAGGCCCGGGAGATGGCGCGCGAGGCCGACATCGACGGACCCCTGATGCGCTGGCGCGAAAAAGGGAGCAAGGTCGAAGACCTGGGCACCGAAGACGTCGACGGGACCCAGGCTCTCAAGCTCCGGGTGACCTTCAAAGACGGCGACATTCAGACGATCTACCTCGATCCCGATTACTTCCTGGAGATCCGCGTCGAGACGGTGGCCCACATCCGCGGCGCGGAGCAGATCCGGGAGGTCGACTACGGCAGCTACCAGCAGGTCGCCGGGGTCTGGATTCCCTTCTCGATCGACAGCGGCCCCAAGGGGGGCCCGCGCGGACAGCGCGTCACGATCGAGCGCGCGGAGGCCAACATCTCGCCCGACGATGGGGTCTTCCGGTTCCCTCCCGCCGGCACGCCGATCGCGCGCGTGGTCGAGCCCGCGCCAGCCGCGGCCGCCGGCGCCGCGGAGTCCGTGCGTCCTCCGTCTCCCGGCGGAGAGCGGCCGCCGGTTTTCGATTCCGGTGTCGTGTCCGGGCTCGGCATCCGCAACATCGGCTCGGCGACCATGAGCGGCCGGATCGCCGCCGTGGCCGGCCGCACCGAAGGGGGCAAGACGACGCTCTTCGTGGGAGCGGCCTCCGGCGGCGTCTGGAAATCCCTGGACGGCGGGACGACCCTCAAACCCGTCTTCGACAAGAACCCGGTCCAGTCGATCGGCGCGATCACCATCGATCCGTCCCATCCGGCCACGGTCTGGGTGGGCACCGGCGAATCCTGGATGCGCAACTCCGTGTCGGTGGGCGACGGGATCTACAAGTCGACCGACAATGGTGAGACCTGGACCAACATGGGGCTGAAGGAATCCGAGCACATCGTGCGGATCCTGGCCCGTCCCGACAACAGCGACGTCGTGTATGCCTGCGTTCCGGGCAAGCTGTGGAGCGACAGCGCCGATCGCGGCGTCTACAAGACCGGCGACGGCGGCAAGACCTGGAAGAAGGTTCTGGCGGGCTCCAATCTCTCTACGGGTTGCTCGAGCCTGACCATGGATCCCAAGAATCCCGACGTTCTCTTTGCCGGCCTGTGGGATTTCCGGCGCAAGGGCTGGACCTTCCGCTCCGGCGGCGACGGAGCCCACGCGGCGTCGGGCAGCGGGCTCCTGCGCTCCTCCGACGGCGGCAGCACCTGGAACGAGCTGACCGACAAGACCGCGTCCGGACTTCCGCCCAAGCCCTGGGGCCGCGTGGAGGTCGTGGTCGCGCCCTCCGACGCGAAGATCGTGTATGCGCTGGTGGAGTCGGAGCACTCCGCGCTCTACCGCTCCGCCGACGGCGGAAGGACGTGGGAGCCGCGGGACCGAAGCCAGGGAATGATCTGGCGCCCCTTCTACTTCGGGCGTCTGGTCGTGGACCCCGCCAACGCGGATCGTGTTTTCAAGCCGGGCGGCGATCTCTCGGCCTCCGAGGACAGCGGCCGCAGTTTCACGTCCTCTTCCGGACGCGGCTCGCACGGCGACTGGCACGACATCTGGATCGATCCCGACAATCCCAAGCGCGTGGTCGGGGGAGACGACGGCGGCCTGTGGGTCTCCAAAGACGGCGGCAACCGCTGGTGGAAGGCGCAGAACCTTCCGATCTCGCAGTTCTACCACGTGGCCGCCGACGAGCGGGATCCGTACCAGGTTTACGGCGGCCTTCAGGACAACAGCTCGTGGGTCGGAGACTCGGCCTATCCCGGCGGAATCACCAACGCGCGCTGGGAAAATCTCTACGGCGGCGACGGCTTCTGGACGATCCCCGATCCCACCGACGCCGACGCGGCGTACGCCGAGTCCCAGGGCGGTTACATCGGCCGCGTCGATCGCCGCACCCACAACACCCGAGACATCCAGCCCAAGGCCGGCTACCACGAGAAACTCCGCTACAACTGGAACACGCCGATCGCCGTGAGTCCCACCAACAAGTCAACGCTCTACATCGGCTCGCAATTTCTGTTCCGATCTCGCGACAGAGGCGAGACCTGGGAACGCATCTCGCCCGACCTGACCACCAACGATCCGGAGAAGCAGAGACAGGAAGAGTCCGGCGGCGTGACCGTCGACAACTCCTCGGCCGAGATGCACACCACCATCTATTCGATCTCCGAGTCGCCGCGGGACGCGGCCGTCCTGTGGGTCGGCACCGACGACGGCAACGTCCAGTTGACGCGCGACGCGGGCAAGACCTGGACCAACGTGGTAGGCAACGTGAAGGGGCTTCCTGCGAATTCCTGGGTGAGCTGGCTGGAGGCGAGCCGCTTCGAGGCCGGCACGGCCTACGCCGCCTTCGACCGCCACACGTTCGGCGACATGTCTCCCTGGGTCTACCAGACCAACGACTGGGGCAAAACCTGGAAGCGGATCGTCTCCCCCGAGCAGGGTGTGCGCGGCTACGCGCACGTCATCCGGGAGGACGCCGTCGACCGCTCGCTCCTCTTTTTGGGAACAGAGTTTGGTCTGTGGATCTCGCCCGACGCGGGGACCACCTGGGCCCGCTTCGAGGGGGGCGACTTTCCCAGCGTCGCCGTGCGCGACCTCCAGTTGCAGGCGCGCGAGAACGATCTGGTCATCGCCACGCACGGCCGCGGCATCTGGATCATCGACGATCTGACGCCGCTGCGGAAGCTGACGCGCGAAGTGCTGGGGCAGGAGGCGGCCTTCCTGCCGGGCCGTTCGGTGCAGCAGCGCATTCCGGCCAACGGCGGATGGCCGGAAGGGGACGCCGTCTTCTCCGGCCCCAATCCCGCCGGCGGCGCCGTGATCACCTACTACCAGAGAACGCGTCACCTCTTCGGTCCGATCAAGCTGGAAATCCTGGACTCCGAGGGAAAGGTCATCGACACCGTCTCCGCGAGCAAACGGCGCGGAATCAACCGGGTCGCCTGGTCGATGTCGGTCAAACCCCCGCGCGTGCCCCGGGCGGCCCAGCTCGCCTTCAACGCCTCGCAGGGACCGCGCGTCCCTCCGGGGACCTACACGGTGCGCCTGACCAAGGGGAGCCAGTCGATCCAGACTCAGATCCAGATCCAGGTCGACCGCCGCGCCTCCTACTCGGCCGCCGACCGCGCCGAGCAGTTCCGAGCGGTGATGCAGGCCCACGCACTCTTCAGCAAGATGAGCGATCTCGTCGACCGCCTGGATGGGGCCGCGCGGGGGGCGACGGCTCGGGCGCAGGGCCTTGCCGCGTCCGACCCGCTCGGCAAGAGACTCCAGGCGGTTTCCGACCGGATCGCCGTCCTGAAGCGCCAGGTCGTGGCCACCAAGGAGGGAGGCATGATCACCGGCGAGGAGCGGATCCGGGAGCATCTGGATACGGCCTACGGCGCTCTCATGAGCTCGGAGGGCAAGCCCCCCCGCTATCAGGTCGAGTACGTCGAAGTCCTCGGCCGCGAGCTGGCCGATGTCGGCAAGGAGTTCGACGCGCTGGAAGCAGGCGACATCGCCGCGCTCGACAAGGAGCTTGCAGGGCGAAAGCTCGAGCCGATCGCTCCGCGCGAAGCGCACCCGTAGCGAGCGATGCGCTGCCGGCGATAACAATATATATATTGTTGACCGAGGTTTGAGGGCGCCGTGAGCCGGTGGAGAGCGGTCTTTCGAGGAGCCGGCGGGCTGCGGGCCGGATGGCGCCTGCTTCTCTTCGCGGCGGCGGCCACGATCCTGATGAGCGGCCTGCCCTGGATCGCCGTCAAGGCCGGATGGAAGCCGCGCGCCGGTTTCGACCCCGCCGACTTCCTGGTGGCCGACGGACTGGGACTCGTAGCTCTCGTGCTCGCCGCGTGCCTCATGGCCTCGATCGAGCGCGTCCGGCCGGGCGTCTACGGTCTGGCGTTCCGGGCCGGATTCCTCCGCCGCCTTGGCGAGGGGCTCGCCTGGGGAAGCGGGACGGTGCTCGCGGTGGCGGCCGCGATGGCGGCGCTCGGCGGCCTGTCCATCGCCGGACTGGCGCTGCACGGCCGCGCGCTCGCGGGCAGCGCCGCTCTCTGGGCCGCGGCGATGATCGTTCTGGGACTCTTCGAAGAGTATCTGTTCCGCGGTTACCCGCAACGGACGCTGGCGTCGGGCATCGGGTTCTGGCCCGCCGCGGCGCTGCTCTCGGCAGGCTTCGGCGCGCTGCATTACTTCACCAAGCCGCGCGAGACCATAGTCGACGCCGCCGCCGTCGCGCTCCTCGGTTTCTTTCTTTGCTTCACGCTGGCCCGGACCGGCGATCTGTGGCTCGCCGTCGGCTATCACGCGGCCTTCGACTACGCCGCGCTCGTCGTCCTGGCCTCGCCCAACACCGGCATGCCGCCGGGGGAGCGCGTGCCGGGTCATCTCCTGGAGACGTCCTTCTCCGGACCTGTCTGGTTGACCGGCGGAGACTGCGGGCTCGAGGCGAGCCTTTTCACGTTCCCGGCGCTGGCCCTCCTGTTCTTTCTCTTTGACCGCCGCTCGCGGCCTAAGCAGCCGCCGAAGTAGGCAAACCGAAGCA
>Ga0126383_10002353_pt1 | contig 12185 bp, 7 predicted proteins | sample PanSoiMetPlot_35_FD_96882 | JGI IMG/M metagenome (GOLD analysis project Ga0126383, IMG submission 96882) | Tropical forest soil microbial communities from Panama - MetaG Plot_35 | ecosystem: Environmental > Terrestrial > Soil > Tropical forest > Bulk soil | place: Panama | collected 2016-02-17
CGTCGGGAATAGTAACGATGTCACCGGCCTCAACATAAGGGTTCGCCGCCTCTGCGCCTCTGAGGGTGTCGTTCAGTCGCAGACTAATCAAACTTCCTTCCTGCTCTGAGGTGGTACCGGTTTGAGCTTCGCAGACGTCCTGCCGCGGCCCGCGCACAATATTAATGGTCTCTCCGGCTTTGTCTGACGGTCCCTTGGCGAAGGTCAGCAGTTCAAGCAAACGAATGTGACGCTGCATTTGGTAGCGGCCCTGTTCGTTGACTGCTCCGATTAAGGCGACTTCGCGCGCGTGGTACTCCTTAATAAAGACATCGACTGGAAGATTTCGATAGTAGCGGGCGTAACGCGTGGAGATTTCTTTGGCCAATTCACCTTCAGTCTTACAGGCCGCCTGGACCTCTCCTTCGATGAGCGGCATGCGAATCATGCCATTGCCTTCGACACGCACGGCGTCACGTGACAGTTGAGGCCGGTTGTAGACGCGAATTTCGAGCACGTCGCCGGACCCAATCCGATACCGCTCCGCACCTTGCGACGCGCTGGCCGCCGCCGGCTTCGTGTCCTGCGCACGTCCGCCGCCGGCAAAAACCAACAGCCCGATCAAAGAGAGTATGGCCGCGACACCCCTGGTCATCTATTTACCGCCTATTTACCGCCCAGGCCTATACGCCTTGAAAGTAATGCTTCCCGCATGTGATTCGGATGCGCCAGATTGAGAACCGTATTACTCACGAGCACCAGAAGTTCTTCGTGATCGCGCCGAAATGTTCCGCTGAGCGGATTATCGCCCGTCTTAACCACCACCCCCTCGCGTATCCATTGCCAAAACTGCTTTTGCGTCGTCCAGAACTCCTTCCGATCGCGACAGACTACCAGGGCAGTCTTCTTTTTCTTTTTCTTCTTCTCTTTACCCATGAAAGCGTAATTATCCCCCTTGATAGTAACATTTATGATTGCGGGCATTGCTTCGCGAACGTGACCCCTGGATTAGACACGTTCGACCCGAAGGAAACCTCTTTCGCGAGGCAGCTATAAAATCTCCCGAGCCTCGCGAAGATATTTCGCAAATGAAGGCATGTCAAGCAGTTCGCCGATCTCTGGTATGCCCTGGTGGGAATTGATAGACGTTAACCCCGCGAGCTAGGACCGTGGCATCAGAAATTTGCGTCTTAATAGTCTCTCAGGTCAAGAAGAGCTGCTCACCCCGGCATCTTCTGCATCAGGAGCGGGAGTAACCAGCCATCCCGACCTGAGAGATTTGGCTCGGTCGCAGCTTCCTCATTCACCGAATCAAATGGATGGGCCCGGTCGCTACCGCAACCGGTTCTGACCCTATCCCAACTCGCAAACCTTGCGCACGATTTCTTTCGCCGCCTGTGGCCGGGCCAAAGCTCGCGTATTCCGCTGCATTTGCGCAAACCTCTTTCGGTCACTCAGCAGCCGGTCCAGCTTGTAAGCAAGCGTCGGCAGGTTGTTGCAACGAATGCCGACGCCTGCCTCGAGCAAGTGATCTGAATTACGTTCTTCCTGCCCGGGAATCGGGTTGACGATTACGAACACCAATCCCTTCGCCAGAGCTTCGCAGGTGGTGAGGCCACCGGGTTTCCCCAGCACCAAATCCGAGGCGGCCATCAATTCATCCATCTCACGCGTGTAGCCAACGGGTTTAATGATCACCTGGGCATCGGCGGCGACGCGCCCGGCCATTTTTGTCAGCCGCTCTTTCAATTCCTCGTTACGGCCGCACACGGCGACTATCTGTGAACGCTCCTGCAGATGCAGCATAGCCGCAATCAGAGATTCCATTGAGCCGACGCCAAAACCGCCGGCCGAGAGCAAGATTGTCGTGCGGTCGGACGCCAGCCCATGTTTGCGCCGCATCTCCTGTTTGTCTTTGCGCACGGCGAAGACCGGATCAATCGGAATCCCGCTCACTGTAATCTTATTCGGAGGTATGCCGAGGACCTCCAGGTAAACACGCGCTTCCTCGATGGCCACGAAGTACTGCTCGTAATGATGACACAGCCACATCGCATGAACATCAAAGTCCGTTACCACAATGGCCTGCCGGCTGGCGATACGCTCCTTCGCCTTCAGCCACGAGACAATTTCGGCCGGCAGAAAGTGTGTGCAGACGATCATGTCCGGCTCATATTCGCGGAGGAACTTTACAAACGGTCGCGTGTTTAGTTTGTCGAGCGCGAGGCGGCGGCGCTCATTCTTCCAGGGCTTGTCCAGCTTGTCATACAGCCAACCCGGAACCTCGGGCATCTTGTTGACCAGGTCGATGTAGGCTCTCGAATATAAATGCCGGAAGACTTTGTTCGTGTAATTCAGCACGTCGAGATGCTGAACTTCGACATCCCCGAGAGTTGCCTGAAAAGCTTTTTCAAGAGCTTCGGCCGCGCGCACATGACCCGCGCCGGCAGAAGCCGATAATAATAGGACTCTTTTGAGCATCTTCAGTTCTTAAGCGCCGAAGGCGCGGCATTGAATAGCCATGGCCCGCGATGGTACTGGTTCAGTTTGAAAGTTCTCATTCACGCCGCCGCTTCAGCGCGGCGCATTGGCTGATAGTAGGGTATTGCAAACCGTTTGTTTAAACGGTTTCCGATTCTACTGCTTTCTCAGACACCGGGCTAAAGCCTCGGTGTGAATAAGAGCCGGAAGCGAAAACTGAACCAGTGCCCGCGCGATTTACCATTTGATATTTGAGATTTGTTATTTGTTATTTACCGAAGTGCGAAATGGCCAAATGACAAATCTCAAATGGAAAATGGAAAATCCCGTGGGCCGACGCTATTAAATGCCGCACCTTCGGCGCTTAGGCCCGTGCACATCTGAGAATCGCGTCCGCCGAAATATCTATATCTTCTTCCGTCGTCGACCAGTTAGAGACGGATATCCGCATCGCCTCCATCTCATGCCAGACGGTCCCACCTAACCAGCAGGTGCCGTCATCCTGCACCCGGCGAATCACCTCGCTGGTGTGTTTGTCGTCATCAACTCCTGATGGATCTACAAATCGCACCAGCACCTGATTCAAAACGACATCATTCAGAACTCTGACCTGCGGGTCTTGCGCCAGCCGTGCCGCCATGCGCCGGGACAGGCGGCAACAACGATCAACCAACTCGGCAATCCCTGTACGCCCCAACGATCGCAACGCCGCGTACACCGTGAATCCGCGCGCACGCCGCGAAGCCTCGGGCACCCAATCACAGTTGTCCCGTTCCGATCGATCCGCCAGCACGTAGTACGCGGCGTGCAAGCACATCGCCGACAAATGAGCGGCCGCGTCCCGCACAAATACAACCCCGCAGTCATACGGCACGTTCAGCCATTTATGACAATCACTCGAAACCGAGTCAGCCAGTTCAATTCCCTGAATCAAGGATCGATACTCCGGCGAGGCGGCCGCCCACAATCCGATCGCCCCATCGACGTGCAGCCAGCCGTCACGCTCATGCACACACTCCACAATCTCTGAAATCGGATCAAATGATCCGGTGTTAACGTTTCCCGTCTGGGCGCAAACCAGGACAGGGGTCTGAATTCTCCGGAGGGTCGTGCGCAACTCATCGGCACGCATGCGCCCTTGCTCGTCGTTGGGCACCCGGACGACGCGTTCGCTGCCGAGCCCCAACATTTGCAGCGCCGCAAAAATCGAGACATGCGACTCTTCACTGGTGACGATGGTTATTTCGGGCGCGCCTATCAACCCTTGCTTCTCAACATCCCAGCCGGCTGATTTGAAAAGCGAATGCCGGCCCGCGGCCAGGCCGGTAAAGTTGGCCATTGTGCCGCCGGAAGTGAAACCAACACTCGACTCTCGCGCCAATCCGAAGAGATCAATCAGCCATTCGCCTGCGACTTTCTCAGCCGCCGCCGCCAAAGGCGAGTGAGCAAAGAACGCTCCATTCTGGTCCCAGGACGAGGTCAACCAGTCAGTCGCTAACGCCGCCGGCAAGGCGCCACCCACCACGAAACCAAAGTATCGCGGCCCCGCCGTCGCCACGATTGCCTGATCGCCCCACTCCGCCAGACGCGCCACGATCTCCATAGCCTCGCTGCCGTTGGCGGAAAGCCCGTCGCCCCGCACTTCGGCGAGCAACTTCTCGAAATCAACACGCCGCGCCACCGGACGATCAGCCACGCCATCGAGAAATTTATTTACCAGGTCACAAGTGCGCTCAAGGAGACTCGCCCGATCTGTTTTCGCGTCAGCCGAAATGGTCTTTGCAGGATTTGGATTCATCGGAATAGGTTCTCGATCAACGAGTCAGTACCATCCGCGTCAGCGGATGGATCATCGGGCCTGTGCAGCTTGATCCATCCGCTGACGCGGATGGTACTGACCTCACAATCAAAGCGCGCGATTATAGCGCAGGTTGTTCAGCCGCAGGCTCCGTAGAAACGATGAGAGGCTTTTTGGTTGAGAGTGGGCGAACTTGTCGGCGCTTTGCTCGCCGGTACGAACGGATCTCTGCGCCGTGGCGCACAGAGCCGGCGGCCATCTATTTAATTCGGTACCCGAGAATTTCGTTATTCAGAATCCAGGCGACGACTGCCCCGACGCGAATATCCCGGTGTGGGTATCCCTCCCGGGTTACGGCAGCCGAACCATCTTCATTTGAATCGAACCTGGCGGGCGACATCATCGCGAATCGTTTCCGCCACTGCGCAAAATTCTGCGGCCGCAAGTCGACCCAGCCTTTCGTCGCCCACTTATCAATATCCTCATCAGTCACCGGGACTATGGAGACGCCGGGAATTTCCGGGATGCGAATGTAGGGTCCGCGCAGTAGTTCTTTGCCGCTGGGAACGAGTATCGGCAAGCCGACAGAGTTGATCGTATTTCGTAGTTTTAATTCCTGGTCCAACAGCGAATAGATCTCGCCGGCGATCTCCTCGGGAGATCTTCCAATCACTTCCTGCAGGGTGCCGAAGCGCGTCTTCAACAGATGCGCCTCCCACAGCAGCTTGCCCAGCTCAGGCGGCCCCAGCCAGCCGAGCGCGACTGATGGAGCATCACCGTTGCCCAGGTTTTGCAGCTCAATCTCCTCCGCCTGCTCCAGGGCCAGATGCCGCAGGTTGCCGGCTCGATAGGTTGGGCTCATCACTGCCCCGTCTACCGCCGCAATCACATCGTGCCCGGTGTTGCTTCCCCGAATCTCGAGCACTGCCTGATGCGCAATCTCTTCCGGCGTGATGAATTCCATCTGCCCGATGTGCGTGATGGTTTCGAACTCGCACCTGGTGAAAAGTCCGTTCTCACCCGTGTCGACCACGACCATCTGCAGCGGCTCGAGCTTTTCGTATTGATCGCCGTTCTGCCGCAACGCCAAAGTCTCGCGCAATTCTTCCCGGCGACTGGCAAACAGATGCAGCGGCGCGCCGTGTTGGGCGCGTTCACGGATAATCCGCCGGCTGATGCGGTTGTAACCAACCATCGCCGCAGGTTTGAGTTCTTTCACCACCGGACCTGCAGGCGTGCGGGCCATCAGGAACATCAGGCCGGTGTGCGCGAACGCCATGGCCGTCTTGGTCATCAGCCTGGCTGAGGGTTTGTCTTCCGAATGAGTGTAAGGAATATTGAGGCCCATCCCTCCGGTTCCGGTCGTGCCTATCTTCAGATAAAGACGAGTCCCAACTTCGCTCATCGCGCGTTGCATGATCAGCACGTGGCGAACGAGCTGGGGAATTGATTGTGAGATTAACAGCGTTTCAAAATCTCTCTGGACCAGATCGCTCTCCCGGGCGATATCGCTCATGACTCCGCGATCAATGCTGCGCTTGAGTCCGTCGAAGCTCGCCTTGGCAATCTCAGAAGCCGTGTAGACATCCTGATAGCTGATCCCGGTGGCGGTATTGATGCTGTCGATCACGACGTCCGGTTTATGTTTCAAGATGAGCTGCGCCAATTGGGAACGCGTATAAGCAGCTTCAAAGTCATGAAACACATCGTCGAAGATCGCCGCCCGCGACTCGCCAGATTCCATTCGTTCTGCTCGGTTCGGCTGATCGACTCCAGCGCCGTCATTCCAATCGGCACGGACGAAGACATCGCCACCAAAACCGCTAAACGCCACGGCGGGGAACTCGCGCCGGCAATGAGTAATCGTCTCTTCGACTTCAGCTAATTCGCGGGAACAGATGATGATGGCGCGCGGATCGAGTTCGCGGGCAATCTGGTGGGTCACTTGCGCGCCAATCATTCCTCCGCCGCCGAGAATTAGATAAGTTTCACCACGCATATGATTCACGTTTTCCTGGTGGAATGAAATAGGCAGCTAATATTCCGGACCCTCTCCGAAACCTGTCGGAGTTCAATGAAAGAAATCCGAGATTTCTGCATCGATAGCATCCGGTAGATCATACACATCAATTGCTGCAAGTGAACTCTCGACACCAGGACCTGATACCTTCTTCAGTTCTGTACAGTAACGGCAGTTGCAGGGGTAATCGAGGCCGCGTCGGAAAGCTCTCAAATTCAAACTTATTTCGCTTGGCACCGGAAACCTGGGGACGCTTTCCTGAGCCACTAACTCGCTTCTTTTCGATGATTGCTGTTGCATGAGACCTCACACGTTTGGCTGATAAGTCAGACCAACTCCGTAGATCGTATCGAGCAACAGCCGTGCCCACTTAGAGCGTTACGTTAAGCCCGGCCAATGGGCGCTTTTACCGAAGGAATCTCAGGCGAGCCTGGAAGTTTAACCGGCGCGAGGCGATGGCAATTTGAAAATTACCCATCCCGAAGCGAAGTTTCCCGCGACCTGGCGCAATGCGCGGCTCTTAAGCAGACGGCCGGCCCTTTAAGGAGTCAAAGCCGGAGTGGTCACCGCCGGCGCCTTAGCGCCGTTTCCCACGATAGGTGTGTTCAAAGTAGTAATTCCCCATTTGGCTCTTAACGCGTCCAAAACTGAAACCGTGATGCTGGGACTGATTTCCATATACTGCCGAGCATTCGCCAGCTTTTCCAGGTCGCCACCCGTTGCCATCGATTTCAGTTTGTTTTCGATGAGCGTGTCATCGAAGAAGCCCAGGACTGTTGACAACAGGTAGAGATAACTTCCCAATTCTGTGCTCAGTCTTTTTACCTTACTGATTCTATCCAACTCCTCCTGCTGTTTCTCGGTCTGCTCGGATGGCGGAGGCATAGACGTGGCGGGCTGCCACTGGATCAGCGTGCGCGCCGTCTCCATCAATGTCTGCGGTGTTGGCGCCGCGGTCTCAATCGCAAAGAGTTTTTCTATTAGGCCGCCAGTTGCCTGGTCAGAGTTTATTTTCTTGGCCGACGCAATGGTGGCCCGAACCTTCGCTTTGAGATCAGCTGTAATCAATGCCCCGGACAATGCTCCCAGGCTCTTGCCGGCAGCATTTCCCGCAGTGCTTCCCTGATTGAGCTCCAGCAGGCTGCGAAAATTCCTAATCAGGTCTCGCGGCAGTCCTCCCGACAAGCAATAACAGAGATAGATAAATGGATAAGGCTTCCCGACGATTCGCCGTTCGAGCAATTTCCTGGCGGTCCTGGGATTCAAGTAGTCAACGTAGACGACACTATCGAACGAACTATCAAACACATCCCTGAACGGCAATCCGCGCCTTTCAAAATTGGCCATCGCATTTTCGGAAACTGACACAAGATAGAAGCAATTCTTCACCCCGAAGATCGCCTTTATTTCATTCAGAAACTTGCGGGCATCATCTTCCGATTCCATCTTGTCCATCTCGTCGATGCCAATGATTACTTTTTGATTACCGGACACCTCTTCAACGAATCTGAGGTAAGCAGCCACAATTTCCGGATTGCTCATTTGCCGTTGTGCCAGCGTCACCGCGCGGTTTATGCCTCCCTCAAGACCAACCGGCAACTTCAAAGCCCCCGACCAGCCTGAAGTAAAGCTCTGCTGAAACCTGGTTTCGTGCAGCCAATATCTCGCGTGTCGCTCAAGCGGATCACCGTCTCTTTCCAGGCGACGCCGCGCATAAAACTCCTCAAGGCGCGACCTCGTGAGCCTGTCTGACGTGTCTGCTTGGGCCAACCATTCGCGCCGCTGCTCTTTCGTCGCGGCCACATATTGTTCGTAGGATTGCGGGAAGGAAGGTTTTTCGAAATATGCCTTCCTGAGAGTGGTCAGCCCCAAAGCCAATAGCCAGACGATGATTGCCCAGGTGATCGGAATGCCAGGTTTGATTTCCAAGCCTCGAACAAGATTTGTAATAAATGTGCCGGTACGGCCTACACTTGGTTGAGTGACCGGCGCGGGCAAAGCACCCGGTGATGGCTGTGGTGAGCTCTGTCCAGCAAACTCGACGCGAACGACTTGCGGTTCCGAGCGATTTGAGTCCTGGTTGGAGGCTAAGGCAACTATCAGCGCCGCGAGCAGTCCGATCGCCATCAAGATAGCGCCGAGATTCAGAAGTATGCCGGGCGATCGGTTGACCAGCCAATCAATCATCGGAATTTTTCGTGTAGGTGATGAGTATCCCTCTACCTCTGGCGTCGAACGCAGGTTTTCGCCCGTGTCGTGAGGGTCAAGCACGCGTTGGCAAAGCGTCGAAAAGAGATAAAGGATGAAATCTCGCGACTCGTATTGCACTGGCGCTGAAGTGAGCACGGGGAGAATCCGCACTCCCTTTATGTCGTTAATAGTCCGATTCTTCCCACAACACATCTGGATCAGCGTACTCTTTCCCGCCCCTCGTGATCCGGCTATGCCGATGCTGCCTCCAGCCATGGTATTCAGCATGAAGAGCAGGCTGCTTTTGGCATTGGTATCGACCATCCGGCTAGGGTCCAGTACCTCCGACAACCCCGGAGCTTCGGACATGGTAAGCGTGGGCTGATAGTTCGGTTGCACCCGCTGGTTAATCGTAAGTCGGAGACGTTCTTTGATCTGGGAGAGCAGTTGCGAGTCGATGTCGCCGTGCAGGCTATCCAGATCGGTCTCGATACTCTCAATGACGCGGTCTGCAGCAGATCGCCACTCCGGGCTCTGGTCGCGCGCGCCTTCGCCATCAAGTTCCTTCCTTCGCTCTATCAAGGTCTGTTCCAGGAAGTCGTACTTACCAACCATCGCATCCAGACCTTTCCAGATGTCGGCTTCACCGGCCTTCACCTCGGCGCGCAAGTCCGGTTCGGAAAGATCCGCATCACTTAATTCATCCAGGTAGTTCGCTTCAGCCCCCACTTGGGTGAGCGCCAGAAGTAATGTCTGATCAAATTTTTGAGACTTGTTATCGGTGTAAGGCATGTGAAAAGCCCCCCAGAGGAAGTCGGACTCTCTGGCCGAGAGCCGCTGTTAGTTAACCGATTGACCTACGGAACGCGAGGACGCGCAAATGGCGACACTAAAACCCGGGATCGATGCTTAGCTAGCGCCGCCTTTTATCACGACCTAATTTGGGATGCAAGATTTTCGCGAAGCCCCTTTCAGATGGCGAATTTCTGATGGGATTCGAATTCCGTGGATCTTGTCCACGGCTATTGAATCTTGTCGCTGTGCAGGGACAGATTCGGGGACAGCTGCGGTACTGCTGCGTCTGCGCTTTATGGTAAAGTTTCTCTCCCGGACAAGCCAATTCGCAAGATTGTGGATAGCGCCAAGAACTCGTGATGCTTCATGAGTCATGCGTGATGAGTTTGAAACCTTATTACATCCTGCTCGTATTTGCCGTTTTGATTCTCTGTTTCGTGCGGAGCTATGCCCAGGAGGCGCCCGTCGTCGTCCAGCCGGGCGCGCCGGGTGAACCGACGAAGACTTTGCCGGCTTCGACGACCGGGGTTTTGCCGCCGTCTTCTCCTAAAAATGTGGAGTTCATGCAGGGGATGATCATGCATCATGCGCAGGCGGTGGAGATGACGGCGCTGATTAATGAGCGGAGTGATAATAAGGAGCTGCGTCTGCTTGGGGCGCGCATCAGTCACTCGCAGGCGGAAGAGATTAAGTTTATGCAGCGTTGGCTCGAGGCGCGGGGGGCGCCGACGACCATGCCGCCTAAACACGGCGTGCCCGGAAACGAGATGCCCGGGATGGATATGCCGGGCATGGATATGTCGAAGCATGAGATGCTGATGCCGGGAATGCTGACAGCGAAGCAGATGGAGGCGCTCCGGAACGCCATGGGGAAAGAGTTCGACCGGCTGTTTCTTGAAGGGATGATTCAACATCATGGCGGGGCGCTGACGATGGTCAAGGACCTGTTTGATACAGCAGGCGCGGGTCAGGATGCGGTGCTGTTCAACTTTGCTACCGACGTCGATAGTGGACAGCGGGCCGAGATTAGGATCATGCAAGGGATGTTGGGGCAGAAGCCCTGATTTGGAGTGCGGTGACAGAGTCCCTATTTTAATTGGGACGGCGACACCGCTTTGGATCGGAAGACCTTTCGTATTGTTTGAGAATCCAAAGCGCCGTCGCCGCTGCGCTCTGCCGGCGCACTCCAAAAGCGGGCGGGTGACACTCGGCCGCAACCCACCTGCTACCGCAGGTGGTACTGACTCCATCGATGCGGTCAACGTTGCAACAAAACCGAGATCATAAAGACAAGATCGTTAGCTTAAGCTCTTAGGGGGAAAAATGAATCGCGTACGTACTTTCACTTTCCATTTATTTTTAGCCGTCGTGATTTTGGTGGCGGGCATGGCCGCGCAGACTTTCGCGCAGACACCATCGCCGACGCCCACACCAGCGCGACCACAGAACGTCAACCCGTTTGCGCCAACACCTGCGCCGCCGCTTCCCGAAGGCATGACCGGATCGGACGTTAACGATCCGCGCTTCAAACTCAGCCCCGGACTCTATAACGCCGGTGAGGCCTCGAGCGGGCTCAAGCATCTGTTCCTGGCGAAGAAGCCCGAAGCATTCGACCTGGGCACAAATGATCCGAATGCTCCGAAGGTCAACGAATCGTTGAAGACCGTGCTGGGCATGGCCGATTCTTCGAAAATGCCGCCACCGATAAAGCTCGTGCTGGCCGGGCTCGGGTTTGCGAACTCCGACCTCGCGTTTCAGGGCAACAAGCTGTTTCTCGGAAACTTCTACGGCGTCAATATCTATGACATCTCAAATCCGGCCAAAGCGAATTTGATTACCTCGATGATTTGCCCGGGCGGTCAGGGCGACGTCTCGGTTTACAAGAACCTGATGTTCATGTCGGTCGAGATGGCGAATGGCCGCGTTGATTGCGGCGTCCAGGGATTTCCGCCGCCACCACCACCAACCACGCCCGGTCAACAGCCTCCACCGCCGGCTTCAAAGGATCGCTTCCGCGGCGTGAGAATCTTTGACATCTCGAACATCAAAGCGCCGAAGCAGGTGGCCGCAGTGCAGACTTGCCGCGGCTCGCACACGCACACCCTGGTCGTCGATCCGAACGACAAGGACAACGTCTACATCTATGTTTCGGGAACTTCTTTTGTACGCCAGGATGAAGAGTTACCCGGTTGCTCAGGCGGGACGCCCGACAAAAACCCAAACACCGCGTTATTCCGGATCGATGTGATCAAAGTGCCGGTAGCGGCGCCGCAAAATGCCAAGGTCGTCTCAAGTCCGCGCGTGTTCATGGATCCGCGCAGTGGCGTCATCAACAGCTTGAATAACGGCGGGTCGCTTTCGGAAGCAGATCCGAAACCACGCGATACCAATCAGTGCCACGACATCACGGTGTATTCGGCGATTGGTCTGGCCGCGGGAGCTTGCTCCGGAAACGGAATCCTCCTCGACATTAAGGACCCCGCCAATCCGAAGCGGGTGGATGCGGTCAACGATACGAACTACTCGTATTGGCACTCGGCCTCGTTCTCGAATGACGGCAAGAAAGTCGTGTTCACCGATGAATGGGGCGGCGGACTAAATGCCCGTTGTCGGCCCAACGATCCCAACAAGTGGGGCGCGGACGCGATCTTCAATCTGGAAAACAACAAGCTGACCTTCGCTAATTACTACAAACTGCCGGCCGCGCAGGGCGACAGCGAAAACTGTGTCGCGCACAATGGCTCGCTGGTCCCGGTGCCGGGACGCGACATCGAAGTGCAGGCCTGGTATCAGGGCGGCATCTCGGTGATGGATTTCACTGATGCGGCGCACCCGCAAGAGATTGCCTACTTCGATCGTGGGCCAATCGATCCAAACGTGCTGGTGCTGGGCGGCGATTGGTCGGCGTATTGGTACAACGGC
>Ga0126383_10002355_pt1 | contig 12178 bp, 16 predicted proteins | sample PanSoiMetPlot_35_FD_96882 | JGI IMG/M metagenome (GOLD analysis project Ga0126383, IMG submission 96882) | Tropical forest soil microbial communities from Panama - MetaG Plot_35 | ecosystem: Environmental > Terrestrial > Soil > Tropical forest > Bulk soil | place: Panama | collected 2016-02-17
GCGGAAGATGTCCGGCTTCAGGCCCGCGTGCAGCTTCGCCAGTGCGTCGGACTCGTTCGTCATGTAGGTGAACTGCGGCTTGTTGTTGGGGTACTTCTTCACGTACGCGGCGAACATCGACTGCCCGCCGTCGTTGCCGTAGCCCGCCCAGTCGAGAACCTGCAATCGACCGCTCTCGGCGGCCAGCGCGGCGCGCGCGAGACCGACGGGGCCTGTAGCAAGGGCGGCGGCCCCTCCTGCGGCCGCGAGCTTCAGGAGCTCTTCGCGGCTGAGTTTCCGTTCCACTAGATCACGCTCCTCCTCTCCTCCCCTAGTAGCTGGGCGGACTGATGATCCACATGACCTCGGCGGGTTCCCCGCCGACATTCGTCACGCGGTGCGGCGTCGAGCTGCGGTAGTCGATGCTGTCGCCGTGCCGGAGCTCGTGGACGTCACCGCCGAGCTCGAGCTGCACCCTTCCCGCCAGGACGACGAACAGCTCCTCCGAGTCCCCGTGCGCGTACGGCTCCGGCCCTGTCGAGCCGCCTGGGTCGAGCTCTCCGGCGAACACCTCGAGATGCTGGAGCGGCCGCGGCGTCAGCAGGAGCTTGCGGCCGAGGATTCCGAACGCGAGCGACGGACGCTCGTCGCGGCGCAGCACCCGCGGCCGGGGCGGCCCGCTCGGCTCGAACAGGTCCGCGACCGTGACGCCGAGCGCGTTGGCGATCCGGCGGAGCGAGGCGATGCTGGCGCTCGCCCGACCGCGCTCGACCTGGCTCAGGAAACTCTCGCTGACGCCCGCACGGTCGGCGATCGTCTTGAGCGTCGCTCGCCGCAGGCTCCGGATGTCGCGAAGGCGCTCGCCGACGTCGACTTCGGTGCTGACGTCGGGCACGCTCGAGGGCATCCAGATCTCCTTAGACCTCGTTGAAGGAAAACTGAAGCGACCCTACGACGTCGCTGAAGCTAAGTCAATCGGCGCCAGAGCTTCGACAGGAGAAACGTCGGGACGAGCCAGACGAGCAGGAAGACGATCAAGGTCGACGTCGCGATGCCGCCGATCAACAGCGTCAGCCCAAGCGCAAGCCCGAGCGCAAGCGTGAAGACGAGGTACGCGCCGACGCAGAGGACGAGCACGATCTCGCGGATCGCCACCCGGGTCGACTCGAAGACACTCGGGAGTGGGAGGCCGATGAAGGCGCGGCGCAGATCGTGGCGCGAGCGGGCCTTGAGAACTCGACCGGTACGCCGCGAGAACTCGTCGAGCGTCAGATACCCGCCCGCGTAGCCCTCCCGCAGGCGAGCAGTCGCCCGGTGCCGGTCGAGATCGCCGGCAAGCGCCACGCGGCGCTGCACGAGAGCGAAGAAAAACCAGGCGATGAGTCGAAAGATCACGACGCTCCTGCGAGAGTAGCCGTCCGGCGCGGCGACGTCGAACGGCTCGAGTTCAGGCAGCATGTAGACGAGTGACCGGGGAGCCGATCCGAAGCATCTGGACGACGATCGACGGCGTCCGCATCCACGCGCTCGCCGGCGGCGAGGGACCGCCGGTCGTGCTCGTTCACGGGTACGGGCTCTCGGGCGCGTACATGCTGCCGCTCGCACGCGCGCTGGCCGGCTCGTGCGCCGCGTATGCCCCTGATCTCCCGGGGCAGGGAAAGAGCGACGCGCTGCGGGAGGGCCTCGGCATCTCGGCGCTCGCGGACATGCTCGGAGCGTGGATCGAGGATGCCGGACTCCACAGCGCCGTTGTCGTTGCCAACTCGTTTGGCTGCCAGATCGTCACCGATCTCGCGGTGCGCCGACCGGAATGCGTCCGAGCGCTCGTCCTGATCGGGCCGACGATCGATCCGAACCAGCGGCGCGCCCGCCGTCAGCTGGCAGCCGCGCTGCGAGACTCCTCGCGCGAGCCGTTCTCGCTCCTCGCAATCGCCGCGCGGGACAATGCGCAGACCGGCATTCGCCCGCTGCTCGCGACGGCGCGCTTCGCGCTGCGGGACCGCATCGAAGAGCGGCTGCCGCAGCTCGGACAGCCGACAGTTGTCGTCTGGGGTGAGAAGGACGGCTTCGTCGGCCGCGCCTGGGCCGAACGAGTTGCCGCGCTGCTACCGCACGGGCGTCTCGTCGTGGTCCCCGGCGAGCCTCATGCCGTTCACTACACGCGGCCGGCTCTCGTCGCCGACATCGTGTTCGAGCTCCTGGCCGAGGAAGCCGAGGATCTCGGCGGCGACCTGCTCGGGCGCCTCGAGCATGGGCACGTGGCCGCAGGACACGTAGACGATGCGCGAGGCGGGAAGGATTTGGTGCCACTCATCGGCGACACGAGCCGGGACGAGCCGGTCGCGGTCGCCCCAGAGCAGTAGCGTCGGCGCCCGCACGCCGGTCAGCTCCGAACGAAGGTCGCGACTCCAGACGAAGTAGATCGACCGCACGACCGGGACCGGGCGTGCACGAACTGCGTCGCCGACGACCATCGGCAGCCAGCCGCCCAGGTCGGCGAGTGCGCCGGCGACCGGCAACGCACGCCCGACGAGACCACGCCCGCACGGGATGCCCGCCGGTGCGACCAGCACGAGCCGGCGAACCCGTTGTGGGTACGCGGCGGCGAACTCGGCCGCGACGATCCCTCCGAGCGAGTGCCCCACGATGTCGACACGAGCCAGCCCCGCGGCGTCGAGCCAGCGCCCGAGCCAGCCGCTCCAGTTGCTTGGCGGCGCCGTGCGGTTCGGGCGCGGGAGGTCGAGCGCGTAGACGCGCCGCTGCTCGGCGAACGCCGGCACCAAAGGGGACCACCAGCGCCTCGATCCGACGAGCCCGTGGATGAGCACGAGTGGGTCGCCGCTGCCCGCGACCGTGAAGCGCGTTGCCCGGCCGTCGACTTCGACGGTCTCGGCTCTCGGCTTCTCAGAAATGCGAGGTCAGCCCGGCGCCGGTGGCGTCACCGTCCACCGCCGCCTCGGCACCGGCGACGTCGGGCGCGTTCTCGTACCACGAGTACGCGTACTTGCCGTCGTCCAACTCCTTCGCGAACGTCGACAGCTTCAACGGATAGAAGGTGTCGCACATCACGGCGAGCTCGGTCGTCTCGTGCATCCCGATCGACTTCTCGGCGAGCCCTGGTTGCGGGCCGTGCGGGAGCCCCGAGGGGTGCAACGTGATCGAGCCGACCTCGACGCCGCGCCGTGAGCCGAAGTTCCCGGAGACGTAATAGATCATCTCCTCCGACTGCAGGTTCGAGTGGTGATACGGAATCGGAACGGCGAGCGGGTCGAAGTCGAGCTTGCGCGGGCAGAACGAGCAGATGACGAAGTTCTGTCCCTGGAACGTCTGGTGGGACGGCGGTGGCTGGTGGATGCGGCCGGTGATCGGCTCGAAGTCGTGCACCGAGAACGTCCACGGGTACAGGTACCCGTCCCAGCCGACGACGTCGAACGGGTGGTAGTCGAGGACGTACGTCTGGTAGCCGCCGCGCACCCGCACCTTGACCGGGAACTCGCCTTTCTCTCGGTGCGTGTTCAGCTCGGTCGGTGGATGGATGTCGCGGTGGTAGTAGGGCGCGCCTTCGAGCATCTGCCCGTACTGGTTGCGGTAGCGGCGCGGAATCTCGATCTGCCCCGGGCTCTCGAAAACGAGGTAGCGCTGTGCGCCGTCGGGCCTGAACCGGTAGGTCGTCCCGCGCGGGATGACGACGTAGTCGCCTTCCGTGTACGGCACGTTGCCGAAGATCGTCTCGAGGGTGCCGCTGCCCTCGTGCACGAAGACCACCTCGTCGCCTTCACCATTGCGGAAGAAGTAGTCCATCTGCTCGTTCGGCCGGCAGAGCGAGATCTCCACGTCGTTGTTCCACATCAGCACTCGACGGCCGGTGATCTCGTCGCCCTTCGCGTCGATCTCGTACGTCTTGAAGTGCCGGTGCGCGTGCGTGTCCGGAACCCACTCCTTGCGCTCGAGCTCCTCGAAGTCGCCGACCTTCATCACACGGCACGGCGACTGGAGGTGGTACAGGATCGACTCCATCCCGACGAAGCCCTCCATGCCCATCACCTCTTCGGTCAGGAGCGTTCCGTTGTCGCGGAACTGGATGTGGCGCTTCCGCGGGACGTCCCCCAAGCGCTGGTAGAAGGGCACGGCTACAGGCTAGCGGCCATTCGAGCCAGCCGGTCGCCGATCGCGGGCGCGAACTTGAAGCCGTGGCCGCTGCATGGCGACCCGATCACGACTCGGCCGCGGCGCTCGAAGATGAAGTGCTCGTCCGGCGTCGTGGTGTACATGCACGTCTCCGCGGCGACGGGGTCAGGGTCGGCGTCCGGATACGTTCGTGTGACCCACTCGGCGATCCGCTCGACGAGTGCCGGGTCCGGCGCGCCCTCCTCGTCAGGACCGACGTGGGCGCCGGCGTGGTGCGCCCCCGCCTTGAGGCCGTGGACGGGGTCGTGCAGGGAGTACAGAGCGTGCCCGCGCGTCACCGGGTCGAGTTGCACGACCGACGGCAGCGGCGCACCTTCACGCCGGAAGTACGCAACCGTCTCGCGTGTCGTGTGCACGGGGAGGTCCGGGAAGAACCCCGTCACCCACGGCCCGGCTGTGAGCACGACCACGTCCGCGTCCACCCCGTCGAGCGAATCGACGGGCGAGTCCTCGCGCAGCTCTGCGCCGCGCGCGACGGCGCTGTCGACGAATGCGCGGTGCGCAAGGTCGGCGCGAACGATGCCCGCCTCGGGCTGGAAGAGGGCTGTCCAGCCGTCGGGCACGCCGACCGGCCAGCGGCGCTGGACCGCCGCCGCGTCGACGAGCTCGTAGTCGGCGCCGGCAGCGTCCAGCGCGGCACTCGACCCCTGCGCCAGGTCGCCGACGAGCTCGAGGAGCCCGTACAGCTCGAGCAGCTCGACGCCGGCCTCGCGCTCCAGGTCTCGCCAGCCCGCAAACGACTCCTTCGCCAGCTCGACGAAGTCGACCTCCGGATAGGCGAGGCGCACGATGCGGGACCGCCCGTGGCTCGAACCATGCGTGTGCCCGACCTCGAACTGCTCGTGGAGCGTGACGTCGTGGCCGTCGCGCGCGAGCGCATACGCGGCCGCGGACCCCATGATGCCCGCGCCGACGACTGCCGCCCTCACCGGCGTATTCTCTCCCTTGTCCTGCCACGCCAGTCGTGAGAGATTGGACAAACCGTGAAACGACCGGGAGGTATTTGATGTCCAGTCAGGCAGCCACGTCACCGAGAGCAGCAATGGAACGTGCGGTGGGGCGCACGCTGGCGCCGTGGTGGCTGTTGCTCATCACAGGCGTTGCGTGGATCCTCGTGTCGTTGATCATCCTGCGCTTCGACTACACGTCAGTGCATGCGATCTCGCTGCTCTTCGGGTTCGTCGCGCTCGCCGCCGGGATCATGGAGTTCGCGATGGTGTTCTTCGCCGAGGGTTGGTGGAAGCTGCTGAACGTCCTGCTCGCGATCGTCTTCATCGCGGCGGGAGTGATCGCCTTCATCCACCCGGGCGACACGTTCGCGGCTCTCGCCGCCGTCTTCAGCTTCGTGCTCGTGTTCGCCGGTATCTACGACATCATCGTCTCGATCGCCTCACACAAGGACGAGAGTGCGTGGTGGTTGCAGCTGATCACCGGGATCATCCTGGTCGTTCTCGGCTTCTGGGCAGCCGGCTACTACGGTCGGAGCGCCGTTCTGCTGATCGCCTGGGTCGCGGCATTCACCCTGATCCACGGCATCAGGGACATCGTCGTCGCGTTCCGCGTCCGGGGGCTCCAGCACGCGAAGTAGCGAAACGCGCGGGCTGACCGGCGCGGTCACGCGCGAACGAGGAAGAGCCGCTTCTCCGTTGCGAGCTGGGGTGCCCACTCGACGCGATCGGCGCGTGCAAACCGTAGATAGGCGCGGAGCGCCTCGCGCATCGCCTCGACAAACCCAGCGACCCGGCCTGGTGCGAAGCCGCTCTCCCACCAGATGTTGAGCACCTCGACGCGGGTTCGGTCCCGGTCGATCCGCGGCTCGATCCGGCCGACGAGACGGTCGCCGAAGACGATCGGGAGCACGTAATAGCCCCACCGACGCTTCGCGGGCGGGAAGAAGCCCTCCCAGACGTAGTCGTAGGCGAACAGGCTGGACAGCAGAGCTGTGTCCCAGAGCAGCGAGTCGAACGGCGCGATGAACGAGACGGACTGGGTCGGCTCCGGAGGCGACCGGAGCAGCTCGAGCTCCTCCGCAAGGACGAGGCGCTTGCCGCGCACGCCCTCGACGTCGACGGGCACGAGAGCGCCCAGCTCGACCAGCTCCTTCCGTAGCTCGTTGCGCACCGGCGGGTCCGCGATCCGGGCGAACGTCCCGCCGGCGCCGCCGGGGCCGAGCAGGCCATGAGCGCGGTACCGCGACAGGAGCTTGTGCCGGAGCTGCTCTCGCTCCGGCACGTCGCGGGCGAGCACCTCGGCCGGAAGCAGCCGCTCGATGAGGTCGTAGTAGCGGAGATTGCCGTCGCGCCGCGCAAGGCCGACGACCCCCGTGACCGTGTATGCCTCGAGCACGGCGCGCACGGCGTTCTCCGGCATCCCGAACCAGTCCTTCGTCGGGCCGGTCTCCCGCCCGAAGTCGGACGACGACAGCGGCCCGTCGGCGCGGATCCGTTCGAGCACGCGCTCGGCAACCGCGGCGTTGTCCGCGATGGCCGCGGCGTGGAACCGCGGCCCTTTGCGGCCCATGACATGACGGAACCAGGGAAACTCGCTCGTCGGGACGAACGACAGCGCCTTGTTCGTCGCCTCGAAGATCTCACGGCGTTCATAGAGGACGTCGCACCAGGCGGGCTCGTAGCCGGCGACGCGCGCGTGCAGCACGAGGTCGTGGTTCCGGCCGGCGACCGCGATCGGATCGAACTGGATCGATCCGAACCGGCGAAAGACCTGCAGCACGGCTTCGTGGCCTCCTGAGAGAGACCGCGCGGGCGCGAGGAACTGCCGCGCGACGAGAAAACGACGCGCCGCCTCAGCGCTGACCTTCACCGGGAGGACAGTAGTCGCGCGCGTGGACCGAGCGCGGGCGCGTAGCGTATGGGCGTGGAGATCGCCAACGTGCTCACGATTGCATGCGAGGCAGAGTTGGAGCACGAGGGATTTCGCGTTCACGAAGCGGGGATCGGCAGACGGATCGGGGCCGAGCTCCTCGCCGGCAGCGTGTACGAGGTCGATCCCGGCAAGAAGCTCTGGCCGTACCACCTCCACCACGCGAATGAGGAGTGGCTGGTCGTCCTTCGCGGCCGTCCGACACTGCGAACACCAGAGGGGGAACGCGAGCTTGGGCAGGGAGATGTCGTTTGCTTCCTGCGGGGCGGCGCCGGCGCGCACCAGGTACGGAACACGACCCAGGAGCCTGTGCGCGTCCTGATGCTCTCGACGAGGATCGCTCCGGAGATCATCGAGTACCCCGACAGCGAGAAGGTTCTCACCAAGGACGCAAAGGACGACGATATCTTCACGTCCCGATACGGCGAGCCCGTCGATTACTGGGACGGCGAGGCGTAGCATCGTGCCCATGCGTGAGCTGCGACCCGGCGTCTGGCATTGGCAATCCGCCCATCCCGACTGGAACGACGAGCAATGGTGGCCCGAGCTCGTCTCGTCATACGGGATCGAGCTCGGCGACGATTTCGTGCTGTTCGACCCGCTTTCCGTTCCGGACGAGCTGCGCGAGCGCGCGACTGCGGTCGTCCTGACCGCGCCGTACCACGAGCGCGGCGCCCGTGCACTCGGCCTACCCATCCACACGCCGCCCGCCGACACGTGGGAGGACTGGGTCGAGAAGTTCGGCGTCGATCCCGACCGCGTGCGCGGCATGGAGAGCGAGGACCTCGCCTGGCTGCGCGCGGGCGAAGGAGAAGGACACTTCCACGGTCCAGGAGCGTGGCCGTTCGGCATCCATGCATACCCGGGCCGGGAGGACAACGATCTCATCCTCTGGCTGCCGTCGGTCAACGCGTTCGTCACCGGCGATTCGCTGTCCGACTTCGGCGACGGACTGGACATTCAGCTCGGGGGCCGCACGCATGTAACGCGCGACGATGTCGTCCAACGGCTCCGTCCGCTGCTCGACCTCCCGGTCGAGCTCGTGCTGCCCGCGCACGGCGAGCCGAAGGATCGCGCGGCGCTCGAGCGCGTGCTGTCCTGACGGCCGTCGGAGAATCACTAGGATTCTCTGCGTGGATCCGGCGACGAGGTAGCGGTTAGCCGCGGCTGACGCCGCGTTTTCTCGGCAGCGTGTCGAGGCCGGAGTGGTCGGCCTGCGCCGCTGCAAACCACCGCTACTTCGGAGGATCAGCATGACACGGCAGAACCTGTTCTCCGACCTGTGGGACGGAGAATCCAAAGAGGATCGAACCCGGCATCGGGTGTTCTGGCGTCCGGACGATGCCCGACTGGGAGCAACACTGTACGAATTCGGCCCGGGAGCGCCGGAAGGCGCCATCCACATGCATTACGGAGCCGAGGAGATGTTCTTCCTCCTCAGCGGCCGCCTGCAGTTTCGGAACCCGGCGGGTGAGGAGGAGCTGGTTCCCGGCGACTACGTCTTCTGTCCGGAGGGACGGGCCGGTCTCCACACATTCAGCAACCCAGCTGATGCGCCCGCTGTCGTCCTCGCGATCAGCACCAAGAGCTTCCCCGACGTGGTCGCCTATCCCGAGCATGGATACGCGTGGGTCGCGACTCGCAATCCAGAGCCTCACCTGCTCGCGAAGGGCGGCGATCCCGGCATCATCGCCCGCTTCGAGATCCCAATCGAGTAGAGCGCTCGATCGAACAGCGGAATGAGTTGACCGAAGGCCCGCCTCACGGCGGGCCTTCGCGTGCGGCGTACAGTCCTGGCGTGTCGAGTGTCACGCTCGCATCCGGCCTGACGTTGTCGTACGCACAGCAAGGTCATGCCGACGGTCCGGTCGTGCTGTTGCTCCCAGGGCCAACCGACTCATGGCGCTCATACCAGCCCGTCTTCGATCATCTTCCTCGCGAAATACACGCCATCTCCGTGTCCCAGCGCGGCCACGGCGAGTCCGACAAGCCGGCCACCGGCTACGGCGTCGACGACTTCGCGGCCGACGTCGTTCTGCTGCTCGATGCGCTCGGGATCGCACGGGCAGTTCTGGCGGGCCACTCGGGCTCGTGCCTCGTTGCGCGAAGGGTGGCTCTCGATCGACCGGATCGGGTCGCTGGATTGTTCCTCGAAGCCTCGCCGACGACGCTTCGTGACGACCCGAAACTGGTCGGCTTGGTCGAGTCCGTTGCGTCCGAGCTGAAAGACCCGATCACTCCAGAGTTCGCGCGGTCGTTTCTCACTCAAACGTCATCGGTGGACATCCCGACGGATCTGTTCGATCTGCTGGTGGAAGAGCTCCTCGCGGTTCCGACGCACGTCTGGCGGGAGACGTTCTCGGCTCTGCTGGAGTACGACGACCTGGCCGAGCTCGGGCGGATCGAACCACCAACGGTCCTTGTTTGGGGAGACGCCGACGCCGTCGTTCCCCGAGAGGCGCAAGACCACCTCACACGCTCGATTTCCGATGCCGACCTCCTCGTCTACCACGGCGTCGGACATACGCCGCGCTGGGAGGAACCGATGCGCTTCAGCAGCGACCTCGCGTCCTTTTCCCGCAAGACGGCGCACACCGTCCGCCACTGAGACGCTAGACGGCGCTCTCGAACATGTCAGCACCGACGCGCTCGGGCGGCGCGCCGCAGACGAACACTACGAGCTCCTCATTGGTCTCGTTCACGATCTGCAGCACCGTCCCGGCATCGACGTGCACGAGCCCGCCGACCGGAATCTCATGCCGTTCCGGCGGATCGCCGAGGTACATCGTCAGCGCTCCGCTCAACGGGACGAAGGTCTCATCCTGCGCGCGCTCTGCATGGCGCGGGCCGACCGCGCCCGGCTCGTGCCGGATCAGGTTCGCGCGGGTGTGCCGCAGCCCGACGAGCTCGGTGAGCGAGGCGCGAAAGCGCCCCGGGAAACGCTCGTACTCCTCCCACTCGATCTGCTCGGCGCGGGCGATCCGGAACGCCACAGACAGTCGAAACGAAGCGGTGGCTCGCGTGATTCCCGCCAGGGACGTTCAGTGAGCTATTCGAGCTTGTCTTCGTCGCGGCCGGGCCAGGGCTCGCCGCTCGCCCCGCTCGCCTGGGCGTTCGTCGAGGTCTCCTGCTCGTCCTCGCCCTGTGGTGTGGCAACCGGCGCCTCGCCCTCGGCGTCGGCTTTCGCTCCGGCGAACAGCCGTTTGATCCCGTCCAGCAGGCCCATGACGCGAGTATAGGTCGGTCCTACCCGGGCGACTACCAGCGAAAGACGACCGACGGCGCCGATCGCTCGACCGGCCCGTGGTAGACGGCCTCGACGTTGTTGCCGTCGGGGTCGAGAGCGTACGCGGCGTAGTAGCCCGGATGGTAAGCACGCTCGCCGGGCGCACCGTTGTCGGTCGCACCAGCCGCCAGCGCCGCTGCGTGGAAGCGATCCACGACCTCTGGGCTGTCCGCCTGAAAGGCCAGATGAAGCCCACCGGTTGGCGTCCCGCCGGCGCGCACGAAGAGCTCGTCGGCCGAAAACCCTCCGTCCGCGGTGTCATTGACACGAAGCCCAAGCGGCTCGAGCACGGCGGCGTAGAACGCCCGGCTCGCCTCGACGTCGCGGACCTCGATGCCGACGTGATCGAAGAGCCGCCCGGCATGCGCCTCCGGCATCGCGTTGAGAGTACCGCGTTGCGTGCGTTAGCGTCGCGTTCCTGTCCGTCGTCATCAACCACCTCCGTCTGCGTGAGCCGTGTGTCCGAGCCGACCGTGCACGCAGTTCGAAAAGGGGCGGACGCGCAGTCAGGCTTTGCGCCGATGCGGAGATCGTTGCTGTCGGCGGGAGCGACAAAGCGCGCTCCCGCCGGCAGCGCGTCTGCTACTCGGACTGCTGGTTGTGAACCGGAAAGGTCGTCTCGACGGGTGGCACTTCGAAGCCGCCGTCGATGCCTTGCTGCATACGCGGCATCAGGATGTTGTTGCGGAAGTCCTCCCAGCTTTCCTGGGAGTCGTGAATTGCGACGATCGTCCACCCGTCCTCCGACGGACCGGCTGAGTGGAACGTCTGACCCGCCGGAAGACCCCCGGCCGGGTGCACGGCTGCGATCGACGCCTCGTATTGCTCCTTCGTGCCACCTGGGAACTGATGCACTACGCCGTACGCCACTTACTGCTCCTTTCCTGAAGACCGAGTCGGTCTCGAACCCGCCTCGCGGAGGACTCTAGGACACCCAAGCGAGCGACGTTGGGTGGTGGGCCGGCGGTCGCGGCAACTCGTGAGTCGTGATAAGTCAGTGCTCCCAACAAGGAAGGGACTCTCCATGTCGACGACGCAGACAGATGTCACCCGCTTCGACGGAGTGCGCGTACCCGCCGGCGACTACCGTCCTGTCTGGCTGGAGAGCTTGGCCGACGACGTCACGATCGAAGGCTCCGCGATGAACGGCATTGTGCAGGGCGCCGACGCCGTCCGTTCAATCGTCGCCTATATCCGCACGCTCTATGACTCCCAAAAGCTCAACTACGCCGGTCCTTACGGCGAGGACGGCTTCCCTGGAGGACTACACCGCCCGCGTGCGCGGCGAGCTGATCGGCAACGTCGTTCTGGTCACGCGCAACGCCGCCGGGCAGGCGCAGCACATCGTGGCCAACTACCGGCCCCGGGACACCCTGCTGCGGGTGTCCCGACTGATCGGCGACCATTTCGCAGGCACCCCCATCGGCGAGCATTTCGCGACGAGCGGGGACTGATCTCGAGATCAGCTGCTTTCGACGCGAACGTGGCCACATTCCTGGGACATGACGGATGGCGCTGGCTCATGGAGCCGCAAGCCGCTCAGGTCGAAGCGGATCGCCTGACCTGGACCTGTGAAGGGAAGACCGACCTCTGGAGGGTCACCGAGGGTGTGGAGTCGAAGCACAATGCTCCGGCACTCCTTGTCACGGTGAACGGCGACTTTCGGTTCGAGGCGACGTTCGAGGCGACGTTCGCCGACTTGTACGACCAGGTTGGAATCCTGGCTCAGGCAAGTGAGACACGCTGGCTGAAGGTAGGGGTCGAGCTCGACGGCCGCCCTTGGCTGAGCGCGGTGCACACGCACGACGAGTCGGATTGGTCGCGCGAGCCCTGGGGCGCCGTGCC
>Ga0126383_10002357_pt1 | contig 12176 bp, 8 predicted proteins | sample PanSoiMetPlot_35_FD_96882 | JGI IMG/M metagenome (GOLD analysis project Ga0126383, IMG submission 96882) | Tropical forest soil microbial communities from Panama - MetaG Plot_35 | ecosystem: Environmental > Terrestrial > Soil > Tropical forest > Bulk soil | place: Panama | collected 2016-02-17
CGCTGCCTGACAGCACCCTGATCAGTCAAGGTCTATGGCAGTACGCCCACTACTACGACCCTGGCACCGACGCATCCACGCAGTGCGCTACCGCGTGACGCGCAGCGCCACCCTGCGATTTCCGCCGTTGTGCTTGACCAGTGCGAACCACAGGCCCAGCAGGGCATCCACCGTCCCGCTCGCGTCGGCGTCGCCAACGAAGACCGGCTCAAGCCCCACCGCGGCGATGAGTTCCTCGGCCGCCGGGCGGGCGCCGGGATCCGCGGCGAAGAACAGCACGGCACCAGGGGGCGGGCCGGCGAAGTTCTCCCAGCCCAAGCTGTTGAACGCACGCACATAGCGGGCGTCCGGTGCGGCCGCGGCGATCGCCGCCCGGCTGTTGACTTCCGGCTCGCCGATGCGGTTCGCGGCGTCGATCACGACCTTGCCGGCCAGCGCCGCGCCGTTCGCCGCCGCTACCTCAGCCACGGCCGGGCCCGGCACGGCAAGCAAGACGGCCTCGGTGCCGGTGAGCGCCTCGCCGACCGTCATCGCCGGTGCGTCACCCGGCCCCGTCCCCGAGCCCGTCCGGGAGCCGTAGACCACCTCGTGCCCGGCGGCCCGCCACCGTTGGCCTAGCGTGCTGCCGATGCGCCCCGTCCCGATGACTGCGATCTTCATGCTGGCCTCCAAGGATCTCTAGCCCAACGCTCTGTTCGCCGGTCACGACGATGCAGGGGCTACGCTATTGCCCCGTAACGCCGATCCGGGGAAGGTGCCGTGGCGGAGGACTGGCTGAAGGGATGGGCCGAGGACCTCGAGGTCACGGCCGCGATCGACACCACCGTTGCCCACCAGGCGCGGATCTATGACCACTGGCTGGGCGGTAAGGACAACTTCGCGGCCGACCGGGAGGCCGCCGAGCAGGCGATTGCCGCCTACCCGGCGATCTTGAGCGGCGTGCGCGCACAGCGAGCGTTCCTGGCCCGTGTGGTGCGTTATCTGGCCGGCGAGGCGGGCATCCGCCAGTTTCTCGACATCGGCACCGGCATCCCCACCGCGAACAACACTCACGAGGTTGCCCAGGCGGTCGCCAAGGACGCCCGGGTCGTCTACGTGGACAACGACCCCATGGTGCTGGCGCACGCCCGGGCGCTGCTGACCGGCGTGCCAGAGGACTCGACCGCCTATCTGGACGCCGACCTGCGCGAGCCGGGCAAGATCCTCGCCGGGGCCGCCGGGTTGCTCGACTTCAGCCAGCCCGTCGCTGTGCTGCTGATCGGCATCCTGCAACTGATCCCCGATGCCGCTGACCCGCACGCGATCGTCGCACGCCTGGTCGAGGCGGTACCGTCGGGAAGCTGGCTTGCGGTCTACCATCCGGCCAGTGACATCGACCAGGACCGGGTCGCCGAGGCCGTCCGCCGGGTCAATGCCCGGACCGCTGGGACGACAACGCTGCGCACGCACGCCGAGATCGCCCGGTTCTTCGGTGGCCTGCAGTTGCTGGAACCCGGCCTGGTGCAGGTGCAGCGGTGGCAGCCCGGCTCGGCCGCGCCCGATGACGGTGAGCAGATCGCCGCCTATGCCGGTCTGGCCCGTAAGTCCTGACAGCGGGCGATGGCAATCATTCGCCGGCTCTCCACGGCGAGCGGGTCGCCGTCCCCGTCGTAGCCCTGCACGCTCGTAAAACCCGCGTCGAGCAGCCAGTCCCGCAGTTCGGTGAAGGTGAACGCGCGGACGAAGTAGGGAATGCGGCGGACGTGGCCGTCGCGAACCACCGTCCGCTCCGCCACCATCCGGCCGGTCAGCGGCTCGAACTGACGCCGCTCGGTGATCAGGTTGCCATCCCGCTCCTCCACGCCTGCGGGCTCAAAGTGCCGGATTATCCAGTCGCGATTGCTCATTTCAAGCGCGAACCGGCCGCCGGGCTTGAGCGCACGGGCCACCTCGGTGAGCACCCGCCGATTGCCCGCATCGTCGAAGTAGCCGAAGGCGGTGAACCAGTTGATCACCCGATCGAACCGGCCGGTCCAGGGCAGGTCCCGCATGTCACCGTCAACATAGGTAACTGCGACCCCGCGGGCGGCCGCGTCCAGGCGGGCCTGGTCAAGGAACAGCGGCGTCGCGTCCAGGCCCGTCACGCGGCAACCGCGCTCGGCCAGGGCGTTAGCGATCCGGCCGTGCCCGCAGGCCAGATCGAGCACCTCCATGCCTGGCTCTAGCTCCAGCAGATGCCAGATCAGTCCGGCATCGGCGGCACTGCGCGCGTCGAGCGGCCCAGCGTAGAAGTACAGGTAATCCTCATCGAACAACCCCTCGGCATCGAATACGGGCTCAGTCACGGCGACCCTCCGACGGCAATCCCGGCTATGTCCGATGTGGAGCGTAACGTCGAGAGTATGACCGTTCTCGCCGGGCCTGCGCGGGTGCGACACGCTACTGGCGGCCGCAGGGCGGGGGAGCGGGATCAGCTCGGCCGGATCCCGCTGGACCTGTGGCAGGCGCTGGCGGGAGACACTGAGGCACGGGCGAGGTATTACAGCAAGGTCTACTGGCGCGGCCCGGGGCAGTGTGCGTTCTTCCTTGGTGCATTGTCCTCGGGCGGGCACGGGCGGTTCCGGGCGGGCACCCGCCGTGCCGTGGCGGACCGGCCCGCAAGCCTGGTCGTCCCGGCGCACGTCTACGGCTATGTGCTCAGCAGGGGCATACCCGGACCGGATCCGGCTACGGGCTTGCTGCCGGTGATCCGGCACCGCTGCGACGAGCCCAGTTGCCAGGCCGCTGGGCACCTGGCCGCCGGGTCGCCTGCGGAGAACATTAACGACTACCTCGCACGGCGCCGCGATCCGTACTCACCGCTGAACGATCGCCGCGGCCCGCGCGGCCGGTCGGTGGCGATAAGAAACGCGATCTTGGCAGCGCTTGCTGAGGACGCCTCCGCAGGCCAGATCGAGGCGGCCATCGAAAGGGTGTCCGCGGCCGGCATCCCAGGCGCCCAGCAGATGCTGTTCTGAGCTCGTGTTCCCGACAGCGGCCATCTCGATATGGATCGGCCCGGCGCCGCGTTCTGCTAGCTGATCAGCGTCTTGGTGAACCGCACGCGATCGAGCCCATCGCCGTCGTAGCCCACCGCCACCGGAATGCCGTCGATCTCCGCATCGCCTGGTTCGATGTCGAAGCCCATGCGCTGGTGGAACCTTATCGAGTTGCGGTTGATGGGAGCCGTCACCGCCCGGACCAGCCGGCAATCCCGTGCCCGCACCGCGGCAAAGAAGCGCTCGTAGAGCTGCCGCCCCAGCCCGTGGCCCCGCTCGCCGGGATGGACGCCCACGAAATGGATATACGCCTCAGCCGGGCGTGACTGTGAAAGGAAACCGACAAGGAACCCGGCCAGCTCGCCATCGCGCTCGGCCGCGAAGCAGGTGTCCGTGAAGTGATCGAAGAACAGCCGGGGGAGCATGGCCGCCATCTGGCGCCCGCCCCACCAGTCATCGATGACCGAGATCACAGTCAGGTGGTCCGACGGGCGGAGCGGGCGGATCTCCACGGCCGTAAGCCTAGAGTGCCGCGAAGTCGAGGTAGCGGCGGAGGTACTTCAGCCCTTCATCGGTGACAGTTTCAGGGATGTCGCTGGCGCGGATGCTGCTGACGATCTCGATGCGGTGGCGAGCCCGGGTGGCGGCCACGTTGAGCCTGCGCCATCCGTCCGGCCCGCCGAGAGGGCCAAGGTCCGACGTAACCTGGCCCTTCTCGTCTGGCCCATAGCCGATAGACGTGATCAGCACGTCCCGTTCGTCACCTTGCGCGGCCGCTACGCCCTTGACGAAGAACCCGCGCAGCCGGTCGGTGCCGAAGAACCGGTCCAAGTCGGGGCGCCGTTTGCGCGCCTCGCCGAGGGCCGCCTCAATGGCGACAGCCTGGGCCTCGCTGAAGGTCACCACGCCCAGGGTGAGAGCCGGGCGGGTGTCGTAGTGGTGAATGACTCGCTGCGCCACCCGTGCGGCCTCGCTGGGGTTGTCCCGCGTGGTTTGGCCCTGGTACGTCCCTTCGCCATAAAACAGCTCTATTCCGGCTTCGGGTTCGCCATCTATTCCGGCTTCGGGCCCGCCACCAGGCACGGGTAGCAGGCGGCCGCCGTAGAACGCTGCGTTGGAAAACGCGATCAGGGCCTCATGCCGGGATCGGTAATGCCAGCGCAGAGCCAGGTTGCTGAACGCCCCGGACCCCCTTGCAAGGTCGAGGACCGACTCGGGAATGGCGGCCCCTTCGAATTCGGCCGGCCGTAGCTCCCCATCGTCCAGAGCGCTGCTGGCGAAGCTGGCCGGCGGCAGCTGCCTATGGTCCCCGGCCAGGATCACCGAACCGCCGCGGTAGCTGCAATTGACCGCATCAGCGGGGCTGATCTGGCTGGCCTCGTCGAAAATGACGGCATCGAAGTGCATGTCTGCGGGCAAGTACTGACTGACCGCCAGGGGAGAGGTCAGGATGCACGGCTTGATCGCCTGAGTGAGATGGCCGGCCTGGTCAAGAAGTTCCCGCACCGGCATGTGCCCGCTCTCCTTGGCTGCCTCCAGGCGGATGACCGCGGACTCGCCGGTGTCGCCGCGCGGGCGCCGGGCATTGCAGGCGCGGATGATGTCCGCGATGGCCGCTGTGGCCAGTTCCCGCTCCAACTGCTGGTACCTATCGACGAGCGCGTCACGGCCAGCAGCCCGCAGGGGAGCGAGGGCCGGGTCGGTCCGCAGCTGTTGGTCAGCCCATTCCCGCAGGAGTGCGCGCTCGATCACCTGGGGTACCTGGGCTGGCTCAATTCGCTCGTCGATGCAGAAGCCGACCGCTGCATCCATGCCGTGCGCGGCCAGAGCGGCGCGGGCTGCCTGGTAGGCATGCCATTCGCCACGCCCTCCCGTATCCTCGAACATGGCTTCGAGCAGGTGGTAGCCGCCGGAGTAGTCGTTGAGTTCGGCCGTCAGTTCCGGGCGGTACTGCGGGCTGAAAGCTGCCAGGAGAGCCGAACAAGCGTCGTGCCACGCGTCGGCGGCCTTGACCAGCCGGTCGGTCGGAACGGCGCTTTCGGCCGCGGCGAGGTGTGCGGGGGTGAGCGGTCCCGATCCCCCGGTGATCATCGCGCGCAGGCGGCGTGTCCACTCCAGCGCCTCCCGCAGCGCCATGACGTCGGTCGCGGCCGCCGCGTAGAGCTGCCCGCACAGGTCCTGGAAGACCGCATCGCGCGCGGCCAGCCGGGCGTGCGCGGCGTCGGCCGCCTCGCGCAAGGCGATCACCTGCCGGGCCTGGCCGAGAGTGAGGGGCCTGCCCACAACCTCGCCGACCGCACGGGTGAACTCGCTCGCGGCGTGCAGTGGCCGCAGGTGGGCCCGCAGCCACCCGATCGCCTCCATGATCGTGCCGTTCAGCAGTTCCGGGCGCGGGGCTATCGCGGGTTCTGGCGCCAGAGCCGCTTGCCAGGCAGACAGGTACTGGCGCGCCTCCGCCACCATGCCGCTGACCGCTCCGTTGGGCGCCGCGTCCCGGGCGATGTAATCGGCGGCCCGGGAAAGATCCTGCCCGCGGGCGCAGCGTATGGCGTTGGCGGCATGGGTGAGCGCCCGCTCCAGCCGGGTGAAGTCCGTGGCCTGGCCGGCGTAGTGGGGGCCGAGCAGCGCGGCGTGCTGCAACTCGGCAGCGGCAAGCGCTTCCGCCGCCTGCTTCCAGGTGACGGCGAGCCCCAGGTGCTGTTGCGCCGTGTCTTCGGCGATCCCCTCCCTGGTGATGGCCCCGACGAGTTTCTTATCAGCCCGGTAGGCCGCAGAGAGCCGGCCAAGACCCTGGTAGTCGTTCGCGAACCGTTTCGCCAGGCCGCTGACGTCCTGGCGCAACGCATCCGGGGTGAAGTAGCTGCGAGCGGCAGCCTCCGCTTCGGCCAGGGTCCAGTGGGCATCGTAGAGGACCTGCGCCGCGTGGCCCGCGGCGCGGTAACCGGGATCCGACAGCCAGGCACGTTCGGGGCGGTCGGGTTCGCCACCCAGCCGGGCGACGGTCAGCAGATCATCGGCGGCGGAGAAGGTCACCGGAGGTTGCAGGCCGAGGATGGCGGCGAGCCCGGACAGCGCGCTAAGCCACCTTTCCAGGCTGTCTGCGGTGGCCGAGAAGTCCCGGGCAAGCTCGATGATCTGCCCGGAGCCCAGGCTGCTGGCATCGGCACACGCCGGGTTCAGCCCCGCCAGCGGCGCACCGTCGGCCGCGGGCAGCGCGTTCCGCTGCGGTATCGCCGACCACGGGATTCCCGCCGCCCGTGCGGCCTGGGCTTCGCGGGCGGCGATCTCGGTGAGCGCCGCGGTGAGCTGGGCGACCGCCGCCTCCACCACATCGAGTGTGTCCACCGTCAGCCATTCGTCCGGCACGCCCTCCGGCCACGCCAGCAGATGATCCAGCAGCCGGGCGAGGGTTTGTGCGTCAGACGGGCGGGTCAGCCCCGTGGCGTCGGCCAGTATCTGGTTGCCCCTGATCACCCTGGCGAGCGTTTCCAGGGCGGATGCCGCCTCGTAGAGCGGGCCGTCCAGTCCGTCTCGCTGGGCCACGCCACGCCAGGCGAACGACCGCCCTTGCGCGGCCGGCCGCCAGGCGGCCGCCAGGGCCGCTGCGGCGCGCCGGATCTCGCCAAGCACCTCCGCCGTCAGATGGACGGGGGCATGGCCCGTTGCGGGAGCGGCAGGGACAGCACGCAGGCTGGCGATCATCGCGAGGACGTCATGCAGCGAGTAGCCCAGCGGGTCCCGCACCCGGTTCACCGCATAGGCGTAGGCGCTGAGCTGCTCGCGCTGCCTGCGGGCCGGCTCGGTGCCGGCGGATGGGACCGCCGCGGGCGGGGCGGGTACGGTGTCCAGGGCCTCGGCGAGCGATGCCGCCACCGCTGTGCGTGTCGCGTGGTGCGAATGCAGTTCCAGCAGGTACCCGCCCAGCCCGGCACCGGTCAGCCGGTCCACCACCACGTCCAGCGCGGCCGCCTTGTGCGACACCACCAGCGCGGTCTTGCCCGCGTGCAGCAAGGCACCAACGATGTTCGCGATCGTCTGGCTCTTGCCCGTCCCAGGGGGACCGTCGATCGTGAATGAACGGCCCGCGAGCGCGGCCATGACGCAGGCCCGCTGCGAGGAGTCGGCGTCCAGGACCATGGGGGAGACCCCAACGGCTGCGCCCACGCCGGTCTCGCCCCTGGTGATCTCGCCGAGGGCGGGTCCAGCCCCGCTAAGCCCCGCGGCCAGGACCCGCACCGCTCGATGCGCCGCGATCAGGTTCTCATGTTCGAGCAGGTCCCGGTACGTCGCTTCGTTCATCGGCGGGAAGCAGGCGAGGACGACGCTCTCGCTGGCCAGCCAGCCGTCCTTGGCGGCGACCGCTGCCCGGACCGTGTCCAGCAACCCGCTCAGCGTGACTTTCGCCAGATCGTCCACACGCGGAAGCGTGATCCGGGCCCGGGACAGCTCCAGGCTGAGCGCCGGATTGATCATCGGGTCGTCCGCGGTCGGCTCCAGCATCGGCGGCTGCCGTGTTTCGGCGGACACCAGCCTCACCGGCATCAGCAGTAGCGGGCTCGTGTAGCGGGCCTGATCCCGGTCGGCCCATGTCAAAGTGCCGAACGCCAGGTACAGGACCGGCAAGCCTCGCTCTAGGCTCTCCTGGCTCGAGCGGCGCACGAGCGCTTGAAGTGCCGCCTCAAGATCGTCTGGCTCCTTCCTCGTATCGAGGAGGTATGGAGTGGGCGGCGGCATCGTGGCCGGCTCACCGGCCCACGGCTGCAAAGACCGGAATGCGAAAGTCCCGCCGGTCCTGAGGCGGGACAGGACGTCATCCGCCGCCGGGCGGACCACTTCGATCATGCCGGTCCCGGCCGGTCTCAAGCTGAGGAGCCGGTTGGCCGCCGCGACATCGATGACACTGGCCCGCCAGCGACTGATCGCGGAGCGGATCAGAGCCTCCTGGTCGGCTGAAGACCGGCCACCGCCATTGTCCAGCACGCCACCCACCCCATCTGCGCCAAAGGAACATCCTGCCGTGACCGGCGGGCTCGATGCTGGGGTTTGTTCGTTCTGTTGTGGTGTGAGAGGCGGTTATCGGGAGCGGCGCGGCCGGTCAATGGCAGTGGGCGGGGGTGGGGATGGGGCCGTGGCCGGGGATGTGGGCTGCTTGAACGAGGCCGCCGTGAACCAGGGCGGGTGGCAGTGGGGCGTAGCCGAGCTTGCCGAGGTCCCGCTGGCCCCTACACAGTGCGAAGACGGCGAAAGCGGCGAGGGTGCGGCCTTTGGCCTTGGTGAAGTTGGTGGGCAACTGGGTGCCCTCCCGTGGCACGATCAGGTAGCTGTAACTGGCCAGCGGGTAACTGCGGGGGTTGGTGTAGGTGTAGACCTTGTTCAGGTCTTGCTGCAGGAAGTTAGGGCTGTTCGCGTCGAAGTCGATGACCGCCTGGGTCAGCGCGGTGGTGACGTTGGCCGCGGTGGGCAGCACATAGTTACCAGCGGGGTTGCGCAGCCCGGCGACCGGCAGGTGCGCGAGCAGGGCGTAGGCATACTCGACATAGCCGATGGAGCCGTTGCCGAAGGTCGAGGCGATGTAGGCCATCACGTTGCTGGAGCCGTTTTCCGACTTGGCGTGACCGAAATGGGGGTAGAACTCGGTTTGCCCGCACGGCGGCTTGATACCGGGGTGGACCTTGTCGCAGAACGCGTTCCACTGGCGGGGATGGATGTGGGCCATCCAGCGCGTGAAGAAATACGTACCCCCGTCGCCTTCGGCATGAATGACCGGGGTGATCGGCAGGTTGGGCAGGCGGTGGCCGTTGTCGTGGGTGATCTGCGGGCTGTCCCAGTTGGTGATCTTTCCGGTGAAGATCCCCATCAGGGTGCGGGCGGATAGCCGCAGGTTGGTGACCAGGTGGCCGTGCACGGTCAGGTGGTACGGGAACGCCGTGCCGCCCGCAACATCGGGGATGTAGGAGTACCCCTGGGACGGGTGCTCAGGCCCTGTCCCGCCGAGCTGGTCGAAGCCGGAGCGGAACGGCGGGTCGGAGCCGGTGAAGTCGTCCTGGTTGGCTATGTAGTCGGCGCGTCCGGCCGCGGATCCATCAGGGTCGTAGTTGACCACGATCCCGCGGGCCCGGACGGCCTGCGCCCACTGGTCGATCGCAATCGAAGGCCACGACGTGCCGGACCCATTGATCGCGACGTAGCCACCGGCGCCCGCCGGCGCCGCGGCGACCATCAGCGGAATGATCGAGGCGGTGGCAGAGACCATCGCCAATCGCGTCATGCGCGAAAGAAATGCGGCAGCTGCCATTCTGTCTCCTCCAGGCCCTCCGTAGTGACTGCACTGCGGGCCACCCTGGCACCCCGCGCCTGGCGGCGCAGGTGATGTAAACGCAGCGGTCAGCAACAGCCTGAGTACTGAGCTGGAGCCGCAGGCTAAATGCGAGGCAAAAGCTTGCTAACGAATCGGCGAATATTCGCTTACATGCTGTGGAGGCCAGTGTGGGTACGGCGCAACGGGGCCATGAGCCACTGGGGTGAGAAATGACGGATCAGGTTGCCCCCACGGGGGAACCCACCCGGCCTAGCAGCGGGCCCGTGGACGAGGGACCGCGGCATCTGTTCGGTCTGCCCCAGGCGATGGCGCTGATCGTGGGCAGCGTCATCGGCGTCGGCATCTTCAACCTGCCCACCTCGCTGGCGTTCTACGGCCCGATCACTCTGGTCTCGATGGCGCTCACAACCGTGGGCGCGCTGGTGCTCGCGCTGCTGTTCGCGGCGCTGGCGCGGCGCCTGCCGGCCGACGGCGGGCCGTACGCGTACGCGCGGGCGGCGTTCGGCAACCGGCTGGGGTTCGCGAACGCCTGGTCGTACTGGATCACCGCGTGGGGAGGCAACGCGGCGATCGCGGTCGGCTGGGTGCTGTACGTCGAGCACTTCATCAACAAGGGCCACAACAGGCTGTTCTCGGTGCTGCTGGTGCTGATCGGGCTGTGGATCCCGGCGGCGATCAACCTGTCCGGGGTCAAGAACATGGGCTCGGTCCAGGCGGTGACCACCGTGATCAAGTTCGCGGCGCTGGCGTTCGTGTCCACCGTCGGCCTGTTCTTCATCAAGAGCGCCAACTTCACGCCCTGGAACGTGAGCAAGGAGAGCACGGTCGCGGCGATCGGCGGCGGGATGGCCATCGCCCTGTTCAGCTACATCGGCGTCGAGACCGTTTCCGTGGCCGCGGCGAAGGTGCGCAACCCCGACCGCAACATCCCCCGGGCCACGGTGCTGGGCACGATCGGGGTCGCGGTGGTCTACATGCTCTCGCTCACCGCCGTGTTCGGCATCGTGCCCAGCTCCAAGCTCGCCACCGGGAGCGCCCCGTACTCGGAGGCGGTCAACGCGATGTTCGGCGGCACCTGGGCCGGCAACGTCATGGCGGTGGCGGTCATCATCTCCGGCTTCGGCGCGCTCAACGGCTGGGTCATGATCAGCGCCGAGATGCCGCTCGCGGCGGCCAAGGACGGCCTGTTCCCGGAGCGGTTCAAGCGCCTGTCGCGCAGCGGTGTGCCCGCGTTCGGCGTGGTCGTCTCGGCCCTCCTGTCGTCGGCCGCGGTTGTCGTCAACTACCTCGGCTCGAGCGGCCCGACCGTGTTCACCACGCTGATCCTGATGACCGGCATCACCGCCGCCATCCCGTACGCCTTCTCCGCGCTGGCGCAGCTAAAGTGGCGCCTGGCCGACCGCCGGCAGATGCACACCCCGCGGTTCGCCCGGGACGTGATCGTGGCTGTGCTGTCGCTCGTGTTCTCGATCCTCTTCATCTGGTACTCGCGCAACACCGGCCAGAGCTTCTGGGTCTACTGGGCGCCGTTCTTCCTCGCCGCCGGCGCGCTGCTGCTCGGCATTCCCGTCTACCTAATGGGCCGCCACCACATGACCCAGCCCGAACCCGTCCCGCCCTACCGCTGATGACCAGGGCTGACCACGGCCGCCCTATGCCGGCTCGCTGGCCGGGCTGGCGGTGGGCTGCTCGGCGGGGATACGGCGGGTGGCGAACAGGGCGATCAGCGCGATGATCGCGAGCAGCGACAATGACGAGCGCAGCCCGTCGATGCGGGCGTTGGCGTTCTCTTCCACGATCGCGTCGGCGGTCTTGGGCGGCACGCCGGCCTTGTCGAGCTGGGCTTGCAGGTCCTTGTCGGACAGGAACGGGATGCCGCCGGCCAGCTCGACCTGCGCCTTGGCGGCGACCTCCTGGGGCACGGCAGGGTTGTGCTGGATGCCGGTGAGGAAGGAGGTGGTGAGGGCGGAGATGAGCACCGCTCCGGCCAGCGCGGTTCCGATGGAGGCGCCGAGGTTGGTGACGGTGTTCTGGACCCCGCCGACCTCACCGCTTTGCTCGTCGGGCACGGCCGAGACGGTCACGCTGCCGAGCTGGGAGGCCAGCGCGCCCACGCCCAGGCCGGCGAGCAGCATCGGCCAGGTGATGATCTCAGGCCCGGCGCCGATGTCGAGCAGCGCCAGCATGATGACGATGCCGGCGAACAGGGCGAAGAACCCGATCTGGACCACGCGGCGGGGAGAGGCGTTCGGGAAGAGCCTGGGCACGCCCGCGGCGGCCAGCAGCAGCGTGACCGACAGCGGCAGCAGCCGCACCCCGGTCGCGACCGCCGACAGCCCGAGCGCCACCGACAAGAACAGCGGCACGGTGAAGAACAGGCCGGCCTGCAGCAGGTACTGGAACAGGAACGAGATGAGCCCGCCCCGGAGGGTCCGGTTGCGCAGCATCGCCGGATCGACCAGCACGGCGCGACCGCTCCTGATGCTGTGCAGCTCCCACCACATGAAGACGCGCAGCACCACCCCGCCGAACAGGATCAGCCAGATCACCGGCGACAGCCCCAGCCAGTGGGGGGCGCCTTCCTTGGGCTGGACGAAACCCCACGTCCCGGCGCGCAGGATGCCGTAGACGATCAGCGCCAGTCCCAGCGCGGACAGCACGGTGCCCACCAGGTCCAGGCGCACGCCCCGTTCGGCCGGGGTGTCGGCGATGCGGCGGGTGAACGCCAAGATGATGAGCACGATCAGGACTTCCCCGACGAACACCCACCGCCACGACGCGTAGGTGGTGAACAGGCCGCCGATCAGCGGCCCGGCCGCGACCGCGATCGCCCCGGCCGA
>Ga0126383_10002358_pt1 | contig 12175 bp, 10 predicted proteins | sample PanSoiMetPlot_35_FD_96882 | JGI IMG/M metagenome (GOLD analysis project Ga0126383, IMG submission 96882) | Tropical forest soil microbial communities from Panama - MetaG Plot_35 | ecosystem: Environmental > Terrestrial > Soil > Tropical forest > Bulk soil | place: Panama | collected 2016-02-17
GAGGGGTCCCCTCCCATTTCCGCCTTCTCTCCCCTCGTTTACTCTAAAGGAAACATTCAAGCCACAGCGTCCTCAAGTCTTCCATAGATTCTTCCAAGTTCCGTATGCTGTAAGCCCTTTATTTGCAGCTCTAACAAAAACTGCCGGGGTGTACCCTCTTTCTTCCCGTTCTGGCACTCCCCACTCCTTTACCCTGAGAGTAGCCGGAGGGTCACTCGTTTACCCCGCGCTTGGAGGGACCACTCGCCACTTCGAGTTTAAAGATTCTCTTCATCCGCACCCACTTCTCTCCCGGCTTCACGCCCGGCAGCGGCTTCTGGAACTTCCACATTAGCTCTTCCCACTCGCGGACTTTGGGATTCGCCGCGTCGGCCTTCGCTTTCTTCTCAAACGAGAAGCTGTCGTCCACTTCCATCACCATGAACATCCGCGTCCCCAGGAGATAGATCTCCATGTCCAGGATTCCAGCGTCGCGAATGCTCTTGGTGATTTCCGGCCAGATTTTTTCGTGATAGCGCCTGTATTCGGCCATGAGTTGAGGATCGTCTTTCAAGTCCAGCGTCAGGCAGTAGCGTTTGGTCATGTGGCCTCGGCTTTCGTCCTTTGGAGTTGCTTAAGAAACGCTCCTGGTTGTCATCCTGAGCGAAGCGAAGGATCTCTCCGAAAGCACAATTTACGGCTTGGATCGGTTGAGATTCTTCGGGCATCCTCGCCGGATGCCTTCAGAATGACACCCGGCCCTTCACGCCTCCGCCGCAGGCACAACCTCTGTCGCCGCCAAGACCGGACTCGGCTTATATCCACGCGCTGCGAAATACAGAACGTAGGCGTAACAAAGCAATGGAACCCAAAAAGCCCGCTGGATATTCGACAGATCGGAGATCTTCCCCATGATGGGCGGCACGACCGCAGCTCCGATGATGGCCATCACCAGCAGCGACGAGCCACGCTTCGTGAAAGGGCCAAGGTTCTTGATGCCCAGCGCGAAAATCGTGGGAAACATGATCGAATGAAAGAATCCGATCAGCACGACCGCGTAAATCGGGATTGCGCCCGTAGTGGAAGTGGCGATCACCGCGCAAGCCAGCGCGCCAGCAGCGAAAATGGCCAGCAACCGCGGCGCAGGGATGGACTTCATCAGCGCAGAGCCGGCGAAGCGGCCAATCATGAAGCCTACGGCGTGCATCACCAAATATCGGGCCGCCGCGCGCGGCCCGAGAAGCGGTTGCACATGCATCACGAACCGGATGACGAAGCTGCCGACGCCAACCTGCGCGCCGACATAAAGGAATTGCGCGATGACGGCGCGGTCAAGATGTTTGTGAGCGAGAACGCCACGCCAGCTAGCGGAAGCTCCTGCTTCCTCCAGTGCGGCCTCTTCGTGGACTTCCGGCAGTTGCGCAAAGTAAATGACGGCGGCGACCACGAGAAAAATGCCGCCAATGACCAGATAAGGAATGCGAACCGTGGAGGTTTGCCCTGCGCGATACGCTTGCAATGCCGCTGGGCTGAGCCGCGCGAGATCCTCCGCGCTCGGCACGGTAGCAGAAAGGATCAGAGGCCCGACGACATACAACGCGACGACGTAGCCGACGCCGTTGAACGACTGTGCGAAATTCAGGCGGCGCTCACTGCTTTCCGGTGGGCCGAGAATCGTCGCGTAGGGATTAGCGGCGACTTCGAGGAAGCTCTGGCCGCAGGCAAGCACGAAAGAAGAAAACAGGAAAAGCCCGTAAACGCCCAGCGACCCGGCAGGGACAAAGAGAAGCGCTCCCGCAGCGCAGAGAAACAAGCCGCTAAGGATTCCCCGCTTGTAGCCGATGCGCTCCATCAGGCGGCCGGCGACGAGCGCGGCAAGAAAGTAGCCGCCGAAAAAGGCAACTTGAATGAAGGAGGATTGGAAATCGCTAAGACTGAAGGCGGACTTGAAGTGTGGGATGAGGACATCGTTCAGATTGACGCCAAACGCCCAAAGAAAAAACAAGCTGGTAATCAGGATGAAGGGCAGGACGGATTCTCGTTTGGTGAGAGGAACGGATTGGGGCGCCAAGTTACCTCCGTCTTGCTTTTTTCTAATTTCGCAATTCTTAGTAGACGGAAACGCCGATGTGCGTAAAACTCGTGAGCCCGTCATCCTGAGCGCAGCGAAGGATCTCAATGAACGCATACTGCGAGCCCTCGATCAGTTGAGATTCTTCGCGCATCCTCATCGGATGCGCTCAGAATGACAGCGCGCTTCATCAGGTCAAAGCACGGTCGAGATGCACGTAGCCACCGTCCACGAGGACATGCTGCCCCGTGATGTGGCTGGCCTGCGGCGAAATGAGAAACAAAACCATCGCCGCAATTTCTTCCGGCTGCGTCATTCGTTTGCCAAGCGGAATCTTCGAAACGATATGCTTCAGTTTTTCTTCAGGATTGGGAAACGTGTTGAGCCACCACTGATAAAGAGGAGTCATCACTTCCGCAGGGACAATCGCATTGACGCGCATGCCATATGGCAGCAATTCGCACGCCCAGTCGCGCGTCAACGACAGGATGGCGCCCTTCGCGGACGTGTACCCTGAAGTGTTGCCCTGCCCGGTCATGGCCACTTTGGAAGCGACGTTCACGATGCAGCCTTGCGCTTTTTTCAACGCCGGCAAAGCGTAATGCGCCATGTTGTAGTAATGGAGAAGATTCAGTTGCAGCGACTGGACATATTTTTCAGGCGAACCGTTTTCGAGACCGACGTTGTCGTTGACACCGACGTTGTTGACCAGGACGTCCAGGCGGCCGAATTCCCGGAGCGTTTGGTCCACGATGGCTGCGCAATTCTCAGGAGCGATGACGTCGGCAATGATGAGCCCGCATTTCGCTCCGGAATCGCACAGCTCTCTTTTAAGCTTGTTGGCGGCCTCCACGTCCTTGTCCACGAAAACAGGGATAGCGCCTTCGCGCGCGCACCCGCGGACGATGGCCGCCCCAATTCCCTTTCCGCCGCCGGTGATCAGGACTACTTTATCTTTAAGCTGCAAGTCCACGTTTCGCCGCTTTCAATTGATAAAAGTCCGCCGCGTTGCCGCCGAAGATTCTTTCCTTTATGTCCGCTGCACAATCCTGAATGTAATCTTCAACAATTTCCAGCACCTGCTGGTAGCTCGCAACGAGCAGGCACACCGGCCAATCGGAACCGAACATCAATCGCTTCGGCCCAAACGCGTCAAAGACTACATCGAAATATGGGCGAAAATCTTCTTTCCTCCAATGATGCCAGTCGGCTTCGGTGACGAGGCCGGAAAGCTTGCAATAGACGTTTGGATGGGCGGCAATCTTTTGCATCAGAACTGCCCAACCGGACCGATTTTTGGCCTTGATCTCAGGCTTCGCCATGTGGTCGATCACGAATCGCTGTTCGGGAAAACGCGACACAAGCTCCAGAGCCGCGAGCATTTGTTTTGGATAAATAAGAATGTCGTACGACAAATTGAATTCGCGGAGGCAAGCGACCCCTCGGAGAAAATCTTCGCGAACCAAGAAGTATTCGTCGGGTTCATCCTGAGCGATGTGACGAAATCCGCGCAATCTCTCGAACTCCGCGAAGAACTTGATGCGCTTCGCGGCCTGCGGCGAGCACAGGTCGATCCATCCGACGACTCCTGCGATGCTCGGGTTGTGCTCCGCTAGTTCCAGCAGGAACAGCGTTTCGTCTTCCGACTGGTCCGCCTGCACCGCAATGGTCGCGTTAATACCGTTAGCCTTGCGCCCTTCATCAAGGTTCTCGGGCATGAAATCGCGCTTCAGGAGGGACATTTCCTCGGAGATCCAGGAATGCCGTACGGCATTGTATTTCCAGAAGTGCTGATGCGAATCGATTCTCATGACAAAAGCCGGCCGTGAACAGTCACGTCTCTCTTCGACACTCATCAAGAAACAGATCCCTCGCTCCGCCTGCTTGCGGCAAGCAGGCTCGGGATGACACAACACGCCGTCTTGCCGCTAGGTGCTAGAGCGAGACACCGCGCTTCCAGGGAATGAAATCGTCTTGCGCGAGGGTTTCGGCCTTGGTGCGCGCTTCACCGCCGGCGACCTGAATCACGCGTTCGAGAATCGCTTCGCCCATTTTCTCGATGCTTGTGTCGCCCGTAATGATACCGCCGGCGTCGATATCGATGATGTCGGCCATGCGCCGCGCGAGACTCGAGTTGGTGGCGATTTTCAGCACAGGCGAGATCGGATTTCCTGTCGGCGTTCCTAATCCGGTCGTGAACAGGACCACGTTTGCGCCCGCACCTACTTGAGCAGTCACGCATTCCACGTCATTGCCCGGCGTGCATTGCAGATTGAGGCCGGACTCGTGTGAATACTCGGGATAGTCCAGAACAGCGGTCACAGGTGAAGTTCCACCTTTTTTGGCAGCGCCTGCGGACTTCATCGCGTCAGTAAGCAATCCGTCGCGAATATTTCCTGGCGAAGGATTCATTTCAAATCCGGATCGCACGGCTTCTGCGCGGGCTGCATAGTCACGCATGAGTTGCACGAATCGGTCGGCGACTTCCTTCCGAGCACAGCGGTCGATCAATTCTTGCTCCACTCCGCACAGCTCTGGAAACTCGGAAAGGATGCCTGTTCCACCGAGCGCAGCGATCAAGTCGGCGGTGTGACCGATGGCCGGATTTGCGGAGAGCCCTGAGAATCCGTCCGAACCGCCGCACTTGAGCCCCAGGGCGAGATGCGACAAAGGGGCGGGCTTGCGCTCGGCGTTGTCGGCCTCAATCAAACCTAGGAACGTCTCTCGGATGGCCTGGGACATCATCGCCGATTCCGAAGCGGTCTTTTGTTGTTCGAAGATGTGCAGCGGCTTGATGAAATTTGGGTCGCGGCGTTTAATTTGTTCGAGCAGGATGGGAACTTGTGCGTTCTGGCAACCCAAACTGAGAACCGTGGCCCCAGCAACGTTCGGATGGTGAATATAACCAGCCAGCAGCCCACAGAGGTTGTTGGCATCTTCGCGCGTGCCGCCGCACCCGCCTTCGTGCATTAGAAATTTGATGCCGTCGACGTTGCGAAACACTTTGCGGGAAGGTGCCCCCGGTTGCGCCGCGTTGAAAGAGAAATTCTTCAGTTCGACGGACTTGCCTTCGCGATAAAGGCGGACGAGTTCGGCGACTTGGCGGCGATAGACTTGAGGAACAGCAAAACCTAATTCTTCCTCAAACGCGTGCCTCAAGACCGCGAGATTGCGGTTTTCACAAAAGACGAGCGGAAGAACCACCCAGTAATTTCGCGTACCCACTTGGCCGTCGGCTCTGTGATACCCCGCGAAGGTTTTGTTCTGCCACGCGGAGACATCGGGCGGAACCCAAGATCGGCCCGCTTTCTCTGTTTCGTGGAAGACCGCGGCGGCGTGGCGAATGTTGCGCGTGGAGAGCAAGTCTCCTGAGCAAAGGGACTCCACCGCTTTGCCAACGAGAACGCCGTACATGATGATTTCATCACCAGCCGAGAGGTCTTGTGTAACGAACTTCTGCTTGGAGGGCACGTCCGATGATAAAGTGCATTCTTTTCCAAAGAAACCTACGCGTTCCCCTTTCCGCAAGTCTGCGAGGGCCACGAGGACGTTGTCGCGTGGGTGTAGTTGCAAAACTCGGCTTTGCGTTTTTTCTTTGCCTGGCATCTGCGTCGCGTTTTGTTGCTGCCGTTCCGGACGGGACTCAACCCGTACCCCGGCCCGTCCAATTCTCGAAATTGCCTCGAAAAAGGCGGTTCACATCGCGCTGAATCTTTTGCCGCGTGATTTCCGCGCCATCCGTATGAAGCAACCGATAGGCATCCGCGAAGATGGGCGCCATCGTGCGTCGCGTGTTTTGCCATTTGTAGATGACTTGCTCCAGAACTCGTGCGTCCGAATGCTGCGGAATAAAACTAGTTCCCAGCAGCTCGATGCGCTCGCGAGTGATTTCCTCAACGATAGAAGGATTGTTCAGGAACCACCAGCATCCGAAAGGCATCAGGTTATTGAACTTGCGCGCATAAATGGCAAGTTCGTGCTGATTCTCGCGGCTGAGCACGCTCACCAAGAAGCGATTGTCCGGGAAGGTACGGCAGAGATTTTCCACTGCACGCATATCTGCTTTCCCCATAGCGTCGCCAGCGAGACGCAAGCGGGGATTGACCTGCCGCCTCACGCCGATCATGAGAGACATGGGCAGGCCGAACTCCCGGCAAGAAGGCAGCACGGCTTCCATGAGCAATTTGCTGGTGAGACTCTCGTCTGGGAATTGAAAGGAATCTGCTAGCGAGACCGCCATATACAGCGGACGCATGCGCTTTTGCCAGTCGCCAAGGAAGCGACGGACTTGGGCAATCGATTTTCCTGAAGCGTGCTCATCGACGGCATAGCCGTCAGTGGCCAGCTGCTGCCAATGCTGGGGCCAGCCACAAAGGATGCGGTCGAGGCGCAAGACCGCATGAAACTGAGGATGACCTTGATCGCCGTGCATCCAAACGGCTCGCTCTTCGGGATCCAAAGGATCGTTGGTCATCACAACATCGCTCACTCCGGCGATTCGTAGAACTCTTCGAAGATGGGGGGCAATCGACTGAGCGCCAAAGAAGCGCCGCGCCTCTTTCAATCCCGAAGAGTCCGTAGGCAAACCAAAAGCGTTCAAAACCGCAATGACGCCACGGGTGGACTCAGATATCGGGCTATTCTCAACGATCAGGGCTTTCCAGATGGCATCAGCGCGTTCGGTTTTGGAGAGTTTCCAATATTCCTCGGGCGTTGTGTCCGAAGAGCGGAAGAACTCTGCCTCCAGATAGTGGTACGTCAGAAGCTCGTCGATACCCCACAGCCCGATTTTGCCAAACGCAGGTGAAAAAAGGTGTGTGTGCATGTCGATGACTTGGGTGGACGCCAGCACGTCTTGCACTTCCAGAAGAATCTGCTCGGGTTTCAGCCGCTTGGCGGAAGGAGAGCTTGTCTTGCGGTTTGGTGATTTGATGGAGGTAGCTGTCATGCTAGCGAGTCCTCAGGCCAGGAGCTACGTTTCATTTCTTGTCCGACCCCAGCGAGGAAAAGGATTTCGTCCAACTAACGCATTACAATCCAAGGCGTAGCGTGTGAAAACGTTCAGAGATGAAGAGAAAATATAAAAGGAGCCACAAGGAGTGTCAAACGCAAAAGCTGAAATGAGTTTTTCCGCGCATTGACAGCCTGGCAGTCAGCTCCGAGCTTTTGCCACCTTGAAACCAGCCTGGACAATCTCGTTAAGAAGTCTCTACGCTCGAAATCTCTTATCTTGGATTACCATTGCAGGCAGGGCGATGGTCTTCGCCGGTTTTTCAGGAGGTTGTATGTGCGCTTCAAGAGCTTCCCGTAGAGACTTCATCAAGGTTACCGGAGCCGGAGTCGCTGGCGCCGCGCTGGCGACTACTACATCAGGCTACTCGCGAATCCTGGGCGCGAATGACCGGGTTCGCGTGGGCATCTGCGGAGTGCGAGGCCGCGGCAACGATCACATCCATGGCTACTCGCGTGTTCCAAACACGGAGATTGCCGCCCTTTGCGACGTGGACGAAAACGTGTTGAACCAGCGCCTCGGAGAAGTCGAGAAGCGAGGATTGCCAAAGCCCAAATCCTACGTTGATGTTCGCAAACTGCTCGAGGGCAAAGAGATTGACGCGATCTCCATCGCTACTCCGAATCATTGGCACTCCCTAATGGCCATCTGGGCCTGCCAAGCCGGCAAGGACGTGTATGTGGAAAAGCCGTGCTCGCACAACTGGTTCGAGGGCCGGCAGTTGGTGCGCGCGGTAAAGAAGTACAACCGGATTTGTCAGCACGGAAGTCAGTCGAGGTCGAATCCGGGGATGATCGAAGCCATTCGTCATCTGAGCGACGGAACGATTGGCGACGTCTACCTGGCGCGCGCGCTTTGTTACAAGTGGCGGCCATCGATTGGGCATGCCACAGAGGAGCCCGTTCCAGCCGGCGTACACTATGACTTGTGGACTGGCCCGGCGCCGCTGAAGCCGTTCACCAAGAATCGCTTTCACTACAACTGGCATTGGATCTGGGACACGGGGAACGGAGAAGTCGGCAATCAGGCCATCCATGAAATTGACATCGCGCGTTGGGGCCTGGGAGTTGGTTTCCCTGTGCATGCGTCCGCCATGGGTGGACACTTCATGTTTCAGGACGACCAGGAGACGCCCAATACTCTGCATGCCACGTTCTGTTTCGAGGCTCCTGGCACAAAGCGCAAGATGATGGAGCTCGAAGTGCGCCACTGGATCACGAATCATGAGGCGGAGATTGGGACTGGCGCTTATGGGGCTGGCGGCGTGCCTCCTGCGGGGTTGAATGCCGCGCCGACCAAGAAGCCTGCCGAGAAACTACAGCCTTTGGGACCACTGGATGCCAAAACCAACACCATTGGCAACATTTTCTACGGATCGAACGGCTATCTCGCAGTGGACGGATACGATTCGTACAAGACGTGGATTACGAATCAGACGGAACCCGGGCCCTCCGGCAAAGCATCAGGAGATCACTACGCGAACTTCATTGATTGCGTACGCAGCCGCCGGGCTGAAGACATTCATTGCCCTATTGAGGAGGCGCATATCTCGACGACTCTGGTGCACCTAGCCAATGCCTCCTACCGCCTGGGACGCGCGCTGAAGTTCGATCCGGAAAAGGAGTCGGTGGTTGGGGATGAGGAGGCTAACACGCTTCTTCGCGGGAGCTATCGAGCGCCGTATGTTGTGCCGGAAGAAGTCTGAGCGTCGCGCATTGCAGAAACTAACTATGCGCGTCTTCCACGTCGGCGGAGCCTTCTTCTTTCTTAGTGCTGGAGCCTGCGCGGCGTTTTTTCTATCCGCAGCGCCTTATCCCGGCGATCGCATTTCTTTAAAGGTGAACGAACAACAGCGCCGCGTTGACGTTTCCATCGACGGGCAACCGTTCACCTCCTACATTTGGCCTGACAAACAGGCAAAGCCAGTTCTTTACCCATTGCGTACAGCAAAGGGCACGATTATTACGCGCGGATACCCACTGGAGCCGCGCCCTGGCGAGCGCGTGGATCATCCGCATCAAGTCGGCTTGTGGCTTGACTACGAGAGCGTCAATGGAATTGATTTCTGGAACAATTCGGAGGCGATTAAGCCGCGAGATGCGCCGAAGATGGGCACGATTCGGCAGCGTTCGATCGTTTCGGCAAAAGGCGGCCCGGACGACGGCGTCCTGGAAGTTGAAGCGGGATGGCTGACGTTCGACGAGAAAGTCTTGCTGAAAGAGCAGACGCAATTCGTTTTCCGTAGCGGCGCCAATTTTCGGAGCGTGGATCGAATCACCACCTTGCAAGCGCAGGTCGACAAAGTTGTTTTTGCTGACGCTAAGGACGGAATGTTGGGTTTGCGCGTAGTACACGCGCTTGAAGCGCCTTCGGACAAGGCCGAAATGTTTACCGACGCGAGTGGTAGAGCAACGACAGTGCCGAAGCTCGACAATACGGGCGTGAACGGCCTTTACCTGACCAGCGAAGGCAAAAGGGGCGAAGCTGCATGGGGCACGCGCGGGCGCTGGTGCAACCTGAGCGGGAATATCGGAGATGAGCCTGTGACCATCTCCATTTTCGACCACCCGTCTAACCCTGGCTTTCCAACGTATTGGCACGCGCGTGGCTACGGGCTTTTTGCTGCCAATCCTTTGGGCGAGAAGATTTTCAGCAATGGTAAGGAAGAGCTGAACCTTACGCTGGCTCGCGGCCAGAGTGTTACGTTCCGCTACCGAGTGCTGATTTCGTCGGAAATCCTCACGCCCGAAAGCACTGAAGCTGCCTACAAGGCTTTTGTAACGGCGGACCACTAATGCTTTGATGGCGTTGAGAAGAACACCACGCCGACCAGAGATGAATCTTCTCAAAGCTGACGAACGGTTCCGCGAATGACGAATTCGGTCGGAAGAATCCGCTGGCTATACGCCATCTGAGGATGGTGCAACCTTTCGAGAAGCATCTTCATGCAGGTTTGGCCGATTTCTTCTTTATAAACACGGACCGTGGAAAGTGGCGGGTCCATTAGGACCGCTTCTTCGCGGTCGTCGAATCCCACCAAACTGATTTCGTCCGGAACCTTGACGCCATGCCGGCGCAACGACATCCAGAGTCCGTAGGCCGTTTCATCGTTTCCGGCTACCACGGCAGTAGCGCGCGGCTTCCGCGCCAGGATTCGCTGCGCGCTTCGCTGGCCAAAATCCACAAAGCCGTCGGGACTTCGCGTCATGATCGAAAGGGGCTTGAGTTTGTTTTCGCGCATGGCCTGGCGGTATCCATCAAACCGGCGCTGAATCCACGGGTAAGAAGTGTCGCCCGCAAAATCAATCAGCTTGTGTCCCTGTTCGATGAGGTAACGCGTGGCCTGAAGCGTCCCGCTGAAGTCATCGAAGCCTACTTGGTCGTAAATATGCGTTCCGTCCATTCCAACGACGTTATTGCTGAAAGCAACGAATGGCATGTGGATCGCTTCGATTCGGCGCAGAAGGTTTGGATAGATCGTGCCTGCCAGGATGACGCCGTCAATCAGGCCGTGCTCCTGAAGGACCGGAGGCAAGTCGATTTTTTCGGGGGACGTTCGCTGCGAATAGTGCAGCACGGCAAAGAGCACGTGGTGCTTCAGCGTGCTTGCATAAGATTCGACGCCTTGCAGAATGCGCGCGTGAAAAGGGTGAAGAAAATCGCGGTTGCTCAGGAGAAAGCAAACAATTTCGGAACGCCGCTTGAGGATCCGGCGGGCCTGCGCGTTGGGGCGGAATCCAAGGCGCCGGATGGCCTCGTTCACGCGGGCGCGCGTTTCCCGGCTCACCTGAGAGCTGGAATTCAGCACGCGGGAAATTGTTCCGATGCCCACGCCCGCGGCCCGGGCCACGTCGCGGATGGTACTCTGCCGTGGAACTGCTTCCACAGCCCCCTTTGCTTGCTGCGGCTTCCGCATCTTTCCTCGACCTTGCTGGAGTTTTCTATGCGCGCAAGTGTAGCACAGTCTGCAGTGAAGGAACCACGCCCCAAGATATCCGAAAGACCGGCGGAGCAGATTTGATGGCTGAATTTCTGACTTGACAGGGACTTGGCGCACGGCTAAGGTGTGGAACCAGTTCCATGGCTTAGGTCGGTTTCCTTACGCCGGGATTAGGAAAATTTGGCAAAAAGTGGGGTGTGGTCATGAGCAATCTTCCTCTCACGTCTTCCTCGGGATTGACAACGGAGAGCAAGGCTCGAACCGAGAACCCGCGGCTGGCAGCGCATGCCGAACGTGGCGTGGTTGAATTGTTTTGGTTCAGCCTCGTCACGTTGCTCGTAATCGTCGCCATGACGTCTGGGCCAGCAAAGGGTCAGGCCGTCAATGCGACCTTGCTCGGAACAGTAACGGATTCGAGTGGCGCTGCCGTGGCCGGCGCAAAAATCATCATCACCGAAGTGAAGACCGGAGTCGTTCACTCGGCTACGACCAATGAAAGCGGTAATTATGAAGTGCCAGATTTAGCGCCAGGCGTGTATGAGGTCGCGGCCGAAAGACAGGGATTCAAGAAAGCAGTGCACAAAGATGTAGAGGTTCTTGTGAACACGGATACACGGATAAACCTCGTCTTGGAGCCAGGCACGGCACAGGAAACAGTGGTCGTTACTGCTGAAATCCCTGTCCTGCAAACCGACCGCGCGGACGTTGGCGCCAAGATAGAGTCGGTACAAGTGACGGACTTGCCGTTGGGCAACAATCGCAATTTCCAGAACCTGATAAATCTGGTCCCAGGCGCAACGCGCGCACATCGCGTGCACTCGGAATTCTTCAATGCCCAGGACAGCTTATCCACGGAAGTGAATGGCCAAACGCGCCTCTTCAATAACCTGCAGATCGAAGGCGTGGACGACAATGAGCGCACTGGCCTTCTGCAGATCTATATTCCGCCAGCCGAGGCAATCCAGACGGTAGACGTGAGCACCAGCAACTATACGGCAGAGTTCGGGCGCGCGGGAGGCGCCGTCACGAACGTCATTTTGAAATCCGGCACGAATAGCTTTCATGGCGCAGCCTACGAGTTCAACCGCATCAGCGCCCTGGCCGCCCTGCCCTTCTTCCAGAACACAGCCGTCACGCCAAAGGCCTCCACAACTTATAATTACTACGGCGGGAA
>Ga0126383_10002359_pt1 | contig 12171 bp, 4 predicted proteins | sample PanSoiMetPlot_35_FD_96882 | JGI IMG/M metagenome (GOLD analysis project Ga0126383, IMG submission 96882) | Tropical forest soil microbial communities from Panama - MetaG Plot_35 | ecosystem: Environmental > Terrestrial > Soil > Tropical forest > Bulk soil | place: Panama | collected 2016-02-17
CGTGTCACTCGCCGGCTGCAAGCGGACTTCGCGCGGATAGCCGAGAAAATCCAGCACCGCTTTCGCCAGCGGCACTTCCGAAACGCGAATGTCTTTAGGATCGGGCGTCTGGTCGATGCGAATCGCGTCCCAATAAATCTTCAGGTTGGTGACAATGCGAATACGCCTTGTCCCAAGCGGCAACTTGTCAGTCAGGTCCGCAATCATCGTCCGTTCGAGGCCGGCCGGAAAACCCATGTCTTCGACGACGCGCACCCATTTTCCCTGCGCGTTCTGCGCTTCGACATAGGGCGCAATCACCTTGATCCCCGCCTGGTCCGCCGCATACATCGAGGTCGCGGTGAAGTAATCCGTGTAGCCATCCATAATCAGGCGCAGCGGTTTCTGTGCATCCCACGCGCCAAGGTCCAGCTCCAGCCAGTGCAGCTTGGCAAATCCCTCGAACGGCAAATCGTCAAAATCCGTCACGTATTTGCGATCCGCTTTCGAAATCAACGAAAGCACGTCGTGCCCGTGGTCATCCCAAGCCCCAACGGGCGGGCGCGCATTCTTGCTGCCAATCACGCGAAACTCCGGGAACGGCGGCGAACTGACGAATCGTTCATTCGGGTAAACTTCGTACGCTGCCGGATGATCGACCGCCAGCAAGCGCACTTTGTCGAGATAAACCGTTTCTTCCATCGGCTCCAGAAAGCGGAAGCTCAACATTCCCTCGCGCGGCCTCACGCTATGGGCAGAAACCTTCAGGTATTCGTCGGGATCCGGGACATCCCGCTCACCCGGCGCGATCCAATGGCCGACGACTCCAGGGCCAATCATATCCGCGATGAATTCATATTCTTGCCCGTTCCAGGAAAACAGAATCGGGCACGAACTCCCGCGCCGATCCAGCTCTGCAATCGATTGAACTTTCCTCGCGGCGAGATTGATTTCATCCTGCGGCACGCCGGTCGGCCAGAGCAGCCGCACCACTTCCGCGTTTGTCTCCGAACCCAGGCCTGCCAAGATCGGAGCCGCGTTCTGTCCCAAGTAACCCGACGCGCCGGCCACTTCCCACTTCTGATACAACGTACCGGCGTACAGTTCGACCTTCGTGCCGATACCGCTCTTGTTGTCGTTAAGCGCTTTTAGGTCGATGCTCATCCAGTTGTGCTGATTTCCGCCCTCGTTGCGCAGCACCATGGGGGGGCCCCCGAGTTGCGTCACAACCAGGTCTGCGTCGCCATTTCCATCGATGTCGGCAACCGCAATCGCGCGCGGCTGATTCAATTTGGCGGCATCGAGCCCCGCGCTCTTCGTAACATCGCTCCACCCCTTGCTCCCCAAGTTGCGCAGCAGTCGCAATTCCGATCCGTTGCCTGTTTCGCCGGCCGCCACAAGATCGAGCCAGCCGTCGTTGTCATAATCGATCGCTGCGATCCCCCAACCCCTTTGCCAGCCGAAATCCGGCAGTGCCACCCGCTCCAGCCGCTTTCCCTCTACGTTCCGCCACAAGCTGATTCCGGGCGCTCCTGCGTGCGTGAATGCTAGGTCCATCCAACCGTCCTTGTCGAAGTCGAACGCGACCACTCCCACGGTTGGCGGCAGCTTTTCCTTCGCAAAGTCAATCCCTTCAAGCGGCGAAAATTTTCCTTCGCGTGGGTTCAGGAGAATGGACGCGCCCGTCGCTCCGCCCGCAAGCACAAAATCTATCGCGCGGTCGTTGTTGAAATCGGTGGTAACTACGCCTGCGCCCGTGGCCGCAACTCCTAGAGCCGTATCTGCAGAAACGTCTGTGAATGTGCTATTGCCATTGTTGCGCCACAGAAAATTGTGTGCCGCGCCTGCAGCACCGGAATCCGGTGCCATCGTAATGTACAAATCCAAGTCACCATCGTGGTCGTAGTCCACAAACGTAACGCCCACACAACCTTTTACTTTGCGGATTCCGACCGCTTCCGTCACATCCTCAAATTTTCCCCCGCCCTTATTGCGCAGAAGGTGTACGCCATCACTCAGGCACGCGGCCAGATCGGTTTTGCCGTCATTATCAAAATCACCCGCCGCGCAGCCGAGCCCGCTTCCGGCCAAGTGAATTCCCGCCGCCTGCATCATGTCCTCGAATCGTCCACTGCCCAAATTGCGCAACAAATGACTCGATCCACCGAGCTCTCCACTCACAAGAAAGAGATCCGGCTTGCCGTCGCCGTCAAAATCAAAGAAACAGGCGCCCGTGCTCGCACCAATCGCCACAGCACTCCCACCAACGCCTTTCGAAACAAACGGATTTGCCTCTGACACGAAACGCACGGGAATAGCGGCAGGTACATCGGCAATCGTACTCAGCGGCAGTTCGGCCATCGAGTACTTCCCTTGATCCCCGTAGCCCGCGCCGAACGGAGTCCCCAAATGTTCCGAAGTGATTTTTTGGAACCGCGCCAGATGCTCCCGTGCGGCCGCGGAATCTCCTTTGCGCTGCAACGCGCGCGCCAACCCGAACTCTGCCGAAGCGTGCACGGAATTCAGCGCCAGGCCTTTCTGGAACGCTGCAATCGCCTCATCATATTTTTGGATTTGCGTGTTTAGGTAGCCGACAAAATAATACGCGTCCGCTTCATTCGGTCTGATTTCGGTCACGCGTTGGAACGCGGCAATTCCCTTTTCCGGTTCTCCCGTATCCTTGTACGCAAGGCCGAGGTTGTACCACGCGTACGGATCTTTCGGCCGCTGCTCCGTGGCCTCAGTCAGCGCGGCCCGTGCTGCTTCCAGTTTCTGCTGCCCCAACAACGCGACGCCAAGATTCAATCGCGCTATCGCCAACTTCGGATCGGCCTCCAGCGCCTGCTCAAAATATTTTTGCGCATCCGCCGGGCGTCCTTGGTTCATGTGCGCGACGCCCAGTGTGTTGAGGCGGTACGCATCGGCCGCATTTGCCTTCCCCGCCTGCCTTTTCAGGGCGGTAGTTTTTTCCTGGCCCGTCCGTGCGCCGCTACGCAACGCCAGCGCCGCGCAGAAGAACAAAGCGGCGCCAGCCCCGATCACAACTGCACGCCGACCTATCGAGCCCATGAGTGTCCCCTTCCTATCCGCGCGGAAGGCCGCAGCCGCCGGCACATTCCATCCAACGTCAGCAAGAAGATGAAATTTTCCCGGCTGCACTCCAGGAGGTCAACTTATTTTATCGGCCGCACGAAGACTTGCCGCGCCGTCACGCTTCGCGCTTGACCGGTATCTCGTGCCCGCATACTCTCTCTGTTCCTCTTATGACCGACTCGCTTTTCTTCTCGACAATCGCGGAAGTCATCGTAAACATCCGCTCCAAACAAATTTCCCCTGCGGAACTCGTGGATTCTCACCTGCGCCGCATCGAATCCCTCCAGCCCAAACTCAACGCCTTTGTCCACTTGGACGCCGACGCCGCCCGTTTGCAAGCCCTCGCCGCCGAAACCGCTGTGGCAAATGGCCAAGCTCTCGGCCCACTCCACGGCATTCCGCTCACTATCAAGAGTTGCCTTGACGTCGCCAGCTGGCCTTGTCCCGCTGGCTCCCTTCTCCGCAAAGATTACGTTCCTCGGGCAGACGCTCCCCTGGTTTCCCGCTTGAAAGCCGCGGGCGCCATTCTTCTTGGTAACACCAACACGCCAGAATTTCTGATGGCTTATGAAACGAACAATCTTCTCACAGGAAAAACCAGCAACCCTTGGATTCTTGCTTACTCCTCCGGCGGCTCGAGCGGTGGCGAAGCTGCGGCCATCGCCGCTGGGTGCTCGATGGGTGGCGTCGGCAGCGACGGCGGCGGTTCGATTCGCGTGCCCGCGCATTTCTGTGGCATCTGCGGACTGAAGCCCACACCGGGCCGCATTCCCGCCACTGGCCATTTCCCTTCCGGCGCCGGAGCGTTCGGCTGGATCGGCGTCGTCGGACCCATGGCTCGGACCATTGCCGATGTGCGCGCCCTCTTCGAAGTTATTGCCGGTCCCGACGCCGGCGACGCGCATTCCGCTCCCGTTCCGTTTCGCACATACAGCGAGAAAGATTTGCGCTCCACGCGCATTGGACTTCTCCAAAGCTCCGCGCTTGGCAATGCAACGCCGGAAACGCGCGCCGCCGTCGACCGCGCCGCAAAACTACTCAGCGATTGCGGCCTTGTGGTTGAGCCATTCGAATTGCGCGGTCTCGATCGCGCCCTCGACCTCTGGTGGTTTTTCTTCGGCTCGGTGATCGCTCATCTGCTCAACACCAATCTCGCCGGCCACGAAACCCCGCTTAGTCCCATGCTGCGTGAATATCTTTCGATAGCGACTCCGTCAAAACCGCTCTCACTCGACCAATTCCTTCAGGCCTGCGCCGAGCGCGACCTCCTCCGCGAGAAAATTCTCCGCCAAATGGACAAAGTCCGCATCCTTCTCTCGCCAGTTTCTTCAGCGCCCGCTTTTCGCCATGGCGAAGGAAACTACAAACCCGCCACCGGCTACCGAGATACCATGCGTTTTTCCCAATGGCTCAACCTCACCGGTTTCCCCGGCGCGTCCGTCCCCATCAGTCTTTCGAGCGAAGGCCTTCCCATCGGCGTGCAAATCATCGGCCGCCCGTTTGAAGAAGAGCTTGTCCTATCCGTCGCCGAGGCTCTCGAACAATCCCGCGGCCCCTGGCAACCCCCACCGCCGTTCCCCTGACGCCGAAGTCCCCTTACGGCTGCGGGTCTCGGGTGAGTTCCGGATTCGGCAAGCGGTTTTCCTCGCGTTTCGCTCGCTCTCTATCCAATTGAGCGTCCAATGCCTTTTGCGCTGCGGCCAATTCCACGCGCGCCTCTTTCTCTCGTCCGAGTTGCGCCAAAATCCTTCCCCGCAGATAGTGCCCGCCCTGTATGTCAGGGGCCAGCCGGAGCGCCGCATCAATCATCTTCAACGCTGGCTCCAGTTTTCCCTGTTTCTGATAAAGCTTCGCCAACCCTTCGTAGGAGCTCGACATCTTCCCGTCTCTCCGCACTGCTTCTCGGAACGATTTCTCTGCATCCTCATCCCTTTGCTTCCGCGAGTACAGCTCACCCAGCTCGTCGTAAGTGTCCGCGAGATCCGGATCCACTTCAACTTCCGTATGAAACTCCGCTTCCGCGCGCTCGTTGTCTCCCGAACGCATGTAGGCGATCCCGAGATTCAGGTGGATGAATGGGAGCCCGGGATTCAAGGCCAGGGCGCGCTCCAACTCCGCGGTTGCTTCGGGAACTTCATCCCGTTTTAGGTGCGCTTTTCCCAGGATCAAATGGAATTCCGCCGTTTCTTCGCCTACCGTGATCATTTGTTTCAAGATTTTCTCGTCGAGTTCTTTTTGACCCGACTCCACGGCGGCAATGTCCATCAGATAGAGGTACAGCACGTCGCTAGACCTTTCAGGCCAAAGAGTCTCGAGCACCTTGATCCCCTCATCGTAGTGCTTCGTGAACACTTGGCACATCCCAAGGAGGTAACGCGCTTGTTGCGACCCCGGTTCATCCCGCACCACCGAAGCGAGCGGCGCAATCGCAGCAGCGTAGTTTCCCCGTCGGTATTCCACCAGTCCGATGTTCAACCGGATTCCCACCAACTTTGGTTCAAGCGTTTCTGCTTTTCGCAAAAGGGTGATGGCCTTATCCCACTCTTTGCGCCGCATGGCAATCACGCCGAGATTCGAATAAGCAGCCCCCGAGCGGCGGTCAAGCGAGATGACTTTGCGAAACGCCGCCTCTGCCGTATCCAGATCGCCGTCCTTCAATGCCGCTTGCCCCTTGGCAAACCAGGCTTGGGGACTCGAACCAGGTGCCGCACTGGTTGGCGCTCGCACAGACTGTGGAAAGGCTGGCTCTGCCACCGGCAGTGCACATACGAGAACAAACGCCCCTGATGCCCATAAAGCAGCCAGCGCCTTCATGCGGGCGATGGCGTGGCGAGGAAATGGCCTCATCGGGTTGTAGTTTCAGGTAGTGCGCCTGAAATTACAAGGGCGGCCCTCGGCCCTGAACTTTTGACTTGACAAGGGCGTTTCATTGCACTATTAATTCGTTTTAATAAGCAGCTCCGGTGCATTTTATTCAGGGGTCGAGTGGTTGGGGGGCTGTCTCAGTGAGGGGTATCTTCGAGCGGCGGTGGTTGAGCAACGCGCAGCAGCCTCCGGAGCTGTGTCTGCAGTTTCTACCCGTTTTTGTCGTCACCCCAATTTCCATACTTTTTGGAGGTCCTTACCGTGACGGAAAACTCTAATCGTTTGCATCAACGGAATAACATCACGGCGGCTGTGCGCTTGTGGCTCTGCACGTTTGTGATCGCTGTGGTCCTGCCGCTGGCTTCACGCGCGCAAGATACCGGCTATATCAGCGGGACGGTCATCGACAAAACCGGCGCAGCCGTCGCCGGCGCAGAAGTGGTCCTTACTAATGCCGCTGGCAGCTTGACTCGCACCACCACTACCAATACTGACGGCGCTTATGTGCTCGCCGGTTTGCCCGGTGCTACCTACAATATCGCCGTGACCGCAAAAGGTTTTCAGAAATACTCCGTGAAGGGTATCGTTCTGGACGTCGCCCAAAAATCGCGCATCGACATCCAGCTAACAGTAGGAGCTATTAACCAGACCATCGAAGTGACCGGCGAAGCCGTCGCCCAGGTCGAAACCACGTCGTCCGATTTGACTAGCACGATCACCGGCAGGCAGATCGACCATCTCATGCTCAATGGCCGCAACTTCACCCAGCTCGTCGCGCTGAGTCCGGGTGTCGTCAACCAGAACGGCTCGGATGAAGGCAAGGTTGGGGTTTCCAATGACATTATGTACAGCATTAACGGCGGTCGCAACGAATACAACAACTGGGAGCTAGACGGCGGCGACAACATGGATAACGGCAGCAACGCCACGCTCAACGTTCACCCGAACCTCGAGGCCATCGCCGAATTCAAGGTCCTCACCTCAAATTACGGCGCGCAGTACGGCCGCAACGGTTCTGGCACCATCGAAGTCGAGACCAAGAGCGGAACCAACGCGTTCCACGGCAGTGCGTTTTATTACGGACGCAATGAATTCTTCAATGCCAGGTCATGGCTGGAGGGACAAAACGTCCCCTCGATTAAATCCCGGTACCGGAAACATGATTACGGCTACACGATCGGCGGGCCCGTCTACATTCCCAATCACTACAACGCCGACAAGAAGAAAACCTTCTTCTTCTTCTCGGAAGAGTGGCGCCGCGAGGCAAACGTCACCTCGGCACCTCCGGACAGCAGCGGCACGGCCTTCGTGAACGTGCCCACAGACGCTGAGCGCGGCGGCAACTTCTCGGATCTCTGCCCCGATCCCCTTGGAACCTTTAACGATTGCCCGATAGACCCGTCGACAGGAAAGCGCTTCCTGGGCGACACTATAACACCGACACCTACCGGCGCCGCGCTCATAGCGACGATCCCGCACGCCATCCCAGGGTTAACGTTCGGCGGTTTCCCCGCGTTCCGTCAAACGGTGTCCGAGCCTACCAATTGGCGCGAAGAACTGATCCGCATAGATCACAATCTTACCAGCAACCACCGTCTAACCTTTCGATATATCCATGATTCATGGAATACCGTCATACCCGAAGCTCTGTGGGGCAACAACCTGAGTTGGGGCGGCTCGGCCGGCTTTCAAAACATTACCACCGGCTTCGTGGGTCCGGGCTCAGCCTTTGTGGCCCGCCTTAACTCGAATATTTCGCCGACCCTGCTGAATGAATTCGTCGCCAGCTATACTGGTGACCACATCTTTCTCACCGTAGGCGGGCCAGCCGGTGTACCCTCTGGCTTCTCGATGGGTAGTCTATTTCCCCAGGCCGTCCCCTTCGGGGGATTACTTCCGGCCTTTAATCTCAGTTCTAATGCCGCGTATGGCGGTGGCTTCTCTACGGATACCGGTTACTTCCCGTGGAACAACGCCAACCCCACGTATACCTACAGAGATAATCTAACCAAGATCGTCGGCAAACACACCATGACGGTGGGAGCTTATTTTGTATTTGCCCAAAAAAATGAGCAAAACTCTCCGGAATTGCAGGGGATCCTGTCATTCGACTCCAGCAATTCTGCTGTTTCAACAGGAAATGCCTTCGCCGATCTTCTCCTCGGGAGAATCGCCAGCTTCCAGCAGTGGAGCGCAAAGAATAAGTATTACAACCGTTACAGAATCTTCGAGCCCTACTTCCAGGACGACTGGCGGATAACACGCAAACTGACACTGAATCTTGGAATGCGACTTAGCTTGTACGGGACATACCGCGAACGCTACAAGCAAGCCTTTAATTTTGATCCCAGCAAGTTCAATCCGGCCAATGCTCCTACGGCCGCTGATTTCAATGCGGATGGCTCTCTAGCACAGAACGCCGCCGGTACAATTAATCCCCTCAACGGCGTCGTCCAGTGCGGAGGAAAGGGAGGGAGTTTTCCTCTAGTGGCCGCCTCAGCATTTCCAACCGTCAACATCGGAGCTTCCTCAGACGCTGGCTGCCTGAAGGGGCATCTCTTCAATCCTGCGCCGCGCATCGGCTTCGCATTCGACCCCAAGGGCGACGGCAAGATGGCCATCCGCGCCGGATATGGCATCTTCTTCGAACATACGAACGGCAATGAGGGGAACACCGAATCACTGGAAAGCTCCGCACCACTCGTTCTGATCGCTACACAGTCGAACATCGCTCCTGGTGTCACTCCCTGTGCGGCGAATGCCGATGGCGGCTACGGCTGCATCGGCGGGGCGGGAGCGAACGTGCCACTCTTTCCCCTCTCACCATTTTCCATTCCGAATAAGGCCGTTTGGCCGTACATGCAGCAATGGAACCTGGGCATACAAAAGGAACTCCCCTCTCACATCGTGCTTTCTGCCGCCTACGTGGGCAGCAAGGGCACGCACTTGACCCTGATAAACAACCTGAATCAGCTGCACTCAACACCCTCTTCGCAAAACCCCTTTGGCAAGGGCGAAACACTAGTGAACACTGGTGTTGTCGACCCTATGGGGGCGCCAGAGGGAGCATGTGCAGGACCAAATGGAAACCTGAACGCGAATCCGGCCTTAAATAACCAACCATGGTCTCCAGGGCAAACGGTGCCAGGGACAAATGGAGCCTTGAACGCGCAATCCGCTTTCAACCTCAATGTCGCCTGTGGCACCGTCATCGCCAATAACTTTCGGACGGCGTTCCCTGGTTATGGCAGCCTAAACGCACTTCGGAACGTAGCCGATTCGCACTACCATGCCCTTCAGGTCAGCGCGCTGCGAACAGTGGGTGATCTGACATTGAGCCTAGCCTACACTTACAGCCACGCCATCGACGACTCTTCGGACCGCGGCGACAACGCGTTCGTGGATGCCTACAATATAGCGGCCAACCGTGCAAACTCCCAGTTCGACCAGCGCCACAGCCTCTCACTCAGCTACGTCTACGCCCTTCCAATCTTCAAGGGCTCTGGACTGCGGAATAAGGCCCTCGGCAACTGGACGGTCCAGGGGATCACAGTGGCGCAAACAGGGCTGCCGTTCACCGTGACGAACGGAGCCAATTTTGGTGATAATGCCGGTGTGGCTAATGGGACCGGAACGAGCTCTCGCCCCGATTTGGTCGGCAACCCTCGTTCCGGGTTCACCCCCAATCAGGATCCCAGCGAAGCCGGACCGCTGCTCTATAACCCCAATGCCTTTGCCATTCCAACCGGCCTCACGTTCGGTAACGTTGGGCGCAACACCCTGAACTTGCCCAGACGCATCAACTTCAACTTCAGCGCTTTCAAGCGCTTCCCCATCAATGAGAGGACTGGATTCGAATTCCGCTGGGAATCGTTCAACCTCTTCAACCACACGCAGTTTAACAGCATCGACAGTAGCATGCCGACGCCAGCGACGGCGGGAACGTTTGCTGGCACATCCTTCATGCACCTGACGAACACGCACGATCCACGCCGCATGCAGTTCGGTTTGAGGTACTATTTCTGACGCCCTAACCCCGAGAGGCGGCGATTCGAATCAGGTTCGAATCGCCGCCCTTCTTTTTTTCACCCAATCCTTGTTCCCTTTCTTCCCGAAGAGGTAAAATGCGCCGCATGAACCGACGCACGTTTATCGGCACTTCCGTCGCCGCTACCCTGACCGCCGCAGTCAGGCCCGCCTGGGCTACGGACTCCGCACACCAAATCGACAGCATCGGCCTCCAGCTCTACACCGTTCGCGGCACGATGAAAAAGGACTTTGCCGGCACCATCGCCAAAGTCGCCGCGACCGGCTACAAGGAAGTTGAATTCGCCGGTTACTTCGGTCACCCGCCGAAAGAGGTCCGAGAGATCCTCGACAAGAACGGCCTCGTCGCACCTTCCTGCCACGTGGACTACCCCACCGTCGAAAATAAATGGCCCGAAACGCTAGAAGCCGCAAAAATCGTCGGCCACAGCTACATTATCTGTCCCTGGATTGACGAAAAGCAGCGCGCCGATGCCGGCGGATGGAAGCGCGCCGCGGAACTCTTCAACAAAGCCGGAGAAGCCAGCCAAAAAGCCGGCATCCAGTTCGGCTACCACAACCACTCCTTCGAATTCCAAGAGGACAAATCTCTTGGCGGCAAGCTCCCCTACGATTTTCTACTTGCCGAGACGGATCCCAAATTCGTAGTCATGGAAATGGATCTCTGCTGGATCAGCGTCGCCGGGAAAGATCCCCTCGCTTACTTCGAAAAGTATCCGGGGCGCTTCCCGCTGGTTCACGTCAAGGACTGGGTGAAAGACGCCAGCTCCAACAGCGGCTACCAGGGCGCCATGGGCCAGTCCGTCAAGTACGGCGGGCGCATGGCCGATGTCGGCCAGGGTTCCATCGACTGGAAGAATCTTTTCGCCCACGATGGCAAGGCTGGAATCAAACACTTTTTCGTCGAAAACGACGATCCGAAATCGGCTTTTGACGACATCAAAATTAGCTACAACTATCTGCACGAGTTGCGATTCTGATTTTCCCTTGTAGGGGCGCAGCACTGCCGCGCCCTTGCTTGGCTGGATGCTCAGTGAAGTTGTAAAGGGGGGCCTGCTTGCCGCAGGCAGGCTTTAGCCCGGCTGGTCAGTGGCCCTGGAACGTTGCTGGTAAGGCCATCTCAGTATTTTTGTCGGGCCGAGCAAGGAATCTGCTTCTCCAAATCTGGTTCTGACTGTCAACTGTAAGCTGTCGGCTGTCAACTCTCTTCAGGAGCGCAATATGAAAAACGATTACAATCGCCGTCAATTCCTCAAACGCTCGGCAGGATTCGCCAGCGCCGCTGTCATCGCTCCAAAGATGCTTACCGATCCCAACCCCATTCCGCCGCGCAACACGTACGTCCCTCCGAGCGACCGCGTGCGCTTCGGCATTATCGGCATCGGCATGCAAGGCTCCGGCCTGCTTACCAACGCCATCACCCTTCCGGGGATCGAATGCGTTGCTGCCGCCGATCTATGGGACGGCCGCCATCAACTGGCCAAGGAAATCACCGGCAAGCCGAACCTCTTCACGACCCGTAAATATCAGCAACTCCTCGACAATAAGGAAATTGACTGCCTCATCGCCGCCGTTCCCGATCACTGGCACAAGCGCGTTGTGGTGGACGCCACCGCGGCCGGAAAAGACATCTACATTGAAAAGCCGATGTCGCACACGGCCGCCGAAGGCGTCGCCATGGCCGAGGCGCAGAAAAAGACCGGCCGCATCGTGCAGGTTGGATCGCAGCGCGTCAGTTCGGTCATCTGCGCCAAGGCGAAAGAAATGATCGCCGCCGGCGCCATCGGCAAAGTGACCCTCATCGAGGGCACACTAGGCCGCAACGATCCAACCGGCGCGTGGGAATATCCGCCGCCGCCGGGCCTTTCGCCGCAAAACTTCGATTGGGAAACTTGGCAGAGCGGCGCGACGAACCGTCCCTGGGATCCGGACATGTCGCCGAAATGGTTCGCGCGCTGGCGCTGCTGGAAGGAATACGGCACGGGCGTCGCCGGCGACCTTCTCGTCCATCTTGTCTCCGGCATGAACTACATGATGAGCTGGAACGAGCCGCCCAAAAAAGTGATGGCCCTCGGCGGCATCATTCGTTTCCCCGACGGGCGCAACATGCCGGACGTGCACGCGGCTCTGTACGAATACGCGTCTGCCGCGGGCGCCCCGGTTTATCTGCGCCTGAATCTCGGCTGC
>Ga0126383_10002360_pt1 | contig 12169 bp, 8 predicted proteins | sample PanSoiMetPlot_35_FD_96882 | JGI IMG/M metagenome (GOLD analysis project Ga0126383, IMG submission 96882) | Tropical forest soil microbial communities from Panama - MetaG Plot_35 | ecosystem: Environmental > Terrestrial > Soil > Tropical forest > Bulk soil | place: Panama | collected 2016-02-17
GTGGGCGGCGCCGAAGTCGACGAATTCGAGCGGGAGTTCGCTGCGTTCGTCGGGTCTCCGGGCGCTGTCGCCGTAAGCAGCGGCACCGACGCGCTGCGCTTCGCCTATCAGGCCCTCGGCGTCCGTCCCGGCGACGAAGTCATTACCGTCCCCAACACCTTCATTGCGACGACCGAGGCGTTGACGCAGGCCGGTGCTACGTGCCGCTTTGTCGACGTCAGACCGGACACCCTGACCATCGATCCCGCTGCCGCTGCCGCGGCGGTCGGCCCTCGCACGGTTGGGATCGTCCCCGTTCATCTCTACGGCCAGATGGCCGACCTGGATCCGCTGCTCGAGCTGGCAGCCCGGCGCGGACTGTGGATCGTCGAAGATGCGGCGCAGGCACATGGGGCTAGTGACGGTGACCGATCCGCGGGGACGCTGGGTGCACTGGGCGCATTCAGCTTCTATCCGGGAAAGAACCTCGGTGCGTGTGGCGAGGGTGGGGCCGTGGTCGGTCGGTCGGCGGCGCACCTCGAGACCGTCCGCCGCTTGCGCGAGCATGGCCAGTCCCGCAAGTACATCCACGAAATCGAAGGATATAACGGCCGCATGGACGCCATTCAGGCGGCATTCCTGCGCATCAAGCTGTCCCATCTGGCCGAATGGAACGCCGCCCGCCGTCGTGTGGCCGGATGGTATTGCGAAGCCCTCGCTGACGTAGCGGAGATCCGCCTGCCTATCGAGCGACCCGGCGCGACACACGTCTATCACTTGTTCGTCATCCGCGCCGAACGTCGCGACGCCCTGCAACAGCATCTCACGGCCCGAGGCATCGGCACCGGCCTGCACTATCCGGTGCCCTTGCATCTGCAGGCGGCCTATGCCGGGCTCCGTCTCGGGGTAGGAGCCTATCCGGTCACGGAGGCCGCTGCCCGGGAGATCCTTTCGCTGCCGCTCTATCCGGAGCTCACGATCGACCAGATCGGTCTCGTCGCCGACGCTATTCGAGTTTTTTACCGCTCATGACGGCGCCGCTGGCGCTGTTCTTCGGCACGCGTCCTCAAGTCATCAAGGCCGCCATTCTACGCGAGGCGCTCGCGAGCGCCGGTCCTGTGCTCGCTGTCGATTCCGGACAGCACTACGACTACGCGATGCATCAGGTGCACTACGACCAGCTGAACGTGCGTGCACCGGATGCTTTTCTCGACGTTGGCGCAGGTTCGCACGCGTCTCAGAGCGCGGCGCTGCTCATCGCATGCGAAGCCTGGCTGGCAGCGCATCCGGTGCGGCTCGCCGTGGTGATCGGCGATACGAATACGACGCTTGCGTGCGCACTCGCCGCGGCGAAGCAACGCGTACCGGTCGCGCACGTGGAAGCCGGGCTCCGTTCCTCTGATCGTCTTATGGCGGAAGAGATCAACCGGCGCGTGGTGGATGCGGTGGCGCAATGGCTGTTCGCCCCGTGCGCTCGCGTCGCGGATGTGCTGCGTCGTGAGCAGCCCGGGGCGCACGTGGTCGACAGCGGTGACGTCGCGTACGATGTGCTGTGCCGGGCCTTGCCGAAAGCTCCCGCGATCGAATCCGTTCCCGGGTATCGCGCGGCGTGGGGTGGAGAATTCGTGTACTGCACCCTGCATCGAGCAGAGCTGGTGGACTCCCCTGATCAGTTGCAGGCCGTGATCGCGGGTCTGTCGCGATCGCCCCTCCCGGTGGTATTGCCGATCCATCCGCGCACCGCGGCAGCGCTCGACCGCAGCGGGATCCGGCTCCCGGAACAGGTCCAGCGCTCGGATCCGGTAGGGTATCTCGAGAGTCTTGCTCTGCTGCGAGGCGCCGCCGTCGTGGTCACCGACTCCGGCGGACTGCAGCGCGAAGCATACTGGCTCGGCCGGCCGTGCATCACCGTCCGCGCTGAGACCGAATGGAGGGAAACCGTCGAGCTGGGGGCGAACCGCCTGCTGCCGCCGGAATCCGCGTCACGGCTCGGGGAGGAGATCGCCGCGGCCCGCGGGCGACAGGCGACCTGGGAGCGGAACGCCTACGGGACGGGACACGCCGCGCAACGTATTGCCACTCACCTGGCGGTCGCCTAGCCAGCCGCGATCAGCTGCTCGTACGTCGCGATCAGCCGGCTGCGCTCGCGATCCCACGCGATATCCTGGACGTCTGCCTGCGCCCGTGCGGCACGGGTCCGGCGCTCCTCCGGGGTCGCTCGCGCAAACAGCGCGATTGCGCGAGCGAAGGCATCCGGGTCCCCTGCCGACCAGAACCAGGCCGCATCGCTGCGAAGGTACGCCGCATAGCTCGGCAGCCCCGCCGCGAGGACCGGCACACCGAGATGGACGTACTCCAGCAGCTTGTTGGAGAGGGAGTAGCGAGTCATCGCGTCGAGCCGTGTCGGGACGACGCCGGCGTCGGCGCGCGTGAGCCGCTCAGGCAGGGCGTGTCCGGAAATCGGGTCCTCGAACGCGACGAATCTGCCGGCACCGAGGTCTCGCGCCAGCCGCTCGAGCGCGTTGCGCTCTGGACCGTCCCCCAAAATGGTGAAGCGCGCGCGCACGCCACCGTCCACGGCCATTGTCACCCCGCGAATCGCGATGTCCAGTCCGTACAGGCGGGTGAGGGTGCCGTGGTAGATCAGTGAGATTCGCTCGTCCGGCCGGCCACGGTTGTCGGGAGCGCGCGCCGGCCCGAAATCGGTGGGATCCGTGGAGTTGTGAACCAGGATGATACGCTCCTCCCCATCCCGGCCCGGGCCGCGCGTCGCGAGCAGTGCGGCGATGGGCCGGTTGACCGTCACGACGACGTCCGCGCGGCGCCGAGCCTGACGCTCCAGCGCGCGCGCGATCCAGAACGCCAAGCGGCCGAGCGGGCCGGGATACTTCGCCAGCGCGAATTCGGGGAAAATCTCGTGCAGGTCGAGAATGATTCTGGCACCGCGCCGCCGGGCCGGAGTGGCAGCCCACACCAGGAAATCGGGGAGGGTGTGGACGTGGACGATCCGCACCTGCTGAAAGCGTTCATCGGTGGCGAGGAGGCGCCGGCAGCGCCTCACGAACGCGAGATATTCGAGCAGATAGCGGAGCGCTCCCCGACGGGTTTTGGCGCCGGGCAGGCGCACCACGCACAGCGGTCCGATCGCCTCCTCCGCCGGCTCATCGCGCTCGCGGTAGCAGACGACGGCGACCGCGCGGCCCGTCGCCGCTGCGGCCGTTGCTTCTCGCCGCACCCGAACGTCCGCCGGGAACGCCGTGAACGCGAGGTGGACGATCTCGAATCCCGGCTTCGTCACCGCAATGGCCTGCATGGCATCGCGCAAGAAGGGTAACTTGTGGCTTGACCGGAACCTAGCGAGCAGGAGCGGAAGCGATGTGTGGGTTGGCTGGGATCGTACGAGGATCCGGGGCACCGCCGACGTCGGACGCGGTCACCCGATCGCTGGCCGCGCTGGCGCATCGCGGGCCCGACGCCCACCGTGTCTGGCGCGAGGGGCCGTGTACGCTGCTGCACACCCGGTTGCGCGTCATCGACCTGGCCCCCCGCTCCGACCAGCCGATGGTGCGTGCGCGCGACCGGGAGGTCGCGATGGCGTACAATGGCGAGATATACAATTATCGGACGCTCCGCTCACAGCTCGAGCAGCAGGGTTGGAGCTTCTCGACCTCTTCTGATGCAGAAGTGCTGCTGCAGGGTTACCTGGCGTGGGGAGTGGACGTCTTCCGGCGCGCACGCGGAATGTGGGCCGTAGCTTTCTGGCATTCCGCCGAACAGCGACTCGTTCTATCCCGCGATCCCCTCGGGAAGAAGCCGTTGCTCTACGCCGCCCGGCCCGGCGGCATCGTCTTTGGATCGAACGTCAGTGCGATACTCCCGTTGCTCGAGACGCAGCCGGCGGTGGATCGGGCGGCCATCGATTGCTACCTCGCTCATCTCGTCGTGCCGTTCGAACACTCTGTCTTCCAGGGCATCGACAAAGTCCCTCCAGGAACCGTCGTCTCGTGGACGGCGCAGCTTGGTCCGACCGTCGAGCGCTTTTGGCGCGTCCCGGAGAATCCCGTTCCCGGAAACGGCGATGCGGTGGGTGAAGTCGAGCGGCTGCTGCGCCAGGCGGTTCGCCGGCGGCTGGAGAGCGACGTGCCCATCGGGGTGTTCCTCAGCGCCGGGTACGATTCGGGACTTGTTGCGGCGCTCGCAGCGCAGGAAAGTCGGCGGCGGTTGCTGGCAGTCACGGCCGGCACGCGCGGGTCCGGGTACGATGAGCGTGCGGCTGCCCGGCCGATCGCCGAGCGCTACGGACTCGAGCACCAGGAGCTCGAGGTCCCGCCGCTCTCGGCGGCGCATCTTCCGGCTCTGCTCAGCGAGCTCGGGGAGCCGTTCGGTGATGCGTCGCTGCTTCCTTCCTATGAAGTGGCGCGCGCGGCCCGCCGACAGATAACCGTCGCGTTGACGGGCGATGGTGGGGACGAGGCATTCTTCGGATACGGAACGTTTCGCGCCGCGTACTGGGCCGTGTGGTATCGGCGTCTGGTCCCGGGAGGGGTGCGACGCGTGCTGGAGGCGTCCACCCGCGGCATCACGGGCGATTCCTGGCGCCGGCGTGCCGCTGCGATGTTCGAGTACGGCGCCGACTCCCTCGCAACGACGTTCCGGAACCGGATGGGGTTCGCTTCAGAGCAGCGAACGCGTTTGATGGGCGATCACGGTAGCCCGGGCGCGCACCGCGCGGAGCACGTGTATGCCGAGCGGCTCACCCACTGGAACAGTCTAAACGACGCGGACGCCCTGCGGCGGACGTTCTTCGAGACGTTCCTCCCTAACGACTACCTCACCAAGGTCGATACCGCGACGATGGCGGCGTCGCTCGAAGCGCGCAGCCCCTTTCTCGACGTGGACTTGGTGGAGTACGTGCTGCAACTGCCGCTCGAAGTCTCCTTTCCGCGGGGGCGCCTCAAGGCCCTACTGCGACCGATCGTCAGGCGCCACCTCCCGCTCGAAGTTCTGCATCGGCCCAAGACAGGGTTTGGAGTGCCGGTCGGGGATTGGCTCCGAGGGCCGCTCGGCTCGGCCTTCGAAGAATTCGTATGCCGGCCGGGAACGCTCATGGCGGATCTCGTCGCTCCCGATGTGGCGCGAGAGTTTCTCCATGAGCACCGGCTTGGCGCGGACCACGGCACGCGGTTGTGGACCCTGCTCGCCCTGGGCGTGTGGGCCGCTGTGGTCGGCGAGGGCCGCTGGGCGCCGGACGAGCCGCTCCCAATAAGCGGCCCGGCCGCCGTGCGTTGATACCGCGGTCCATGCGGGTCCTCGCCGTGACGAACATGTATCCAACGTCCGATGATCCAGGATTCGGGGCGTTCGTCGCCGACCAGATGGACTGGGTGGCGCGCGGCGGCGTTGACGTGGCCATCGAGTTCATCGACGGGCGCGATAGCCGCGGCGCCTACTTCCGTGGCCTGGCCCACGTGCGACGACGGGCGGCGGGAAGCGGGTTCGACCTCGTCCACGCTCATTACGGGCTGGTCGGGTTTCTGGCCAGCTTTCAGCCGCTCCCCCTGGTCGTGTCGTTTTGTGGCGACGACCTGCTGGGGACTCCCGACGGCGCCCGGGGCATCACGCCCATGAGCCGGCTGCAGCGAGCGCTCTCGCGCTACGCGGCCCGACATGCCCAGGAGATCGTGTGCAAATCGGACCAGCTGCGGGACTCGTTGCCGCGCCAGCGCGACCGGGCTCGCACACATGTATTGCCGAACGGCGTCGACACGACACGTTTTCGCCCCGGGGAGCGCTCAGCCGCGCGACAACGACTGGGCCTGCATCCGAGTGAGCTGCTCGTGTTGTTTCCCCATACGCCGGGTGTCGCGCGCAAACGCCTGGATCGAGCACAGGCCGCCGTCGCCGCGCTCGCGCGGCGTGGGACCGTGGCGCGGCTGTGGGTGGTGCAGGGAGTCCCGCACGCGCGGATGCCGGACTACTACCAGGCCGCGGATTGTCTCATGCTCACGTCGGAGCAGGAGGGCTCACCGAACGTCGTCAAGGAAGCGTTGTGCTGCGATCTGCCGGTCGTATCGGTGGACGTGGGAGACGTGCGCCGCTGGATCGAAGCCAGCAGCGGCTCTGTGCTCGTAGCGCCCGAGCCCGAAGCGATCGCCGACGGCCTCGCGCGCGTGCTGACCCGACGCGCGCCCCCGAACGGCGATCGCGTGCGTGAACAGCTGTCGGCATCCCGTATCACCCAGCAGTTGATCAGCGTGTACCAGTCGGCGATCGAGCGAGCCAGGGACTGACGATATGTGCGGAATCTGTGGAGTCGTGGCGCTGGACCAGCGATCGGACGTCGGCCCGCAAGTCGATCGGCTCATGGATGCGCTGTCGCACCGCGGACCGGACGGAGCCGGGATGCGGTCCCTCGGTGGCCGCCACGCCGTCCTCGGCCATCGCCGGCTCAGCATCGTCGATCTGGTAACGGGCGCGCAGCCGATGGAAAACGAGGACGCGTCGGTATGGGTCACCTACAACGGCGAGATCTACAATCATCGCGCGTTGCGCACCGAGCTCGAGCGCCTGGGTCACCGGTTTCGGACACAAGCCGACACCGAGGTGCTCGTGCACGGCTTCGAAGCCTGGGGGCCGAGCCTGTTTCCGCGGCTGAACGGCATCTTCGCCTTCGCATTGTTCGATGGTCAATCTCCCGGCGGAGCAATCTGGCTGGTGCGCGATCCGGTCGGAGCCAAGCCGCTGTATGTCGGTGGCAACACCGAGCGGTGGTGGTTCGCGAGTGAGCTGGCTGCGGCGCGCAACGCCGGACTCGTGAGCGAGGACCTGCGCGCGGAGGCGATCGAGGAGTTTCTTGTCTATCGATTCATTCCGTCACCCGGTACTCCGTTTCGCTCGGTCTGGAAGGTTCCCCCGGGGCACTACTGCCGGGTGCCCATGAACGAGCCGCTCGACACGCCGCAGTTTCACCCATACGAGTCCGCTTTCACCCCGGCCAGCATCCCCGGTGCCGCGGGTGAGTGGCAGGAGGCTCTCCAGGGCGGTCTGGAGGGAGCCGTTCGCCGCCAGCTCATGGCTGATGTTCCCGTCGGGTCTCTGCTATCGGGAGGAGTCGATTCTACGGTCGTGACACGGCTGATGCGCCAGCACCTGGCACAGCCGCCACAGGCTTTCGCCATCGGCTTTGGCTCACGCGACGGACTCGACGAACTGCGCAGCGCCCGCGCCGCCGCAGCGGCTCTGGACGTTCCCCTGGTCGAAGTACAAGCCGACGAACGGCAGTATCGAGAGCAATGGTTGTCGTCATCGACGCCGTTCGGCGAGCCGGTTGCGAACACCGGCATGCTGCTCGTGGCGATGCTGTGTCGCCGCGTGCGGGAGACGCACAAGGTCGTCCTGTCGGGCCAGGGCGCCGACGAGCCGCTCGGCGGCTATCCCCGTCACGCGGTCGAGCGATGGTACCCGGTCCTGCGACGTCTCCGCTGGGTGCTCCAGGCAGTGCCCGAAAGGTGGGCGGAAAGTGATCGGGTAACACGGACCCGGCGCGTCGTCGCAGAGCCCGAACGGGCGCGTCGCTTTGCTGAAATCCTGGCGGTGTTCAGCCCGGCGGAGGTCGAGCAGTTGACGGGGCGGAAGTGCGCAGACCGTCTGACGCATCCTGTGCAACGCTGGTTGAGTAGAGCGGATCGCGACGACCCGGTGAACGCGCTGCTGTACGTCGACGCGCGGCTGTCGCTCGCCGACGACCTGTTGCTCATCGCCGACCGGATGTCCATGGCGTTTTCGGTCGAGCTGCGCGTGCCGTTCCTCGACCTTGAACTCCTGGCGCTACTCGAGCGCATGCCGAGCCGCTACAAGCTTGCTTGGACAGGGGCGCGCAAATGGCTCTACCGGCGGGCTATCCGCGGGGGGGTGCCGGCCGAGCTGCGGGCGGAGCTGCTCGGGTGGGCAGCACGCACCGGTCGCAAGCTGGGATTCACGACCCCGCTGTCGCGCTGGGCGGATGGATGGAGCGGTGATGCCGCGCTCGAGTTTCTCACGGGCAGGGATGCGGTCGTCCCGCAATTCGTCAGCGTAGAGCGCGTCCGCGACTTTCTGCGTGCCACGCGCGGTCGCGCGCGGGAACGTCAGCTTGCGGCCCTCTTCGTGCTGGAGACGTGGTTACGTGGTGTGCACGATGGCCGGCATCCCCGCATTGGGGTCGGCGCTCTCGCGCTCTGACGTACACCCGGCCGATGACTTCCTCGCCTCCCCGAACGGTTGTCACCGATGCGCGGATGCTGGCCTATCCGCTCACCGGAATCGGCCGATACGTGCTGGAGCTCTTGAAGCGGCTGGTGGCCCGCCCGGGGACGCATTGGGTGTTGCTGAGCGCTCGTCCGGTGCCACCGGCGTTGCGCGCCGAATTCGTCGGAGACCTGGAGTGGATCGAGGGGAGCCCGTCGCAGCGCGCCGAGCTCTGGACGCAACGGCGCGCGGCTCGCGAGCTGCACCGCAGGCCCGAGGCGATCTATCTCGGGCTCGCGAATTCGGTCCCCTTCCTAGCCCCCCGGCGCCGCATTCGCTGTCTCGTCATCTACGATCTGTCCTTCCTGGTAGTGCCGCGCCTGACGGACGCGTTTGACCTGGCGAAGGCGTTTGTCGTGACCCTGCCGTCGATCATGGCGGCGACGCGCATCGTCGCGATTTCGCGGGCGGTAGAGCACGAGCTGCTGCGGTATTTCCCAGGGCGGCGCGGGCGCACCAGCGCTCTCCCATTGGGTGGAACACGGATCGGCTCGGGAGCCGTGGAACCGTTCGAGCGCCGTTCCGGGTTTCTCGCAGTGGGCGCTCACCGACGCAAGAACGTGGGACTGCTGCTGCGGGCCTATGCACAGTTGCCTCCGGCGCTGCGCGCCCAACACCCGTTGCACATCGTCGCGCGTCGTCTGCCGGGACACCTGGAGCGGCTCGTGAAGCGACTAGGGCTCGCACCCGACGTGCGACTCAGTGCCGATCTCGACGACCGCGAGCTGGGAGCCTTGTATTCGCGATGCCTCTCGCTCGTGTATCCGTCCGCTTACGAAGGCTTGGGGCTGCCTGTCGCCGAGGCGATGTTGGCGGGCCTGCCATCGATCATTCCCGCAGGTACACCGATGGAGGAGTTCCTGGATGGGGCGGGGATCGTCGTGCGATCCCGGGACCTCGGGGCTCTCGTCGACGCGATGCGTTCGCTGGCGACCGAGCGTGAAATCTGGAATCGGTGTGCGACTCGCGCGGCGGCTGCTGCGGCCAACCTTGGATGGGATCGGGTCGCCGATGCCGCTGCCAAGGCCATCGGTATCTGAGCGAGATCACTTGGTGGCGACGCACAGCAGCGAAGGCGAAACGTCGTGCAAACCGGCTGTAGCCAACCAGCGCAGCGCTCCCGTCACCAGCTGCCGAACGGGCATACCGCTGCGCCAGCCGCGGACCCGGACGCTGGTGAACCGGGCATCCATGGCGAGCGCTCGCAGCAGGGGCTCGGGGTAGGGGCGGACGTGCGTCGGGTCGACCCAGAATCCTTCCCCGGCGACGTACAGATTGCGCGGATTCGGGGTGAGGATGACGAACCGCCCCGTGGCCCGGAGGACCCGCCAGACTTCTGAGAACATCGCGCGCGCGTGGTCGGAGGAGAGGTGCTCGACGACGTGCCCTGCGAATACGGAGCCGTATGTTCCATCGGGCGTGCGCCGGAGCGTTTCGAGCAAGTCTCCCTGCTCCGCTTTCCCGCCGCGCTGCCGGACGGCTGCAATCGCTGTGGCCGAGGCGTCCACTCCTCGTGAATCGACTCCCAGATCTCGCAAGGTGTCGAGCAGCGTGCCGGAGCCGCACCCCAGATCCAGCACGGGAGGGTAAGCCGCCAGCTCGAGGGCCAGCGCTCGATACTCTGCGACGACGTGCGATCGGTCGTACCCGATAGCGCGGCGCATGACGTCGTCGAGCGGCTCAGGCATGAATGGCGATTCCGAACATGGCGAACCCGGCGATGAGACTAATCCCGGCCACCCATATGGACCAGGACTTCGGCCCCAGCCCGGCCGCGCGACTCTGGAGGAACGTGTTCCCGCACTCCGTGCAGACCACGGCCATCGCGGCTCCTGGCGGGCCGCTGATCTGAAGGAACACCGTCAGCGCCGCACCATTCACGACCAGGTTCAGCACTGCGATTCCCAGGACGGTCCGAAACCGCCCTCTTCCATACAGGTGGGCGGTGAGCAAGCCGTTCACGAACATGACGGGGAGCGCCCAGGCGAGTACGCGCGTGGTGGCTACGGCCGGCGCGTAGGACGCCCCGAACAGGATCGGTAGCAATGGCGCGCCGGCGACGACCACGGTACTGATCAGGAGCGTTGGTGGGGCGACGCGCTTCAGAACGTCGTTCAGCAGCAGCCGGGTGCCCTCGACGCCCTCGTTGCTGTCGATGCGCGACGTGACGGCGTAGGCGGAGCCGGAGACGGCACTGCTGGCGAGTAGAAATATCTCGACGACGCGGTACGAAACCCCATATTGCGCGACCGCGACGGTTCCCCAGAAGATCGCCAGCGCAGCCACGCCGAGCCGGGCATAGGCCGTGCCGAGGATCCCAATCGCGCCAATCGGGATCGCCTCCTTGAGGGCTGTCCAATCGGCCTGGCTGGAAACGGATGTCCGCCAAGGAGGGAGCGGAATCCGGGTGTAGGCGAACATGATCGCGCCGGCGGCCGTGTCTCCGAGTCCGACGGCGATCGCACCGGCGACCGGGGTCCCGATCAACCGAGCCAGAGCCGTCACGACAACGAAGAAGACGAGCCCGGCGACGGCCTGGTATGGAATGAGTCCCCGCGCATCGAGCCGCGCGGTGGCAATCGCCTGCGAGCTTCCGGTGAGGGCCACTCCTACGAGGCCGACCGACAGGGCACCCAACAGCGCCGTCCCGTTTCGTCCGCCCGTCGAAAAGGCAAGCAGCGCCCCCGCCAGGGTCGCGACGGCGTACAATCGAAACTTGAGCCAGATCGTTTGGCGGGCCGCGAGCTGAGCGCCGCCCGGATCCTGGGCGGCGAGCCGGATCAGGCGGGTATCGAGACCCGCTTCTCCAATGACGCGCAGCATCTCGTACCCGGCGAGACCGGTCGCGAGCTGGCCAAACCCATCCGGACCGAGTGCGCGCGCCATGAGCAGGATGCCGGCGGCACGGCTGAGTCGTGCGCAAACGACGCCGATGAGCTGCGCGACGGAGTTGGACCAGAGGACCCTCGCCCGGTCCGACGAGGCATCCGGTGCGCGGATCGGCGGATCAGTCGGCACGTGGCCCGCGCATCGTCGTCACCACGGCCAATTTAAGCGAAAACAGTCGGATGGTGACGGAAGATGGTACGGTGGACCCACAAGAGCGTATAGTATGGCGTGACCTCCATTCAAGAAATGTCCGTCCCCTGGATGCGTCGAGGTCATCAGGGGCTGTGGATCGTGATCCTCATCTGCTGGGCTGGGGCCTCCGCCGCGTGGCCGCGGGTCGCCGGACTCGGTGGGGTCGCGCTCGTCTGTGCGGTGGCGTGGCGCTACCCGCTTGCCGTCATGCATCTCGCCTCGTTCGCCGCGCTCGCGATCCGGCCTGCGCTCGATTGGCTGAGCGAGCGCCGGCTCGGTCTGGGTCCGTTCACCATGAGCCCGGCCGTCATTTTCGGCGGGCTCATCCTCATCACCGGGGCTGTCCTGGCCCTGCGGCGCGGACATGACGGCCGCCGGCTGTGGCCCGATCGTCCACTTGCGACTGCACACGTCTGGCTGGCGATTGCCTACGCGATCATGGCGGTCTCGGGCTGGCGCCTGTACGACGGTGAGGGACTCGCCGAGGCTGTTCGAGAAGTCCTGCGGATGGCGAGCGTGGTCGCGGCGTTCTTCATCATGTACTGGTGGCTGGACGAGGATGCGAGCGCGCGCCGGCGGGCGTGGTGGTACCTCGCCCTCGGCGCTGTGCTTCCCATCGCGGTCTCGCTGGAACAGCTGGTGACGGGAACCGGGTTCGTCGAGCCGGACGGGACGTTGCGGATCCAGGGTACGTTCTCCCATCCCAACTCCTTCGGCCAGTATCTCATTCCGTTCGTCTGTGTCCTGGTCGCGGGACGCGGCCATCGTCCCGCGCGCCTGAGTCTCGCGGTCGCGTTATCCATCGTCGTCGCGCTGACCTACA
>Ga0126383_10002363_pt1 | contig 12162 bp, 9 predicted proteins | sample PanSoiMetPlot_35_FD_96882 | JGI IMG/M metagenome (GOLD analysis project Ga0126383, IMG submission 96882) | Tropical forest soil microbial communities from Panama - MetaG Plot_35 | ecosystem: Environmental > Terrestrial > Soil > Tropical forest > Bulk soil | place: Panama | collected 2016-02-17
CGGCGTGGCCACGCGCATCACCGTACGACTCACCCCGACGCCCGCAGCCATCCGTACTCTGCTCGCCGACTTCACGAGCCTCCGGGAGGCGGGCGCGGCGGTGTCGGCCATCATCGCGAGCGGCATCGTCCCCGCCGCGCTCGAGATGATGGACCGCTCCTGCATCAATGCCGTGGAGGATTCGGTGTACGCGGCGGGGTACCCGCGTGACGCGGCGGCGGTGCTCCTGGTAGAGCTGGACGGCATGGTCGCGGCGGCGGTCGATGCGGATGCGGGCAGTGCCGCCGACCTGCTTTCCCATCACGGCGCCCGCAGTGTCCGCACGGCAGCCGACTCCGCCGAGCGCGAGCGCCTGTGGCAGGGCCGCAAGAAGGCGTTCGGCGCCATGGGCCGCCTGTCGCGCGACCTCGTCGTCCAGGACGCGGTGGTGCCGCGCTCCGCGCTCCCCGACGTCCTGGAATCGATCAGCGCCATCGCCGCCCGCTACCAGCTCGTCGTCAGCAACGTGTTCCACGCGGGCGACGGCAATCTCCACCCCAACATCTCCTTTGACGCGACCGACGTCGCTCTCAAGGCCCGCGTCGAGACCGCGTCGGCGGAGATCATGGCGACGTGCATCGCCGCCGGCGGCACGATCACCGGCGAGCACGGCGTGGGGCTCGACAAGCTGCGCTACATGCCGCTCGTGTTCGACGGGGACGCCCTCGCGGCGATGCGGGCGGTCCGGCAGGTGTTCGACCCCGCAGAGCGGGTCAATCCCGGCAAGGTGGTTCCGGTGCACGCCTGCCGCGAATGGACCGGCGTCCATAGGTTCCGCTCATGAACGGCGTGCTCGAGAAGGTGCGCGCGCTGCTCGGCTCCGATGCCGTCCTCGATCCCGGCGCCGCGGGCGTCGCTCCGCGCATCGCCCCGCCCACTCCGGAAGCCGTCGCGCTGCTGCTGCGCACCGCCACCGACGAGCACTGGAAAGTCCGGGTCGAAGGGGCCGGAAGCTGGCAACCCGCCGATGCCCCCGCCGACCTCGCCCTCACGACGCGACGCCTCGACCAGGTCGAAGCGGTCGAGCCCCAGGACCTCGTCGCCACCGCTCAGGCAGGCGTGGGATGGGATCGGCTGCGCCAGCAGCTCGCCGAACGGGGCGTGTGGGTCGCACTCGATCCGCCGGGGCTCGCCGGAAGGTCCCTGGGCTCCATCATCGCGTCGGCGACGTCGGGGCCGTTGCGGTTGGGCCTCGGCCCCGTGCGTGACCACCTGCTGGGCGTCACCGCGATCACCGGCGACGGCCGCGTGGTCTCGAGCGGCGGTCAGGTGGTGAAGAACGTCGCCGGCTACGACCTCACCCGGCTGCAGGTCGGCGGGTTCGGCGCCTTCGGGGTGATCGTGCGCGCCCACGTGCGGTTGCGGGCGCTGCCCCGCGCCGATCAGACGTTGCTGCTCGAGGGCACGCGCGAAGACTTGAGTCGCGCCGCCGACGACCTGCGCGAGGCAGGACTCGCGCCGGCGGCGCTCGAGCTGCTCTCCCCTGCCCTCGCGCGGCGCGCCGGCTGGGTGCTGGCGGTGCGCTGCAGCGGCTCCGCCGCGCAGGTCGAGGCGGAAGAGGCCCTGCTGCGGACAGCCGGCGGCGGACGTTTCGCTCCGCTCGGACCCGAGGAGAGCCACGCCTTCTGGCAGCGCGCCGCCGAAGCGCTGGCACTCCGGCCGGTGACACTGCGGTTGGCAGGCCTCCCCGATGCGACCGACGACCTGCTCGACCTGGTGCAGCATCAGCTCGGCGACGAGTGGATTTCGGCGAGCCCCGCCCTCGGCGTGGTGCGCTGGAGCGGAGAGGCGACGGCGGAACGGCTGCGGCATTTGCGGCGCGCCCTCGCCGCGCTCGAAGTCCCGCTCACCCTCGAGCGCGGCCCCTGGAGCGTGCGGCAGGCGGTCGGCGTCTTCGGGGCCTACCGCGAAGGAGTCGGACCGCTCGTGACCGGGCTGCGTCAGACGTTCGATCCCGCGTCGACGCTGGTGGTGCCGGTCCACAGCGACGAATGACCCGCGGCGGGTTCTCGGGTCTCGACGCCTGCGTGCACTGCGGCTTCTGCCTGCAGGCGTGTCCCACCTTCCTCGCCACCGGCGACGAAGCCGACGGCCCCCGCGGTCGCATCGAGCTGATGCGAGCGTTCGAGCGCGGCGAGCTGTCTTCGGCCGATCAGGGCCTCTCGTATCACCTCGACCGCTGCCTCGGCTGCCGCGGCTGCGAGCCGGTCTGCCCGTCCGGCGTCGCCTACGGCGATGGGCTCGAGGAAGCGCGCGCCCGGCTCGCCGACGCCAGGGGAATCCCGCGCCTCGCCCGGCTCGCCTTGAGCGCGCTGACGAGCACCACGACCTCACGGCCGGTCTACGCCCTGGCACGGCTGGTGCGGGATTCGGGAGTGGCGGGAATGCTGGCGGGCAAGAGCAGGATGGGGTTTTCTATGGGGATGCTGGCGGCGACAAGGGTGGACGGGCGGTCAGGCGGTCAGGCGGTCACGACCTCCAAACCGATCCCCCGACCGCCCGACCGCCCGACCGCCGCCTTTCTATTTCGAGGCTGCGTCATGCAAGGCCTCTTCTCCCATGTCCACGACGCCACGATGGGGACACTCGCCGTCAACGGATATCAGGTGCGTGAGGTGTCCGGGCAGGTGTGCTGCGGTGCGTTGCACGCGCACGCGGGGTTGCGGGAGGCGGCACGCGCGCTGGCCCGCCACAACGTCGCTGCGTTCGGATCGAGTGGCGACGCCATCGTCGTGAACAGTGCCGGCTGCGGCGCCCAACTGAAGGCGTACGGACACGTGCTGGACGGCGCGCCCGATGCGCAACGGTTTGCGGCACGCGTGCGCGACGTCACCGAGCTGCTGGCGGACCGGGGGCCTGCGCCCGGTGCCCCACTCGAGCTGCGCGTCGCGTACGACGCGCCCTGCCATCTGCTGCACGCCCAGCGGATCGCCGAGCCGCCGCTCGCGGTGCTGCGCGCCGTCCCCGGGGCTGATGTGCGACCCACCGTCGATTCGGCTCAGTGTTGTGGCGGCGCCGGGCTGTATTCGACGCTCGAGCCCGAGCTGTCGCGAACGGTGCTCGCGCCGAAGGTCGAGCGTATCCTCGCCGATCCCCCGGATGTCGTGGCCACCGCCAATCCGGGGTGCGTGATGCAGCTCGGCGCCGGGCTCCGGGCCGCCGGCGCCTCCATTCCGGTGCGCCATCCCGTCGAGCTGCTCGATCAGTCGTACCGCGCCGCCGGTCGCTACGCATGACCGCCCCGCCTCCCCCACCGCCGACCGGCTCACCCGCACCGACGTTGCTGCGGCTCCCGGGTGGACCGTGGGCCGCACCCATCGTCCAGGCCCTGCGTGCGGGAGCGCTCATGGTGCGTGCCGAAGCCGGCGTACTCGAGCTTTCGGGATCGGGGGCGGTGACCTGCATGCAGGGACTGCTCACATCGGATTTCGAAAAGCCCGGTGACGGCGCGTTCATGTATGGCGCCCTGCTCACCCCCAAGGGGATGATTGTGGTCGACGGCTGGTCGTCGCGCATCGGCACGACGGTGCGCTACACCGTGCCGGAAACGGGGCGCGAGCGAGCGCTCGGCATCCTGACGCGCTCGGTGCCGCCCCGGCTGGCCCGCACCGCCGACCGCTCGGGAGAGCTCGCCGTCCTGCGACTGGCGGGGGCCCACGCCCTGGCGATCGCGGAGGCGGCGCGCCTCCCGACGCCGCCCGGGCCGGGACGAGCGATCAGCGTCACTCTCGAAGGGGCCATGTGCGACGTTGCCCGCACCGCCGAAGGCGCGCCGTTCGTGCTCCAGATCGTGGCACCCCCCGGCGCCGCCGGCCGCCTCGCCGAGCGGCTCGAGGCATCCGGCGCGCTGCAGGGCGGCCCGCCGGCGTTCGAGCTGGCCCGCATCCTCGCCGGCTGGCCGGGACTGGCGTCGGAGATCGACGAGCGCACGCTGCCCCAGGAGGTGCGGTTCGACGAAATCGGCGGCGTGTCCTACACCAAGGGCTGCTATACCGGCCAGGAGACGGTGAGCCGGCTGCATTTCCGCGGGCATGCGAACCGCGGACTCGTCGGCCTCGAATTCGACGCCGAGCCGCCGGTTGGCGTCGCCGTGACTGTACCGTTGCGCCAGGATGATCGCGAGATGGGCCGCGTCACGAGCGTCGCCTGGCTGCCCGAGGGCGCGCCCACCGCCACCGCCGCAGGGCACTGGATCGGACTGGGCGTGCTGCGCCGCGAGATCGAGATCGGCGCCCGGGTGCGCGCCGGCGACGTCGCGGCGCGCGTCGTCGAGCTCCCCTTCGCATTACCGCGCTGGGACCCGGCGTGACGGTGCTCGTCACCGGCGGAAGCGGCCTCGTCGGCAGCCACACGATCGAGGCGCTCCGCGCGAGTGGTGTGCCGGTGCGAGCGCTGGTTCGACCCGGCTCGGAACCGGTCCCCCGCGCGCTCGGCGCCGAAGTGGTAACGGGAGACGTAGCCGACGCCGACTCGTGGCGCCGTGCCGCCGCCGGCGAAGTCACGGGGATCGTGCACGCCGCAGCCACCGTCGGACCCGGCGCGGCCGCGCAGGCCTACGCGGTGAACGCCCGAGGGACGCGGTTGGCGGTCGAAACCGCCCGCGACGCCCGCGCGCACCTGGTGCACGTGTCCTCGGTATCGGTGTACTCGGGCTCGGCGGACTACCGGCCGGTCGTCGAGCGGCGCGATGAAGAGACCCCGTTTCAGCGGATCGATCCCGCCGACCACTATGCGCGCAGCAAGCGGGAATCCGAGCAGGTCATCCGCGAGGCGGCGGAGGCTGAAGCTCAATCGGCGGGCGTGACGGCGATTCGCCCCGACGTAATCTACGGGGAGCGCGACCGGCTGTTCGCGCCTCGGGTGTTTCGATCGATCCGCGCCCGGATCCTGCCGCTCGTGGGGCCGTGCACGAATCATCTGCCGTGCGTCTATGCGGGGAATGTTGCGTCCGCGATCGTGGCCGCGCTCGAGCGCCCGTGCCCGGGATTCCGGGCCTACAACGTCACGCGCGACGCCGGCGGGCCGCTCACCGTGCGAGAGTTCATGCAGGCCTTCGCGGCCGCGGCTGGAGTCCGCATCCGCGTCGTGCGGCTGCCGGTGTCGCTGGCTCGATGGGTGCTGGCGTTGTGGAGCGGCCCGCGGCTGGCGCGCGCGGCGTTGTCCTTCATGACGGGAGAGGATCCGTACGTCACCGACCGGATCGAGCGGGAGCTCGAGTGGCGGCCCGTTGTCGATACCCGAACCGCGATCGCGAGGACGGTGCGCTGGCTGATGGGAAACGAAAAGCCCGGGTGATCACCCGGGCCTCGTGCAGACGATCGGCGAACCACCCACCGTTACGGCTTCTTCTTCATCGCCTTGCTCGTGTCGCCCATCATGTGCTTCGAGGTGTCGGACATCATCATCTTCGACGTATCAGCCATCGCCTTCGTCGTGTCCGACATCATCATCTTGCTGCTGTCGGCCGCTCCCGCTGCGGGAGTCTGCTCGGCCTTCTTACACGCGCCAACGGCGGCGACCAACGCCAGCGCGAAAACGAGACGCTTCATGCTCTCTCCTCTAGGAGGTCGGTAAGCGGTTGACGGGCCTGCAACCGGCGGCAAAAGTACCCCGGGGGACCCCACAGTCAAGGACCGCTCGCTGCGGGGTATATTCCCGCCGGCCCCGCCACCAGCCACCACTACCCCGGATCGGACAGCAGTTCCCCAGTTCCATACATGACCGATCGTCGCAGCTTTCTGAGCGGACTCGCCGCCGTAGCCGCTGTACTGGACCGCCACCGCTCCTGGCGCTCGGGGCAGGCGGCGCCGAAGCCGGTCATCGAAGCCCGTCCCAGTGCGCTCTATCAACAACCCGACGGCCGGCAGAATCTCGTGCGGGTCACCGTCACGGGGCTCGCCGCCCCCGCGGCCCGGGCACGCGTCACCGACCGCCATGGGGCGCTCGTGGGTACGGCGGGCCTGCTCCCCAACCCTGACGGGAGCGCGCTGCGCGGCGAAGTCTGGGTGCCGTTGTCGAGTGCGGCCGATTTCCAAATCGACGTCGAGGTGGGCAAAGAGGGAGTCGGGCGCCGCCGCGTGCGGCTGGTGCCGCCCAAGCGGTGGACGCTCTACTGGCTCGCCTGCAATCACACCGACATCGGCTATACCGACCTGCAGGAGCGCTGCCTCGAGATCCACCGTCAGAACCTCGACGCCGCGCTCGCGCGCCTCCCGAGCCACCCCGACTTCCGCTGGACCGCCGAGTGTGCATTGCAGGTGATTTCCTACGTCGAGAACCGGGGCCGCGCCGACGCCGCCGCCCTGCTGCAGGCGATTCGCGACGGCAAGATCGGCTTCCCGGCATTGTTCGCGAACCTGCTCACCGGGCTGCTCGACCACGAAACCGCGGCGCGCATGGCCTGGCCGGCCGGGTTGTTGGCGCGCGATCACGGGCTGACGTACCTGTCGGCCCAGATCACCGACGTTCCGGGCCAGGCGCTGACGTTCCCGATGCTCCTCGCCGCGAGCGGCGTGCGCTATCTGGCGAGCGGTCCCAACCCGGAGCGGGCGCTGCCCTTGCTTCCGGGCGACGAAGCGGCAGCTCACGGGCTCAGCGGTGGCGACTGGACGGCATATCCGCAGCTCTACTGGTGGGAGGGTCCCGACGGCAGCCGCGTACTGCACTGGCGCAATTATCACTATGGCGACGGGCTGCGCTACGGGTTCGATCGCACTCCCGACGAGATGGGCCACCTGCTCTCCGACTGGCTGCTCTCGAACCCGGCGTTTCTCTCCCCGTCGTGGCCCTACGACATCGCCCTGCTCTACGGAGCCCAATGGGACAACGCCCCGGTCGACGAAGGTATGGTGGCGAATGTCGAGAACTACAACCGGCGCTACGCCTATCCGCGCATCGTCACCGGACGAGCCGAGGATTTCTTTCGGGAGGTCGAGCGGAAGTACACGCTGCAGATTCCGGTGCGCCGCGGCGATACCGGTCTGTACTGGGAAGACGGCGCCGCCTCGACGGCAGCTGAATTGGCACGGTTCCGCGCCGCGCAGCTCACGGCCCGCGCGGCGGAGATCGCGGCGCTCTGGGACGCGCGCGTCGAGCCGATGGATGACGAACGCGCCGACCGCATCGCGGGTCGCGCCGAGGCCCGGAGAGAGGTGTGGCGCGACCTTCTCCTCTTTGGCGAGCACACGTGGGGAGCGGCGCAAAGCGTGTCGGACCCCGCTTCCCGTCAGACGGTCGAGCAGTGGGCATACAAGCGCCGATTCGTGGACGGTGCGGCCGCGGCCGCCAAACAGGACCTGGGCGACGCCCTGCTGCGCATCGGCGGGCGAACGGCGACGGGAGCCGGTCGCATCGTCTTCAACGCCGCCAACTGGCCGCGCACGGAGGTGGTGCGTGTTCCCGGCGGCGCTGGAACGGCACTGTCGTTCGCCGACCAGGCCCTGCCCGCCGTCGACCTCCCCGACGGCGACGCCCTCGTCCTCGTGCGCGATGTCCCCGCCATGGGGTATCTCGCCCTGGCTTCGAAGCCGCGCGCTGCCGCGCCGCCCACCGATGAAGGCGATGCGTTGGAAGCGTCTGCCGGCGGATTTCGCGTGCGGCTCGACGCTACGACGGGGGCGATCGTATCGCTCGTCGGGCCCGACGCGAAGGAGCGGGTCAAGGCATCCACCTGGTCGGGGCTCAATCAACTGCTGCATGTCGCGGGCGGCGAGCGCAGCGCGCTGTGGACGAGTCCCGACCGCGATACCCTGCGCACGCCTCCCACCCTGGATATCGCCCCGGCGACGCGCTCGGCGTCGCGACGGAGCCGCCTGCCGGGAATCGGCGTGCGGCTCGACATCACACGGGCGCTGCGGAGCTGCTCGAGTGTCACGTCGTCGGTGACCCTGTATGACGAGCTGCCGTGGATCGATATCGAAAACCGCATCACCAAGAGCGCGACGCTCGACAAGGAAGCGGTCTATGCCGCTTTCCCCTTCTCCTTCACGCAGCCGACGGTCGAGGTCGAGGTCCCGTGCGGTCGCATGACGGTGGATCGCGATCAGCAGCCCGGGAGCTCGCGCGACTGGTATTGCCACGCCCACTGGGTGTGGCTGCACGACGCCGCGGACGGCGTGCTGTGGAGCGCTCCCGACGCTCCACTCTTCACCCTGAACGACGTGGTGCGCGGCGGCTGGCGCCGAGTCCTGGTCCCCGACGGCACGTTGTTCTCATACGTGATGAACAACTACTGGCACACGAACTACGCGGCGAGCCAGTCGGGCGAGGTGGTGTTCCGCTACCGGCTGTCGCTGCTCGCGCCCGGAGACCCGGCCGAGCCGGTGCGGCACGGCTGGGGGGCGTGCGATCCGATCTACCTGAGCCCGCCGTACAGCAATGCAACGCCGGGCCCACTCATCTCGAAGGACAGCGCGTTCTCGATTCCCGATCGCGGGGTGCTGGTCGTCGGAGCGAAAGCAGCCGATGACGGCGACGGCGCGATCGTGAAGCTGCTCGATATTCGCGGCGCGGCACGTGGCGTGGGAATCTGGCCCGCCGCCTACGGCTTCCAGCTCGCGCGGCATACCAATCTGGTGGAGATGAACGGCGACGCGCTCCCCGTGAGCGGGGACCACTCGGCGAGTGTCGACCTCAAGGCGTGGGGGATCGCCGCGGCACGGCTCTTTACACCGCGAGAGAGCGCGGGTTAACGTCCGGCCATGGACACCGCGAAACCTTCGACACTGGGTGAGTTGCGGCAGACCGAATGGTCCGCGCCGAGCCGCATCGCGCGTACCGTCAAGGACGAGCTGCGCGAAAACCTGATCTGTCTGCTCGAGAACGGCAGCCCGCTCTTCCCGGGCATCGTCGGCTACGAAGAGACCGTCGTTCCCCAGCTGGTGAACGCGATCCTCTCCCGCCACAACTTCATTCTGCTGGGACTGCGCGGCCAGGCGAAGTCTCGCATCGTGCGCGCGCTCGTGAGCCTGCTCGACGAGGAGATCCCGATCCTGGCGGGCAGCGAGGTGAACGACGCGCCGTTCGCGCCGATCTCGAAGTACGGGCGTCAGCTGGTGGAGGAGCACGGCGACCGGGCGCCCGTCGCCTGGGTGCCGCGCGACGCGCGCTTCGTCGAGAAGCTGGCGACCCCCGACGTCACCATCGCCGACATCATCGGCGACGTCGATCCCATCAAGGCGGCGCGCGGGGGGCACCTCCTGTCCGACGAGCTCACCATGCACTACGGCCTCTTGCCGCGGGCCAACCGCGGCATCTTCGCCATCAACGAGCTTCCCGATCTCGCCGGGAAGATCCAGGTGGGCCTGTTCAACATCATGCAGGAAGGCGACGTGCAGCTGAAGGGCTACCCCGTGCGGCTCAATCTCGACGTCGCCCTCGTCTTCACCGCCAACCCCGAGGATTACACCGCGCGCGGCAAGATCATCACGCCGTTGAAGGACCGCATCGGCTCGGAAATCGCCACGCACTATCCGCACACCGTGGCACTCGGCGCCGCGATCACCCAGCAGGAGGCGTGGATCGCGCGCGACACGCGGCAAATCCGCGTCCCCGACTTCATCGCCGAGCTGGTCGAGCGCATCGCCTTCGAGGCGCGCGGCGACAAGCGTGTCGACAAGAAGAGTGGTGTGTCACAGCGCCTGCCGATCAGTACGCTCGAGAACGTCGTCTCGAGCGCCGAACGGCGCGGCATCGTGACCAAGGAAAAGACGATCGTGCCGCGTGTATCGGACGTGTACGCCGCGCTGCCGGCGATCACGGGGAAGCTCGAGCTGGAATACGAGGGCGAGCTGCAGGGCGCCGACACCGTCGCCAAAGACCTCGTCAAGCGCGCGGCCGGCGAGACGTTCGAGGCGCGCGTCGGCGGCGCCAACGTCGACGACATCGTGCACTGGTTCGACGAAGGCGGCGCCTTGAAAATCTCCGCCGACGAGCGCTCCGAAACGCTGCTCAAGGGCTTCAGCGTCGTGCCGGGCTTGCTCGACCTGGTGGACCGGGTGGGGCTCGCCGGCAAGAAGGATCCGGCGCACATCGTGGCCGCCTGCGAGCTGGTGCTCGAGGGGCTGGTAGCGGCGCGCCGCATTTCCCGCTCCGAAGATCTGGGATATACGCGGGTCCGGCCGGAGCCGAAGAGTCCGGGCTATGGAAAGCCCGGGCCGGGGGCGGGGCCGAACCTGTTCACTTGAACAGCGCCGTCGGCTTTCGGCATTCGGCTTTCGGCTTGGTTCGTTAGCTGACTGTCGATAGCCGACCGCCGAGGGCGCAGTTCTATTTGACGTCATGGCCCCTCCCCTCATCACGATCACCCGCCAGTACGCTTCAGGCGGCTCCGACATCGCCCAGCTCGTGGCGACGCAACTCGGCTGGACGGTGATCGACAACGAGTTCGTGGACGAAGTCGCGCGGCGGGCGGGGCTGCCGCGGGCCGAGGTAGCGCAGCGCGAGGAGCGGACGTCGGGAGTGCTCGAGCGCCTGGCCCGGACGCTCGCCGCCGCCTCTCCCGAGCTGTTCATCACGGAGGCGGCGGTGTCCGCGGCGGAGCGCGACGAGACGGCGATCCACAAAATGACCGAGCGCGTCATTCTCGAGGCGGCGAGCGAAGGGCGCGCGGTCGTGGTGGGCCGTGGGGCGCAGGCGCTGCTCGCCACGCGGCCCGACGCGCTGCATGTGTACGTCGTCGCCTCGAAGCCGTGGCGCATGCGGCTCGCGATCGAGAAGCTCGGCGTCGATCCCGCGACGGTGGAGAAGGTGCTCGATGAGACCGACAAGCGGCGTGACCAGTACGTGAAGACCTACTCCGGCCGGGTGCGGCACGACGTGGAGAACTACGATCTGGTGGTGAACGCGGAGCGGTTGGGGATCGAGGGAGCGGCGGCGGCCATCGTGGCGGAAGCGAAACGGCGAGGGTGGACTTGATGATCGCGACACTCGTTCTGGCCGCGCTGCAAGCCGCCATACCAGCCCAGGGTCCTCCGGGGACCGACATCTGGGTCGCCGATCTCCGCGTCCGCGACGGCCACGTGAGCGTCGGCAAGCCGCTCAACGTCACCGCGCGTTCCGGTTACGACAATCAGCCGGCGTTTCTCCCGGATGGCTCCGGGTTTCTCTATACGCGGATCGGCGCTGATGGACAGGCGGATATCTGGCGCTACGACGTCGCCACGCACACCAGTCGCGCTGTCACAACGACGAGGGAGAGCGAGTACTCGCCGACGTTCATGCCGAAGTCCGGGGGCATCTCGGTCGTGCGAGTCGAGCTGGACTCGACGCAGCGCTTGTGGCGACTCGATCCCGACGGCAGCCACCCCGCTCTGTTGTTCGAGAAGATCAAGCCGGTCGGCTATCACGCCTGGGCTGGGGACAGCACCCTCGCGCTCTACGTCCTCGGCAATCCCAACGCGCTCGTGCTCGCAAAGCTGGGGAGTGAGAGGTTCGATACGGTGGCGCGCAACATCGGTCGTGCGCTGCAGCCGATTCCAGGTCGGCATGCGGTCAGCTTCGTGCAGATCGTGGATTCTACCGAGTCGTGGCTGACGGAGCTGAACGCTGACAGCGGCACGGTGCATCGCCTGGTGCGGCTGCCCCGCGGCGCCGAGTTCCATGTCTGGATCCCGGGTGGCCTTGTGCTCACGAGTGATGGAGCCTCCCTGTATCAGTGGGACCCGAAGGGCGCCGCGACGTGGGCGGCCGTCGCCGACCTCGGCGCACTCGGACTGCAGGGAGGTACTCGGCTCGCAGTGAACACAGCGGGCGACCGGCTTGCGCTGGTCGCCCGCGATCCTGGTCCGTAGGTCGTTACTTCGCCGGCGTCAAGACGATATTCCTGAACTCCATCGCTCCTGGTTCGTCTCCCTGCAGCATCAACGGCCCCGGCGTTCCTTCCTTGCTGTCGAGCGCCCCTCCGGTGGGACCCGCAATCTCCCGATTGCAGATCACCGTCTTCCCGTTCGCCACGACGGTCACCATCCGGCCCACCAACGTGATGTCGTAGGACTGCCACACGTCAGGCGGGCGCGCCGTGATCTCCGTCGGCGCCAAAAGCCCGTATACGCCGCTGAACCGATCGTCCGCCGGATCGAGACCGCGGTCGTCCTGGATCTGCACTTCGTAACGTCCCCGCAAGTA
>Ga0126383_10002364_pt1 | contig 12161 bp, 11 predicted proteins | sample PanSoiMetPlot_35_FD_96882 | JGI IMG/M metagenome (GOLD analysis project Ga0126383, IMG submission 96882) | Tropical forest soil microbial communities from Panama - MetaG Plot_35 | ecosystem: Environmental > Terrestrial > Soil > Tropical forest > Bulk soil | place: Panama | collected 2016-02-17
AAGAGCGAGACGACCCTGCGCATCGCAAGCCTCCACTTCGAATTCGGCGCTTTCGCCGCCGCGGCACCGGATCAGTTCAAGCCGCCATCGGGCGCGTCCAACGCCCTGAACCGGTAACGGAGCCGACGGCAGTGCGCTGACGCGCCAGCGCGTGACGGCTGCGGTAGGCTGCTCGAAATCATGCCCCCTCCCTGCCTTCCCCCGCATAGGTGCCAAGTTAACGAACGGTGGCCGCTTGGACTCCCTCCCCCCAATCGAAATCGGCTGTTGCCGATTTCGATCACTTTTTCGAGTGGCCGAAACCCGCGTATGCGCGGTTTCGGCTGGGGGAGGGATCGGGTGGGGGGTCGTGCCGCGAAGCACTGAAGTAGCCCATTCACCGACCCCCACCCCCAACCCCTCCCCACAAGGGGGAGGGGAGGAGTCCGCGGCAACGTCGAACCTTAACAACCTGGCGCCTATGACCTTCCCCCGCATGTGGGGGAGGCGGCGGATGGCGATGCCGATGGTGCCGGAACCTTCCGCTGCAAGTTGAAGACGGCGGGAGGCCGTCATGGAAAGCCGCGCAACCTCGGCGACCACGGCGCCGAGTCCGCCATGCCGCAATCCTTCCTCGAAGCAAGCCAGCACCGATTTCTCGTCTCCCGCTTCGACATAGATCACCCGGTCCGGTGGGAGTCCGGCCAAAGCGAGTGCCGGTGCGAACAGATCCTGGCGGACGACGCACCACAGCACGCGCCCCCTTGTCCGTGCCGCGATCCCGGCGGCGAAGAGTGCAGCCGCAGCGCCGTCGATTGCGCCGTTACCGCCGCCCGCCACTTCGTGCAGCGCCCCGAGCGCCAACCCGCCTTCCGGCAGACGCTCATCGATCGCCTTGATGCCGAACGGCAAGACTGCCCGGCGGTGTCTTGCCCCGCCCTCAAGGCATCGAATGCGCTCGCGAAGCGCCTCGACTACGGCAATGGGAACAGGCGTATTCATGCCCTGTTACAACCTGCTTTGAGGACCGCATGTTCCCTATTTGTTCTCATCGTGCTTAGGAGTCAATCGGTGCTCCCACCGAAATCATAAGTAGGATGGAAGCGTTGCGCTGGAGCGGATTTCGTTCCGAAGAATTACCACTCTTACGTGTTATGGACGACCTCAAGTTCTCGAGTTGGTTGACGTGCCACCCTACCACTATGGCGTTGTGTTTGAGCGCATTTGAACGTGTCTCCTGCAGAGTTCATCGCTTTGAAATGGTAAAGGGGGGCCCATTCTCCGAGGTGGAGGTCGCAGATATGTTCTTTCCTCGAAAGCCCACCGGCGATCCTCTGGAGTTCGCGACCGACCTTATTACCCGCCTGATGCCGGGCAGGGTTGGAAAATTGATTGCGCTTGGCATGTGGTTAATCGCCGTGTCCTTGATTGTGATTGAGTGGTGGTTTCAGTGGTTCCGATAGAGACAAGATGCAAATGCGGATTATAACGCATGACGATTTTGCTTGTGCGTCATGGTGAGACTGCCGGCAATGCGTTGCGCATTCTGCAGCGCGCCGACGTGCCGCTCAACGAATGCGGCATTCGTCAGTCGGAACAGTTGGCGGGGCGCTTGTTCAGTCACGGTTTCGTTCACATCGTATGCAGCGATTTGTTGCGCGCGCGTATGACCGCGGCCCCGCTCGCAACTCGCTCCGGAATTGCGATCGAAGAAAGCCCGCTGTTGCAGGAGCGCAACTTCGGCGATCTGCGCGGCGTGCCATATGCTGAGTTGACGGAGAATCCGTTTGGACCCGACTTCGCGCCACCCAACGGTGAAGACTGGCCGACATTTCACGCGCGCGTCGCAGATGCATTCGACATCATCGTCAGCAGGCGCCGCAGCGTGAACGGCACGCTGGTGGTCGTCACGCATGGCTTAGTCTGCCGAGCCATTGTCGAGCGCCATGCCCTGCTGCCCGAAGGCGCGGTTGCTCCAGAGCGCTTCGACAATACGAGCGTAACCGTGCTACAAGAAGATGCGCCACACGCAGTGAGCTTGATCAACTGCACCCGACATCTCGTGCCTGTGCTCGAAGCGGACCGCGATAGCGGCCCAGCCTAAAAACAAATGGGTTCCCAAACTCAAAAGTGAGGCGGCTTGCCTCGATTGCCAACTGTGCGCAATGAAGACCAGAGCGCACAGGAGCCGCAGGAAAGTGTCCGCTTAAAATTAGTAAAGTAAGTATCATTTATCACGCAGTTTGGATCTGTCTAAACTCCAAATAGTTACTATGTCGGTTTACTGACTTTCGAACGCCTTTTGCTGTGCAAAAAATCTGATCGGTTGTCTGTTTTGCCTTGTGATTGTTGACGAATGAGGAAAACTTTTTACTGCCACGAAGGTTTTCGGGAGGTAGCAGGCATGTCCACGGCTGTTGCGGTGTTCAATGTTTTCAGCGTACATGTTATTTCACTCATCGTCGCCGGGCTCGCACTGGTTGCGGTATTCGTCTACATTCCATTTGTAAGTGAGTATGCGTTTTGGTTCCTGACCGCAGCCTACATTATGCTGGCCGGGTATAGGGGCTGAAATTGCGAACCGTTCAATGATCGACAAGCGGCTAATGATCGACTCCAGGCGTACAGGTGCCCTACGGCCCGTCCGCCACTGAGCCACGATCGTCGCCCATTTCTCGTATTCCGATCGGATGTGGCGGGCGAACGCCGTCGGGGTGAACGGCATCGGGATGGCGCCGAGGCCGCGGGTACGCTCCAGCATGCCCGGATCCTTCAACGCGACAACAATCGCGCCGTTGAGCTTGGCAATGATCTCCATCGGCGTGCCGGCCGGGGCGATGAAGCCGAACCAGCCGATCGATTCGTATCCGGGCAGACCGGACTCGTTGAAAGTGGGGTTAATTAATTTGACCCATCGGGTCCTTTTAGAAGGGCACTGAATGTTGTCGGGCGAGGTGGGAGGGGACCCGTTAGGGGAACCCCGACCGCGGCAGTCTGGTCCTACTCTCAGCCTTTCTACTGAGCCGGGAAAATGGCTCTCCCGATGATGGTCGATCTGCTTTCGAAGCGGAAACACTCGGCCTGCGAACGAATCCGGCAGCCCCACCCTGAGCTTCGATGGGCTCACTTGTCGGGGTCGACAACAAAAATGGCAAGTGCCGATTGGGCGACGAAGCCTGTCGTGGCCGACGGTGAGACTGAGCGGCTTATCGGTTGCTTCGGGTCGGGTGAGGAAGCCGGAACGCAAATGCGCGGAGGTCCGCTGTCGGCGCTTCCTCCTCATTGTCCCGGCGATGGTCTCCTTTCTGAACTGACAGCGAGCGTTCAGCCTAGACCGCGGGAACTACTCGTCATGCACCCGATCCGGTACAGCTTGTACGCGGATGGCGTTGAAATCCGCCCGGGAAACAGCGGCGACCAGAGAGGCGCCTCTACATCGTCCTTACATCGGCACGGCGATTTTAGGTGGGCCACATTGGCCTCCCAACCTCAACCTCTCTGCGTGCTTTTCCTGCAACACTGTCAAAAAATCGGCCGGTCCTTGGGATCAAAGGGTCTGATTCAGCTCAAAGGGGGCTGATTCAGCATTGATCACAGAATTAAAAGTTAATATCTTTTTTATTTTGCAGATGATATTTCGTCGTGGATTTTATGAGTTGCACTAATGGAAAAATTCGCGTGACGCGGGAGGATCACGCGTACTGAGCGGGCCCTATCTGGCTCTAAGCTTTCGAAATTTACGTGACTTTCCGCAGCTTAACCCAGGACCGATTAGTGGCATAAACAAATAATTTATTTGTTATGGCACGGGGCAGATCTTCGTGGGGAGATTTGCGGGTCGTGGATGCGAAGAAGTCGGGTGGGTCGCGTCCCCGAGTTGTCTCGTTGGCAATCACCCGATCCGGGAGGGGCAATATGGGATCGGTAAAACGTGTACTGTTAGGCTCGGCGGCCGGCGTTTTCGCCGTGACGGGGGCTCAGGCGGCTGATCTGCCTGTGAAGGCGGCGCCTGTCGAATACGTCAAGGTCTGCAGCTTGTACGGGGCGGGTTTCTGGTACGTCCCGGGCACCGACACTTGCATCAAGATCGGCGCCATTGTGAAACTCCAGACGCACTACAACGCGAACCCTGGCGGCCCGTTCATGATGGGCGTCGCCGCTAACGGCGCCGGGGACAACGGCGGCCGGCACGACCGCGTCGATAGTACGCCTTTCACGTTCAATCAGCGTAACTCCGTCTCCTTCGATTTGCGGACGCAGACCGAGTATGGCACCTTGCGCTCCTACTTCGATGCGTTCTTCCAAACGACGTCAAGCGACAACGCCGCCAACCAGCTGTCGTCAATCGCCCTCGGTAACACGCGTGGGTTCATCCAGTTTGCCGGCTTCACGGCGGGCCGGATGCGGTCGTTCTTCGACCTGTACTTCCAGGGCACCTATGCGTTTGCGGGAGGGCGGTTTGGTAACGACACTTCGCCCAACGGCATCATAGGTGCCGCTTACACGTGGCAGTTCGGCGGTGGCCTGTCGGCGACCGTGTCGCTCGAAGACAACGGTGGCGGCAATGCGGCCCGTGGCAGGTCCACAGTGAACCTTTCGGCGGCTAATCTTGGGATTGCCACCAACACATTCGACAACAAGGGGCAAGAGTTCTTCGATCCGGTGTTCAACCTGCGCCTTGACCAGGCGTGGGGCTTCGTGGGCGCGTCGGCAGCGCTGCATGATGCCAGCGCCGGGTATTACAGTTCTGTTACCGGGCCTACTGGGGCTCTCACCGCGTGTGCCGGCCAGGCTGCCGCGACCGCCCTCATCTCCCCCGTCGAAACATGCGGTCATCCCGGCAACAAGTTCGGCTGGGCGGCGACCGCAGCCTTCCTCGTCAACGGCCCGTTGGGCTTGGTGGGCGATACAATAGCCGGCCAGGCGGTCTACTCGAAGGGCGCCGTCGGCTACGCGACCGCCGCCTGGGGACCGACGGCGGTGTTTGGCGCTGGCAACAACCTGGGAGTCGGCTGGCTGGAGGAGGGCGTATTCACCACTGGGTCAAATGTAGAACTCACCACTGTATGGTCGTTCGACGCCGCCTATGAGCATCGATGGAATCCGCAATGGAGAACGTCGATCCATGGCGGCATGGTTGGTATAGAATATGACGGTGCTGCGAAGGCGATGATCTGCTCCGGCACCGGCTTCGTCGGCACCGGTTCCGGTTCGTTCACGAAGTTTAGCAACTGCTCTCCCAATTGGAGCATGACCGGAGTGGGCACGCGAACGCTCTGGAACCCGGTTCCTGACCTCGACGTCGGCGTTGACCTCCTCTGGTGGCACCTCAACACGGCGTTCGCGGGCACCGCCACCTTAGGTCAAAACGGGGGGAAACCGGCAGGCGCCTACAGGATCTCGGATCAGGACGCCTTGGCGGCGGTCTTCCGCATCCAGCGTAACTTCCTGTACTGATCCAACGAGAGCCCACCCAACCGCTCTCAGCGGATCACGTGCGGACCCCCGGCAGCAACGCCGGGGGTCTTTCGCGAGCACGGGCCTGCGTTCGCGGCTGCATCTTCGCGCGTGCCATCACTGTGCCCCGCGGCTCTCGAAACCGAGCCTACGGCACTCGCGAATGCCGCCTTCATTGGTCGGACCGCAAGCGCACCCGCCCCGATACCGATCGTGTAGCCGTCCGGCGCCGACCTCGCGACGGCTTCGGTACCGGTCACGCCGCCGGCGCCGGTGCGGTTCTCGATCACGATCGGCCGTCCAAGCTGGCGTTCGAGATAAGGCTGGATGGCCCGCGCCAATACGTCGGTGCCAGCGCCCTTCCTTAGTCCAGCTTGATATCGAATTGCTTGACCAATATTCCATATCTCGCGTGATCTTTGCGGATCAGGTCCTCGAAGACGTCGGGCTCAAGGATCAGCGGCTCAAGGCTGCCGGACGCGCTGAGCTTCTCGGCAAAATCCGGGCGGATCAATATGGCATGCACGGCTTCGCGCAGCTTGCGAACCACCCCTTGCGGAGTTCCGGCCGGTGCAAACAGCCCGAGCCAGATGTCGACTTCAAAGCCCGGGTAGGACTCCCCGATGGTCGGAATATCCGCAAAGCGCTTCGACCGGGCTTTGCCGCTCACCGCCAGCGCCCTCAGGTTTCCAGCCTCGAATTGACCTGCGCTCGATGCGCCGGCGAACAGCGCCTGCGTCTCGCCTGCGATGGTGGCTGTCGCGGAGGGCGCCCCGCCGCGGTAAGGCACATGGAGCAGATTGATGCCGGCGCGCTGCTTGAGCACCTCCATGGCGAAATGCTGCTGGCTGCCGACCCCGCCCGACGCATAGGCGAGTGGCGGATTTGCCGAACGCGCATACGCGACGAACTCAGCCAGCGTGTGCGCGGGCACCTTGGGGTTGATCGCCAGGATGAACTGATTGGTGGCGATGCTCGCGACGGGCATCAGGTCCCTTAAGGGATCGAAGTCGAGCTTCCGATACACATGGGGATTGATGACAATTCCGCTGTCGGCACCCGACAACAGCGTGTAGCCGTCCGGCGCCGCCTTGGCCACGGCCTCTGCGGCGAGATTGCCGTTGGCGCCTGGTCGATTTTCCACCGCGACGGACTGTCCGAATGCCTCTGACAATCCTTGCGCCAGGAGCCGCGCCACCAGATCCGGCGCTCCGCCCGGCGGGATCGGAACCAAAATCCTGATCAGATGGTCCGGATAGTCTGCGTGCGCTCGCGGGGCGCCAAACGCCAGCACGAGGGCTCCGATCAATGCACTGTGCAGAACATGCCGCATGACTTGGCCCCCTTAGTCGCTGGACCTCGCTGGAGCCGAGGGGATGCTATAGCACCGGATCGTGCTCCGGTGGCCCAACGTTTCACACCAGGTCCATGCCGCTTTTTCCGGATCCATCGGCACGGAACTCACTCACGACGCCATTCACCTTTGTATGTACAATTTGATAACCTAAAATGCTGACGATCAATGTGCTGGTCGAATCCACAAGGCTCATCATCAATTACCATGGTGGACGGCTCGCGGAAGCTCCAAGTCTTTTCCAGGTCACCTCCCAGCACTCCCAGCCCGTCAACCTCGGCATAATAACCCGATATCGTGCCGTCCTTACGAAAGCAAAATTGGAGTGCAGGGATCAAATTACCTTTCTCGGCACGACCGTCCTCAGTCGAATGACGTATTTCTTTTTGCCAGCACCCAATAAGTTCACTCAGCGCTCCAGGAGATTGATCCCGCGCAGACGCTGTGGAGGCAATCGAAACGCCAAGCATTAGCAAAACAAAGGCATATGAGTTTCGCATGTATCGCGCTTCTTGGGCTTCCGTCAGTTCAGTCGCAGCGTCGTATCGATCGGCGCGATCCGGTAGCGGTCAGCAAGCTTGCGCGTCAGGCCCTCGCTTTCAAGGTCATCGATGACATCGACCAGGCGGCGTTTCAGCGTCAGGTCGCCCTTCCACAGTCCGAACGCGACCGGATAGCGCCCGAGCGTCTCAGGAAGCCAGGCGACCTGCATGCCCAATGTCCCGGCGATCTGGCGCGCCATCAGCGCCTCGCTCAATCCGGCATCGACGCGTCCGGAGCTCAAGCCGTCGGCCAGCGCCTCGGCACTCGCTACGATTTCAACGCGCGCCTTCTCGGCCCCAAGGAGGCGGCTCAGTCCGATGCGGTCAAGGCCCGCGAGGCCCACATAGACGCCGACCTTCACCCCCTCAAGCCGGCTAGGAAATTGCGCGGCGACCAGCGCCCAGCCGGTCTGCAGGTGCGGCGGGGTGGTATCGAGGAACGAGCGTGTCAGATCGGACGCCACCACGCCCCCCGCGAGCATCTCGCATTGTGCCCGCGTGATGTTCCAGTTGCGCGGATTGAAATCGCGCCCCATCGCGGCGTTGGCATTGACGACCACCTTGACATCGAGCCGCTTGGCTATGGCCTGCGCGAACTCGATATCGAACCCCGGCGCATCCGGTTTGCCAGTCACCAGCGGCGGATAGAGTGTCGGCACACAGACCCGCAGGACGCCGGCCTGCTTCACCAGGGCAAGCGAAGTATCGGCCGGCAGCAGGTAGACGATGCCGAACAGCGCCGCGATCCCGCCGACCATGATCAAATCCCCAACCCATCGCGGCCGTTCATTCATCGTTACGCCCTGCGGAAGTTGAACAGCGCAACAATGAAGAAGCCGGCCGCCATCGCGGCTATGACGAGGGGACCGAGCATCGGCGAAAACTGGTGGAAATGGATGAAGGTCCCACGCAACGCATCCACCGCATAGGTCAGCGGATTGATCTGGACCAGGACCACCAGCCATTCTGGATAGACGACCAGCGCCTGCGCGTGAGTCAAGGCCGGATCAAGAGGGAACACCGAGCTCGACGTGAAGTAGAGCGGCAGGATAACCGCGTTGGAAAACACCCCGAAGCCCTCGAAGCTGCGGATGTGGTTGGCGATGATCACCCCGAAAGAGGTCATGGCGAATGACAGGAGGAACATCAGCAAAAGGCCGTAGAGGATATCCGCCCACGCGAGGCTCACATCCGCGAAGCGGGCAAGCGCCAGCACCAGCGATCCATGCGCCATCGCCACGGTTGCACCGCCCAGCACTTTGCCGAACAGAATCAGCGCGCGCGGCATCGGCGATACAAGTATCTCGCGCAGGAAACCGAATTCGCGATCCCAGATTACCGAAACTGCCGATTGAACCGACGTGTAGAGAATGTTCAATACGATCACGGCAGGAAAGATGAACTGGAGATACGTGTAAGGGATGACGAACCGGGTTTCGCCGTACACTTCGCCCCGGAAATAGGGGTTGAGGCCGATGCCGAGCAGGATGACCCACAGGATCGGCCGGCTGAGGCCGCCCACAAGCTGCCCGCGATCGCGCAGTGCGCGTTTGACCTCGCGCAACCAGATCGCATAAAGCGCACCCAACCGCCCCACCGCCGTCTCCGTCGCATCGCGGATCTCGCGTGACGATAGATTGCCGGGACAAGCCCGGCAATGACGTTGGAGGCTGATGATAGTGGTAGACCGCCCCGTTCTCCGTCGTGGCCAGCCTTGTCCCATAGGCGCTAATCGTAAGCTCGGTTAAGGGGCGGAGCGTTCGCCATGGCCGCAGCGCGCTCCTTATCCCCCGACGGGGAGCAGGCTGGGACAAGGAGCGGGCCGCGAATCTGAGCCTCGACCTGCGCCTCGCCGTCAGTCGCGCGGGCATCACCGTGGTCACGAAACCCAGAGAAAGGGTCATGCGACGCGCAGAGCCGCGACGTTCGACCCGCCGCCGGCCGCGAGGGCGACGTAGTTGCGGCTGTTCACCGCATATGTCAACCTCAAACCCAGGGTTGTACGACGCTAAGGCGGGTCTGCCGGCACCTTGCCATCCTTGTCGTCATGCGACCGCAGATAGCATGGCGTATATCTCGGAACGAAGCCCACCGGTTGCATTCGGAGGACCTGTCGATGGGAGAGAATATTGTTCAGCCAAGCGATACGGTCCCGACCAGTATGGCCCCCGCCCGAGGCTTTCTGTTCGTGATCTTCGAGGAGCTTCCGGAGATCGGAGTCGGCAAGGTCATCCGCAAGGTAGCCGCGATTCCCTATGACTTTTCGCTCAAACCTGACAATCCATTCGGGACGCTGAGTCTGGCCGAGCACGCGCAGGGCATCGACCTGCGCAATAGTCCGTTTCTTTCAGCGAGCAACCGCCCCTTTGGAGCGCCGACGATGCTTAATGGTGAGCCCGTCATTCTGGACGTGGCCAAGATCCAAGGCGCCGGCGGACGGATCTATACGGTCCCCGAAGTGGTCAATGACCTGAAGCGATTTGCCATCGAGAACCCGACGTCAAAAGTTCGGGTGGACAGGCTGATTTCGATCATTACAGACATTGAAGGAGAGGTGCTGATTGGACCGAGACCATCACTTCCGCCGGAATTGCTCGTCGACTGGGGGACGCCTCCCGGTGCGGCCACGCGCCCGGGCCCCGCGCACAGTCCGTATATCCGCGCCGCAGAAGATTTATGGCAGAAACACACTGCCGGGAAAATGACGAGAGCAGAATTAGAGCAGGGGTTGGCGAAGCTGGGAAAAGCCTATAACCAAGCCCGCTTCCTCGGTCGCGTAGGCAGAGTACTGACAGTATTCGCGATTGTGATAACAGTAGATGACCTGATTAACGCCGGCCGGCAATCGATCAGCCAACATTCTTTCCGCCCGATCACCGCCGAGACTGTGCGACAGGCAGGCGGTTGGGGGGGCGCGGTTGCGGGCGCAAGGATCGGATTTCAAATAGGCGCCTTATTCGGCATCGAAACCGGGCCCGGAGCCATCGCAACCGGCGCAGTTGGGGCGATCGTCTTTGGCGCAATCGGTTATTTCTCTGCCGGCTGGATAGCCCGTCATATCTAGCCGAATTAGGAGTATCCATGCCTGATCAAGATCCGAAGCCACCCTGGATTCAATATCCAGGCACTGACCCCATCTGGGGAGGATGGCGGCAAGGCATCAGCCAGGGGTGGCTGGTCAACATCTGGATTCCTTTCTGGGCGCATCTGACTCCAGAAGAAAAGGACGCCTATCTCCGGCGCTATCCGCCGCCGGATGATGATTGGCTCCTGTATTTGACTCACTATTATAAGTGATGGGTGACGTCAGATGCAGCAGGTGTGTTGCGGATTGTCGGGGCAACCGTTGAGACGGTTGGGGACGAGGGCCGCAGTAAGGGGTTTGCTCGGTGCCGTTGAACAGTGCACGCTGCCGGTCGCCAGCACCGGCGCTCCATGATATTGGATCCAAAGCGAGTCTCGACGAAGTCGATCGGCGTTACCCGCGGGTCGCCCCTCCCTCTCCTCCTCCGCATGCGGGGAAGGCCAATTCATTTTGGCGGCGGCCTATATCCGGCCAGCATAACGTAGGCTGCGACCATGAACCAAAACGCGTAGTCACTTACAAAAGGCATGTAGACGAATACGGCAACTACTGCGAGCGAGGCGACAATAAGCAAATTACATGTACGCTGAAAATGTTGAACATCGCTGATGCCTTTTACCAACTTCGAACCTCCTTCAATTCATGCTCGTTCACAATCTGCAAGATCGTCTGTTGTGTATTTGATGTGACGCGGGCCCCTCCCTACCCTCCCCCGCATGCGGGGCTAGGGAGGGGGCCGGGAGGAGGGGTTTATTTCGTGTGCTCGCCGCCGCGCCGGCCGAAGGCGTAGGTCCGCTCGCGTTTGCCGGCCGCCTGATCGCGCAGCTCGCGCCCGGTCAGCGACAGGAACACGCTCTCAAGACTTGGGCTGTCGATCGACAGTCGGCGCACCCTGCCGCCGAATTTCTTGAGGAAAGCCTCGGCCGCGGTGTCACCGCCAGTCTCGATCACGATCGCGCCGTCGCTGCCCGGTTTGGCTGTCGGATAGGAAGCCCGGATGGCATCCGCTGTCGCGGCATCATCAGGAATAACCCGGATCAGCTCGCGTCCATGAGCTACCTTGAGCGACGCCGGCGTGTCGATCGCGAGAATTTGGCCGCGGTCGATGATGCAGATCCGGTCGCATCCCTCGACCTCCTCGATGTAATGGGTGGTGACGAGGATTGTCAGAGCACGTTCCTTCCGCAGCCGCAGCAGGTAGGCCCAGATGCGCTCACGCGATTGCGCATCCAGTCCCGTGGTGGGCTCGTCGAGTATCAGCACCGCCGAATCGTGGATCAGCGCCCGTGCGATTTCGACGCGTCGCTTCATGCCGGACGACAGCGACCGCACCAGGGCATTGCGCCAATCGTCGAGTTCGACAAGCGCGAGCAGTTCGTCGATGCGTCGGCGCCGGGTCGCGGCTGGCACCTGATAAATCAGCCCGTGGAAATTAAGGTTCTCGAATACGGTCAACCGGTCGTCAACGCTCGGTTCCTGAAACACGACGCCGAGCTGGCTGCGGGCCCGCCGCGGCTGCCGCACGACGTCGAATCCCTGAAGCGCGACGGTACCGGAATCGGGCGCCAGGATGGTGCAGAGGATGTGGATCAGCGTCGTCTTGCCGGCCCCGTTCGGCCCGAGCAGCGCGAAGAGCTCGTTCGGCCTTATCTCCAGGCTGATGCCATCGAGCGCGACGGTGCGGCCATAGCGTTTCGAAAGACCATTCACGCGGACGATCGCATCGGAGGTTTGTCCGGACCGG
>Ga0126383_10002366_pt1 | contig 12155 bp, 5 predicted proteins | sample PanSoiMetPlot_35_FD_96882 | JGI IMG/M metagenome (GOLD analysis project Ga0126383, IMG submission 96882) | Tropical forest soil microbial communities from Panama - MetaG Plot_35 | ecosystem: Environmental > Terrestrial > Soil > Tropical forest > Bulk soil | place: Panama | collected 2016-02-17
CGTATCCACATAAAAGGTTTGTCGAGAGGAAACGTGTAGGGATTCTCGTGGTCGTCGACGAAAAATTGATGGCTGAATTCGTCACACGCGTAGCAAAGCCGTTGAATGGGCTGGCGCTCAAGCAGCGCCTGACGGTTGCCGAAGCCGCGAAACTTGACCTGATATGGCCACACGTGCTCGGTGAAGTCCCGGGTAGGCAAACGTGGCGGCCCGGCTTCCAACATGAGAACGCGCATGCCCTGCTCGGTGAGCTGCTTGGCCACCCAACCGCCACTCGCACCTGAGCCGACAATAACCGCGTCGTAGACTGTTTGACTGCGTGCCATGACCGCGCGTTGAAATCCGCGGCGCATTGTGTCACAGTGCCCGAACGCCCGGCAACTTGCAGATTATGGCGACTCAGAAACCAGCCAGCAAATCTAGGTCCTAGCTAAGTCCTTGAAAATCAGTCAACCGACTCCCTGGTTTCACTCGCCCTGCTCACTAATCAAGACTACTAAACCTGTCTGACGAATGTTGGCACGGAGGCAGATGGTCGAATAGCCAGCTGGATTCCTCAACATGCTTCTCCGCGTAGCTGATAACGTGCCAGTTGTGGACATGACTGGGATCATCGAATTTGGCGGTATTTGGAAGAAGCGTGGACGCGTGTTCGGAGCGCCATCATTTTGGGGATTTCGAATGTATTCAAACGCCGACGCCAGTCAGCCCGTCGAGACGAGGACGCAGGTAGAGAAATACAATATTGAGCAAGGTTCGGTACGGCTGCCCTCCATTCCCGATGTTCCGTATCTGGACGTTGTAGCGGCCCTTAATGACACCCAGGACAAGCTGATCCTTTTCGGTGTAAATCGGCACCTCACGCAAGACATCACCGCACGAATTTCCATCGCTGGATTGCTTCGGAAGAGGTTGGCCGCTTGCAAACGCTCTCTTCCATCAGCATCTATGATAAGAACGACGAAGCTCACCCCGAGTCTGTGGTGCCACAGGAGAGTCGCAGTGACTGCAGGGTCGGAAGCTGGAGCACACGTTCGGTCATGAAAGTGTCACGGTCATAGAGCTCAAAAAGAAGAACTGATGAGAGTCCTTGCCGAGCCCTCGGCCTTGGCAAAGCCTATGGATGAACAGGCGACGTCGCTGGTTGCAATTTGTACTATTGAGGCTGGCTTGTTACTTGAGGCGAGGAAGCCGACCGATCGGCGAGGCTTCGACGTTTCTCATCCGTCTCGTTCGATTCCTTTTGGAGACGCATAAACACATCCAACGCCTTCCGGCTGTCCTCCGATCTTCCAAGCCTCCGGTAGATGTTGGCCAAAACGTAATAATAGGAAGAGGACCTAGGATTAAGAGAAACCGCCTTGTTCAATGCTTGGGCCGCATCGTCGAACCGGCCTTGTGCCTCGTCTGCTTTTGCCTGCTGGAACCATGCGCCATCACATTTAGGATCTAATTCCAGCGCTGCCCGAGCATTCGCGAGCGCCTTTTCCGTATCACCCTTGCGGTTGTAATACGCGCTCAGGTTCACATGCCCGGAGACGAACTTCCCTTTCCTGGCTTCATTGAGTGCAATGGCTTTCTCGTAGCTCTCAACCGCTCCGGGCCCATCACCCAGGGATTCCTTGGCAAATCCCAGGGCATCCCAAGCTTCCATGTAGGAAGGGTCTATCCTGAGAGCGGCCTCAAATTCCTTTCGCGCTGCCAGCCAGTTATCTTGGATAGAGGAGAGTTTGCCCAGGTTGAAATACATCTCGGCGGACTGCGGGTTGTACTGGATTCCCTGCTCGAACTCTATTCGCGCCGCATCGAGCCTTCCTACAATCATTAGGTCGCGGCCAAGGATTTTGTGGGCCTCCGCGTTTCGAACGTCGAGCTGGAGCGACTTCGACAGCGCTCGGATGGAGTCTCCGATTTTCCTCTGCGCGAACTGGCTGTACCCCAGGGCATACCAACCCCAGGAGGAGCTCGCGTGCTCTTTTACATAAGCGTCGAGGAGCGGCTCGACATCCTGAAAACGTCCCTCACGGATGTACTGTTCGAATTCGCGCACGCGTGCAGGGTCGTCTGCAGAGCCGTTTTTGTTGGAAAGTGCAGAGATTCTCTCTCTTGCTTCGATGTCACCCGGGTTAAGCTCCAGCGCTTTTCGATAGGCAGCGGCTGCACCCTCAGCATCGCCTCGCTTTTCGAGGACAGTTCCCACGAGATGCTGCGCATCCGGAGAGTCTGGTTGTAACTGCAGAGCGTGCTTGAACTTTGTGATCGCTTCATCCAACTCCCCTTTGTCGAGCGCAACACGGCCTTCAGCAATGTCCAAGTTGGCATTCTGTTTCCTCTCGTCCGCAGATATCAACTCACGGCTCTTTTGTAACTCGGAAATTGCCTCGTCCTTTTGCCCTGTCCGGCCCAGGGCCAGTCCCAGCTGATAAACTGCCTGGGGATTCTGAGGCTCGAGGCGCAATGCCTCGCGGAGTTCGTCTATGGATTCCGCCACTTTCCCGACGCCGAGAAGTGCCCTGCCGAGGGCCAGGTGTACACCGGGGAAATTCGGCTCGGCGGAAATCACTTTGCGTAACTGCTCGATCTCTTTGGCGGGACCGTAGTTCGCATTTGCACCGTAAGCTATCGCTAGATTGAATTGCGCCTTCAAGTATCCGGGCGCGATTGCTACGGCCTTCTCAAGCTCGTGGATCGCCCCCTCACTATCTGTGGTCGTGAGCACGGCACCCAAATTGGCGTGAGCATCCGCGTACTCCGGGCTGATGCGCAGAGCCTCTTGAAACTCGGCGATTGCGGCTTTCTCGTCATTATTCTGGGCTAATACAAGGCCGATGTTGTTGTGGGCTTCCGCAAAATTTGGTTGCAGGTGCACGGCTTCACGGAATTCCGCCAAAACTTCTTTGCTGTCGGCTCCTTTTCGGCCGAGCAATAGCCCCAGAACATTGTGCGCTTCGGCCGAGTCCGGCTTCGCCGTCAAGGCCTTCTGGAGATTCGAAGATGCTGTCTCCCAATCCGGCGCTGGGCCGGCCGGAACAGGGACGTGCAGGCCCGCCTCAAATTGCCCAATGGCTTTATCGATTTCCCCGCCGCGAAGATAGACTACTCCGAGGTCAACGTAGGCGGCCGACAACGAAGGCTGGAGCGCAATCGCGCGCTGCAGGTTTCGACGGGCATCCGCAAGTTCTCCGGTTTCGCGCAGCGCGGTTCCGAGAAAGGCATAGCTAGGGCTTGCCGCCGGATCAAGCCGAACAGCTTCACGGAGTTCGGATATGCTTCTGGTTCTCGATCCGCTGTACCACAGCGCGACGCCAAAATTGTAGTGCGCATCGCTTAGGTCGGGACGGAGCGCTACCGCGCGCTCCAGGTGTGTCAACGCGGAAGTCAAGTCGCCCTGTTGGCCCAGTATAAACCCCAGCAAATTCTGCGCTTCCGCGCTGCTACTGTCTTTGCTAGCAGCCTCGGTGAGGAGCCGTTCAGCTTCTTTCAGTTCGCCGCGCTCCGCAGCTTGTTGGGCAAGTTTGTACAAGTCCTCGGCTGGGCCCGCGGGCGGATGAGGTGCTTTGTGAAGTGACGCAGCCTGCTGCTTCAAGGCCACGCCGAACGCATAGTACCCTTGGCGAAACTCCGGATCCATATACAGTAGAGATTCGAACGTCTCGATGGCCTCAGCAAGATCCCCGCTCTGCTGCAAAGTCTGGCCGAGCAGATACTGCACATTGATGTTGCTTGGTTCACGCTTCGCCGCAAGTCGGAGATGCTTGAGCGCCCCTTGAGCATCACCCGTTTCTCGAAGAGCAATGCCGAGATTGACGTGCGCCCCAACATTGTTGGGCTCAAGAAACAAGGCCTTTCGAAAAGCAGCGATGGCACCGGACAAATCGCCATTTTTGGCCAACGCCGATCCGAGATTGTTGTAGGCGCGCGCATATTTGGGGTTGTGCGAGACAGCCTGTCTGAATTCCGCAATGGCCCCCGGGAAATCGCCCTTTTGCATGAGAGCGGCGCCTAGCCAGTTGTGTGCTTCCGCAGAGGAAGGGGCCAGCTTCACGGCGCGCTGAAAAGCGTCGAAAGCTCGCGGATAGTTGTTTTGGTCCCAGAGGGCCAGTCCCAGGGCAACATAGAGTTTTGCGCTTTCCGGATGCTGCCTTATCTCTTCCTGAATCTGGGTGACAGATGCGTGAACGTTCTCCTGAGCCCACACAGGGGGCAAGTTCATCACCCAGAACGCGGCGAGACCTGCGGTTCGAATCCTTGATCCGCAACGGTTCATGGACTTGGATACCACCATCAAGCTGCTGATCGCAGCTGGGTAAGCCTTCGCTCGAAACGCCCCAAGAATATCGCCAAGGCCACCGGCTGTAAACGCATACTTCTTCCCAAGGGTAGGCGAGGGAGAGCTCTCGAAAGGCCAGCCCCGAATGATCTACATGAATGGCCCTTCTGACCGCGGCTTTCTTCGATTTGCACAAGAAGCTTCTTTTTGGGCAGAGAAATTTCTTGACTTCGATTCTAACGAGGTGTAGAAGCTGACGAGGCATTCAGGAAAACGTTTACTGGCCCTGGCCAGTGACGCGATCCTGGATTTGCAGTTGTTTGGGGCGCTCGAAGCCAGTCCCGTGTGGGGAAATCACTTTTAGGCGAAGAAAACGGACGGTGTGGAACAAGGCAAATCGCAAAACTTCGAAGCTATGGTTCTAGCGACCCGGGGTTGTACCAGCCCTGCCATAGCCTGCGAAACCAAGATCGACAGTTGTTCCATGCATCCATCGGGAAGTTCGCGCCGGACTGAGCTTTCAGCGCTTGTGTTTGCAGGAGGCGCGAGTATGAAACGGGTATTTTCTCTCGGCGTGTTGCTGTTGTGTGCTTTGGTTGGGCTTGCGGGCCCGAGCGCAAGTGCGCAGTTCGCTGACCGGGCTGTAATTACCGGTATTGTTACCGATTCGAGCGGTTCGGCAATTCCGGATGCCAAAGTTACCATCATCAATGAGAATACCGGCACGACAATCGCGGTCGGCACAACTAGCGCCGGCAACTTCAGCACACCTCCCCTTATTTTAGGCACGTACACAGTTCAGGTGGAGAAAGAAGGGTTTAAGGTCTCCACCACCAAGGGAATCGTCTTGACTGGCGGGCAGACCTACCGTCAGGACGTGAAGCTGGAAGTGGGCGCCGTAAATCAGAGCGTCACCGTCGAGGGCGGAGTCGAGCAGATCAACACGGACAATGCGACCGTTTCTCACACCATCGGCGAGACCTATTATCGAGACCTTCCGGACGTGATGGGGGCCGACATTCGCTTGGCCGAATCCCTGTTGCAACTACAACCTGGCTTTGTGCCTATGCAACCGAACGGAGACGCCATCTTCCGCGGCAGCCAATTTACGTCCCGGATCAACGGCGGTCAGACCATGGCCACCGAAAACTGGTTTGACGGCGCGGCCTTCGGCTACGCGGAAGGTCATCAGGGAACGCAGGAGAGTTCGGTGCCGTTTCCGTCGGTGCAAGAAATGACCGTGGTTGAAAACACCTTTTCCGCGCAGTACGGGCATACCAGCGGTGGTTTTATCACTTACGCCACGAAGTCCGGCACCGATAAACTGCACGGCAACGTATACAATTTTTTCACCAGCGACAAGCTCGACGCGGGGAACTTCTTTACTCTGGTTTCAGCAACCGGAGCGAAAAAACTCCCCCTTAACCAGGACAACTGGGGAGCTGCGGTAGGTGGGCCGGTACCCAAGGTCACCAAATGGGGCAAGACTTTTTGGTTCTTCAACGTCGACGGGCTGGACTACCACAGCACGGTCAACACGGGCCTTGTCAACACACTTCCGACGGCGCTTCAGAAGCAGGGCAACTTTAGCGAGGTAGGGATTTTGAACACAAACACGATTGTCGCGCATGATGCGCTGGGCCGGCCCATTTACCAGGGTGAAATCTTCAATCCTGCTACCACACGGCTGGTCGGTGGCGTACCCGTTCGTGACGGCTACGGATTTGACCCTGTCACGGGTCTGCCAATTGCTGGCCAGGCGAACATCATTCCCGCCAACGATCCCCTACTCAGTTCGTTGGCAGCGTTTATGATTCCCAACATCCCCAATGTTGATGGCCCGGGAGTTCGTCAGAACGGCAACGGCGGGACCTCGGACGACAACAACAAGATCAACGTGCGAACCTGGCTTTTCCGAGTCGATCACACCTTCAACAATAAGTTCTCCATCAGCAACACGTACTATCAGAACAACCGACCGCGCATCGCTCACTGCGGCGGGCCGGAGGGCTGCAACACCTTGCATAACGGAATAACGGATTCGGCTCAGAACGACACGTACATCGGCCAGGGATTCTTCCAACGTATCACCAACCATTTTGAGCACCTGCAGATGAACTGGGTGGTCAAACCGAATCTCTTCAACCACACTACCCTGGCTTACGACCGCTGGCACATGCAGGGCAGCCAGTTGTCCGGAGGTGTAGGCTGGAATAAGAAACTAGCACTTGGCCTACCCGATCAGCCCGTATTCAACAATGCCGGTTTCCCTTCCATCAACTTCAGTGGCCCGATTGGCTATACTGCCTACGGGACGCCGTGGGCAAGCGGCGGGAGCGACATCAACAATCGCTATCAATTCCTAGACGACGTCACTTGGACTACGGGCAAGCACACCATCAAGGCTGGCATCGAATACCGGAATATGGACTTCCCACAAACTGGCTGGGCGGTTAACACCGGAGGCAACTTCAATTTCGACGCTAAAGATACGGCCGGATATGCCGCTTCGGGTGCTAACTTGAGCGCGCAGACCGGGAACGCGTTCGCTTCCTTAATCTTGGGCCAGGTGCATACGGCCAACTTCTCCGCACCGTTTCACTACACGCCGAGGATGAACTATACGTCTCCATGGATCAACGACGACTTCAAACTGACTCCTAAGCTGACGCTGACCTTTGGCTTGCGATTCGACCGGCAATCGGGGCTTTCTGAGAAATACGGGAGGTTTTCCACGTTCGATCCCACGGCGCAGAACCCCGTCGGCCATCTGGGAGCGACAATATTCGGCAGCAGCAAGGCAAATGGCGACAGCAGTTGGAGCGTAGGTCCGCGCTTCGGGTTTGCGTATTCACTGAACAACAGGACCGTGATCCGCGGCGGATATGGAATGTACTATGCCGGCGCGCAGGCCGACTCCTGGGATCCTTACCCGGTCGATGGTTATCAGACCAATCCCACTGCGCCCAATATTACGAACGGGCTAACCCCGGCGTTCTATTTCAACGGAAATGGCGCGTGCCCTGCCCAGGTTGCAACCCAAGCTGCAAACTCGCAAGCAAACTTTGGCTGTGGCTGGCCGGCCGGCTCCATCGTTCTCCCGCCCCAACTGAAAGCTGACGTGTCGAACGGCGCGAATCCCGTGGGAGTGGCCCCGAATACGTACAAGATGCCACGGTATCAGAACTGGTCGGTCTCGTTCCAACGTCAGTTGAGCGAGAACATGATGATCGATATTGCCTACGTGGGCAACCACGGGACTCGGCTAATCGACGGCCGCAGCTCCGCCGGGATCTATGACAACATGAACGCCGGCAGCATACTATCCCTGGGACAGAATGTTCTCCAGAATGGCTTCTTCACTAACGGTGTTCCTAACGCGATAGCAGCCGGAGCGGGACTTACAGCTCCTTACGCGGGATTTACAGGAACAGTGCCGCAATCCTTGAGGATGTGGCCGCAGTATCACCAGATCAACTGGCGCTATTTCCCGAACGGCAGTAGCCATTACAACGCGCTGCAGTTTAGCTTTGACCGGCGTATGAGTCATGGCCTGCAACTCAGGGCCGCCTACACGTACTCTAGGCTGATAAATAACGGTTCCGAGACGGGGCTGGGAGCCGGTGGACCCCCGGTTCAAAATCCTAGCGATATGAGCAACCTTAACAGTGTCAGTTCCGACGACGTGCCGCACATCTTCACGTTCGGCTGGATCTACCAGTTGCCTTTCGGCAAGGGCAAGTGGCTCGGAGGGAACGCGTCCGGGCCTTTGGACAAGATCGTCGGCAATTGGCATCTTTCGGCGACGCAAACGTACCAGTCGGGGAGACCTCTCTCGATCATTACCGACAACGGTCTTCTTAGCGGGTTCCTGTTTAACTATAACAAGTTCCCGAACAAGGTCAGCAGCGGGCTGGCTGGCGGAAACGGGCAGCACGCTAACACCGTCCCCTACCTCAATCAGTCGGGATGGGCTGATCCTGGACCGCTTGCCTTTGGCAACGCTCCCCGGGAAGATGGCAGCGTCCGCGGCTTCAAGTACTATAACGAGGACCTCTCGCTCTCCAAGGACACCTACTTCGGTGAGGGTCGGTATGTGCGGTTCCAAGCCGATGGAGGCAATATGTTTAACCGGCATTTCTTCTGCCCTGTGGACACGTTCTGGCTGCCGAATAACGGCAACAGCAACTTCGGCCTGACCCATAGCCAGTGCAATATCCCCAGGCGCATCCAACTCGGGCTGCAAATCTTCTTCTAGGTTCACCTGAGCACGGGGCAGGAAGCCTTTTGTGGATGGTCTGCAAGCGCGGGCCATCCACAAAGATGTTTTTCTGCATGGCAACGCAGGAATTTTCTACCCTTTGTTAAATTTCTCGCGCCGAAGGATGCCGTGGCCTTCCTGTAACACCAGCATTTGATTTGCGGCAATGTCTTTGAAGGATTCCACCAGGCCGAGAGGCCAGCGCACTTCCACCAAGTCCGCCTGTTTGGCCTGACCAAGCCCAAAGTGCAATCGAAAATCATTTTGAGATAGAAAGCTCGAACCGCTCAGGACTTCATTCATTTGAGAATGCCTGCCGGTGACGACACGCACACGTGCGCCAATGGCGCTGCGATTGGATTTGGTGCCGATACATTTGATCTTCAGCCAGCTGTTTTTCTTGCGGCAATCATTGCGAAAGAGCGACGGAGGCTCATTCATATTGATTATTGCAACGTCGACGTCTCCGTCATTATCGAAGTCCCCGAATGCCGTCCCGCGGCTAGGGCGAGGTTCAGTCACGGCCGGGCCGCTGACCGAAGTCACGTCCGCGAACCGCCCGTTGCCCAGGTTCCTATACAAGAGCTTTCTCTGCTTGAAGGTGACGTGCAGCTTCCTGGTGTCCACTTCAGGGAACACGTGGCCGTTCGACATAAAGATATCCGGCCAGCCGTCATTGTCGAAATCAAAAAGGCCGACTCCCCATCCCAGATACTTGGTGTTCGCACCCAGTCCTGCCTGAAAGACCGCGTCATAAAACGTGCCGTCGCCATTGTTATGGTATAGGTTTGCGGTTTGGTCCGAATAGTTAGTCTTAACGACATCAAGCCATCCGTCGCAGTCGTAATCGCCTACCGCAACGCCCATGCCCCCTTGCGGAACGCCATTTTCATTGAGGGCACAGCCGATTTCGGAGCCGATTTCTTCGAACGTTCCATCGTGATTGTTGTGATAGAAGCGGCTTGGCACGGAGTCGCACGCGACGTATATGTCGGGCCAGCCATCGTTGTCGAAATCGGCCGCGCATACGCCAAGTCCGTAGGAACCCGCCGGAATCCATTGCCCGCTGACGAAAGTGAGCGTCGCAGGGCCGCGGGGAACGACGATGCCGGATCGCTCCGAGACATCCTCAAACGTTCCATCACCGCGATTGTGATACAAAATGTTCGTTCCACCACTGAGTCCTTGGGGTCCGCAGCCGATAGAAAGGCCAAAATACTTGCAATATTGGTTGTCGCCAGGTTGAGGGGCCGCCTGCGGATCGAAGTTCACGTAGTTTGCAACGAACAGGTCCAGGCGGCCATCGCGATCGTAATCCACAAAACAGCAACCGGTATTCCATCGCGGTGTCAGGCTTTTCTGTAGCAGACCAGCTCTTTCCGTAACGTCGGTAAACGTTCCATCTCCGTTGTTGTGGTAAAGAACAATTCCTCCCCAATAGGTCACGACCAGATCGTCATAGCCGTCGTTGTCGTAGTCTCCAACGCAGCAGCCCTGCCCCCATCCCGAGCGAATCAGTCCGACTTTTTCAGTTACATCAGTGAAAGACCCATCGCGGTTATTGCGAAACAAAAGGTTCGTCGGCGGATGGTCCGGTGAGACGCCTTCGAGACTTGTTCCATTGACCAAGAAAAGATCCAACCAGCCATCGTTGTCGTAGTCAAAAAGAGCGAGACCACAGCCGATTTCCTCCAGCAGGTACCGCTTGCGCATAACACCGCCGAATACGTTCTTTGCATGACTTAACCCGGCTTGCGCAGCAACATCGGTAAAATTAAAATCCGCGGCAGAACCAGGACTGCTGCTGGGTTTTGGAATGACGGGTGAGGCCGGCGTTTTTTGCAAGGCGAGTGCTTCGTCCAGTCCCGGCAAAAATACGGATGCCGGGAAGACGGAACCAAAACGCCCAAGTTGCCGGAGAAAATCTCGACGCGAGACCTGGCGTAACGTTGGTGAATCGCGGCGGCTTCGCTTCCTGGGGCAGTCATCCCGCATGCTCCGCTCAGTCCGGTACCAGCAATCGCAGCCGCAAGTCGCCTTGCGCACTGCGCTCCGCTTCCAGTTTGCGAGATTCCGCAAGCTCGTTCTCCGACTCGTTGATTCTGCCGAGGCGTCGCAGCAACAAGCCAAGCTGATAATGGGCCTCTACGGACTGCGGGTCGAGCGAGACCGCACGCGCAAGGTCCCTCTGAGCTTCCTCATATTGGTGCTGTCTCAATAGAATGCCACCCAGCTTGATGTACGAAGGAGCGTGTTCGGGATGGTTTTTGAGCAGCTCGCGAAAAAGGGCTACCGCCTGGTCCTCTCGGCCAATGGAATCATAGGTCAGAGCCAGGTAATAGGGAGCGGCCACTTGCTCGGGTTGCGTTTTGAGGCTTTGCTTGAGCGAGGATTCTGCTTCGCTGTAACTTCCTTGCAAGTAATAGACTGCGCCAATCGCATAGTTTAGGACGCTATCCTGCGGATGCTTTCGCAAGAGCCCGGAGAGTAGCGAGGCAGCCTTGGGCAGATTACCTTTGGCGACAAGCGCCGAGGCCAGAACGTAGACGAACGGATCGTGATCAGGTTTCAGGGAGGCGGCCTTCTCAAGTGCACCCAAGGCGTCCTCCAGAAGATTTCGCTGGAGGCACACTTTGCCGAACTCGAAGAGGATTTGTGGATTTTCAGGTTCTTGCTGTTTTGCCTTGAGCAAGTGGGCGAGGGCCTCCTCGGTATTTCCCTGTTTCTCTGCAATATCCGCAAGGTTCTGTTCACAGATTGCGCAAGCAGGCTGCAAGGTGAGCGCAAGTTGCAAACTCTGTTCGGCGCGGTCGAGGAGTCCAAGCGATAGATAACCCTCTCCCAGCTTCAAGGCCATACCGGCGGACGGATGGAGAGCGATATTTGCTTCTTCGTCCTCGAAAACCTCTATGGCCTCAGAGTTCATCCCGTAGGCGATCAAAACCTTCGCAAACTCAAACGACAAGTCATCGGACGGTGGCACCGGCAAGTCATGCCAGCTACGGACGAGAGCTTTCAGCTCTTCCTTTTTTCCAAGTGCCCCATAGTCAGTTGCCAGCAGGAGTATGCCGTCATCGGACTCGCCTAGTTGACTAATAATGGGGTCGGCTACTCGCAAAGACTGCTGGAAATTGCGGAGAGACGCCTCGACCTTGGCGAGCCCAAGCCGCGCATTGACATTTCCCGGATCCCGCGCAAGCACTTCTTGAAAGCTTTTTCTGGCCAAAACGGGCTTGTCCGCTAACAAGTAAGCGTTTCCCAGGCTTGTCCTTGCTCCCAGTAATTGGGGATTCAGTGTCAGCGCCTGGGCCAGAAGACTCACGCTTTCCCGGTATTTGCCCTCTCGCAGTCGAATCGTTCCAAGCATGGCCAGCGCCAAGGCTCGGGTGGATGGATTTTTTAGAGCCTGCCGAGCCTCTGTTTCTGCCTGGTCCATTTTCCCCTGATTCAGCAGGTTAGCCGCCATTTCAATGTGATTTAGCTGGGCGAGGCAGACGTTTGCAACCATCGCGAGCGCAAGACACAATAGATAGAAGCAAAGCGCGCGTCGCAGGCGCCCAGCAGGATGCCAGAGGAATTCGGCAGTTACGCTACGACGCTCCATTGTTTGTACATGCTAGCAAG
>Ga0126383_10002367_pt1 | contig 12153 bp, 2 predicted proteins | sample PanSoiMetPlot_35_FD_96882 | JGI IMG/M metagenome (GOLD analysis project Ga0126383, IMG submission 96882) | Tropical forest soil microbial communities from Panama - MetaG Plot_35 | ecosystem: Environmental > Terrestrial > Soil > Tropical forest > Bulk soil | place: Panama | collected 2016-02-17
AAGGCGCCCCATCCCAAAGAGGCTTCGCCTCTAGTTTTGCTTGTCTCGGCCACGTTCGTCGGCTGCGAGAAACGGGCGCGCTCTCTGGAAGAGGGCGCCGACGGTTACCTGCTTGAACCGGTCACGCCGGAATTTCTGCTGGCGAACATCAGAACATTGCTGCGTCGGTCGGTCATTGAGCAGACGGGCGAAAGCTTGGTCGCCGATGAACGGAGGCAGGCCTGGGCGATGGAGAAACTCGCCTCTGGCGCGCTCGCCATCAATTCCGCCGAATCGCTCGACGAAATTCTACAGATCATGACCGACGAAGCGCGCGAGCTGATTGGCGCGCATCAGGCGGTGACCAGTTTGACGTCTGACTTTTCGGAGACGGGCGTTTCGGAGACGGGCGCCGCGCGTCAAAACGAGGTCTGGCCGCGGGCCAGAAACGCCGTTTCACTCTCAGAGAAACACGCCGGCTGCAATGACCGGCGCTTCGGGGCATGGGCCTGCTCGCTGGTCTGCCGGTTGAACCAGCCGATGCGGTTGACGCAGGCCGAGCTGGAATCGCAATTCACCTGGCGACCTCATGAGAATGAGACATATGGCAGGGATGAGACGCATGAGTCCCATAAGTCCCATTGCCATCCAAAAGAACTTGAAGGTGTTGTTACACCCCGCGAGCTTGCGATGTTGCGCGAACTGGCGACGCTCGGCGAAGTGGCGGCGCTCGGTTGTGAGGCGACGCCGCTTGAGAAGGCCGCCCTTCGTGAGATGGCGACGATGCGCGATCCCCGGATCTTGCGCGGGCTGGAAATGCGCGGGTGGCTGGCCGCGCCGCTCATTGCGCGCGACGGGTGTAATCTGGGGCTGATTCAGTTGTCGGACAAGTACGAAGGCGAATTCACGGAACAGGATGAGGCCACTCTGGGGCGCCTGGCCCGCCTCGGCTCAATCGCCATCGAAAACCGCCGGCTTTTTCACCGGGAACAGATGCGGCGCTTGCAGGCGGAAAACGCCTCGCGCGCGAAAGATGAATTTCTGGCGATGGTCTCTCACAAGCTGCGAGCGCCGCTCAACACCTTGCTCGGATGGGCCTGGGTCTTGCGGCGGCAGGCCGCCGGCGCCGAGGGCGTTTCTCACGCGGCGGAAATTATCGAACGCGCCGCCCGAACGCAAACTCAGCTGGTCGAAGACCTCATGAAGGCGTCGCACGTCATGACCGGAGAGCGGGATAGACAGAAAGAAGGAGAGACCGAAGGGTTGAGAGAAGAAGAGACGGAGAGATGGAGGGGCGAAGAGATTGGATATCTCTCCGCCCCTCCATCTCTCCGTTCCTCCATCTCCACGTCCCTCAGTCACTCCGTCGCGTACCCTCCTGGCCCCGTTTCCAGAGGGATGGTCGCTAGTGGGGGGTGCTGATTCGTCATTTGTCATTTGAGGAGAAATTGGGATGATTATGATCAGGCTCAGGCAGAAGACGCTGCGGCTTCACCTTGGACTGAAAGAGAGACTCGATCTCTTTCGCTATCTAACGACGCTCGAGGATTACCGGCGGCTGCTCGAGAGATTCTTGGGTTTTTATGGCCCGGTTGAAGCCGCGCTTGAAAGGCATTTCAACCGGCGCGCGGGCGGGTTCGATTTCGAGCGGAGGAGGAAGGTTCCGATGCTCGTCAGCGACTTGCGGGCGCTCGGAGTCAAAGATCTGACGGCCTTGCCGCGCTGCGCCATCTTGCCCGCGCTCGACTCGGCGCCTCAGGCGTTCGGGTGTCTTTACGCGCTCGAAATATCCACTCTGGGATGGCAGTTCGTCGCGCGCCATTTGAACCGCTCGCTCGGCGTCGGTCCTGGCGCAGGTTGCTCGTTCTTCGAAAGCTACGGCGACCAGGCCGTCAGGATGTGGGGCGAATTCGGCCAGCAGATCAAAAAATACGCGGTGACGGGTGAGATCGAAGAGGCCATGAGCGAGGCGGCCGTCGATACTTTCGGCAAGCTGGAGCAGTGGATGATTTATAAAGGCGCGCCAGAGCGCCAGCGCAGCGTTTTGAAGTTGGTGGCCGGCGGCATGCCGGCCTAAATCGGAACGCGCAATGTTGTACCAATGTTATGCGTTCCGATTTAGAATCGAGACGTAGTTCCGTGCGTTATCTACCGTCTCGGTAGAATAAATCCCCATCCGTTTTCGAAGGCCTTAAACGGATCCCAACATTGAAGGCGGAGAGCCATGACTGCGAAGAGACCCTTGATCTTAATCGTGGATGATGCCCCTGAAGACGTAGCCATTTACAAACGCTATCTGACGCGCAGTTCCGATCGCTCATACAGAGTTCAAGAGGCGACGACGGGCGCGATCGCGCTGGAGATGCTCCGACGCCGGACGCCGGATTGCGTGCTGCTCGATTTTCGGTTGCCCGATCTGAATGGGCTGGAAGTCCTGCGCGCATTGACCGGCGAATCGGGAGTCTTGCCTTGCGCGGTGGTGATGCTGGCCGAAATCGGCGACACGCAAGTCGTCGTCAACGCCATGAAATATGGCGCGCACGATTTTCTGGAGAAGAGCTGGATTACCCCTGAACTGTTGGAGCGCACGATCGCCAACGCCATCGAGAAGGCCGCGCTGCAGCGCGAAGTCGAGGAGAGCCGGCGCGAGTTGGCGATCAAGAACCTCATGCTCGAACAGCGGTTGGCCGACCTGGAGCGCGAGGTCAACGAACGCAAGCAGGCCCAGGGATCGCTGGCGGGGAGCGAGCGGCGTTTCAAACGGTTGATCGAAGCGCTGCCGGGCGTCGTCTGGATGAGCGACGAGACGGGCGCCGTCACTTACAAGAACGACCGTTGGACGGATTTGACAGGATTGACGATTGAAGAGGGACTCGGCGACAAGTGGACGGCGGCGGTTCACCCTGACGACTTGCCGCGCATCCGGGCCGAATGGAAGCGGGCCCTCGCCGCGGGCGGGCCGCACGAATCCCCACACCGTTACCGGCGCCGCGACGGCGAGTACCGGTGGCATCTGTGCCGCGCGGTTCCATTGCGCGACGAGAGCGGCGCCATTCGAGAGTGGGTCGGCGTCAGCCTGGACATTCACGACCGGTATGTGGCCGAGCGGGCGCTTATCGAGAGCGAAGCCCGCTACCGCGCCCTGGTCGAGGCCTCATCGCAGTTGGTCTGGACGGCGGACGCGAACGGAATCAGCGATATTTCCTGGGAGTGGTGGTCCGGGGTGACCGGCCTTCCCGTGGAGCGATTGACCAGCGGGCGCTGGATAGAGACCGTTCACCCGGACGACCGTCAGGCTTTGCGCGACATCTGGAGGCAGTCGCGCGAGGCGCAATCCCCGTTCGAGATCGAATTCCGATTGCGGGCAAGCGACGGCGAATATCGCCATTTCAGCGCGCATGGCGTGCCGCTGTTCACTGGCGATCTCTTCAACGGCTGGATCGGAATGCTCGATGATGTGACCGACAGCCGGCGCGCCGAAGTCGCGCTTAAACTCGCCAACGATCGCTTCACCGTCGCCGAGGCCGCGGCCAATGGCTATGTCTACGACCGGAACCCCGCGTCGAATCGGGTCGAGCGGTCCGCGGGTTTCGGCGCGGTGTTGGGTTACAACGAGAATGAGACCGCCGAATCTCACGATTGGTGGAAATCACTGATTCACCCCGACGACATCCATCGGGTGAAGGAGATGCTCAGTCAAGTGGTGAGCCGCCGGAAGACCGACGCGTTTGATGGTTATTCGCTTGAGTACCGCATCCGCCACAAGGACGGCCGCTACCTCTGGGTCTGGGATCGGGGCAAGCTGATGCGCGACGACTCGGGGCGTGTGACGCGCGTCATCGGCAGCGTGGTCGACATCACCAGGCGCAAGCGGATCGAAAATTCGATGCGCGAAAGCGAATCGCGTCTGAAACTGGCCATCTCCGCCATGCAGGGTGGCGCCTGGGAATGGGATCTGGTGACCAATGAACTCAGATGGTCCGATGAGATGTATGAGCTTTTTGACCGGCGGCCCGGCGACTTCACGCCAACTGTCGAAGGCTGGCTGGGAACCCTCTCCGCCGAAGATCGCGCGCGAGCGGAAGACGCGATTGAGGCGGTCCGCCGCGGCGAGGACGCCCGGATGGAATACCGCCTGACGCAACCCGACGGCGCCTCGCGGTGGCTGGAACTGCGCGGCATTACGCTGCGCGACGAGCTGGGGTGTCCGGTTCTGTTAGTCGGTATTACCACAGACATCACCGAGCGCAAGCGGGCCGATGAGGCGCTGCGCGAAAGTGAGGAGAAGTTCTCGAAGGTCTTTATGGCCAGCCCGCACAGGATAGTGATCACCACCTTGGACGAAGGGCGCTACATTGATGTCAACGGCGCCGTTTTAAGCGCTACGGGATATGGGCGCTCGGAGATGGTCGGCCGCACTGGGGATGAGTTGCAAATATTCGACGAGCCTGAAGGCCGTCAGAAACTGGTTCAAGCGCTTCAGAACGGGCCCGTCCGCAATATGGAGGTACAGTTGCGGTGTAAGAGCGGCGAGGTCAGAACGGTTTTAATGTCGGCTGAGATCATTACGCTCAGCGGGCGGCAGTGCATCCTGGCCGTCTCGAACGACATCACCGAGCGCGTGCGCGCCGAAAATGCGCTGCGCGAGAGCGAGGAGAAGTTCTCGAAGATCTTCAAGGCCAGCCCGCACAGGATCGCGGTCTCGACCTTGGACGATGGGCGCTACATAGATGTTAATGACGCCGTGTTGAGCAGCTTAGGATATGAGCGCTCGGAGATGATCGGTCACACGTCCAAGGAGCTGAGATTATTCGCCGAGCCGGAGGTCCGGCGGAAACTGATTCAAGCGCTTCAGAACGGGCCTGTCCGCAATGTGGAGCTTCAGTTGAGGTCGAAGAGCGGCGAGATCAGAACGGTTTTGTGGTCGGGTGAAATTATTACGCTCAGCGGGCAACGGTGTCTCCTTAATATTTCGAACGACATCACCGAGCGCAAGCGGGCCGAGGAGGCGCTGCGCGAAAGCGAGGAGAAGTTCTCGAAGGTCTTCAAGGCCAGCCCGCACAGGATCACAATCTCGACGTTGCATGGGGGGCGTTACATTGATGTCAACGAGGCCGTGGTTCGCGGCACCGGGTATGAACGCTCGGAACTGATCGGACGCACGGCCAAGGAACTGAGAATTTTCCCCGAGGACGGCCGGAGGAAACTGGCTCTGGCGCTCCGGAAGGGCTCTGTCCGCGACCTGGAAGTTGGGCTGCGGTCGAAGAGCGGCGAATTCAGGACGGTATTGATGTCGGCTGAGATTGTCACGCTCAACGGGCAGCGGTGCGTCCTCACTCTCTCGAACGACATCACGGAACGCAAACAGACCGAGGAGGCTTTGCGCGAGAGCGAAGAGCGGTTTCGCAAGCTGGCCAATACCGTCCCCTCGATCATCTGGATGGCCGCGGCCGACGGGACCATCATCTTTCACAACCAGCAGTGGCTCGACTATTGCGGCGTCGCGCCCGGGGAGAATAGCGACTGGACGCAACTCGTGATTCATCCCGGCGACCTCGAACGGCTCATCGCGGAATGGACCCGCGCCGGCGAGCTGGGACATGAATTCGAGATCGAACTTCGCATCCGGCGGCGCGACGGCCAATTCCGCTGGTTCCTGGTCCGCGCCACGCCGTCCCTCGACGCCAAAGACCGAGTCGCCAAATGGTTCGGCGTCGCCACCGATATTCACGACCGCCGGCAGGCCGAGGAGGCTCTGCGCGATAGCCAGGAGCGGTTGAATCTGGCGATGGAGGCCGCCGGAATGTTCGCCTGGGAGTCCGATCTCGCTACCGGGCGCGTCGTCTGGTCGGATTCCGGCGAGCAGATAATGGGGATGAAGCCCGGATCCTTCGGTGGCACATACGAGGCCTTTCTCTCGCTCGTCCATCCGGATGACCGCGAATCCGTCATCAGCGCCAGAAAGCGCGCGCTCAGCGGCGAGGCGCCTTACGAGGCGGAATACCGCAAAGCGCGCCCGGACGGTGGCGTGCAATGGGGCGTCTCCAGGGGAGTAGTCCACTATGACGAGCAGGGCCGGCCCGCCCAACTGGTCGGCGTGAACGTGGACATCACCAAGCGCAAGCAAACAGAAGAGGCCTTGAGATTGAGCGAGGAACGCTACCGCCTACTGGTTCGCGCGTCATCAAACGTCGTCATCATCACGAACGCGACCGGCGGCAATCCGGACAGCGGCGCCGGTTGGTGGGAGCAGTTGACCGGACAATCGTGGGAAGAGGCGCGCAACCATGGCTGGATGCAATACCTGCACCCTGACGATTACGACGGCACGGCCGCGACCTGGCGGAAAGCCATCGCCAGTCAGGAGGCGTTCGAGACCGATTTCCGCGTTCGCGCGCGCGCCGGCGATTACCGCTGGCTGCACGCCACGGGCGCGCCGATCTATGACGCCTGGGGCGAATTCCGCGAATGGGCGGTCGCTTTACGCGACATCACCGAACGCAAACAGGCCGAGGAGAAACTGCGCGAAAAGGAGAGGTTTATTCAAAGCCTGATTGACGCCGTCCCACTGGGCATATACATCTTCGATCTGGGAGAAATGCGCTCCGTCTTCTCCAATCAACAACTGCTGTCCCTGCTCGGTTACGCCGAGGGCGAGCTTGAGGCCATGGGGTCGGAGATCATATCTCTGACCGTGCATCCCGAAGACCAGGAGGTTATTTACGAGCATTTGGAGAAACTCAAAGCCGCGCCCGACGGCTCTGTCTTGACGGTCGAGAGCCGGGTGAAACATTACGACGGCCGATGGCGGTGGCTCGCCAGTCGGAATTTGGTCTTCAACCGCGACGCGGACGGGAATCCGGCGCAGATTCTGGGGGTGACGCAGGATGTCACCGACCGCAAACTCGCCGAAGAGGCTCTGCAGCGAGCGAACCGGCGGTACCGGATCGCGCTGGGCGCTTTCGACGGCTATATCTACGAATACTACATCGGCGACAACGTCTCCGTACGGAGCGAAGGACTCGCCGCGCTCACCGGCTTTGAGCCGGATGAGGCGGCGCCACAGTTTGAATGGTGGGTTGATCGCATTCACCCGGATGACCGCGATCGTTTCCTGTCGGAAGTCCGAAAGACGCTGGCCGAAGAGTTCGCGTCGCGAGGCGAGACCAGTTATTCGACCGAGTATCGAATTCTCCACAAAGCGGGGCATTACGTTGATGTGCTGGATCGCTTCCTGATCGTGCGCGACGCGGAAGGTCGCCCCGCGCAGGTTGTCGGCGCCGCCATCGACATCACCGAGCGTAAGCGGGCCGAAGAGGCGCAGCGTGAGAACACCGAGCATTTACGGATGGCGATGGAGGCCGCCAACGCCGGCTCGTTCGACTTTGACATCGTCTCCGGCGTCATCTTCTGGACGCCTAATCGCTCCGGCTCCCTCGGCGGGTCCGAAAAGATCGAAGAGGAGTATCAGGCCTGGCGCGCCCGTGTGCACCCTGAAGACATTGACTGGGTCGAGGCTGATATCGCGAAGGCGCTGGCCGAGAGGCGCGACCTCTACATCGAATACCGCGTCCTCAGGTCCGACGGCGGCGTCCAATGGGTGACCAACATCGGCCACACCTCCTACAACGAAGCGGGACAGCCCGTGCGAATGCGGGGGCTGATGATTGACGCCACCGATCGCAAGCGCGCCGAAGAGCGGTTGCGCGAGAGTGAAGAGCGGCTGCGGCTGGCCCTCCAGGGCGCGCAAGCTGGCGTGTGGGAGGTGAAGTTCAATCCCTATAGGGCCTACTGGAGCAAGGAGTATCGGGAACTCTACAATTTTTCCGAGACCGATGAGGCGACCAATGAGTTGTGGGCTACCCGCGTTCATCCCGACGACCTCCAACGTGTGGTGGACGGCAACAACGGGCTGCTCGGTTCCGAGCAGAACGAAATGCGGCAGGAGTTTCGCATTATTCTTCCGGGGCATAGGACAGAGCATGGGACTGAGCCTGAAGAGAGATGGATCCTCGATTTCGTCCGCGTCCACCGCGACAAGAGCGGACGGCCGATCAGCTTCGGGGGAATCAACCTCGACGTGACCGAGCGAAAGCACGCGGAAATCGCGCTGCGCCAGAGCGAGGAACGTTTCCGCGAATTGGTCGAGAACATCTCCGATGTCTTCTGGATCACGGATCCGAAGTCGAGCGCCCCGATCTACATCAGCCCGGCTTACGAGCGACTCTGGGGACGCCCCGCCGCAGCGACGTTCGAGGAGTGGGTTGACGCGATTCACACCGAAGACCGCGAGCGCGTCAAGAAGAAATATCTCACGGGGATCATGGAGGGCGGTTACGACGAGACGTATCGCGTCGTGCGACCCGACGGCTCGACGGTCTGGGTGCAAGACCGCGGCTTCCCGGTGTATGACGAGGCGGGACAGATCCGCCACATTGTGGGAGTCGCCGAAGACATTACCGACCGCAAACGCTTTGAAGACGCGCTGCGCGAAAGCCAGCGCCGTTACGCCGCGCTGGCCGAAGCCGTCCCGCAACTGGTTTGGACCGCGGGGCCGGATGGCAGCGTGGATTATTTCAACCAGCGATGGTACGGCTACACCGGCTCGACTTCCGACGAATCGTTGAATCAGGAGTGGTGGTCGCTCATTCATCCGGATGACTGCGAACACGTGGAGAAGGTATGGAAGAAAGGGTTGAGGATGGGCGAGCCGGTTCACTTCGAACTCCGGCTGCGTGGCGCGGATGAGACCTACCGCTGGTTTATCGGGCGCGGCATTCCCTATAGAGACGAGCGGCGCGGCGCGTCGCCGCGAAAGCAGTCCGGAAAGAATGGCGCCGCCAATGGCGGGAATGGCGCCATGTTGAATGACGAAAAGGGGCGGGTCGTCAAATGGTTTGGAACCTTCACTGACATTCACGATTTGAAAATGGCCGAAGCGGTAGTGCGCGAGAGCGAAGCGCGCCTGCGCCTGGCGGCGCAGTCGGCCGGCTTCGGCCTGTATAGCGCCGATTTGCAAACCGGCGAGAGTTACTGGTCGCCGGAAATGAGGCGGATCTTCGGCCTGTCGAACGAGGACCTCGTCCCGATGGATAAATTGATCGAGTTTATTCATCCCGACGACCGCGAAGAAACGCTCAAGGTGGCCGAATCCGCGCTCGATCCGCGCGGCGACGGCGAGTTCGAGGTCGAGTTCCGCGCGATGCGTCCTGACGGGGGCCTCCGCTGGACGTTGGCCAGGGGCAAGACATTGTTTACCAGCAAGGGCCGCCGTCGCCAGGCCGCGCGCGTCATCGGCGTCGCGTTCGACATCACCGAGCGTAAGGAGGCGGAAAAGAGACTGCACGCGAGCGAAGAGCTGTTTCGCACAATCTTCGATATGTCGGGCATCGGAATCGTGCAGATTGACCCTTCGACCGGGCGGTTTCTGCGCGCCAACCGCGAGTTCTGCAACTGGCTCGGTTACTCCGAGGCCGAGTTGCTTGAGATGAAGATCGAGGAGATCGCCCATCCCGACGACCGCGAGGAGAAATGGACGGCTATCGGAAGATTCCTGCGCGTCGAGATGGATGAATACTCCACCGAGACGCGGTGTGTGCGCAAAGACGGCGGGCTCGTGTGGGGATTGATCACCTCCAGAATGTTGCGCGACGCCGGCGGAGTCCCGATTCGCACGGTCACGACCGTCCAGGACATCACCGAACGCAAACAGTTCGAAGAGGCTCTGATGGCGAGTGAAAGGCGCTACCGGAGCCTGATCGAAACGGCCAACGAGGGCGTCTGGCTGATCGACACTGAAGCGACCACAATCTACGTGAACGAGCGGATGGCCAGTATGCTGGGCTACAGCGCCGACGAGATCATCGGCCGAAAAGGTCTCGACTTCTGTTACGAGCAGGACAGGCCAAGAGCCATTGATCTGTTCTACGGTTGTATAATAGGTAGTTCACAGGAGTTCGATTTCAGGTTCCCGTGCAAGGACGGCAGTGAATTACTCGTCCTGGCCTCGACCAGTCCGGTCTACGACACCCATGGCGAGATCGCCGGCGCCATGGGCATGTTCACCGACATCACCGAACGCAAACGGGCCGAAGAGGCGCTGCGCGAAAGCGAACGGCGGCTCAAACTTTCGCTCGCCGCGGGGCGGGCCGGGACCTGGGAGTGGCGGATCAAGGAGGACAAGCTGATCTGGTCGGATGAGTATTACGACCTTTATGGGATCAAGCCCGGCGATCTGGAGCCGACGCTCGAAAATTTCCTGTTCTGCGTTCACCTCGACGACCGGGACCGCATGCTGGTTGAAATGAGCGAGGTCTTACAGGAGCGGAAAGACGCCGAGCACGAGTTCCGCTTCATCCGGCCGGACGGCGCCGTGCGTTGGGCGCACAGCAGCGCGCAATTGACGCTCGACGAGATGGGCGAGCCGGAGCGCATGGTCGGCATCATGATCGACATCACGGACCGAAAACAGGCTGAGATGGAACGCGAAGAGCTGCTCCGCAAGGAGCGGGAGGCGCGCGCGCAGGCCGAAGCCGCGAACCGCGGCAAAGACGAATTCGTCGCCATGGTCTCGCACGAACTGCGCAGCCCGCTCAACGCCATGCTCGGCTGGTCGAAGATTCTTAAAAAGGGCGGCGTCGACGCAAAGACGCAGACGCACGCCGTCGAGGTGATTGAGCGCAGCGCGCGCGCGCAACAGACCCTGATCGAGGATCTGCTCGATATGGCCAGGATCGTCGGCGGAAAACTGCGGCTGGAGATGCGCCCTGTTAATCTGGCGCGCGTGGTCGAAGCCGCCGCTGACGTCGTGCGTCCGGCCGCCTCGGTCAGAGAAATTAATCTGGACACGACGATTAAAAGCGCGGATGAAGTGACCGGCGACCCGGATCGTTTGCAACAGGTGATTTGGAATTTGCTCTCTAATGCGGTCAAATTCACGACCCATGGGGGGAAAGTTGAGGTAATTGTGGAGCGCGTCGGTCCTTCGACCCAGATCACCGTGACCGATACTGGGCGCGGAATTAAGGCAGAGGATTTGCCTTTCATTTTTGACCGGTTCCGTCAGGCAGACAGCTCTAGCACCCGACGTTTCGCCGGCTTAGGATTAGGACTGGCGCTGGTTAAACATTTGGTCGAATTACACGGCGGCCAGGTCTCCGCCGAGAGTCTTGGCGAGGGGCAGGGAGCGTCGTTCATTGTTAGATTGCCAGTGCGGGCCGTTCGCGGCGAGGCGGCCCCGGTAAGAGCCGCCGATCGTGACAGTGTTAGAACGGATGAGCTTGACGGCCGGAAGGCCCCCCGTGAGGCCTGGGATGTTTATCCCATCTTCCCACTTGAAGGGGTCTGGGCGATGATAGTAGATGATGAAGCTGACGCGCGTGAATTGGTCGCGACGCTTCTCAAACAGTACGGCGCGCGCGTGAGCGTCGCGTCTTGCGCCGCTGAGGCGTTCGATAAATTGCGCAAAGGCGAGGCGGGCGCGCGCCCCGATGTGTTAGTGTCTGACATAAGTATGCCCGACGAAGACGGTTATATGCTGATTGAACGGATTCGCAAATTATCGCCCGATGAGGGTGGCAGAATCCCGGCGATCGCGCTGACGGCGCTCGAGCGCCCAAGCGATCGGATTAAGGCTCTGGCGTCAGGTTTCTCGATGCATGTGCCTAAACCCGTCGAACCAGAAGAATTGGCGATGGTCATCGCCAACCTGACGGGACATCCCGGTAAAAGGGCGCCTCTTCGATAATCACCGGCTGCGCCCCACCGGCCGTCGATCATGGAGAATATGATGAGCAAAGCAAAAGTTCTGGTTATTGATGACGATCTTGTGTGGCTGGATTTAGCCAGATTCCATCTGGAAAGTAACGGCTACGAGGTGATCAGCGCGGACACCGGCGCGCAGGGACTGAAGCAGGTCGCGGAGAGGCGGCCTGAGGTCGCGCTGACCGACCTCAGGCTCCCTGATATTAGCGGAATTGATCTGGTCTCGAAAATGAAAGAAGCCTCGCCCGGCACGGAGGTCATCATGATCACCGCCTACAGCACGGTCAACGAGGCGATTGAGGCGACCAAGGCTGGCGCCTTCTACTTCAGCGAGAAGGCGGCTGAGTTCGAGGAGCTGATGGCCCTGATCGAAAGGGCCATTGAGCGCGGGCGTCAGGCCGAGGAGATCGA